>Ga0134092_1000296_pt1 | contig 51749 bp, 40 predicted proteins | sample 3_6taG_FD_94454 | JGI IMG/M metagenome (GOLD analysis project Ga0134092, IMG submission 94454) | Switchgrass degrading microbial communities from high solid loading bioreactors in New Hampshire, USA - 3_6_20_6_A3 metaG | ecosystem: Engineered > Bioreactor > Semi-continuous > Anaerobic >... | reverse complement strand
AGACCGGTCGCAAATACTTTGATATGCAGCTATATTATCAAGTGCAGAATAAGGAATCCAAGTCTGGCACTGCTGCATAGAAATCGCATTTATTCCACGGTCTATTGACAATGAGCCTCCCATGGCATGTTTTCAGGCATCAGGGCCATCCCCCCTCATCTTTGAGGTGAAGTCTTACGCTGGAGTGGTGATGCCCGGCCAACCAGCCTAACATACCATGTACTCATTGTCAACAGCTTTCGCGGCATAAACGCTTAGGCTATCGTTTGATTAGCTACTGCTTAATGACCGAGGTAATTTACACACAAATTTGGACTTGACTATGTCCACGGAATCATGTTAACATGTTATTCTTTATTTGTTCTTTTCTCTTCATCATCCAAAACCCCTATTCCCACAAACACATCAACGATCTTTGGATCAAACCTTGAACCTGCTTGCCTTTTGATCTCTTCCACAGCCTCTTCATAGCTTAAAGGCTTGCTGTAGCGCCCGCTTGTGATTGTGTCGTAATATTCCGCCAGTGTGATGATTCTGGCCAGTAAGGGAATCTGTTCCCCTTTCAGCCCTTTCGGATAGCCTGTGCCGTCCCACTTCTCATGATGGGCCAGAACGGGTTCTGCCAAATCCAGGGTATCATCAAAGGAATTCAGGATTCTGTACCCAATAATCGAATGCTGCTTTAGTTCCTTCTTTTCCTCTTCTGTAAGTGCCCCATACTTATTCAGCAGATTTCTGCTCCATATGATCTTTCCGATGTCATGGTAAAATCCCGCTTCCTTTAACCTTTTTACTTCCACTTCAGATAACTTCAGCGCCCGCCCTATGCGCTCACAAAGGCTTCTGACGGATTTTGCATGCCTTTCTTCATCAGGGCTGATTTGAAACAAGGTCCCAATAATGGTTTTTAAAGTGGTGGTTTTCAGCTTGTGTCGATCAAAGGCTTTTACGGAATACATCTTATTCTCCGCATTTCGCAGGATTTCTAAGATATCCTGGCTTTCATGAATCTTCGCATCACAACCTAATGAGATGCTGCCTCGAATGGCCTTGACGCTTTCCTTTGAAAATTCCTCCCTTATTCTATGAATCATCTCTTCCGCTTCTTCAACACTTGTCCTGGGCAGAATAACCGTAAATTCGTCTCCTCCTACGCGGGAGATGATGTCGTCGGGCCTGCAAATCCTTTTCAAGGTCTCTGCCGCCTTGCACAGGAGCAGGTCCCCAACGTCATGTCCAAAGATGTCATTGGCCAGCTTAAGTCCGTTCATATCGCCCACGATGATAGAAATGGGAAGGTTCTCCGCCGTATCCACCCTTTTCAGTTCTTCCTCGAAATAAACCCGGTTATATAGCCCTGTTAAGGAATCATGATAACTTAAGGATTCAATTCTTTTCCTCTGCTGCTCACTCTCCGTTATATCTCGAAAAACCAGGACAACGCCGGTGGTGAAGCCCTTGTCATCCTTAATCGGGGAAGCACTGTCCTCCACATAATATTTTTCCCCGTTTTTGGATATGAGCAATGCACGGCCCCTCAGCTTTTGGACAGCGTCAGTCTTCAAAACATCCTCAATTGGGTCATTGATGACAAAGCCCGCCTCGGGAGAAATCGCAAATACTTCCTTGTAATGCCTTCCTTCTGCTTCCTCATTGGTCCATCCCGTTAATTTCTCAGCCACCTGATTGAGCATGGTGACCTTTCCATTCAGATCCACTACGATGACGCCGTCCCCAATGGACAGCAGCGTTTGGAAAAATTTATTCCTCTCTACTGCCAGGGTAACCAAAGCTTCTCTTCTCTCTTTGGCATTCCAGACGCCGTTCATCAGGGCAGTAATTTGATAAACATCATTATAATCGTAATCGCCCTCCTTGTTGGCCAGGCCTACCACAGCAACGATTTTATTATCCACTATCACTGGTATGGACATGAACCTTGAAAGCCGTATATGCCCTTCCGGATAGCCCTTCTTCATATCGTTTGGGCCTTGATAGTCATTCACAATGATCGGCTTTCTCTGCCTGACCACCTCTCCCCATAAGCCTGTGTGCTCAAGCTTATACTTGATCTGCTGCTTGTCCAATTTGCATTCTGCCGGCACATCCTTTGACCAGGAGTTGAGGGTAAACTCCTGATTTTCTTCATCATACAAGAACATGTATCCGAACTTGCTTTCCGTCAACCGCAGGCACTCATTGAGCACATAATCCAGCTGCTCCTGGGTGGTTTCAAAATTCCTGGTCAATACATCCACCAGGATTTGATTGCGAAGCAAGTTTTTCTCTTCTTTTTTCTTATTGACATATGTTTCGGTCACATCTTCGATGTATGCTCCAATCCCATACTGACCGTTGATCAATTGTACAGGAAACTTAATCGCTTTAAAAACCCTGTCTTTCCACTTGAGCTCGTTGACGGAAATGGTTTTTGTTCTTAATACTTCCTCATCCGTTTCCCTTTGCTTTTGGGCAAATTCCTCATCCGACAGCTCGAAATCATCACGGCCGATAATCTGGGATTCATCTTTTTTATAAAAAGCCGCCACTGCCTTATTGACAAAAAGGTATTTGTAATTCTCATCCTTCAAATAGACGAGATGATCATGGGAGTCTATAAAGGTTTTTCGCAGCCTGTTATGGTTTTGAATCTCACGATGCTGCTCTTTGAGTTTTTTTAGATTCCTGAATAAAATGAAGCTAAAAAGGCCGACGGAAACAATGAGAAAGGATAATAAGAGAATTACCGTATTGTTAATTTTTCTGTTTAGCGCTTCCAGCTGAATTTTATCCGTGATATCAAAGATCGTCGCAAAGACATATGTTTCACCGTCATAGGTATGGGGACAGGAATACACTTCTACCGTTCGGATATCTCCGTTGGCAAGCCTCTGCTCAAGCACATAGTAGCTTCGCTGCTCCTCGGCGGCCTCTGTCATTCTTTTTTCCACTTCCTCAGGAGCCAATGCATTGATCTCAAAGATGCTCATGGACTCCAGCCGCTCAACGGGATATCCGTAGAACCCGGATGCGGCCTTATTGGCCAGGACAATCTCACCGGTCCTTGCATTGATGAGCAGCATGATTGAGCCGTTCTCATGAAAAAGCTGATGAAAGTCTATTTCGATCGGACGATCAGCCTCCACCTTTAGTGGCCCTAGCAATAAAAAGAACCCCACCAAAACACACATCACAATATCTCTTTTCATATTTCCCCCATCACAATCCTTCACAATATATCTTTTTTTCAGAACAGGGCTCAAAATTTTACTAAGAACCTTTTCTTGCTGTCGGATGATGTCCTTTATTTAGGATATATGTAACCTGAAAACAGATCTCATCATCATGATTTTCTCGACGGAATGCATCTTTTTTTATGTTTATTTGCTTTTATTTAAGGATTTTGCTGTGAAATCTTACCTGCATTATAGCATAGAAAGCGGGACAAAAAAAGCAAATCCCCTGTGCTCCTGGCACAATTTCCATAAACAGACGAAAAAATAAATAAAAACAGGGTATTTGAGTTTACTCTAATGGCTAACAAAACTCAAATACCCCTGGCTCCGATTTTTAGTGCCATGATCCTTTCTCTTAATATTCCGTTAACGGTGGTTTATACTCGTCAGGCAACTCCTCTTCATATAAGAATTGAAAACGGTCGTCATTTAATATTGGCAGAAATACATCAAAGGGAATCCTGGAAAACTCGCATCCATAATTGCTGGCTCCGAACCAGCCCTTCTCCTTGCCGCCTAAATTTAAACCCCTGGCAAACTTTGTATAGTTTGAGCAATCATGAACGACCAGGTCCCAAGCTTCGTCATCGGCTATTTTCATGAATTTCAAGGTCAATTCCCTGCTCCAGACGGGAGATATATAGCCGTGTCTGGAAATATACATGTTTTCCCCGTAGTAATTGTAGATGTTGTTCTCATTGAGATGCAGCTCTGCGCAATTGATAAAATCCAGCTTTGTGTCCAGGATAGTCCGCTTTTTCTTTAAAAAGGCTTCGAAAAACTCCGGCGTCATCGGGGTTTCAATGCCTACGCTTTTGATGTATTTTTTCGCTGTTCCAATTATTTCTATCACTTTGTCCGAGCAATTGGTGGCGCCCAGATTGAAGCGGATCTCATCAAGGCCGGCTTCCCCCAGTGCTTTCAGGTTCTCCTCTGTAGCCAAAGTGCCGTTGGTGTATAGATGCTGATGAATTTGAGCATCCCTGAATTTTTTAATCACCGGATAGTATTTCTCGATTTCCATGAACGGTTCCAAATAAACATAGGAAATGCCGGTGGGTTTTTGCTGGATGGAAAGCAGTAAATCGATATCCTTTTCATAAAATTTGGTGCCGCCGATCTCCCACATGCCTTCGCCAACGGGTGGAATCGCATCCATTTCGCCGTAATTGTAGCAGAACTTGCACCTTAAGTTGCATTTATTCGTTTTCCGAATTGCACTTAAACCCGTGCCCAATAAACAGGAACGGCACCCTTGCGGAAATTTGCTCTCGTCTCCCACAAAATAGGTCCTGTTCTTTAAAGTCTTTAAGCCTTTGATCTCCGACATCAATATCTCATTTCTGTGATCGATCGCCGCCTCGATTTGAGCAAAGGTGGAATAGATGATTTCTTCATGTTTTGGACCAAGCTCCTCATCCTCAGGCAACTGTGAAAAATAGTCAAACCAGACAAGAGCGTCTTTCTTTGGAATTTTCATTCTGTGTCCTCCTCAAATCCATCCCAAGGCTCATCCAATTTTCCTGTAGGATTTCGCCATTTTCATTATAGATCTGCAGGCTAAAGGTTGACCGCCCTATCCAATTCATGGCTGTTTTCCGATCTCCGTCGATAAAACAGGGCTGTTGCCAGGATGCCAAGCAACAACAGGGTTATACTCATAACAAAGGGCAATGACCTTGAGATATCGCTGAGCAGCCCCCCGATATATCCAAAGGGCACGCTCACCAGCATGACTGTTGTCTGAAGCAGGGCCATTACTCCGGAACGCTCCTCCGGGTCGGCATAGATGGCGACCAGGGATTCCCGCAGGGTATTTAAGACAGCACCGCCCAGGGCTTCAAAAACCAGGGAAATGCCTAATATGACATAGCCCCACCCGCCGATATTTGTAATGGAGATCAGCAAAAGGCAGCCCAGGATGGAGCTGATAAAACCTCCGTACAAGGGCCACTTCAGCTTTGACTGCTTGATGCGGGCGATAACCGTGAAGAAAAGAACGATGGAAAGAATGCTGCGGGCCATCGGAAAGATGGGCAACAGGGTGTCCGGAACCCCGATACGGCGGGATGCAATAATCTGCCAAAAAGTCATTCCAATCATCGTTACGATCTCTACCAGGATACTGACGATGATGGCAAATATCATCCCCCGTGAATTGAAGATTTTGCGCAGTGCGGTTTTATATCCGGACAGCATCTGACCCCATGACTTATTCCGGCAGGCTTCCCGCCGGATCTTGCCGGTGCCCGTTTCCGTTGAAAACTTATATAGAATTAAGAGCTTTGCGGTCATTACAATAAAGGCGTTGATATAGAGGATCCGTATGGCCGGTGCCAGGGTCAGCTTCGCCACCAGAACCGAGGAGATCGGGGCAAACAGGGCTGACAGGTTGCCGAATATAATGACCCAGGAATAGATCTGGGTTATTTTATCCTTTGGCGCATCCTCTATCAAAAGACAGTCCCAGGACACCGTGGTTATCTTCATCATACCGTTCAACAATGCAGCTACGACAAAGAACCAAAAGCCCTGGCTGGATGCCCATATAAGGCAGGGCAGGCTCCAGGCAAGAAAATCAAATACCGCAGTACTAAGTCTGCGCCCCATTTTATCAATAATGGCGCCCGATAAAAAAGCAAAGATCATCTGAGAAAACATGTAAATGGAAGTGACAATCCCCACCTGTACATCGCTCATGCCAAAAGTCAGCATATAGACCGTTGCATAGGGGAGGCACAGATTCATGGAAAGGCCCCACATGGGTTCCGTATAGACACAGGCCCGGGGATTTCCGCGCAGTTCAATTAAGGTGCGCAGCAATGGGTTTTTCATCAGCAATTTTTTCATTATAAGCTATTCCTCTCTTGGCGCTTAAATATTCGAATTTTGTCTTTTCAACAGGCATAGAACCCGGACTGTTTTTCGTATTTCGTCAACACCGATAAGCAACATTCTACCACAGGATCCTTGAATTTTCTATAAGAAAATCACCCCCCATTCCGCCGTAAGAAAGAGAGAGGAAATTATAAAAATTATGCTTGTCAAACGCTCGTTTTTTATTTATTGTAGTATATAAGTGCAAAGGAGCCATATTTTTTGACGCCCATTGAATAATCCGGCTTTCGGAAAGGCCTTTGTCTTGGAATGTGGAGCATTGGAATATGCAAAAATTGCTTCTTTGCAGTCGAAATAGTAAATTATTGAAACTTGATTGGATTGGATGGTGAAATCTTGGAAAACGTTCAGTATAAAGGCGATCATCCCCTTGGCACTAAGCCTGTAGGCAGCCTTCTTCAAAAGTATGCAATACCAAGCATCATCGCCATGCTTGTCGGAGCCCTGTACAATATCGTTGACCAGTTCTTTATCGGCCAAAAAATCGGTGAGCTGGGTAACGCTGCGACAAATGTAGCCTTTCCCCTCAGCACTCTCTGTGTAGCTACGGCTTTGCTGCTTGGCATAGGCGGCGCTTCTGCCTTTAATCTGTCCATGGGCGAAGGAAAACGGGATCGGGCGGTTTACTATGTAGGCAATGCAATAACGATGCTGTTTGGCCTGGGAGTTGTTCTGAGCATTATAACGCAGGTCTTTCTGACGCCACTTCTGAAATTTTTCGGTTCGCCGGATAACGTCCTTGGCTATGCAAAGGCCTATACCGGGATCACTTCGTTCGGTTTTCCTTTCCTGATCCTGTCAGCCGGAGGAGGTCATCTCATCCGGGCCGACGGAAGCCCCAGGTATACCATGATCTGCAACCTTTCCGGAGCGATCCTCAATACAATTCTTGACCCTATCTTTATTTTCGGGCTCAATATGGACATGGCCGGAGCTGCCATCGCAACCGTTATCGGCCAGCTCTTTTCCTTTTTCCTGGCCGTCCGCTATTTCCGGAATTATAAAACCGTCCGCATTACCAGGGTCCACTTGATCCCAAAATGGGAATATACCGGCCGGATCGTCTCCCTGGGAGCCGCACCGGCCTTCAATCAAATTGCCATGATGATCGTCCAGATTGTCATGAACAAATCCCTTGTCTATTACGGATCCCTATCGGTATACGGCAGCTCCATTCCCCTGGCCTGCTCCGGCATCGTCAACAAAGTGGCCATGATCTTTTTCTCCGTCGTGATCGGCATTTCCCAGGGGATGCAGCCCATTGCCAGCTTCAACTACGGTGCAAGGCAATACGACAGGGTGAAAAAGGTCTATACAATCGCAATCCGTTCCGGCCTGGTCGTTTCAACTACGGCTTTTTTGATGTTCCAGCTCATCCCGAGGCCGATTATCTCCCTTTTCGGCTCGGGCTCGAAGGAATACTTTGATTTTGCCGTGTCCTATTTCAGGATTTATATGTTCTTTACCTTTTTAAACTGCATCCAGCCGATATCATCCAACTTGTTCACGGCCATCGGAAAGCCCTGGAAAGGAATTTTCCTCTCCATGACCAGGCAGATCCTGTTCCTTTTGCCCTTAATCCTTTTGCTTCCCCTGTTTATGGGTATTGACGGGATTTTGTATGCAGGCCCGGTGGCTGATTTTACAGCCGCCGCCGTCTCCGGAGCTTTCGCCATGGCGGAATTTCGCAACATGGATAAAGCCCAGGCACAATTGCAATGAAACAAAAGGCCGCCGGTTTGGGGCTTCTCCCTCAACCGGCGGCTTTACTTTTCTACAATCCTGACTATGAAATATCCTGAAGGGGCTCTTTTTATTGCCATTTTGATACATTACTCCAACAAGGGCCAAAAGTTCCCTGAAACAATCATGATGATCTCAACCGGCACCACATCAGCCGGTAGGACAAAAAAAGGAAGCTTTCCCCTATTCTCATTCAAACAGGTAAAGCTGCTCCGGTTCATCCGGCCGCACCAGATTGGACAGATAGGCCCCTATCAAGCGAATGGGTTTTTTCATGCTGACCCTGGTGTCCAGCATCCTGCTTAGAAGTTCAAATATCTGAAGAGTGGAGTTCGTGGGCCGCTCCAGGGTAATGCTTCTGGTGATGCAGGTAAAATCGCTGTACTTGACTTTTAAGGTAACCGTCCTGTATTTCAGCCCGCCTCTCCTCAGCCTCTTTCCCAGTTCGGCGGAAAACTCCCTCAGATAATTGCGAAGGATCCCTTTATCGGTGGTATCCTCCTCCAGGGTCGTTTCTTCACCGATGCTCTTTACTTCCTGGCTTGGCGAAACCGGGCTGTTGTCAATCCCCTGGGCCAGCAGCAGAAGCTCGTGCCCCCTTCGCCCCCATTTCTTGAGAAAGAATTCCCGATCATAGCTTAAAAGGTCCTCTATGGTAAAGATGCCAATGTCATTCAGTTCCTTCTCGGTCTTTTCCCCGACGCCCCAGATTTTCCGAACCGGCAAAGTGGGCAAAAGCTCAGCCGCCCTTTCCGGCGTGATCACGGTAAAACCGTCGGGCTTCTCCATATCGGAAGCCAGTTTTGCCATCATCTTGTTGTAGGAAATCCCTACGGACGCCGTAAGGCTAAGCTCGGAACGAATGGCTTCCTTGATATCCTTCGCAATTTGGATGGCGTCTTTGTCCCCCACATCCAAAAAAGCTTCGTCAATGGATACCGATTCAATGATCCTGGTATGGCGCCTGAAGATCCGGTGGATTTTCTCCGACTCCTGCTTATACTTTTGCATGTTTCCCGGGATAAAGACGGCATGGGGGCATAATTCCTTTGCCTGCCGGCAGGGCATGGCAGAATGGACTCCGAACTTACGGGCTTCATAGGAGGCCGTTGCCACAACCCCCCGGCCGTCCGGATCGCCGCCCACGATGACCGGCTTTCCCCTTAAGGAAGGGCGATCCCTCTGCTCAACACTGGCATAAAAGGCGTCCATATCCACATGGATGATATGAAGTCTTTCCATCCTCTTCGACCCTTTTTTTGAAATTCATTATCTGATCCCATTATATCCAAAAACGGCCTTCCTTTTCAATCGTCTCGGGTTAGAGGTAGAGCTCCCTCACTTTCATTTCTGTTTGCCCATAACCCTCTCCTGCTGCACACTCCTTTTATAAATAGAATACAATAATATAAGCCAAATGAAAGGAGTGTGAGATATGGTTTATCCCAATTATCCATACCCGTATTCTGCAGGCAGGCCCATGAACAGCCCATGCTGCTGGAATTATTACAGAGGGATTCCCTATCCCTATTATCCAAACCCTCCAATGCCCAGGCAGGATGCCTGGAGGCAGGCCATTCATCTTAAAGATTATGGACCGGATCCCTTTGTTGTCAATATCGAAAACGCAGCCGAGCAGAACAGCGCTTTCCGCCTTGCCCTGTGGACCGGAGAGCACCTGCAGGTTACCCTCATGAGCATCAATGTGGGAGAAGACATAGGCCTGGAGATGCATCCCGATGTGGATCAATTCCTTCGCATTGAGGAAGGCCAGGGCCTTGTCAGAATGGGCAGGACAAGGGACAGACTGGATTTTGAAGCATTTGTTTCCGAAGACAGCGCCATCGTTGTCCCCGCAGGCACATGGCATAATGTCATCAATACAGGGTATAGGCCTCTGAAACTATACTCCATTTATGCACCGCCCCAGCATCCCCACGGCACCGTTCATCAAACCAAAGCTGATGCAGAAGCGGCTGAAGAATTGGTCAGGAGCTGATATCGATAAAAAACAGCTTGCCGCAAGCTACTTGCAGTAAGCTGTTTTTTTCAAGGTGTTTACGCTTTCCTCGCCAGGGCGTCATAGAAGTCTTCCACAAGGCGCTCCGTTCCCCTTTTGACTTCTTCACTCATAAAAAGGCCCTGTTCTGTGCACTTCGGTTGTATCCCTATAAATACAACTTCACAGCCCACCTCGGCTTCCAAATACTTCAGCATCACAGGAAGGGGCAGCATGTGGGTAGAAAAGGAAACCCCGGCGATATCGGAGGCAGGAACCACCCTTGCCTCACCCGGCTTGATTCCCATATGGGCTGCATCGATGATAAAAAGCTTATCCGGCACAAATTCCTTGATCACTCCGGTGAAATTCTCAGGGGCAGTGGATCCTGCGATGGGGAGCATCCTGTCTTGCTGGACTAGTTCTCTGATACGCTCAATAAAAAACATGCCCGCTGCATCGTCGGAGCGAAGGGTCGATCCAATGCCCAGCAAGGCAATCCTTTGGCCGGGCTCTATATTTTTTCTTAAATAGTCCCTTACATCCATCAAAGCTGCACCTCAAGGTCACCCTTGTTCAGACTTGCAAGATCAATTTGTTGGCTGTAGGACAAACACTTTTTGGCACAGGAATCCACGCACTGACAGCAAAAAATGCATCGCGCCACATTGAGCTCTGCCTTCATTTTTCGATTCTCCTTGGTTCCCTCGTTGATGATCTTAATCGCACCGGCAGGGCAGTTGCGCACGCACAAACCGCATCCGATGCAATTGGTGGGATCATATGTGAGCTTCCCTCGATAATGATCGGTGATCTCCAGCGAACCGTTCGGATATTGAACCGTTGCAGGCTTTTTAAAGAGATGCTTGAAAGCCATATTGAGCATTTTACCCGGTAAATTCTTCATAACGCCAGTCCACCCCTTATTACCAGATTTAAGATGATTTGTACTACTGCAATCGGCGTTAAGACCTTCCAACAAAAGCCGATCATTTGATCCATTCGAAGCCTCGCCATGCTGGAGCGCATCAAGGCCAGAAACAGAAGCACGGCGATTGTCTTTATAAGATAGAGAAGAAAATCCAAAAAAGCAATTCCCGTCATAAAGGGCATGAAAATCGCTGAAATAAGGGAAGCGATCAAAACAAGCTCACAGTCCACCGACATTTTGAAAATGGCAAGGAGCTTGCCGCTGTATTCCACCAAAGCCCCGGATACGATTTCGGTTTCCGCTTCGGGCAGATCAAAGGGAGCTCGTTCCAGCTTTCCCTGACCGGCAACCAAAGCAACAAATAGAGCAGGAATGTTGAGGAGGATATACAGGGGGTGCTTTGAATAAAACTCCGTCATTCCTGAGACGGACCATGTCTTGGCTATCAGCGCCGGGGCCAGGAGGGCCATAAACAGGGGTACCTCATAGGCAAACATTTGCGTCAGAGTGCGGACCGAACCGATGGTGGCATATACGCCCCTGGAATACCAGCCTGCCAGAAATAAGCATACCGTGGGAACCGTCAAAAGGTAGAGTACAATGATCAGATCCCCTTCAAAGGCACCGCTGGAGGCTTTCCCGAGAACAGGCACATAAACAAAGGCTGAGGCAGTTGCACAAAGGGAAATCACAGGCAGGGTCTGAAACATTCGCCTGTTGGCCCCTGCCGGGATAATGGTTTCCTTGCCCAGCAGCTTCAATAGATCTGCCAGCGGCTGGTACCAGGGAGGCCCGATTCGGTTTTGCAGCCGTGCATACACCTTCCTATCCAGGTACTCAAGGAACAAGCTGTATGTTGCCATGAACAGAAATCCTGGAAAAAAGAATATTTTGATCAATGCCGAAAACATACCATGCTCCTTTACATTCTATGATATTTATAAACTGTAGATTTTGCGCTCAGGCATCTTTATGGCAGAAAGGTCTATTCCCCGTTTCTTGTGCCACTCAATGCCGAACTGCCGGAGGGCCTGCCAATCCATGACCTCCGTTTTGCTGCCGGAATTCACCACAATAGCCCGGTCTGTGCAGGAATAGCATGGATCAATGGCGGCAATGGTGATCGGTACATCCGCCAGGTACTCCCCTTGCAGCATATGCCTCATGCCATGCCAGTTTGCTTCGGAGGGAGCCCGGACGCGGATTCTGTCCAGGATATCAGTTCCATTTGACCGGATATAGTGGATATTCTCACCGCGGGGAGCTTCCGTCCTGCTGATGACCTCGCCGGCAGGGATCCGCCGGGGAGCCTTTACCGCTATTTCGCCTCCGGGTAGATTCTTGATGCAAAAACGGATAATTTCCAGGCTTTCCAGCATTTCCTTGATCCGCACAATCGTCCGGCCAAAAACATCAGCATGGGTGTCCGTTACAATCTTCACCGGAATCTCCGGATAAGCCGCGTAAGGTTCTATGACCCGAATATCCTCCTCAATTCCCGCAGCTCGGGCAACGGGGCCCACCGCACCAAAACTTAGTGCCTCCTCCCGGGAGAGCTTTCCGATACCCGCCAGCCGCGCTGAAAGGGTTGTTTCCGTTAAGGCCAGATCCAGGTAATATTTTAACTGATCCTGAAGAAAATCAAGGACCTTGGACATGTTCTTCAGCATCTCATCATCAATATCCCTGCGCACACCGCCTATGGTGTTGATCCCATAGTTCACACGGTTGCCGCATACATCGGCCAGGATATCCAGCACCTTTTCCCGGTCGCGCCAGGTATACATAAAGAGGGTATCAAAGCCGATCTCATGGGCAGCCACGCCCAGCCAGAGCAGATGGCTGTGCAGGCGCTCAAGCTCCGCCACAATGACCCGGATATAGGCTGCACGCTTAGGAATAGAAAGCCCGGTTAGTTCCTCTATCCCCTGGCAATAGGCTGTGCTGTGGGTATGGGAGCAGATACCGCATACCCGCTCAATGAGGTACAGGGTCTGGATGTAATTCCTGCTCTCGCAGGCCTTCTCCAAGCCCCTGTGGTTATAGCCTATACCGATATGGGCATCGACGACTTTTTCTCCTTCAAGGACAATTGTGAAGCATCCCGGTTCTTTCAATGAAGGGTGCTGGGGCCCGATGGGAATGACGATGCGGTTCGTGCCTTTCTTTTCATTCTCATTCATTTGCTTCCATCCTCCTTTTCCCCTTCATAAATCGGAGGCTTGTATGTCATGGTATTTTTATCGAAGTATTCCGGCTTCCAATCCTTGCGCAAGGGATAGCTTCCCTTTGGCCATCCGTCAGGCAGCGGATAGGACGAGTCTCCGGGCAAACCTTCCACAACGGCGCCGAAAAGGTTCACCAGCTCCCGTTCATGCAACTCCAGGGACGGGTAAAGCTCCGTCATGGTCCTGATCCTGGGATCAAGTTTGGGAGCCTTTTCCTTCAGGGCCAGAATGATGCCCTCCCGGTTGGACAGGATATAAATAAAGCCCAAATCATCCCCGTCATCTGTCCCAACCACATGGCTGGCTTTGTAAAAGCCCATCTCATCATGCAAATAATGAATGACCTGTTCAAATTCTTCTCTAGGCAGAGGTGAGGTAAATATGCGCTTTTCCCTCTGCACGTGTATTCTATCCTGCAGAAAATCAAACCTTTTGCAGAGTTTATCGACGATCATCTGTTCCGCCTGCATCTTTTCCGCCTCACTTTTCCCGGGATTTTAAATGTTCCAATAGCTTTTGGACGGCGCTGATAATGGCCTCCGGATGCACGGCACAGCCGGGGATATAAACATCCACCGGTATCACCTTGTCGATGCCGCCCATCACACAATAGCAACCGTCGAATATACCGCCTGAGCATGCACAGGTCCCGACAGCAATCACATACTTGGGTTCCGGCATCTGATCATAGATCTGCTTGAGGCGGTCCTTTGTCTGAAGTGTAACCGCTCCTGTGCAAAGGAGGATATCCGCATGCCGCGGGCTGCCCTGCTGCACCACCCCCATCCGCTCCAAGTCAAACCTGGGGGTCAAAGCCGCTATGGCTTCGATATCGCAGCCGTTGCATGCACCTGCATTGAAATGTATGATCCAGGGGGATTTTCGGCTCCCCCACTCAATTGCTTTTTTGAAAAGCCCCAAAGAAACATCACCTCTTGAAAATGATTCTCATGGCCAGTATGCCGGATGTGATATATACAATCGGCAAAAGCGGTGCATCATAGGGCGCAGTGGCCACCACAAGCACCAGCACATGCATGATCGTAAAGAAAAAGGCAAAGGGAAAGAACTGGCTGTAATCGGGATTCACATAATCCTGCACATGGCGCTGGCCGCAGCCGTAATGATCAAGCCGGCCTTCTCCTCCGGCTCCAATAGGGGAATATCGTGAAACGCCCCTGGAGCATGCAAAAAGCAGGACTAAAAATAGGAAAAACACGACCGGCGGTGATAAAATCAACTTTTCCATCTCCTCCACCTTCTATCCTTTCAGTTTTCTTAGATTACGGATGTCCATGCTTCCGTATTTTTTATAGAGGTTTACGGCAATCCCCGCCGCAACAACGGCCACGACCACCTCGATGACGATGACCGTAATGACAAAGGCCTGGGCAAGATCCATGTTTCCGCTTATATATCCGGCCAGGATGATGAACATTGTCACCGCTTTCATGGCGATTTCCATCCCAATGATGATTTTCAGCATATGATAGGTCCGTATAAGGCAGTAAGCCCCTGAAATAATCAGCAAAAATCCAATGATGAGCATCATATTTTGAAGTAAATTCATATCTCGTCACGCTCCCTGAACAAAACCACAACTGCAACCGCTCCGGTCACCAAAACGATGACCTGGCCCCATATATCGGCCTGGCGATTGTTCCACAGGATCTCGCGCAGATCCCCAATGGGCTTGACCACCTGCCCGACTGCCGGCAACAAAGGACCGACAGCCAGGACAATTGCAAGCAAAACGGCTCCCGCGGCGATGAGAATATAGGGCAAAAGAGCCATGCGCTTTTTATCCTCAAATACCTTTCCCAGCTCTTCTTTATCCATATTGGAAAGGCTGATGGCACTGACAAAGATCACGGTGACAAGACCGGAACAAACTGAAACCTCGAATAGTGCCGCCCAGATCCCGCCGAGCTCATACATAATGACTCCCAGAGCCGCACTGGCAGCAGCCAGGGCGATGGCGGATTTGATCATGCTACGGAACATCACGGCCATGACACCGGAGATAAACATCAGCCCGAGGCAGATATACAGTACAGCTTCCACAGCAATTCCTCCTTTTTACAGCAGCCCTCTACCCTCAAGATACAAAAGCACCAGCGGAAAACCCGCCCCCACCGCTATGGTCACGATTGTGAGGAGGATCTCGGCCAGCTTTATGCTGCCCCCTATTTCCCTCACTTCAGCAAGCCTGTCGGAAAGCTTGCCGAAGAATACCTTCTTCTGGAGCCGCAAAAAATACGCCGCAGTCAGGATACTGGAAAACAGCGCAACTGCCGCAAAACCTTTTGATCCGCTGTTCCACAGGGCCATAACGATGAAGAGCTTGCTCCAAAATCCGGCCAGGGGCGGTATCCCCGTCGTCGATAAAAAGGCTGTGACGGATGAAAAACCGGTTACAGGCATCCTTTTCTCCAGACCGCCCATTGCATCAATATCCAGGGTGCCCACCTGTTCATGGAGGGCAGCTGCGTTTGAGAACAAAGTGGATTTAAACGTAGCATGGTTGAATATATGAATAATGGCTCCCAGCAGCCCAAGGGTGGTGCCTGTGCTGACCCCGAGCAGTATATAGCCCATCTGGCTCACGCTGGAATAGGCCACAATGCGCTTGAAATGGGTCTGCCGAAGGGCAAACAGCGCCCCGATGATAATTGAGACAATTCCCAAAATCCTGATTGCCGCTGACACTGCCGGAAAACCGCGAAACAAAGCCATGAGCACAATGAAGCCATAGATCCCGGCCACCTTTATCACAATGCCGCTTAAGAGAATGGACACGGCCGTATTGGCGCTTTGGTGGGCATCGGGAAGCCAGCTGTGAAAGGGGACTGCCCCGGTTTTGACGGCAAAGCCGGCAATAAGCAGGATAAAAGCCAAATACGTAAACGGGCTTAAGCCGTTCCGGGCACCTAAAAACCTTGTCCAGTCCAGTGAATACTGCAGGCTTCCCGTTTGCATGAAAAGAAAGGCCAGCCCCGTCAGCATGAACAAACTGGCCAGCGAGGACATCACAAGGTATTTGAAGGCCCCTTCCAGGCCGGTTTCCGTTTGAAAGAGCGCAACGAGAACAAAGCTGGATATGCCTACGATTTCCAGGAATACATAAAGGGAAAAGAGATCCGTTACGATCACCATTCCGTTCATGCCAAGAATCAGAGTCATGAGTAGGCTTACATAGGCCGTCTTTTTCTTTTCGATCGTCTGATTGGCAACCAGTACCGATATAAAGGATACAAAGCCGATGCAGAATAATATCACCAGGGACAGGGAATTCACCGCAAAGCGCTCAGAGCCCTCCCTGGTCAAGTCCCAGAGCAGTGAAAAATCGTAATGATGCAAATGGGAGGAAGAGAGCAGAAAAAAGTCCGCCACCGATGAAGCCATTTGTATGATTGCAGCAGCCCCGGCAAGATACAGGCTTATCCTCTCGGACAGCTCTTTTGAAAAGAGGTTGTTGATGACGATGATGATAAGGGGCACAACCAGAAATGATAAAGTAATGTAATCGATTACCTGCATAAAGTAAGCTCCCTCCTTTACAAAAGCATTGCCATGAAGATGACGGCAAGGCCTACGACACCGATCACCGCTCCGGCAAGGTAGCGAGAGAGGCTTCCGTTATTAAGCCGCTTCAACAAATCCCCTGAACCCAGCAAAACCTTCACCGCCGCAATATCATAGAACCAGCTGACCCCGCCCTCGACTAAGAGGCAGAGATGGGAGAAAGCGCCTGCAACAGCCATCAGCCATTTGTATGGATCAAACCACTGCTTCTCCGCCGCCCGGTATATACTCCTCAGCCCGAAAGCATAGTGGATGTGATCTGCGGCATTGATTGCACTGCCGGACTTTTTGCATCCATACAGGTGATCCCATACAGCCAAAAGCAGCACTGCAAGGGAAATCACCACAAGAAGCAGCGAATGGGGCCATCCGGAATAGCTCTCTTCAATTCCAAGGCTGGAACCTAAGAGGTTATCGATGGGCCAGGCATTGGCCACTCCAAAAACCAAACATAGCATCGCCAGAATGCCCATGGGCAAAAGCATGCCAGGGCTTGATTCCCGAGGGGTTTTCCTTCCGGCCGGGAGCTTTAGCTCCCCGGCAAAGGCCGCCCGGCCCATTTTTAAGAAGGATACGGCCGTCATAAACGCGCCTAAGAGGGCACCGATATAAAATATGATATTGCTCTCCAGGGCCGCGTCAAAAATCAGCTCCTTGGAGAAAAATCCGTTAAAGGGCGGTACTCCGGCGATGGCCAGGGCGCAGAATGTGAAGCTTATCATTGTAATCGGCATGTTCTTCACAAGACCGCCGATTTTTCGAAGGTCCGTTGTTCCAGTTTGTTTTTCGATGCTGCCTGCAGTCATAAAGAGGCAGCTTTTGTATATTGCATTGTTCAGCATATGAAAAAGGCCTCCGACAATGCCGATCGGCAGGGCCGTTCCGACACCCAGCACCATATATCCGACCTGGCTGATGGCATGGTATGAGAGCAAACGCTTCATGTCCTTCTGAATGAGTGCCATGGCTACTGCAAAGATGATCGTAAGGGTGCCGAGCACCATCATCGCCGTGCTCATGCCGCTTCCAGGCTGCAGATCGTAAATATCCGTAACAATCCGAACCGACAGATATATCCCCAACAGCTTTTCCAGGGCTCCGGGGAAAGCCACCATAAAGGGAGTGGGCCCATCCTCCGCAGCAGCAGGAATCCAACTGTGGAAGGGCATACAGCCGGCCTTGCCGACAGCCCCCAGCATCATGCACACAAAGCCGATTCCGGCCACTCCGGTTAAAGGCAATTTCTGTATCTCACTGATATTGGGCGTTCCTGCCTGATTTGCAGTGATGATAATGCCCAGCATCAGCAGAAGATCAGCGGTACCGGACAGCACCAGGGCCTTTACCGCTGTTTTGGGATTCTGCTGGTTATGGATAAGCAGGAACCCAAAAAGGGTGCATAGAAGGCCTTCCCAGAAAAAGAGCATCACGCCCAGATTGTCAGACAGGAGGGCGCCGTTGATCATTGAAAGGCTAATATACATATAGAGCATGAAAAGGCCCCTATAATCCTGTCCCTTTAAATAGGCAAGGCTATATAGGCTGACAAGCAGGAAAGCCGCTCCGGCAAAGGTCAAAAACAAGGACGAAAACTTCTGGACATGAAAGGCCATGTCCAATCCGTAGGATGCAAAGGGAAAAATCAGATAAAAACCCTCCGATTGATAAAGGCTCAGCGCCAATAAGAGATTGATAACGGAGGATAAAACAACCAGCACCAAGCGGAGAACTTCATATTTTCTAAAAAGCCATACCAAGATCCCAAAGGCAACGGGCAGGGCGACCATAAACCACAGGAGGTTTGCACCACTACTTAAAACTGAACTGAAAAAATCCGTCATTTTACATCCCCCTCCCAATCAGCGATGCCAATCCCGACGGCAGGCCTATCAATATTCCCAGCCCGACTGACAGCCCGGCCAGAATCACTGCCGATACCACCATCAAAGGCGTCCCTTCCCCGGCCTTCGGATTGGTCTGCTGCCCCAGGAACACTTTAACAAAAAGCCTTGTGAGATACAAAACGGTCATCACCGCCCCGATGATGAATACAGCCCCTAAAAGCACATTTCCCGCTGAAACAGCACCGGCTATGACCATGTATTTTGCAAAAAAGCCTCCGAAGGGAGGAATCCCCATGATGGAAAAAGCGCAGAACAGAAAGGCCGTGGTAGTGAGCGGCATGGTCTTGTACAACCCGCCCATCTTTGTGATGTCCTTTGTATGGAGTTTGTGCTCCACAATCCCGGCGCAAAGGAACAATCCGGCCTTCGCGACGCTATGCATCAAAATATAGAGAATACCGCCTATAAGACCGATTTCGCTGCCGCTGGATAAGCCCAAAAGGATAAAGGCCAGCTGGCTGATCGTCGAATAGGCCACAACCCTTTTGATATCATTGGAACCCATGGCCGCTCCCGCGCTGATAAGGGCGCTTACCGCAGCAATGATCGGCACAACGACGGTAAAGACCTCGTCGATATCCAGGGTTAACACAAACATGCGGGTATAGACATAAATCCCGATTTTCACAAGGACGGCCGCATGCAATAGGGATGTTACGGGCGAAGGTGCCACCCCTGCATCAGGCAGCCAGCTGTGCAACGGAAAGGTTGCCGATTTTGACAGCACGCCAAAAAGTACCAGAACAACCACCCACGATGGTATATGCATTCCCTTCATCGCTGCAAGATCAAAGGTACCCGTCTCACCGTAGATCCCTACAAAGCCTATGAGCATAATCAGGGCACCGGCTACGGTGATGGCAAATGCCTTGTTTGCCCGGCGTATGGTTATCTCCTCCCGGTAGAAACCAATGAGCCTCCAGCAGCAAACGGCTGTGATCTCCCAGAACATGTATATGAATATGAGGTTCGTGGAAAAAACCAGGCCCATCATGGCCCCGATAAAGAGGCAGACCATCATGTAATACTCGTTTTGGTTGTCATATTCCTTCATATATCCAAAGGAATAGAGTACGATAACGGAAGCCACAAAGGATGCTGTCATGGCCATAAACACGGCCAGGGCATCCCCATAAAAGCCAAAGCTAAGCCCGAGGGGCAGCTTTATATACAGGGAAGCGGGCGAGCCGGCAAAAAGGCCGGGCAACAGAAGGGATGAACAAAGAAAGGCGATGGCTACAAAAATAAGCGCCATGCCGTTTCTCAGCTTTGCACTCACTTTCCCTGCAAGTGGAAGAAAAAAAGCACCGAACAGCGGTACTAAAATACATAGAAGCAATATAGGCTTTACCATTATTTATGACCCACCTTTGCAAGCTCAATCTATGATCTATCATATACAGGGAATCAGCCTGTCGATCCATGTTATATTTTATGGAATATGATAATGAAATGATTCTAGTACAAAGCGATTCCACAGTCAAGCAAAAGTTTCAGCATATCCTGGGAAGCAGTTCCCCTCTGGGCATCATGATCTTTCTTTTTGTGCCGTAGTCCGTTACAGCGTATACGCTGCCGGAGCCCTTCCTAACCTCCCCGATGATTGCAGCGTTCTTCCCGGCATCCGCACTATGAAGGGCCGCCAGAACCTCTTCCGCATCAGGAGCCGGTACGGATAAAAGAATGATCCCCTCATTGGCGATATACAGAGGATCCAACCCCAGGATCTCACAGACGGCCGATACATCAGGACGCACCGGCAGCATGGAATCAAAAACAGCAATATCGGTATCGGGAGTCACCCATTCACAGAGGGTCGCCGCCACCCCGCCCCGGGTCGGATCCCGCATCGCATTGACCCTGCCGCCGCTTCTAAGGACCCGGTCCACAAGATCTGCCAGGGGTGCCACATCGCTCTCTATGGGAGGACGAAAGCCCATGTTTTCCCGCGCTGCCATAATGGCAATTCCATGGGAAGCCATACAGCCGCTTATGATGATCCTGTCCCCTGGCCGGATTCTCTGGGGAATGGGCTGTCTTCCCTCCGTAAATACGCCTATGCCTGCCGTGTTGATGAAAATCCCGTCGGCACTGCCCCCTTCAACCACCTTTGTGTCACCGGTCACGATGCACACCCCTGCCTCCCTTGCTGTCATGGCCATGGATTTGACAATGCGCATCAGGGTCTCCATCTCAAAGCCTGCTTCGATGATCATCCCTACTGACAGGTATTTGGGGCAGGCACCGCTGACGGCCAGGTCATTGACCGTGCCGCTGACACTGAGCCTTCCGATATCGCCGCCGGGAAAAAACAGGGGCTTTATTACAAAACTGTCCGTGGTCATTGCAATCCTTTCACCCGCAGGGCATATGGCCGAGTCCGTAAGGGGACGTAGCATATCGTTTGCAAAAGCCGGCAAAAAGACTTCCTGCACCAGCTCCCGATAGCTTTCGCCGCCGGAGCCGTGGGCAAGGGTTATTTTCTTTTGCATAAGCTATTCTCCTTTATAACGATAATAGACAGCACAGCTGCCCTCCGACGATACCATGCACGGACCCAGGGGCCGCTCCGGCGTACAGCCCTTGCCAAAGTGCAGGCAGTCGGTCGGCAGCTTCAATCCGCATAGAATGCTGCTGCAGATACAGCCTCCGGCATCAGCGATTTCTTCCACGGTAAAATCGAATCTTTTGGCTGCATCGAATTTTTCAAATCCTTTCCTTATTCCAAGGCCGCTGCCCTTTATTTCGCCTAAGCCCCGCCAAAGGGCATCGCGGGGCTCAAAGACTTTATAAAGAAGCTTGAGGGCTTCTTCGTTTCCATGATCCCTAACGGCCCGGGGATACATGTTCACACACTTTTTTTGGCCTTTATGCAGCATGTATAGAATGCTGCATATGGCCGCCATGATGTCATAGGCTCCGAAACCTGCCACTGCCGCAGGCAGCAAAAGCTCTTCTGAAACAAAGGAGAAGGCCTTCGCTCCGATGATGGTCGATACATGCCCCGGACATATGAGCCCATCGATCCGGCTTCCCTTTTTTAAAAGATGCCTGAGGGCCTCCGGCATGGTCTTATGGGCAGAGTATATACTCAAATTTTCCACCCTCCGTTCATCCGCCGCCTCAATGAGGGCTGCGGTGAGGGGAGCTGTGGTTTCAAAGCCTATCCCGAAGTAGACGACCTGCTTGCCCGGATTCTCCTGGGCAATGCGCAGGGCGTCCATGGGCGATGTGACAATCCGTATATCCCTCCCGCTTTCATACAGGGAATAAAGGCTTTGATCCCCGTAGGGCACCCGCATCATGTCTCCGAAAGAGGTGAATATCACATCATCCTGCTTTGCAATGGCGAGGGCTGCAGCAATATCCCGCTGGGCCGTTACACATACAGGGCAGCCGGGACCGGATACAAGCCTGATATTGCCAGGCAAAAGTTCCTGTATTCCATATTTATGCATGCTTGCGGTATGGGTGCCGCACACTTCCATGATTGTAACAGGCCCCATATCCTTTGCAAGCTCTTCTATCCTTTTTTTCAAATCCTCTATTTTAGCTTTCATTTTCATCCCCAGGCTCCATCGTCTCCGTGATGATCCTTTCAAGCTCCGGACCGGCCTCTGGATCCAATACCTGTATTACAAAGCCGGCATGGACAAGGACATAATCGTTTACCTTTGCTTCAGGATAGAGCCGGATGCTGGCCTGCTTGGAAAGGCCGCCGTAATCAATCTCTGCATATCCGTCCTGGATCTTTACGATTCTGCCCGGCACAGCCAAGCACATATCGGTCACCTCATTTCATTTATCAGCCAATCGCGATGCTGCCGCCGCCTGGCCGTAGGATATTCCTCCGTCATTGGCAGGCAGTTCCTCGTTTGAATAAACATCAAAGCCACGCTTCTCAAGCTCTGCAAGCCCGTGGTGAAGAAGATATACATTTTGGAACACACCGCCTGATAATACAACGATATTGCTTCCATATTGCCTTTTTGCCGATGAAGCCGCATCGACAAGAAGCCTTACAACAGCCCGGTGAAACTTAGCAGCGATTTTTCCTTGACCGGCACCTTTCCTAACATCATTCACCACATCCCGGATGAGCTGCCGCCAATCAAAGACCATCCTATCGACTTCCCATCCAACATCTATACCATAGCTTCCCTCTTCGGATTCATCGATCGCCTGTTCCAGTTCCACCGCTGCCTGCCCTTCATAGGTGGTATGGGTCCGGATTCCCGCAAGGGCTGCAACGGCATCAAACAGCCTCCCTGCACTGGAAGTTACAGGTGAATTGATACCCCGGTCACCGGCCGCCAGGAGCAGGCTTGAGACTTTTCCGAATTTCTCAAAGTATTCCAGGGCTGCCTTCTCCCCCCAGGCGATGCGCATCATCGCCAGGGCCATACGCCACGGTTCACGGATCGCTGCTTCTCCACCCAGAAGAGGCGCATACAGCATATGCCCGATCCGCTTGCTTTCACCGATCCCTCCCCAAAGGACTTCTCCGCCCCACAGGGTCCCGTCTTCTCCGTATCCTGTACCGTCAAAGATCAGCCCGATGACCTTTTCTTCAATCTGATGCTCTGCCAGGACAGAGGCAAAATGGGCATGATGATGCTGGATTTGGAATATCGGAAGCTTATCTCTAAAACGTTCGGCATATCTCGTGGAAACGTAGTCCGGATGCATGTCGCAGGCAATGATATCCGGCTCTGCATCAAACAAATGCATAAAGGACTTTATCTCCGACTCAAAGCATTTTTCGGTATCCGGGTCATCCAAATCGCCTATATGCCCGCTTAAAAAGGCATCTTCCCCCTTTACAAGGCAAAAGGTATTCTTTTGCTGGGCTCCCAGGGCCAGGATTACGGAGCCGTTGCCGCGAAGCCTCACCGGCTCCGGCACATACCCCCTTGCCCGCCGGATCATCCGGACCTTGCCCCCTACCGCCATACAAACGCTGTCATCCATCCGGCGGAAAATCGGCCGATTATGGGTGAGGATTGCATCGGCGATACCAAAGAGGCTCCCTAAAGCCTCCCCGTCATCATAAATCATGGGCCGGTCTGTAATATTGGCGCTTGTCATTACCAATACATCATGATTCTGCATCAGGATAAGGTGCAGCGGAGTATAGGGAAGCATGACCCCCAGCCTGCCGTTACGGGGTGCCGTTTCCTCTGCAATCCCGCAGTCCTCCTTCTTTCTAAGGAGCACGATCGGCTTTCTGGAACATGAAAGGACGGCTTCCTCGACCTCATCCACATGGCAATAGCGCCTGACTGTATCCAGATCGCGCATCATCACGGCAAAGGGCTTGTCATAGCGGATTTTGTTCTTTCTGAGCCTTGCGACGGCTTCTCTATTTTTAGCATCGCATGCAAGGTGATAGCCGCCTATGCCCTTCACGGCTACGATCCTGCCTGCTCTGATGGCCTCATCGAACAAAGCATAGGGGTCTCCCTGCTGAAGCTCTCCCGCGCTATAAAAAAACAGCCTGGGCCCGCATACCGGGCAGGCATTCGGCTGTGCATGGAACCGCCTGTCATAGGGGTCCTCATACTCATGTCTGCATTCTGGGCACTGAATAAACTGAGCCATAGTCGTATTTTTGCGATCATAGGGAATATCCCGGATGATCGTAAAGCGCGGTCCGCAATTGGTGCAATTGGTAAAGGCATAGCGATAGCGCCTGTTGTTTTTATCAGCGATCTCTGCCGCACAGGCATCACAGGTTCCAATATCCGGTGAAATAAGAGCATCCCTCACGCCCCTTCGGCTCTCAATAATGAGAAAATCCCGCTCACAGCGGGGCTCCTTCTTTTGTATCTCTATACTTGTTATCTTCGCCAGGGCAGGCGGATGCTTTTTCAGCTCATCGATAAAGCTGTCGCAAGCCGCAGCCTCCCCTTCTATTTCAGCATACACTCCTTCGGAGGTATTCTGCACCGTTCCGCCAATCCCAAGCAATTTTGCCAGCCGGAACACATAGGGGCGAAAGCCCACTCCCTGTACAATGCCTTTGATCAAGAGTGAATACCGGACTGTCTGCATTTTTTCCGCCTGACCTCTTCGATAATGTATTGAACGATTCCTTCTGCCCTGTACACTCCATCTTTTTTCCCGGCCTCAAAAACAAGGACTTTGGGGTTGATATCGGAAATATGCTTTTTCATCACCTGAATATCCGCATCGACAAAGGGCAAAAGGTCCGTCTTGGTGATGACGACAGTATCTGCATTCAAAAAAGCGATCGGATATTTGGCCGGCTTATCCTCCCCCTCTGCGACACTTAAGATCACCATCCGCATATCCTCACCCAGATCATAGGTGGCCGGGCATACGAGGTTGCCGACGTTTTCGATGATGATCAAATCCAGGGAATCAAGGTCCAGCATCTTCAGCTGGTTTTCTATCATTTTTGCATCCAGATGACAGCCGCCGTTTGTATTGATCTGCAGGGCCATTACGCCGGTTTTTTCTATACGAAGGGCGTCATTCCGGGTTGCAAGGTCCCCTTCTATTACAGCCACCCGCATCTGGGAGCTCAGATCGGGCAGTATATTTTCCAAAAAGGTTGTCTTGCCTGAACCAGGCGAGCCCATAATATTGATGGCATATATGACGCGGGAATTAAGCTTTTCTCTGTTCTCTGCAGCTATTTGGTTATTCAAAGCTTTCAAATCCTGATTGATGTTTATTCTGGTCATCTACTTATTTCTCCTCATAGTCTATGCTCTCTACGTATACCTCTTCACCGCTTATGATCCGAAAAGCTGTGCTGCCGCAGGATGGGCACACAAAGGGAAATTGTTCCACCCGGTATTCATGCCCGCAAGCTTCACAGCGCGCCACTGCAGGCAGATCCTCAATCACAAGCTCCGCTCCCTTTAACAATCCGTCCTGGGTCAGGGCTTCAAATGCAAAGGAAAGGGCATCAGGGAGCGCATTGGAAAGCCTGCCCACGGATATCGATACCCGGTTTACCCGCAATACATTGCGGCCTTCGAGGGCCTGCTCTACGGCTACCAGCAAATTCTTCATCAATGATGTTTCATGCATATTAACCTCCATTTAGCCATTATAGTCCGCCCATTTTTGAAAATCAACGCTTCGATTATCGGCCTATAAGCAAAAAAAAGGAAGCTATACTTCCATATTGCATTGTAGCTTCTGTATAAACAGGTTCTCTCTTCCTTTCCAAAAAATACGCATCAAGATAGGGGTCTTTCCGTCCTGCCGCAGCATTTTTTATATTTCTTACCGCTGCCGCAGGGGCACGGATCTTTTCGGCCAATCCCGGCACCGATTGGCAGATCCACTACTTTTGAGCTTAGTTGATTCTTTTTTCTTCCAGTTCTTAGATAAGATCTGTAATCCTTGCAAAACTTCTATCCCTGCCTCTTCTAATTTTTGCCGATTCTTTCAGACATCATATTCCTTTTTATAAAATAACCGGTCTTTTCGGCTAATCAACTTTTTTGCAAAAAAGCTCCGCTGCTTTTTCCATCCGTTCAACGACGGATACTCCAAAGGGACACCGCTTTTCACAGGCTCCGCAGCCGATGCAGTCCGATGCATTCCTTGACAGGCCGTGATAATGAGAAAGAATCGTGGCAGGGATCTCCTCCTGCATCAGTGCCAAATCATACAGCTTGTTCACCATCGGAATATCGATGTGTAAAGGGCATGGAGCGCAATGCCCGCAATAGGTACACTGGCCGGAATAGGCATGATAGGGCGCATTGGCCAGCACGGTTGCATAATCCTTCTCCTCCTCAGAGGCCGTTTCATAGGCTACAGCCGCATCCACCTCTTCCGGTGTGCTGCATCCCACCAAAACCGCAGCCACAGCAGGGCGCGTCAGGGCATAATGCAGGCACTGTACAGGGGTCAATGCCACACCGAAGGGGGATCTCTCGGAGCTAAACAGCCTTCCGCCCATATATCCTTTCATTACAGTGATTCCGACCTTTTCCCGTTCACAGATCTGGTACAGCTCCTTTCGCTCAGGAGCGATCCCTTTTAGTTCCTTATTGTAATGCTCAACAAAAAGCTCATTGATATCTTCCGTTGCCGGGAGCATATCAAAGGCAGGGTTGATGCTGAACAAAATCATCTCAATTTCACCGGTCATTGCCGCAAGCCTGGCTACATCCGGGTTGTGGGTGCTAAGGCCGATATGGCGGATCGTGTTCCTTTCCTTTAATTCCCTGACATACTCGATAAACTCCCCATTCATAATTTTATGAAACTCTGCCACCTCATCCACAAAGTGGATCATGCCAAGATCGATATAATCGGTTTGTAGGCGCCTTAATAAATCCTCAAAGGCCTCCTTTACTTTTTCCATTTCACGGGTGCGGACATACTGGCCCTTTTGCCAGGTGGAACCGATATGGCCCTGTATTACCCACCGCTCCCGATGTCCGGAAATCGCCCTGCCGATATTCGTGCGTACATTGGGCTCCGACATCCAGATATCCACAATATTGATGCCGTACTCTTCACAGCGCTCAATGACAGCCTTCACTTCATCAAGGCTTTTGCGCTCCAGCCATTCGCCCCCAAGCCCGATTTCACTGACCTTAATGCCCGTTTTTCCAATCACTCTGTACCTCATCCTGCTTCCCCCTTCAACCTTTGCTCCAATACATTGCCCAGGTAATAAACTTATTGCTCTCATTATAGCATATTCTAATTCCTAGGAGCAGCATTTTTGGATAAAGGCCAGGATATCTTCAAAAAGCTGAAACCTGGCCTCGCTATGGCAAATGAGATGGGCCGACCCGTCATAATACTTCAAGGTCTTATCCAAAGATGAGGCATGGCGATGGATATACTCTGCGCTTCTTGGCTGTACCACGTCATCCTGCAAGGCCTGGGCTATAAAAAGAGGAGTATGTACCTCTCTAAAGCGGGGCTTGACAGCACGAAGGAACCGCACAAATTCTATTAAGGCTGACAGGGGGAACTTGAGAATGCATGACACATAAAACCTGAAATGCCCGTAGTGCCTTCTTTTCATATCTTCAACCAGGTTGAGAAGTATTCTTTTAAGATTCCAGGGATAGATGGGGGTATTGAGAAGAACAAGCCCTTTGATCTGAGGGAAGGGAGGCAGGCTCACGGCTACCAGCCCACCCATGGAAAAGCCAATGACGAAGACACAGTTACATCGGTCAAGCAGTTCCTTCAATGCCGCCTCCCCCGATTGTACCCAATCCCGATAGCTGACTCCCTTCATATCCGCCCTTTTCCCGGTGTGGCCTTTCAAAACCGGCAGCAGGGTCTGCATGCCCTTGCTTTCCAAAAACTTTGCCAGGGGTTCCAGCTCCCCGGGTCCTCCTCCGAATCCATGGACCAATAAGCAGCCAATCTTTTCTTTCACTGTCGATTCCCCTTATTCCATTTTTCTATTTATAGAATCCTATTATCATTTTATGATTATACTTAAAATGCGACAGTGAGAACCGTCCCCAAAGAAGGAAAACAGATAAAGGAATCGAATTACTACATATGAACTGTGAAGGGAGGAAACACAAAATGAACGACAGCGAAGCAAAAAGCCTTGGCCGAATCACCGTAAGCGGCAATGAATTTCGGGTAAACGGGTCCCGGATCTGGATTAACGGAGCCAATACCCCCTGGAAGAAATGGAATGAGTTTGGAGGAGACTTTGATTTTGAATGGTGGGATAACCACTTCAAAGAGCTTCATGAAAATGGAGTCAACGCAACCCGCGTATGGATCACCTGCAACGGTGAAGTAGGGGTTCTCATCAGAGAAGACGGCACCATTCTAGGTGCTACCGATAAACACTGGGTAGATGTGGACAGCCTGTTCGATATCGCCCTGAGGCACAGGATCTATATCATGGCCACTCTGATATCCTTTGACCATTTCAAAACCCATCATGAGAACTATAACAGCTGGAGGAAGATGATCCAGAGCACTGAGACCATTGACAGCTATGTGGAAAATTATCTGATGCCCTTCTTAAACCGCTACAAGGATAATCCAGCCCTGTGGTCCATTGACCTTTGCAATGAACCTGACTGGGTTCACCAAAATCCCGAATGCGGCTATATGCCCTGGGAGGATCTCAACAACTTCTTTGCCCGCTGCGCAGCAGCCATCCACAAAAACAGCAGCGTACTCGTCACTGTGGGAATGGGCATTGTAAAGAACTATGAAAAGGTCAACGATGCCACTTTGAAAGCAGCCTATAATGACCCTGCAGCTTATCTGGACTTTTATTCCCCCCACTACTATCCCTGGATGGATAAGCACTTTGGGATCCCCTTTTATATGACTCCTGAGGAGTATAAGATCGATTCCAGCAAGCCGATCGTCATAGGGGAATGCCCAGCCACCGCCTCCACGAACCATACCCTTGTGGAGGACTACGAAAACGCCTTTTTAAACGGCTATCAGGGGGTTATGCCCTGGACTTCCAGCGGGATAGACCGGTGCGGGAGTTTCGAGGATATGCGGGAAGCCGTCAACACCTTCCGAAGAAATCATCCGGAATTGATTCTGCCCTGAGGGAATGAAAAAAGGGGTTCCATCACTGATGGACCCCTTTTCAAGCTATGGGCGATGAATATGGAGTTTCCTGCCGAGGGCTGCTTCTACCTCTCTCCAGCCTTCCATCTCTTCTTCACTTAAGACAAAAGGTTCAAAACCGTATTTTAAATACATGTTGATAGCCTTTAACCGGAAAGGCTGTGTCACCAGCATGGAACGTTCATGGCGGGCGACCAGGATATTCATGGCTGCCGACATGAGAGGATTGGCTAATCCTCTTCCCTGGTAGGCTTCTGAAAGCCCGACCCAGTGAATTCTTCCCCAGCCTCCGCCCTGGAACTGATGATCAAACCAGGCCGATGTGGTACCGATATATTCTCCGGTCCGGGCATCCTTTAGCATCAATATCCGATCAAATTCCTCCGGGTACGGGGCAAACTCCCGCTCAAAAACCCCGGCAATTTCCTCCTTGCGAAAACCGGAGGCAATCAAGACCTCTTCCCACTTCTCTCCTTCATCTACCCCCAGGGGCTTTATAACAAAGCCCTCGGGCAATTCATATTGAGGCACAGGTAGCCCGTTTTCTCTGATCATGGTAATACTGACCATTGCTCTTCCCTCATTTCCATACTAAACTCATATGAATGAATGATTCGTTAAAAAGAGCAAAAAACCTTCTTTCTTCGAAATAAAAAATCTTTCCAGCAAACCCATCTCTATTTACGACTCCTTCCGGCACCGCTCACATCAATAGGCTTTATTCCCATTTGGGCTGCCGGAGATTTCGCTTGAAAGCTATAGTCTCCTTTTTCGATATCGGTAAACAGAGGATCCGCCTGTATTGAACCGTCTCGCATTTCAAGGGGAGCTGTTTTCTTTATATTATAATGCTCCAGTACCTGACCTTGCACATTTCCTGACTGGCTGAAGAATATATTATTGGGCATTGAGATAATTGCATTGATACCTCTTACAATGATATCCCCCCGGGTATAAAATATGTTCTTTTCCACCGTAAAATCTTTGCAGCGTGAAAAGCTCAGGGTAATGCTTTTGTCACTGATGCATACATTATTCCGGATCAGGTTTTTCTCTGCCATATGATTGTGCAAAGGAATTTCAATGTTCACTGCGAGATTATCCTCAACGATGCTGTTTGTGGTCTGCTCATCCAGATAATATGCATGGGCGGACTGCTGATCAATATCCCTTGCGATATTTTTGCGGAGCGTAACATTTTCGGCCCATCCCACATAAATGGCAGCCCCGTCTACCAGCTCCTGCATCACACGTTCTATGATATTTTCTTCAATCACCAGGTCTTTACCCCCGCAGTTAATGCCTGAATAAGGTCCACCGGAAATCTCATTGTTCCGGATTTCAGAGTGTTCGCCTTTGAAGAAAATCGCTATGCTGGAGGGATAATCCAATCCTATATGCTCTATCCTGTTATCTTTGATGACTACATTCTGGCCCATTGCCCGTATTCCCCCGCCTCCCAGTGAATGGATGGTGCAACCCTCTATTCTGAGATTCTGGGTGTTTTCCGCTTTTATAGCCCACCCACCGGTATTTCGAATCGTAAGGTTGCGAAGCGTAAGATTTTCAATGCCTGATGATACCATGATTGCGCCGTCTAAATTTATGGTCCCGAATCCTGCGCTTTTGAGAGGGGCATTGGTTACGGCCAATTCTATTCCTTCAATTGTAATGTTTTGAAGGGGGAGGTGAAAATTGTTCTTAATCTCTATGATGCTTTGTGTTGTCGGAGCGATCACTTCAATGGAATCCATATCCTCTCCTTCTTTTGGCCAATAGACTACCTTCCCTTCCGTCCGATCCAAATACCAGTTTCCCGGCTTGTGCATTCCCTCCTTGATATTCCATATGGCGTAGTATTTAGCATGGGGGATCCAACCTGAAAAGCCTCCCGGCGGATGGGTCGCTTCACTGGAAAATCTGAGGATTCTGGCCTCTTCATCAATGGATTCCAGGCCTACGATGGAATCATCCCAACTGTGTAAAACCTGCACCTCTGCGCTTTTTACATCCAGCCATGCTCCAAGATCCCCCTCTTTATATTTCAGGGTCGTAAGCTCCTCATGGGTCGGCTTCCGGGCCCATCCCCCTTCAGAACTGCTCAACCAACTGACTGGGAACCGGCTTTCGTGTTCAAAATATCCAACCTCCGGCAAACGTGCCCGAGGCCTGTATTCATCATTGACCAGCAGCATCCTGAAGTCCCAGCTTTTCCCGTCCAGGGAAGGGAGCTTTGCAGAGTAAAAGCAATCCCCTTCCTTTTCCCAGCCGGTGATTGGCTTTCCACCATAGAGCACAGGTTTCTCCCCTCCTGCGGCCTGAATGGTGAGACCTGAATCCAGTGAACCCAGTTGTATTTTTACGTCGTAGTAGTTTCCTCCCCTTATGATGATATATTTCTTCTCCCCAAGTTTCATTTTTCTCGTCGCTGCAAGGGCCCTGTTTAAAGTGGCAAAAGGTCTTTCCTTTGAACCGTCATTGTTGTCATCTCCGTCAACTGCCACATACACACAATTTCCTTCATCCATAGCGGCCTCTTGCCTCATTACATCTTTTTCCAAATTCCCGTCCTTCTCCACAGTGCCAACCTCCCTCTGCTCTCCTATGCGTTCCGTTAAGTTACATCCTGCTGTACCTGCAACCAATCCAATTAGGAAAAGTAATACCAAGCCAAGCCTTAATTTCATCACCCATGAACACCACCCTGATATCGGCTTCATAGAGAGTTATATCCTCCATTTGAAAATAGTCCATAGTCTTGCAAGAAGACTACGGACTCTCCTGCTGAAATGATTGCATTATTGCGCTATCTCATTCCAAACATCATCCAGTATGCTTTTCGCCTGCTGCGCATACTCCTCCACCGCTACCTGCGGAGTTTTATTCCCTGAATAGATAAACCACATCAGGGTCCACATCAGCTCTTCCACCTGCCTGAAACCTCGATGCAAATCCAGCTTGCTTATCTGTTCATTCATGATCATCTCAATCGTATCAATGGTTTCTGCATCCCGGGCTTCTGCTTCATACCCTTCCTTCCAGGCATCCGGATCATCATCCGGGAAGGGGTCTGTTCGGGCATCCCAAACAATGGCAATTTCCTCAGGTTTTTTGGCAGTAGACGGAATCACGGGAAATGTGAGCTCCGACTGACGCACAACATATTGATCGGCTTTAGGTCCCATAGGGAAAACAACGTATCCATAATCATCGCTCATATTGACATTGAAACCTCCTGCCATCCACCACTCGCCATACATCATTGCCAGTTTACCGTCGGTAAACTGCTGCATCGGATAATCCCAATTGGCACCATCGGGCGGAAGGTTGTATACCTTGTATTTATGGATCAAATCCTGATAAAACTGCAGAGCTTCGATGGCATTGGGTTCCGTTAGAGTAAAGACAGGCTTTCCGTTCTCATCAGCCCTAACAACCTCAGCATTGTTGGAAAAAAGAATGCCCATATCCGTTGAAACGCCTCCGAGCCCCCACTGATCAATCACTCCGTCACCATCCAGATCTTTGGTGGCTTTCTGGGCAATTTCCAACAATTTATCCCAGGTCCAGGTTCTATTATTTTGCAATTCATAGAGATTCGGCAACCCGTCTCTTTCAAATATGTTTTTATTCCAAAATATGGCTCCCCGAGGATAAGTTTTTCCGGTATCGAATCCATACACTTTGCCCTGGTAAGTTCCAAATTTTATCACATCTTGATTCCATTTTTCTTCCGTAAAATCAAATATTCCTAAATCACTCACCGGATAAACCATTCCGGCAGATACGAAACTGGGATAGAACCAATAACTCCATACATAAACAATATCCCCTACAGGGTCCCCTGCCAGAACGGATGCTGTAAACTGTTCAAGAAGCTGGCTCATTTCAATATTCAAATATTCAGTCTTAAAGTTGTACTTCTTTTCCAGATCAGCCATTCTTGCAATCATCTTGTCTGCATATTCTGATGAACCGGGTTCTGGTTCCAGGGTCCAGGCTGCAACAAATTTCATTACCCTTCCCCCAAAGTCATAGGCGGGCTCTTCTGCCTGTAATTCAGCTTCCTCCCCTGTCGGCTGCCCTTCCTTTTCTTCAAGCGTTTCAGCAGGCTTATTTGAATCCTGGGATATGTCCTTGGATCCGCTGCACCCGGCTGTAACTGCAAACAGGAAAAAAACAGCCATGACACCCGACAAAACTTTCACAGCCTTTTTCGACATTCAAACTCCCCCTTATAAGAATACGATATTTTCAAAACCCCTTTGATGATTCGGGTTTGAAAAGCAAAAAAACAAGGGCACCGCTGCTTAAAGGCTATTGTGACAATATTGCAGTTGTAGAAATCATAACGGCATACGGTGGAAAAAGGTGAGAGCTTTTTTCAAATCAGTCGACGAGATTGGTAGATGATGTGCAAGATGGAATGAGAATCAACTATAAAGTATTTAGTACATTAGATAGGATATTTGTCTATATCAACAAACATTAAAACAACGTAAGAAATTCCGCAGTAGTTCTAACACACAGCGCAGCCAGGAGGGAGATTTTGGCTCCCCGCCTTTTATGGAATTAGATGCCCCCTATAATATATGAGGTATGGGACATCTTTAGCACCGCTTAAACAACAGGAGAAATTGCACAGCAATTTCAACACTCCGCTAAGCGGGGCAGGAGATTTTGATTCTCTGCCTATTGTGAACTGAGGCTCCTGCCGGCTATATAAGAGGTAGAGAACACTTAAACTTAGTCCTATATCGTCAGGGAATAGATGTCATCTTAATGATATAACGGCTGCATAAGAATGATTCAGCGAGAATGATTCTCGCTGAATCAAACAATTTTTTTCCGAAGGTGGATGCTGCCGGAAACGCTTTCCAGCTCCACCGGAAACTCTCCATTCCCGTTCTCGCCTTCCATCCTTTTTGAACCCGGTTCATGAGCTACATTGAAAGGAAAACCGCTGGAGATACTCCCGGAAACCGCGTGGGCTCGCACCTTAAACGAAGCATCATGGGGCAGGAGAAGATCAACGCTCCCGGACGTACTTCCGGCCTTGATCGGGCCCTTCAGGGAGTCCAGCTTTATAGAAACGGAACCCGATGCAGAATGGGCATCAATAGGTCCTGCCACGTTCTCCGCATGAATGCTCCCGGACGAAGTTCCCAGGACAAGGGAGCCGGCTTCAATATTCTGAACCTTGATGCTTCCTGAAGCCGTTTTGAAGCTTACGTCCTCCGCTTTGAGCCCTTCTGCAGTAATCCCTCCTGAGGCCGCACCGGCATGAAGCCCCTTCAAGGTCAGATTTCGAAGGCTGATCCCACCCGAGGCAGTATTTACAACCACAGGATTTTTGTATCCCTTGGGAATCTCAAGATCCAGCTTGGTTTGGCTGTAGCCCTGTTCCGGAGCATCTATCCTTATGCTGATCACCCCTCCCGAGGCCTCCAGCACCAGTTTGGGCAAGTCTTTTTCATCCGCGGCTGAGGCTTCACCGTAAAAATGCACCTTCAGATTGCCTGCATCTGACTCAGCCATGTTAACCTCCGTATTGGCCGTACCAATCTCAATACGCTCAATGCCCGTTACTTCTTTTTCTGCAAATTGATCAATTTTCCGGCTGCTCAATGATCGGTTTAAATTCTTCCGCTGATTACCTCTGTCCCGGCGGCCTCCCCAGACCAGGAGAGCGACAATAATTCCTGCAACCACAAAGAGCACCAGGATCACAACAAACAGCAAGGATAAAGCGATCAACGTCATCTCTTCTCCCTCCCCGATAAATAGAAACTTTTTTCCTGTCAATCAATATCCTCTACGACCTTCTCCGGCGGTTCTTCCAATTTTTGAGGAAAGCTAATCAGGTTTCGGAACAGTTTAAAAGCCGAAGCAAAGTAATACCCGTCTGCAATGCGCTCATCTACCACTATCTTTACAGTGATAAATTTCCTCTCCTTTATATTTCCTTCCTTGTCCAGCACCCTCTCCCTCTGCTTTGCTCCAAAGGCGACAAAAATGGAAGTGGTCCCGAAGTTATACAGATGATGATAGATGGACTGTATGCCCAGGGAGCCTAAGTCCGTAACAAAGATACTGGTATGGAAAGGGCTGACCTCATTGAGGATTTTCGGCATCCAGCCATAGTAGTCCAGAAGCTTGCAAAACCAAACAATGAATTTTATTAGAAAACCGGGGCACATCGTTATGAAGCGAGCTGTCTTATCCGTATCGTTTTGCGCCTGTGCGCCCTTATTCTCCTCAATCGCCTTGTTTACCTTTTCCACCACATCCATGATTGTATCGGTGGGAAGGAACCGAAGCTTGATGGTGGTCTCCGGACTGTCCTCATTCATCTCCTTTTTGATGGCAAAGGATATCAGGATTTCATTTCTGGCATAGATTTTTTGACCGGCAATAAAGCGGTTGAGCTGGGGTTTCTGGGATAAGGTCCTGATCATGGCTGCCATCACTACATGGAGAAAACCGATATTTTTGATCCCGGACTGCCTTTTTTCCCTCAGATAAGCTTCTATGGGCTCTAAAGGAATCTTCTCCTCAAAAAAGTTCTGTGCATCCACCCTCGTGGCCATGATATAGGGAATAATTTTAAAGAAAGGGTCAATTGTACGAAGGAGCCTTCCATCGTACCTGTCTCCAAAGCGCCTTTTACGATTGCTCATTCATTTCACCTCGCTGCATTTTTTAGGCTGATAAGATCAAATGATCGTATGATTCCAAAACATTAATTCGCCATAAAAAGTGATAATCCTGCAAGAATGGTTTTCTTAATTTTTCATAAAAAAACCGGCAGCTTTATGTTGAAAAGATGAAAACAGCCGGGGAGAATCCCCGGCTGCTGCTTTTCGCTCAGTGAATCTGTTTGTCAAGCAACGGATGAAAGAAAAAATAAATGATGGTGAGAGCTTCGGAAACTGCATCAAAGATCATTTTACCAGTACAATATAGCTCCAGGGCTCGAGCTTAATGGTCATTTCTCCGGTCAAATCAAATTCCGCTCCCGTGAAATATTCCCTAAATCCCTTCTCATGCAGTCCCGTCTCCACCGTGGCTGTCTGCTCTTTATCCGAGAGATTGATAACCACGATGACCTTGTTTTGGTCCTTTTCCCTTTTGAAGGCCAGCACCTTTCTGTAGGAAGTCTCCAGAAACTCAATGGGGCCGCCTTCATCGCCATTCCATAAAGCCTCGTTCTCTTTCTTGAGACGAATCAGAGCTTTGTAAAACTCCTGCATATTCAAATTGTTCCACAGAATTTGATCCTTATCAAAGAACTTGAGCCGTTTATTCAAGCCAACCTCCTGGCCGGAGTAAATGAGAGGTATACCCGGCACGGTAAATGTCAAAACCGCCATGGCTTCAACCGCATCACCCAGCCGCTCATATTCCGTACCGTTCCATGAATTCTCATCATGGTTGGTAATAAAGTGCATGGGATAGGTGCCGGACGGATACTTCTTTCCTACTTTTTCAAAATAGCTCTTGATCGTACTGGCATCCTTCCGCCCCCTGGCAATATCATTCATGATATTGTAAAGGCCCCATCCGTAGTTGCAATCAAAGGCCTTCTCCAGCAATTCATAGGTATGATCGTCCTCCGCCAGCATAAAGACGGGCTTGATCTTTTCAATTTCCCTGCGGGCCTCTTCCCAGAAATCCACCGGAACACCCCCGGCATAATCGGCCCTGAAGCCATCCACATCGCATTCCTCAACCCAGAACTTCATGCTCTCTATCATGGCTGCCCGCATCTCCCGGTTGTTGTAATTGAGGTCTGCCACATCCTCCCAGTTGGTCCCCGGAGGCTTGATGATATTTCCATTCTCATCCCGGGTATACCAGTCCGGGTTCTCCATCCAAACATGATCCCAGCCGGTGTGGTTGGCCACCCAATCCATGAGAACTTTAAAGCCCATATCATGGGCCCGCTTTACCAGATTCTTGAAATCCTCCAGGGTTCCAAACTCCGGGTTGACGGCCCTATAGTCCTGCACCGCATAATAGGAGCCTAAAGTGCCCGCGCGTTTTTTCTTAGAGATGGGGTGAATCGGCATAAACCACAATATGTCCACTCCCAGCTCCTTTAGCCGGGGCAGGTGCTTCTCGAATGCTTCAAAGGTTCCTTCCGATGTATATTGCCTGACGTTGACCTCATAAATTACCGAATTTTTTGTCCAATCCATCCATTGAGCCTCCCTCTGTTTCTCCTTTTCACCTTCATCTATATCCGATATCTTCTCTCCGCCTGAAGAATTCCCCAAATCCAAGGAGCCACAGGTATAAAGCCCGTTGCTGAGCAAAAACAGGATAAGTATCATCAGTGCCGTTTTTCTCAAAACTACACTCCCTTCCTCCCTGCAGGTAAACTGAATCCCATGAAAAGCATAGCCAGGAGACCCACCCCTGGCTATGCAAGCAAACAGATCCGGCAATATTCCCTGTTACTTATTTTTGAGTAAGGAAGTCATCCAGCAAGGTTTGCGCCTGCTGAGCAATCTCTTCCACTGCTGCCTTGGCTGTTTTGGCTCCGGTCGTAATTTGATAGAAGGTGCCGCCCAGGAGATTTGCTACTTCCGGTACAGACCGATGCAAGACTGCCACGCTGGCCTGGTTCTCGATCATCATTTCCAGTGTCTCAAGAGACTCCGCATCCCGGAGGTTGATCTCATATCCTTCTTTCCATGCATCGGGATCCTCCCCTTCAAAGGGCCCAGTATAGGCATCATAGAATATGGCTGCTTCTTCCGGTTTTTTCACCGTAGAAGGCATAATGGTATAGTTCTCCGTACCGATGGCGGCAACATAGTCCGTACCCTTTGGTCCTATCGGAAAAGCCACTACACCGTACTCATCCGCCATGCCGTCGTCCAGCATACCGCAAACCCATGCTCCTTCTATGTTCATTGCCACTTTTCCGGAAATGAACTGTTGAATCGCCCAATCCCAAGATGAATTGGCCGGAGGAACTGCGAACACTTTATGGGTATGAATGAGATCCTGATAGAACTGGAGAGCTTCCAGGGCATTGGGCTCCATGAGGGCAAATCGAAGCTTCCCGTCCTCTGCCCTTACGGTCTGGCCGTTGTTCGAATAGATGAGGGCCAACTCCGGGCTGGCTCCGGCCAAGCCCCACTGATCCACCGTTCCGTCTCCGTCCAAATCAACGGTAGCCTTGACGGCGATTTCCAGCATCTTATCCCATGTCCATTCCTTATTCCTCTGGAGCTCATACAAATTGGGCAAGCCGTTTCTTTCAAACATGGTCTTATTCCACCATATCAAAGCGTTTTCAGGAGCTTTTTTGCCGGTAGCCAAACCATAGACTTTGCCGTTCCAGGTTGTATCCCGGATGATTCTCTTATCCCATTTGTCTTCATTAAAGTCGAATATATTCAAATCGCTGACGGGCAGGACCATACCTGAGATCACATGGCTTAAAAAGTAGTAATTCTCAAGCTGAATGAATTCTGCAATGGGATCTCCGGCCAAGGTTGATGCAGCAAACTGCTCCAGCAGCTCATTATAGGGAAGGTTTAGAAATTCCAGCTTGAAGTTATATTTCTCTTCCAATTCAGCAATCCTCTCAAGCTGCTTATCGGCCGTTTCAGAAGCCCCTTCTACAGGGCCCAAATCCCACCATGCGGCCCATCGGATCTTTCTGCCGCCAAAATCATAGCTGGGCTCTTCCACAACATTCTCTTCTTGCTGTTCCTCTGTTTCCTGCTTACTCTCATTTTCATTCTCTACCGGCGTTTCATTTGTCTTATCTCCGCCGTCTTCCTCCTCCCTCGGAGCCTGTCCGCAAGCTGTCAGGGACATGAGCACAAGAACGAGGGCCAGCAACATAGCAATGAGCATTTGAATTCTCTTTGACATTCCCAATACCTCCTAAATAAGCGTTTCAAACTCCTTATCCAACAATGCAATACAAAAAACTTATGTGGCTATTTCACGTTATTTTGCAGGTCCGGTGCTTTGCCGGACTTTCAGTTCTACAGGAAGGGTTATTTTCTTTTCTTTAAAACCATTTTCCTGAAGAATCTGATCCAATAAAAGGCCAACAGCGGCTCTTCCCTTCTGAAAGATGTCTTGCCTGATGGTAGTTAGTGCCGGCCAGGTAAATTCAGAAAAGTGAATGTCATCAAATCCCACAATGGATATATCCCCCGGAACAGAGATTCCCATCTCACGCAAACCCTTCATGAGTCCAATTGCAGCCACGTCGGAGAGGGAAAAGACGGCAGTGGCCGGATTTTCGCATTTTATTTTATTGTAGACCTTGTGGGCGGCATAATATCCTCCCGATGTGGTTGCATTCTCCTCCAAAATCAGTTCCGGATCATATGGAATACCGCTCTCTTCAAGGGCTTTCCTGTACCCCAGCCATCTCTGCCTGTTTACGCTGTTGTGCTCCGGGATCCTGGATAACAGGATTATCCTTCTGTGGCCATGACCAATTAAATGCTTTGTCCCCAAGTAGCCTCCCATGAAATCGTCCAATAGGACTTGATAGAGTTCTTCATCATTGAGATAGCTGTCCACAAACACACAGGGGATTTTCATATCTTTGATTTTCCCGACCAGATCGGAGCCTTCTGAGGTTCCAAGTACAATCAAGCCATCCAAATGCCGTTCTCGAACAAAGGATAGATCCGAGCTGTTGCTAAGCCCGGTAAAAATGACATGAAACTGATGGCTCCTGGCTCCGGCCTCGACACCCTCTATAAACTTCCAAAAGAAAGGATTATCCGCCGATTCCCCTTTTGGCAAAAAGGGGACAACCAGAGCAATGAGGTGGGCGCTTTTGTCCCTCAGGCTGCGGGCAGCCATGCTGGGTGCATAATTATATTCACGGATGATCCTTTGAACGGCTTCCCGGGTCTCCTGCGATACATTCCCTCTTCCGTTGATGACATTGGATACGGTTGTAATGGATACCCCTGCTAAATTTGCAATATCCTTAATCGTCACTCTTTTGCTTATACGATCACCTCCTCCGCAGGAAGGCAGTATCAAGTTTAACGTTTTACTACCCGCATTCATCTTTTGTTTTTCCTAAAACCATTATAATATTCGGAATTAGAGAAGGTCAACCTTCGAACAAAACCCTTTAGCCCCAAATATGAAGTTTAACGTTTTACTAGTTGAAATAGGTCCCTTTCCTCTCGCCGGACATTATTTTATGCCCAGGGCAATAAAGCCGCAGTTTCCGTATTGAAATCCCAATCCGGCAGGGATAAACTAATGATGAAACCATACCGGAGGTGTACCTAATGATAAAAGTCTTAACGATTGGAAACAGTTTTGCTGATAATGCTACCCACTATTTGGAGAAAATAGCCGCTGCAGACGGAGAGGTTGAACTTGTGATTGGCAAAGCAAATCTTGGAGGCTGTTCTCTGGAAAAGCACTGGAATCTGGTGAAGCAGTGCGACCTTTTGCCGGATGTAAAGCCCTACCGGTTTTACAGAACCGGGGAAGAGCCCTGCAATCTCAGCCTGCGGGAGGCCCTGTCCAGGGAAAATTGGGACTTTGTAACCCTGCAGCAGGTGAGCGACCTCAGCTGGAGAGAAGAGACCTATTATCCCTATATCGAAAAGCTCCATGAACTGGTGAAAGCGCTGGCCCCTCATGCACAGGTCGTTATCCATCAAACCTGGGCCTATCGCTGTGATGCAGATGAACTGAAGAAATACGGAATCAGCCAGGCAGAAATGTTTCAGCTTCTTAAAAAGGCCTATGAAAATGCGGCCAAAAAGCTTGGCTGCCGGATTGTCCCCTGCGGGGAAGCTTTTCAAAAGGCCAGGGCGATTTTCAATTATACCCCGGATCGTAGCTTCGATTTCACCAACCCCCAGCCCCTCAAGCTGCCCGATCAAAGCAGATCCCTCATCGTCGGCTACTACTGGCAGACAGGCAATACAGCATCGGGAAATGCAGAGCTGCATCTTGACGGCCGGCACGGCAATGCAAAGGGCTGCTACCTGGCCGGGGCCGTCTGGTTTGAAATGTTTACCGGCAAGAGCATTTTGGACAATCCCTTTTGCCCTGAAGGCGTAACCCGGGAAGAACTGGCCATCCTGAAAAATGCCGCCCATCAATCGGTCATGGAATACGGCGGGCCATTGATTTCCGCAAAATGAAAGGAGTGTTGTTATGCCAAACAAGCATCAAAATTTCAAAGTAGCCCTGTATATCCGGGCCCTGGATATTGCTCCGCTCCACGGGGATATCACTCCCTTCAAAGAGCGCTTTGAAATGATCCGCCGCAATGTAGATCTGGACAAGGTGTATATTGAAACCCACCGCGACCTGGTCATACCTGATGAAACCACCCTGATGGCATTAAAGGACTACTTCCGCGAGTTAGGGATCCAAACCGCAGGCGGAATCACCGTTACCATCAATGAGAGGGATAACTTCAAGACATACTGCTATTCCAACCCTGTATACCGTGAAAAGCTCAAAGAGATCGTCACCTTAACCGCCCGCCTGTTTGATGAGGTAATATTTGACGATTTCTTTTTCACCAACTGCAAGTGCCCCCTGTGTATAAAGGAAAAGGGAGAGAAAAGCTGGACGAATTTTCGCCTGGAGCAGATGACCAAAGCCTCCAGGGAACTGGTTCTCGAACCCGCCCGCAAGACAAATCCCAACGTCAGGATCGTTATCAAATATCCCAACTGGTATGAGCATTTTCAGGGCCTGGGCTTTAACCTGAAGGACCAGCCTCCGATCTATGACGGCATTTATACCGGAAACGAAACCCGCGACGCCGTTCGAAGCGCCCAGCATCTGCAGCCATATGAAAGCTATCTGATCTTCCGCTATTTTGAAAACATCAAACCCGGCGGCAACCTTGGAGGATGGGTGGATCCCTTCGGCTCCCGTTACCTCGATCGATATGCCGAACAGCTCTGGCTGACCCTCTTCTCAAAGGCTCCTGAGATCACCCTGTTTGATTATTTTTCGGTCCAAATCCCGATCCGGGAATCCCAACGAGGGCCCTGGCAGGGCCAGGGAACCAGCTTCAGCTTTGATGCCGTGACCGGCCCCCTTCGTCAGGCCGACGGCAGCCTGCCGCCCAGGGCCAACATGGCTTTGGCTGCAGGAGCTGCCTTAAAGCAGGTGGATTCCTTCCTGGGACAGCTTGGCAAGCCAATCGGCGTAAAATCCTACAAGCCCTATCACTCCCTCGGGGAGGATTTCCTGCATAACTACCTGGGCATGCTGGGCATTCCCCTTGATCTGGTACCCGAATTCCCGTCTGAAGAGCAAACGATCCTCTTGACCGAATCCGCCAAGTACGACCCGGATATTGTATCAAAGATCAAAGCCCAGCTCATGGCCGGCAAGAAGGTCATCATCACCACCGGGCTTTTGAAGGCCCTTCAAGAAAAGGGACTTCAAGACATTGTTGAGATGGAATGCACCAATCAAAAGATGATCGTTCAGGATTTCATGTTCCTGCGAAGTCCTTATCTTTACAAAGCCGACAAGCCCATGATCGTGCCCGTCGTTCACTACCTGACCAACGACTCCTGGGAGGAGATCAGTTGTATCGGCGGCACCACCGGAACACCGCTGCTGCACTCCGCTGCATATGGCAACAGCAAGCTGTATATACTGACCATCCCCGATAATTTTGACGATCTGTACCATCTTCCGGTTGAGGTGCTGAATCGTATCAGGGAGACGATTGCAAGAGATCTCTTTGTCCGGTTGGAAGCCCCTGCCCAGGTTTGTCTCTTTGTCTACGATAACGATACCTTTATCGTCGAATCCTTCCTGGATGAAAGCGTTGACGTCCGTTTGGTCCTGGATAAGTCCAGCAAGATCCAGGATCTCGTATCAGGAGAGGTATTCAGCCTCTCTGAAGGAGAAAGAAGAGACGGCAATAAAGAGTTGGCCCTTACCATTAAGCCCCATTCCTTTAGAGCCTTCCGTGCAGTTAAGTAACGAATCATAAAATGAGAGAAGCCTGCAGGTGAGCATTCTCCCTGCAGGCTTCTCTCATTCACTTTCTTTAAACATTTTCGGGACCCTTGTAATCCAAATGACCCTTTCCATCCCCGTCCACAAAGGCGGGATCGCTTACGAGCCCGTAATCGGCCGACATGTTCCGAACTTTTCTTCTGCTGCCGGGTCTTAGCCACTCCTCAGGGATACCTTCTTCCACGCAAGCTCTCTTTATAGCAAAAATCCTTCTCAAATGCACCTTCCCAGCCAATGTCCGGTTGTGGAGCACATTGCCGTCCAATGCTTTTCCCTGTCAAGCCATCCCCGTCTTTCTTCTCAATTGCGGAGTTTAAAAATTTGGAGAATGCCAGTCCATTCTTCCATTGTTCACCCGTTTTGTATTATCGCAAATCATACGACAAATATACCAAATATGTTGCATAATTATACCTAACTTCCTCTAATCCTCCTCTAAATCTTTTGATTATCCTTTGCAATCTGATGGCAAAAGTCGAAATTTTTTTAGAAAATTTTTCTTTAGGAAATAGGATATTTATAAACCGTATAGAATAATTATGCAATTAAAAACAAGTAGTTCATCTGTAACTACCGTGACAGAAGGAGGAGATTCTATGAAAAAACTGGTATCCCTGCTGCTTACACTGGCAATCATGCTTACGCTTTTTGCTCCCCCGGTATACGCCGAGAGCCTGCCTGCTCTTGCTGTAAGCAGCCATCTCGTCTCAATGACGGAAGCCCGCGAAATAGATGTGGCAGTTACCTTTGACTATGTTCCCAAGCTGGAAAATCTGGAATGGACCTTCGGTGGAAAGCCCCTTGCTGACTGGACAAAATGGATTGATGGCTCATACTCAAAGGAGCCCTTCATTACTTTCTCCAAAGAACCTTATCTTGAAGGCAAGACAGTGAAGGCGACCATCAAATTTGATCTGGTCTACTGGCAAACTGTAAAAAGCGGAGATAATGTTGAACTAAGTGGCCTTACCGATCTGTCAAACCGGACCGTAAGGGTTCGTTATCCCGATTTGCTTGGAACCTACCGGCTGGAAGTGAAAGATACCTCAACCGGCGCTACAGCCCAGGCAGAAATGAAGCTCAATGTTTATGACAGCTACCACACCTATGATGAACTAAAACCCGCTGTCGATGAAATCTTTGCCAAAGCCAATCCCGATAGATACCTTGAATACCAGGTGATCGGCCAATCCGTAGAAGGCAGGGATTTTCACTTCATCATCCTGGCAAAGGACCGGGAATCTGTAGATGAATACCTGAATAAGACAGTTCCCATGATGCTGGAAAAGCCTGCCCTGCTGCAGAAAAAATTGGAGCTGGGAGTCATGGGCGATTACAAGGTTGTCTTATTCGTAAACAACATCCATCCCGACGAAGCGCCCGGAATAGATGCCCAGCTGGATGCATTGAAGCTGTTGACCACACAGGATACCATAGAATTCAAAACCACTAACGAAGAAGGCAATGAAGAACAAGTAATGCTCGATGTCGACGAGCTGCTGGAGCATGTTATTGTTGTGATGAATCTCACAGAAAATCCAGACGGACGATACTATAACACCCGGCAAAATGCAAACGGATTCGATGTGAATCGCGACAACGGCTATCAAACCCAGGTTGAATCCAGAATTGTGGTAGAGCAAATTGCAAAATGGAACCCGATCTCCTTCCTGGATTTGCATGGCTTCGTGAAGGGTTTTCTCATTGAGCCCTGTACCCCTCCCCATGATCCGAACTATGAATACGACCTGCTGCTTTGGTATATGCTGGAACAGGCAAACCAGATGGGCCGAGCCGGCGTGGCAAACAGCAAATATGAAGGCTATGTGATTCCTTATAAGGATTACGGAGACGGCTGGGATGACGGTGCACCGGCTTACACCGCAACCTATGCGATGCATCACGGAGCCCTGGCCCACACGATTGAAATGCCTGAACTAAACCAGGACTCCAATGACGCAGTTGTCCATGCAATACTGGCCTCTGCGAAATTCATACTGGATAACAAAGACAAGCTCTTCATGAACCAACTGGAGTATTTCAGGCGTGGTGTCGAAGGCATCGATGCACGGTCGGTAGACGAGCTATTGGTGAATGCAAAAGGGGAACCCATCGGGCGCCCAAGAAGAGGCCATGAAAACTTTTTCCCGGAATACTATGTGCTGCCCGTTGACAAGCTGCTCCAGAAAAATCCCCTGCAGGTATACCAGACCGTTGAATATTTGCTCCGAAACGGTATCAAGGTAGAAAAAACGACTCTTGATACCAAGGTAGACGGCATCACGTATCCTGCCGGCTCCTTCGTTGTCAATATGCATCAGGCCAAGCGGGGCCTTGCCAATACTGTATTGTATCAAGGATATGATGCATCCGACTTTGGCGCCATGTATGCAGAAATTGTCATGAATTTCCCGGCCCTTAGAGGATTTGATGTTTACGAGGTAAGGGTGAAAGACGCTTTCTTAGGAAAGACAGAGAAAATTACCGAAGTAAATATCCCAAAAACCGAAATAACAGGCAATGCCTCTTATTATATCATTCATAATACCAACAATGATGCAATACGTGCCGTCAATCGTTTGCTGTCGGAAGGCAAAAAAGTCGAGTTTATCCTTGATTCCGAATACATGGGTGATTTCATCGTATCCTGTGAGGATCTGAAAGAAATTGCAGAGGATTATTTCCTTGAAGTATCTCCCTTCGAGGGCAAAGCAAATACAAAAGTGCTGGTTCAGCCTAAAGTCCTGGTTACCGGAAGTGCTGACAGCCGTTTTGTCCTGCGGGAGCTGGGCTTTGAAATCGCCGATCGAAACAGCGCCAATGTCATTGTAGATGATGCAGGAAAAGCCAAGCTGACAGATATCATCATGGACGGAAAAGGTTATGTCGGAACCGGAGTCTTTGCCCTGGGCTTTGTTGAGAAGCTTGCCAAGATCAGCGAAGCGTTGAAATGGTTCGACTATGAAGACAAGGATCTCCTTATCAATCCGGACACCGGCCGGGCAAGCAGAATGTACTATGAAGGATTGCTCAGGTGTATCCTCAATACAGAACACCCCATTGCAGCCAGCTACGAAGATGAGGAATCCCTGTACCTGGTCAATGCATCCTATATCTCCCCTGTCCCCTCTGGTGTTGACGCTACCGTATTGGCCATGGTCGATGATGAGGATTTCTTTGTAGCCGGATGGATGCCACCCCATGATGAATTTGCCGATCAGGTATTGGCAGTGGCACAGGATATCGGTCCTGCCAACATTGCCGTTTTTGCAAATACCCTTGTGAACAAAGCCCATCCGCAAAACAGCTTCCGCCTCCTGGCAAATGCTATCTATTATTCCCTGCCTGAGGCCGATGAAGCAGCTGAACCGGCCGGTATAGGCCTTGCCAATAGCTATAAGAACTAGTACGTTGACACTATCCCCCTCAAATATTATAATGAAGGTGCAATATGCAAATCATTCTAACACTTCTACGAGATCCCAGATTTAGAAGCAGATCGCAGCATGAAACGGAGAGCTATGTGCGGTTATACCTCCTGTTTTTTACCAGGGGTTTAACATACTATATTTGAGGGGGATAGAACATGTCTAAGAAAATCACAAAATTTTCATCGCTGCTCCTTGTGTTCATGCTACTACTGACAATCCTCATCGGATGCAGCCAATCCCAGGATGCAAGCAAAGAAACGGATAGCACAAGCGAAACGGATAGCACGGATGTAAAGCAGTCTGAGGAGAGTCAGGTAGAGGAACCCGTTGAAGAGACCTATGACTTTGGCGGCAGAACCATCACCTATGCTGCCTGGTGGAACCTGGAACCTGTGGCAGGCTCGTCCGAAGGGGCGGACAAGGCTCTGGCAAGGCTCGCAGAAATGCAGGAAAAGTATAATTTCACCGTCTCCTTTATCAATGTTCCCTTCGATCAAATCCTGGAACAGTTCACAGCCAGCACCCTGGCAGGGGATCCTTTTGCGGATATCGCCTGGGTTACCAACCACTGGTTTTTCCCCGGTCTTGTAGCAAATGGCTTCTTGCTCCCGGTTGAGGATCTAGGAGTATTTGATTTTTCTGAAGACAAATGGAACGACGGTATCATTGAGGCTTCAAAGTATAAGGGGAAAATCTATGGACTGGCCACCGGAGGACCCGAAGTACGTACGGGAATGTATTTTAATAAAGCCATATTCGAAAGGGAAGGGCTTCCAAACCTATATGAGCTCATGGTAAACAAGGAATGGACATGGGATAAAATGCTGGAGATTGCCTTAAAGGCCACAAAAGACCTGAATGGGGACGGAACAATCGATCAATGGGGTTTGAATTCCAATCTGGAATGGCCATTGATCTATTCGAACAATGCTGAAGGTGTTAGAATAATCGACGGAAAACCCGTGTTTGCGTTGACCGAGGCAAACGCCATCGAAGCTTTTCAATTTTGGCAGGATTTGATACTTGTACACAAGGTCTGTGATATTCCGCCGGACGGTGCTTCCTGGGATTATTATATTCAACAGTTCCAGGATGGGAAAACTGCCATGTGTGCAGCACAATGGTGGGTGACCGAGAGATTTTCCCCCAATATGGCTGATGACTATGGTTTTGTACTGTTCCCCATGGGGCCAAAAGCAGATGACTATGTGATGCATACCGATGAAGTGGTATTCCCCGTCATTCCATCAGCTGTGAAAAAACCGGAGGAAGTCGCTGTATTTTACGATAAATATACAGATCCATTCCCTGATGATGAAGAAGATCCCGACGGATGGAAGGAAAGCTTTTTAAGCAACGCAAGGGATATGGAAACAGTAGATATCACCATGCAGATGCTAAAAGATAAAAACTACCTAAAGATCAGCTGGTGGAGATCATTCTCAGAGCTCGAACAGTTGGGATGGAACACCTTCTGGAAAATCAGCACCGGAAATCAAACACCCCAAGTTACTATGGAAGAAATGGCCCCACAGGCCCAAGCCATCCTGGATGATGCCCTTACAAGACAGTAGAATCAACATAAAGCCTTGGTGTTTATTTTGCACCAAGGCTTTATTGCTTATAAATTCAAATCATATTGTCTATATAACCTGCGAAAGATATCTTCACTCGATGACTAAGATGGCGTCCTCCCAGCCTCGCGGGCAAGAAAAGGTGCGGATCCCTTCTGCAGAAACAGTTCCGGCCGATATTGTTTCTCCGTTGCGCGGATCGATCCAGGAGGCCTCAAGGGGTTTCTTTGCTGACATCTTTCCCAGATCGACGGAAATGTCAATCGGTGTGCTTGTATAAACCATGAGAAGATCTCCGTCGGATGAGAGCAGGGCCTTGCAGTCTCCTTCGGCACCATCCGCCTTGCTTACGATGACATCTTGAGACGGCTTTAATTTCCACCACTTCCGGGCAGTAAATATTTTTTTCAACACAGTCATTTGATGGGCTCCCGGAGCATCCAGCGTTCTTCTCCATGTTGGATTCACTCTCCAGTTGTCCGTATGGCCGTAGCTGTGGTGGCCGCCGGCAAAGTAGGATAAATAAGCCTGCTTCCGAACAAAATAGGGTGTTACTTCAAACCCGTATTCAGGGCCGCCTTCATAGGCCCCTTCGGCCATGACCACCGGCTTCGGAGGCTTGCGCATATAGTCCGCCCTTACGCTGTCATAGATCAGATGAACGGAGGAGAAGGTCTGGATGCAGTTGAAGTCAAGCCATTCCTCCTGATGGCTGATACCTGAAGTGGCAACGGGGCAAGCGGGATCCGGATGACATGTGATCAGGCGGGTCTTTCCCTCTACTTCACGAAGTCCGTAAACCAGCTCCCGCATGATCTCAAGGTTCTCCCCCTCCGGTATCAAATAAGTGGCTACCCAAATGATGTTGGGATGTTCCTTAAAGCGCTCTCCGATCCATTTCCCATAAGCCCGGGCAGTGCTCCTGTCCACGAGCCTGATGACCGGATGGTCGAGGCCAATGGCCAAAAAGATTCCGTTTTCCCGGGCAACCTTTAAAACGGCATCCACATGTTCAAAGTACGCCATGTTGGGTTTCGTCGGGTCCTTGTCAAAAAAGGCTTCTCCATGCACAGGAGGGGCTACCACTTCCCGGCTAAAGCCCAGGAGCATGACCTGGAGCACCGAGAAGCCCTTCTTTTTTCGATCCTCAATGATGGTCCTGGCTTCCTCCAGGGTATGACACCGAAAAAGATTCCACTGGGTATCCCCCAGCCAGAAAAACGGAGCGTTATTCTGATCCACAAAATATCTGCCGTTCTCAGAAACCTTTAACATCATGGTCCTATCCAATCCCTTCCTTTATAAAAGAATACAAATGCTTTCTCCTTCAGTTTAAGATTCTACAAGGACATTCCAATTCCTTTAATACAATGAAAAATCCCTGATGCTTCGCCGTCATCAAGGATTTTTCAAGTGAAACAAGGCCTTTCGCCATGCTTTTATTGGAGTTTTAGCTCTTTTGTCATATAGTCCGTTCCATTGGTAATATAATAAATTTTATTGTCAATCAGTTCAAAATCATAGATATCTCCTTCCACCAGCAATTGTTTGCTGGTGCCGTCGAGCCGGATTCGATACAGATCCTTATCGGTCCACCTGATGTAATAGATCCATTCCCCGTCATAGGCGATTTTACCAGGTTGATCATTGGTAACGATTCCCGCCTGGCTTCCATCTGTGCGAACCTTCGCCAGGTCAGCATTGGTAAAAAAGGAGCAGAATACAATCCAGTCGCCTTTGGGACAGATATACGCGGAATTCACCTGGTTTATATCCCTCTCTTCTCCCGTCTTTAAGTTGACAGCACTGATATTTCCCATGCCGCTGGAATAATTCCGATAGTAGAGCCAGTCCCCCTCGATCGCCACCTCTCCCGGGCTGTTTGCCGTCAGCCGTTCGGAACGGCCATTTGATAGGGATGTACGATAGATGGCGTGATTATCATCGCTGTTGGAATAATACACATACCCATCGCGGAAAAGGATATAGCTCGGATAACAATCCAGGATTTGAACGGGTTCGCCCCTTCCCTTCTCCAGCTTGAAGAGGCCCTTTGCGAAGGTTCTCGAATAGTATATATCGCCGTTGTATTCATAGAGGTCGTTCACATCATCCAAAAGGATGAGCTCAGGTTTGGCTTTTCCCTTATCCAGCCGGTAAAGGGCAACGCCGGCCTTCTCGAAAGTAGTGTAATAAACTGCTTCATCATCTACAATAAAAGTAATGATGGATGATTCGGTCAGTTTCTCTCTTGAAGTTCCATCGGCTTTGATTCTATAGAGGGAGTCTCCGTCAAGCTTATTTACATAATACATCCAATCCCCATCGACCCGGTATTTCCTGACCTCATCTTCCGACATCACAAAGTCCGACATAGTATACAGGTCCAGTCGATGCAAAAGCTGCTGGGAAGCCTTCACTTTATAATAAAGGGTATCCCCTTTGACAGCCAGATCACCCATTTGCCCGTCTACAAGCTTCTCAATGGGGCCTCCGCTTATCTTCTTCTTATAGATTCCGTCCTGGGCCATATTTACAAAATAAACATGATCATTGTGCACTGCAAAGGAATATACATATCGCTCGTCAACAATTTTTGTATCGTCCGAGCCATCCAGTCTCATTCGGTAAATTTTTCCGTAATCGGAATTATTGATGTAATAGACCCAATCGCCAACCACCTGAATTTTGCTTCCATGATTGTCGGTCAGCTTGCTCATTTTGCTTCCGTCCAAGCGGATTCTGCTAAAAGCGGAACCATCATGCTTGTCAAAATAAAGCCAGTTTCCCTCTCCGTAAAAATAGCCGTGCACTTTATTGGTCCTGGTGGCTATCTCCCGGATAAAAGCAAATCTTTCATCAGTGCATTTCGGATACCGCAATTCATCCCACTTATGATCCTGTTTCATGACTTCATCACTGATGTTGAAGTAATTGAAATCCTTGCGGTCAAATACATTAAATGGATCATCTAAGGTGGTATCCAGGTGGTAGTATTCACCGTCAATCTTTACGATGTTCCAGGCATGGGGCTCATTTCCAACCATGCCCGTTACGAAATAGGCTTCAATCCCGGCCATATTCAAAAGAAGGGCTGTGGTCTCTGCATATCCGTTACAGACCGAAACTCCATGAAACAAAAGGTTATAGGCATGATAGACCGGGTCGGAGATGGTATCATTGAGATAATTCGCATGGTCGTACTCCGTATGATCCAATATGTAATGATAAATGGCAAGCTCTTTCTCCAGATCCGTCATTCCGGGCTTTATGATCTCTTCCAGTATCTCCTTTGCTCGATAATATACCCGGGCAACCTCATCATTGAGGATTTCGAAATCATAGCCCTGCCTCAGAACATCAATCAGATCTTGATAGCCGTAGACCTTGTGGGAAGAACCGGAAACCGTATTAAAGATCACCCTTACCGGCTCCTTTAAGGACTTATTTGTACAGGATTTCACCTGGGAGGTGATGAAGATGCTGTAAAACTCATCATATTCATAATTTTCCACCGGTATAATTTCGATGGTTTTGTTGTCATCAGTGAGCTTTAGCTGTATATCAACCCTTTTATTCTCAGAATCAACAACATAGACCGAAGCATCATTGACGCTTTCGGGATCTAAAGCCATATT
>Ga0134092_1000284_pt1 | contig 52835 bp, 56 predicted proteins | sample 3_6taG_FD_94454 | JGI IMG/M metagenome (GOLD analysis project Ga0134092, IMG submission 94454) | Switchgrass degrading microbial communities from high solid loading bioreactors in New Hampshire, USA - 3_6_20_6_A3 metaG | ecosystem: Engineered > Bioreactor > Semi-continuous > Anaerobic >... | reverse complement strand
ATCTTATGTTCATCTGTTGTTATCAAAAAATTAGAACCAGTTACTACATTTGCAGCACCGCAAAACTTTATATCCATATTTACACCTCCAAGGCTACTTATATACAATTATTATTTCATTTTTATACAACATTGTAAATATAGCATGGTATAAATAGATTTAATAATCTGACAAAAATATCACGTAAATATGTTTACATTTTTGTTTTTATATGCTATCATATTAATATATTAAATGAGAAATAAATAGGATAGAAAAGGTTGGGGCTATGAAAAATATGAATTTAGGTCAAAATCTGAAGAAAATAAGAAAAGACTTAAACTTAAAACAACGTGATATTGCAGGAGAAGACGTTACTAGAAACCTAATCAGTCTAATGGAAAATAACAAGACTCCCATCTATCATAATGTGGCTAATATAATATCAAAGAATATCAATGCAATACTAGCAAAAAGAGGAGAAGATATTTATATACAAGCTGAAGACATTTTAAACCCTGAAAGATATGAATCCAGAGCAAAAGCTAATGAATATATCAATATACTAAGGAAACATTTAGAAGAAAAGAATTATGATTTGGAAACAGAAAAATTGAACGAAATTGAAAATTTCCTGAACAAATGGAATTTTATAGACAAGAAAGTTAAAATTTATGAGCTTTTAGGAGATATTTTTTACAATGCAAAGGATTTAAACAGGGAGTATTACTATTACATAAAGGCACTAGAAGTTTCCTATGAATATCCTAATATGAAAGAAAGGTACAAGCTTATCTTAAAGTTGGTATATAACTGTATAGTTACAAAGAAATATCAAGAAGCTATTAGATTATGCGATTTTGCCATAACAACACAAGAAGACATTACAGAGAAATACAAGGGCATATTTCACTTCAATTCTGCTCTATCCTATTATTATCTTAAAGACTACAATAAAGCCTTAGACCACATAATATATGCAAAATTCTATATAGCCTTTGATGATTATAGAGAAATGAGAAGAATACTGTTATTAGAAGGCATATGTAATTCTGAAATTAATAATTTTGATGGTGCATTAAGAAATTTTAAAAAACTGTTATCAATAATAGACGAAAATGATATTGAAGAAATGTGCCTATCTTATATAAACATACTTCGCATTTTTGTAGACAAGGATGAAAAGGAAAAAGTAATAGAATATCACAATAAACTTATAGAGTATTTACCTAAAGTAGATAAACATTCCTATTACACTGTGCAATTATTGCTTTCTGTAGCTAGAACATATAAATATCTAGGAAATAATGACTCTTATGAAGAATATCTTGTTAAAACCATGACTTTATCATATGAAATTAATGCTGAAAATTCATTTTCAAAAAGCCTTTCTCTTTTATTGGACCTTTATATAGAAAATGAGGAGTATGAAAAGGTAGATAATCTATTAAAGAAATATGAAAAGAATATTATTAACTGCAATATTAATGAAAATTTTGCAGTAACTTTAAAATTTATACATAGCTTAATCTGTCAAAATAAGAATTGGGATGCTAATTATTTAATTAAAAGTATTTTGGAAAAGGAGGAGATATAATATGAAGAAAAAACTAGTAGCATTACTAACAATCATTAGCATTTTAACAGGTATCAGTGCAACAGTATTTGCAGGTCCAGGCAGTGGTATAAGTGTTCCACCAGAACCAATAAGAGATTCTGTAGAAGTAACAAAATAGTGTAAAACATAAATACCTTTATAAAAAATTAACTTATAAAACGAAAAAGTGTGATATATCACACTTTTTCGTTTTATTATCCTTTTAAATATGTCTCAATATCCTCTCCATCAAGTACAGCCTTTTTAAGCTTACCCATATCCTTTGTATCTCCAAAGAGTATGCCTCCAATAAGCTTTCCATCCTTAGTAAAGAATTTATGATGTATATTATCATCTTTTTTTACTTCATATATCTTATCATATCCTGTAATATCCCCTATTGAAAATACTTGAATATCTCCTAATTTCAACATTGTATATGGCTTAGGCCATATATATTCTACTGTTTCCCCTGTCATATTTTCTCCTGCAACCTTTCCTTGTTCACTTGCAAGACTCCATAGTCCCATTACAACCCCATTAAGCTCCATCACATCTCCAGCTGCATATACATTATCTACATTAGTCCTTAAGTACTTATCCACTATAACTCCCCTGTTGTAATTAATTCCTGCTTCTTTTACTATATCCAAATTTGGCCTTACACCTATAGAATATATAATTCCATCAGTTTTTATCTTCCTTCCTCCATTTAATATTATAGTGCCATCTTCAAACATTTCCTCAACAGTAGAAGAAAGGTATATGTTAAACCCCACATCGTTAAATTTCTTCTCCAATTTTCTTGAAATCTCCTCATCAAGCTGTTTAGACAATAGATAAGGTGCAAATTCAACTATGTTTACATTTTTGCCCAGTTTTTTGATGCTCCAAGCTGCTTCAAGGCCCAATAGTCCACCGCCAACTACGGTAACATTCTGCCAATTCTTCAAGCAATCCTTATAATAGTACAAATCATCCAGTGTTCTTAAAGCAACAATATCTTGTTTTATCTTTCCTTTTATAGGTGGTACAAAAGGATTGCTTCCAGTAGCAATTAATAGCTTTTCATATCCAATATGCTCACCTTTTGATAGAACTATCTCATTGTTTTTTACATCAATTCTTTCTACATAGCTATTTAACATTACCTGAATATTATTTTTTTCATACCAGTCATTCTTATTTACTAGAATATCTTGAGATTTGATTTCCTCACACAATCCTTCTGTAAGTCTGGGCCTATAATAGGTTAAATAAGCTTCCCTTGAAATCATTAAAATACTTCCTTCATTATCCTTTTTTCTTATTTCCTTTGCAGCTGATAATCCAGCAATGCCATTCCCAATAATAACATATTTAACCTGTCTCATACTATACCTCCAACAAAATATATTTGTAATATTATTTACCCATAATAGTTACATAAAACACAAAAAGAACCTGATATTTTCTCAGGTTCTACATTTGATTCTATCTTTCAGCTTTTATTTCCATCCATAATTCATCATAGATGCTTAACATATCTTTCATATCCACAAATATTTCTGTATCTTCAAGTTTTTCCTTAGATGGATAAGCTACCTGGCTATTTCTTATTTCCTCAGGCAAAAGCTTTTGAGCTTCAACATTTGGAGTTGAATATCCTATATATTCTACATTTCTTGCTGCAATATCTGGTCTATTAAGGAAATTTATAAACTCCTCTGCAAGCTCCTTGTTTTTAGCATTCTTTGGAATTACCATATTATCAAACCATATGTTTGTTCCTTCCTTTGGATAAACATATTCCAAATTTTCATTTTCCCTTATCATTGCAACAGCATCGCCGGCCCATACAACAGCCAATGCCGCCTCCTCAGCAACCATCAGCTGCTTAACATCATCGCCAACATAGGCATATACTAATGGTTTTTGCTTTATAAGCTCATTTTTTGCTTCTTCTAGCTCATTCATATCTCTGGTGTTCATGGAATATCCCAGTCTCTTTAGTGAAACTCCAATAGAATCCCTTTGGCTATCCAGCATTAATATTTGACCTTTATATTTTTCATTCCACAATATATCCCAGCTATCAACTACATCGTCAACCATAGTCTTATTATATATTATTCCAAGTGTCCCCCACATATATGGTACTGAATACTTATTACCTGGATCAAAATCAAGATCTAAATATTCTTCACCAATATTCTTCATATTTGGAATATTATCCTTATTTATCTCTGCCAGCAAACCTTCATTTATCATTCTTTCAATCATATAATCAGAAGGAAAAGCCACGTCATAGCTGGTTCCTCCCTTTGCTATGCTCACATACATATCTTCATTTGTAGCAAAGGTATTGTAATTTACTTTTACGTTAAACTCCTCTTCAAAGTCTTTAATTACATCAGGATCTATATAGTCTCCCCAGTTGTAAACATTTAATGTAGGCTTATCATCATTGCAACCAATTGCTGTAAAGCTAATTGCTGAAATCAATAGTATAAGCAATGTAATTTTCAAACCCCTTCTCATATGACTCCACCTTTCTTTTTAATACTTTTTTCCTGTTTTCTGTTTATATATATTAGCATCACAATCAATACTACAAACATCAAGGTAGTAAGTGCATTTATTACAGGATTAATTCCCCTTCTAGCCATAGAATAAATTTCTATGCTTAAATTTGTAACTCCTGCACCCTTGTTGAAAAAGCTTATAACAAAATCGTCAATAGACAAGGTAAATGCTATCAGTGCACCAGTAAATATTCCAGGCATTATTTCCGGAATTACTACCTTTCTTAAGGCATACATAGGCGTCGCGCCTAAATCCATTGCTGCTTCAGCCAAATGATTGTTCATCTGCTTTAGCTTAGGCAATATGGACAATATGACATAAGGAACACAAAATGTAACATGGGACAATAACATTGTGATAAATCCAAACTCTATGCCAACAAATTTATAAAGCGTCATCAAGGATACTGCTGTTACTATATCTGGATTTAATACGGGCAAATAGTTTAAATTCAAAATTACTTTTTTACCTATGCCATTTAATCCATGAATCCCTATGGCAGCAAAGGTCCCAATTATAGTTGATATAATTGCAGACAGTAAGGCTATACCAATTGTATAATATAGAGCTTTCAATACATTGGAATCCTTAAAGAGCTCTGCATACCATCTTAATGTGAAGCCATTCCATTTGCCCCTTGACCTTGAATCGTTAAAGGAGAATACAATTAAAACTATTATGGGAGCATATAGGAATAACAGCATCAACCATAAATACATCTTCTTAATAATTCTACTTACCATAAGCCCCCACTTCCTTCCTTCTGAGTATCAAACTTAGATGTAACAGCCATAGTTATCAATATGAATATCATCATAATAATTGAAATGGCAGAGCCAAAATGCCAATCTCCTACCCACAGGAACTGCTGCTCAATTAAGTTTCCAATAAGCATATACTGTCCTCCGCCTAGAAGCCTTGATATAACAAAGGTACTTACAGCTGGCATGAATACCATAGTAATACCTGTTATAACTCCAGGTATGCTTAAAGGCAGTATTATTTTAGTAAATATCTGAAACCTATTAGCTCCTAAGTCTTCAGCAGATTCTATTAGGCTATTATCTATCTTAACAAGCACAGAATATATTGGCAACACCATGAAAGGCAGGAAGTTATAAATCATACCTAATAATACTGCACCATCGTTATACAGCAAATTAAGTGGCTTAAATCCTAAAAACTCTATAATAGAGTTTATAACTCCATTTTTTCCTAGTAATGTTAACCATGCATAAGTTCTCAACAGAAAGTTCATCCACATGGGTATTACAAATAAAAATATCATAGTATTCCTTTTAGAAGGCTTTTCTTTGGCAATTATCAAGGCAATAGGATAGCCTAATATAAGTGTGAGGGCAGTTGATTCTAAAGCCAGCTTTACAGATATCCATAAAACATCTAAATATCTTGGATCTAAAAACTTCTTAAAATTATTCAGCGTAAAATTCATACCTGATAAATCGCCATAAGTAAGGGAATATAGAAGAACCAAAGCCAGTGGAACAACAATAAATACAGCAATCCAAACAACATATGGATAAGAAAGTGCTTTCATTTTCATCTGTCCTTCACCTTCTTCATCACATGTATATTTTCAGGGGCTATGTTCATTCCTATTTCCGTTCCTACAGGCTTCATTATGGTTGAATGAACTTTCCAGTCATTTTTCCCATTTGATACTATCATTTCATAGTGAACTCCTTTAAATGTAACAGAACTTACAACTCCTCTTAATTGCCCTTCTTCAGGTGTGGTGATCTCCAAATCTTCAGGCCTTACAACAACATCTATTCTTTCATCCTTTTCAAATCCCTTATCTACACACTTAAATACTTTTCCGCCAAATTCCACAACAAAATCCTCATGCATTATTCCATCTACAATATTGCTTTCACCAATAAAATTTGCTACAAAAGCATTTTTTGGCTCATTATATATGTCTACTGGAGTTCCAATCTGCTGTATTACCCCTTTATCCATAACAACAATAGTATCAGACATGGTTAATGCTTCTTCCTGATCATGTGTTACATAAATAAAGGTTATGCCAACTCTCTTCTGCATATTTTTGAGTTCAGTCTGCATCTCTTTTCTAAGCTTTAAATCAAGAGCTCCCAAAGGCTCATCCAATAGCAATACCTTAGGTTCATTTACCAAAGCTCTTGCAATGGCAACTCTTTGCTGTTGCCCTCCACTTAACGACTGAATTGAACGCTTCTCAAATCCCTGTAGATTAACCAGTCTCAGCATTTCACTTACTCTTCTTGATATTTCATCTTTAGGCAATCTCTTTATATTAAGCCCAAAGGCAATATTTTCAAATACGTTCATATGAGGAAACAATGCATATTTTTGAAAGACAGTATTAATCTGCCTTCTATAAGGGGGTACATCTGTAATGTCTTTCCCTTCGAAAATAACCTTACCTTCCGTTGGTTGTTCAAATCCTCCAATTATTCTAAGAGTAGTAGTTTTTCCGCATCCACTAGGTCCTAACAGCGTTAAGAATTCATTTTTTCTTATATATAGATTAAGGTTATTCAGGACTTTAACTCCATCATACTCCTTTGATATAGACTTTAAATCAATAATACAATTTTTTTCCATTATCTTTACCCCCCTCACATATTTAAGACAGGTTAGAAGCTAGGTGGTGTACTAACCCAAATAACGCTGGCTTTACTTTTTCCTGCATTTGCAATATAGTGATTAAAATTTGCCTTATAATAAAAGCTTTCTCCTTTTTTTACTTTATATTTTTCTTTGCCTAAATATACATATATGCTCCCTTTCAATACGTATCCGAATTCTTCACCTTCGTGAGGCGAATCTTCTTTTGTTCTACCTCCAGGTTCTAACTCAATAAGTATTGGCTCCATGATATTCTTTTGAGCATTTGGTATTATCCATTTCAAAATGTATTTATAATCCTCATTTTCGGTTATAAATACATCTTCTTCCGTAAATACAACCTTTTCATCCTCTATTTCATTAAAGAAATCTCGTAAGTTAGTTCCTAATCCCTCCAATATATCACGCAAAGTTGCTATGGAAGGCGAAGTCAAATCCCTTTCAACTTGAGAAATAAAACCCTTTGTTAGCTCACATCTTTCAGCAAGCTCTTCCTGGGTCAACGAATTCTGAATTCTAAGACGCCTTATCTTTTTACCAATATCCACAATTATCCTCCTCAATAAAATTGAGTATACTAAACTTTTTGTTTAAAACTACTAAACCAATAATTTGCACTATAACATTATAAGCAAAAATTCGCAAAAAAGTCAATACTTTTTCTTAAAAATTATTTCGTCTTATAATCCTGTAATTATCAGGTTTATAGCATTTTTTACCTTATTTTTTGTTTAATATATAATCTTTTTATACTTAATAAAAAAAACCAGTGATTTTTCACTGGTCTTCTAATTTTTTTTGCTATGGATTACAATAGTAGTAATTAACAGTACTAAGGCAGTTAATACAATAGCACCACCTGATGCTAAATCCAAATAATAGGATGCAATTAATCCAATAACTACTGAAATGACTCCAAATAAAATTGAATATATTAATCCTGACCTAAAGCTGTTTGCAATTATAAGGCTTGCTGCCACAGGAAGTACCATTAAGGACGAAATCAAAAGAGCACCTACTATCCTCATGGATATTGCTACAGTTACTGCTACCAGTACTGAAAAAAATAAATTTACAGCCCTAACAGGAACTCCTGCCAAATAAGCACTTTCTTCATCAAAAGTCATATAGAAAAGCTTCTTGTATAATATGAAAATTGTCAAGAGTATTACAATTCCCAATCCAATAACCGTTATTATTTCATCCATATTCACAAGAGATAGGCTTCCAAATAAATAGGATAAAATGCCCTGAGTGTTTCCTAAGGACAGCAATATGGAAGCTAAACCAACACCAGCTGATAATACTATTGATAGTGACAGTTCAGCATAGTTTTCATATTTCCTTCTAAGACCTTCAATACCAAAAGCAGCAATTATAGTAAACAAAATAGCTGTATATATGGGATAAGTGCTAGTAATCATTCCAAAGGCTGCTCCTGCAAGAGCTACATGAGATAGGGTATCCCCTATTATAGATTGCCTTCTTAATACTAAAAAATATCCTACTGCGGGAGCAATCATTGCAATTATTATTCCCATAATAAAGGACCTTCTCATAAATTCATAATAAAACATAAGTCACCCTCCTAATGCTGATGATACAACATATTCATATTTTCCCCATATATATTATTCAAACTTATATTTTTACTATTTTTCAAATCATGTTCATATACTCTTCCGTTCGATAAGCAAAATATCCTGTTTACCTTTTGAGATATTACTCCAATATCATGGGATATCATAACTAAGGTTATGTTATATTCCTTATTGAGCCTATCCAATAAGCTGTAGAATTTATTTTGAGACTCTACATCTACTCCCACCATAGGTTCATCCATAAAAAGAATATCTGGCTTGTTAACTAGAGCTCTTGCAATAAATACTCTTTGCTTCTGTCCTCCAGATAAATTTCCTATTTTCCTTTTCTTAAAGCTATCCATCTCAACAATTTTAAGAACCTCATCTATTCTATCATAATTTTTCCTCTTAAACCTTCCTAACAATCCTTCATTTGCATACAAGCTTGCTGAAATTACCTCTTCAACTGTAGCTGGAAACATATTATTGAATTCCCGTGCAGTTTGGGAAAGATATCCAATCCTATTGAATTCAGCAAATTTTTCTATTGGTTTACCAAATAGCTCAACAGTACCAGAATCCGCCTTTAAAAGCCCCACCATCAATTTTAAAAGGGTACTTTTGGCAGAACCATTTGCACCTATGATTCCAACAAAATCCCCTTCTTCAATAAACAAGCTAACATTATCCAGTACCTTATTATCACCATAGCTAAAGCTCAAATTTTTGATATTTACTATTTTTTCCTTCATATTATTTCACCAGCGCTTTTATCAGGTTTTCCAAATTTTCCTCCATAATAGTAATATAATCCTTCCCATTTTCCATGTCTTCTTTTGTCAACCCTTCAACGGGATTTAAAACAAGGGTTTCCAGGCTCGTTTCCTCCGCAATTGTCTCTACAGTCTTAGGACTGGCCATAGATTCTAAAAATATATATCTATAATCTTTATCCTTTGCCAAATCTATAATATCAGCTATTGCCCTTGGGCTAGGCTCCTGATCTGGACTAATACCTGCTACAGATATTTGTTCAAATCCATACCTTTTTGCCATATATCCAAAAGCCTTATGGGACACAATAATAGAATCTATTCTTTTACTCTTAAGCTGTTCAAAATACCTATTATCCAGCTCTTCCAATCTATTCTTTAGTTTTTCATAGTTTTCTTCATATAGGTCCTTATTGTTTGGGTCAAGTTCAACGAACCTATCCTTTATAGCTTTACCAATACTAATCATATTTTCAGGATCTAACCAAATATGAGGGTCAGCAGTTTCATCTTCAACTATAAGTTCACAATATTCACTTGCATTAATTGTAATTTCCTCATCAATAACAGAGCCTATCATTTTATCTACCCAACTCTCGAAATTAGCTCCATTGTATATGAAAACCTGAGCTTCATTAAGTTCCTTCAGCTGATTTACAGAAGGCTCATAATCATGAGGCTCAACTCCATGGGGGATAACTGTTCTCACTTCTATATTGTCTCCTCCAATTTCATCAGCTAAAAAATACAGTGGATAAAAAGATGCATATACTAACAACTTTCCCTCATGATCTGTTGATGAGTTTTTATCCTTAGTACATCCTGTAAATATAATTGATAATGCAATTATAATTACAATTAACTTCTTCATTTGTATCTCCTTTCTTTACCATTTGCCTCCAGCTCCACCGCCGCCAGATCTTCCGCCACCACCTTTATTCCTTCTGCTACCACTACTACTACTTCTGTAGCTACCACCATATCTATTACCCCGTAGAAAAATGGAATATGTCAAGAATCCATTGAAAAATTTAAAGTCTATGATGAGAAACACTATTATTCCAATAACTATAAGTATTACTCTAATTCCTTGAAATAAGCCAATACTCTCATCATATTCTCCTATATTATACAAATCCTCATTTATATTTTCTCTTTTAAGCTGAATTCCATATTCCTCTTCTACCTCTTGAATTATCTCATTAAATCCTGAAATTATACCCTCCTGATAATTATCTTCCTTAAAATAAGGAATAATTGAATCCTCAATTATCCTTCCAACCTTACTATCAGGCAATGTTCCTTCAAGCCCATAGCCTACCTCTACCCATATCTCACCTTCATTAGGTGCAATAAGCATTAATAGACCATTATCATATTCCCTGCTGCCTATTCCCCATTTTTCAAATATCTTAAGGGCAACCAGCCTTATATCCTCTCCTTCCAAGGAATTTAAACTGGCAATTACTATTTGAGCTCCAGTTTTTTTATATAGCTCTTCATTGGTCTTAATTATATATTCTTCAGCTTCGTCATTTAGCAAATTAGCTTCATCATATACATAAAAGTAGAAACTGGGTTCAGGAATATTAATATCGGCGGCATAGCTAATAGTGTTAAAAAATATTACAGCCAGGAATAACAATAATATATATTTTCTCTTCATAATAATCACCTAAAAATTAACTTCAGGTACTTCCATATCCTGTTCATCAATTTCAAAATATTGCTTTGATTCAAACCCAAACATTCCAGCTATAATATTTGTAGGAAATCTTCTTATAGTTTTATTAAATTCTTCAACAGATTCATTATATCTCATTCTCTCTGTAGCAATTCTATTCTCCGTACCTGCCAGTTCATATTGAAGATCTGAAAAATTCTGATTTGCCTTTAACTCTGGATAATTCTCTACAACTGCATATAGATTAGTCAAAGCTCTTTCAAGTTCTGCATTTGCCTCAGCATATTCATTTGGAGTATTTGCCTTATTAAAGCTTGATCTGGCTTCAGCAATCTGTGTCAACACTTCCTCTTCATGTGAAGCATAACCTTTTACAGTTTCAACCAAATTAGGTATTAAATCAGCTCTACGCTTCAGTTGATTTTCAACCTGTGCCCATGAACTGTTTACCTTTTCTTCCATTTCAACTAATGTATTATATTTTCCAACAAATAACGCTCCTATAGCTATAACTATAACAATTAAAACTATTAACCAGCGTGTACCTTTCATCATTATAACCTCCCTTTATTTGCATGTTATATATCATATTATACCATAGCATATATTTACCCTTTAAATAATAAGCTGGAATTGCCCAGCTCTATCTATTCTATATCATATATAGACAGGCTTTCCAGCGCTTTATCTATAAGTTCATTCACATTAATGTTTTCCTCTGACCTTTCAATATCCTCAAGTTTAGGCTTTGTAACAGGATGCTTTGGTAAGAATAAAGTGCAGCAGTCATCATATGGAAGTATGGATGTTTCATATGTTTCAATATCCTTTGCAATATCTATTATTTCAACCTTATCCATACCAATTAAAGGCCTTAGAACGGGAATATCTACAGAGGCATTAGTAACGCTTATTCCCTTTATAGTTTGGCTTGCTACCTGTCCTAAGCTTTCACCAGTAATAAGCGCATCAATATCATTGTTCCTTGCAATCCTTTCAGCAATTCTCATCATAAACCTGCGGGATAATATGGTCATTTCATCTTCAGGACACTTAGCATTTACTTCCCTTTGAATATCTAGTATATTTACACTATACAATCTAATTTTTCCTGTATATAGGGATAATATTTTAGCTAATTCTTTAACTTTTTCCTCTGCTCTTTCACTGGTAAATGGGTAGCTATGAAAATGTATAGCACTTATTTCAACTCCCCTTTTTGCCATTAAAAATCCTGCAACAGGACTATCTATACCTCCAGATAGCAGTAGTAGTCCCTTACCATTTGTTCCTAAGGGCAGTCCTCCATAAGCTTTAATCTTTTCAGTATAAACATATACATTTTGCTTAATATCAATATATACAAATATGTCTGGATTATTGACATCTACACTAAAACCTTCTGTGTTCTTTAGTATAACTGCTCCCATATCACTTGAAAATTCAGGTGATTTGATTGGAAAGCTCTTATCCACCCTATTAGTTAGAACTTTAAAAGTCTTAACATTCCCTTTTTCCTTCACATAATCCATTACTTTCAATACAGCTTCCTCTATATCCTTAATATCCTTACCTGTTCTTAGACAAGGACTTATATATACAATGCCAAAAACCTTTTTCATCCTGTTTATAATCTGTTCAAAGCTATTCTCACCTGCTTCAATATAAATCTTCCCCTGTTCCTTGTATATTCTCTCATAAGGTAAACCTACCATGGCTCTTTTTACATGAGACACCAATTTGTCTTCAAAATATTTTCTATTTTTACCTTTTAGTGCTACCTCTCCTAAGCTTAGACTCAATACTCTATCCATTATATCACCTCATAGTTATTCGTCTTATATCCTTTACAGATTCCTTAAGTACTTCAACAGTATAATCTATATCCTCTTTTGTAATTCTGTAGGAAAAGCAAAACCTTATAGCCCCTTCCATATCAATATCGCTAAGTCCTATTTCTTTAAGTACTCTGCTTTGCTTTGAACTTCTAGATGAACAGGCTGATGTAGTTGATACATATATGCCTTTGTTTTCCAAGTAGTGTAATAACACCTCACCTCTTACATATTCAAAGGATACATTTAATATATATGGAGAAGAGTATTCTCCAGATGGACTATTGATGCGAATGTGGTCTATTTCCTCTTTAAGCCTTTTTATGAAGTATGACTTAATTATACCCACTTTTTCCTGCTCATTTTCAAAATTCTTGTTCAGTATCTCTACAGCTTTACCCAAACCTACTATACCTGGTACATTTTCAGTACCCGAGCGCAATCCCCTTTCCTGATTTCCACCGTATATAATTGGATTAATCTTTAATTTCTTATCTATATATAAAGCGCCTATTCCTTTAGGCCCATATACCTTGTGACCGCTTAAAGAAAAAGTATCTATTCCCCAATCCTTAATATTTAATCTAATTTTCCCAAAGGCTTGAACCCCATCTACATGTAATAGTGCCTTTGAATTCTTCTTTTTTATAATCTCCTTTATATTCCATGTAGGCTGAATACTTCCTATTTCATTGTTAACCTGCATTATTGCAATTAGAATAGTATCCTCCCTTATTGCATTTTCCAGTTCTTCCATGGAAATTATTCCTCGTTCATCAACCTTTAGATAAGTTGTCTCAAATCCCTGTTTCTCATAAAAGCTATATATATTTGATACAGAAGGATGCTCAATTGCAGTTGTGATAATATGTTTCCCCATTTTACTATATTTACGGATAATACTCTGAATAGCAATATTATTGCTTTCAGTACCGCCTGAAGTAAAATATATTTCTTCCTTGCTAACCTTCAAAAAATCAGCAATATTCTCCCTGGCATTTTCAATCCTCTTTTCTGCCTTCAAGCCTAACCTGTGTAGGGAGGAAGGATTCCCGTACTCCTCCCTTAACACATGTACCATTTCTTCAACTACTTCTTCCCTTGGTTGGGTAGTAGCACAGTTGTCAAGATATACTTCCAAATTATCACCTCATCCAATTCTAATAGCCTAAATCCTCATCAACAATATATATAATTATTTCAGTACCTGTTGGATTTTTATGTAATATTATTTCCGCTTTGCACATTCTATCAGGAGAATCACAATCGTTGCATTTTCCTGTAAATCTGCAAGGAGTATTTGTATTTAATCTCTTAGCATTTAAAGGTGCAGCTATATTTCTAATTCTCTCCCTTGCTTCATTATAATCTTTACATATTTTGTTCCTACCAGCAATTACATATACCCTCTTATGACCAAAAATCATTGAAGATACTCTATTGCCTGTTCCATCCATATTCACTAGCTTTCCATCAAGTGTTAGCGCATTGGTGCTGGTCATATACACATCTGTATTAACTGCACTTTCCAAGGCTGCACGTTTATCATCTGCCTTCCAATGCCAATATATTTTATTACCCCTATTTTTGAACTCCTCATATAGCCCTAACTCATTTAAAGTAACAGAACCTCCAAAGGCTATTGATTCCTCCAAGCTTACCTCATTAAGAAGAGCTTCCTTTACCTCCTGCCTATTAGAGAATATTTTTACTTTAAACCCATTTTCAATTAGGCTATTCTTTGCTAATAGCAATTTGCTATCCATTTGTAATCCCCCTTTCCTTTCTTCATAATCATTATACAAGATTTAATAGCCACTTAAAAGTTAAAAATACTTTTTAATAAATTTATTAATAAAGTGTTGCAAAATTTGTCGCAATTTGTTATACTTTATAAGTGGTTATCCCCCTGGTAACCTCAAATAAGATCTCTATTCCCAATACCCCTTTTGAACGGTTTATTTACATCCGTTTATGGATGAAAGGCTTCAATTTTGAAGCCTTTTCTTTTTTTGTCATTTTCTCTATATATGTGATAAAATTAAAGTATGAAATATGAAGGAGGCTTATTATGTATAATCAAAATAAAGTTGCAATTATTTTTACTGGTGGAACAATATCTATGAAAATTGATCCAAGAATTCATGCCGCAATTCCAGCCCTTACTTCAGAAGAAATAATGGCAATGGTCACAAATATAGAGAAATTTGCAGATATAGAAATTATGAACTTCTGCAATCTTCCAAGTCCTCACATTACACCAGATATGATGATGGAACTATCACATCTTGTAAAGAGGACCATCAAAAGGGAGGATATTGTTGGAGTTGTTGTAACCCATGGCACTGACACTCTTGAGGAAACCGCTTACCTATTAGACCTAACTATAAATTCAGAAAAGCCAATTATTGTAGTAGGAGCCATGAGAAATAGCTCTGAACTAGGATACGATGGTTCAAGCAATCTATCTGCAGCTATATGTACAGCCATATCTCCAAATGCAAAAAACAAAGGAGTATTGGTTGTCATGAACAATGAAGTAAATGCTGCCAGTGAAGTTACAAAAACCAATACCCTATCCCTTGATACCTTTAAATCACCTGAATTTGGTCCTTTAGGAATAGTAGATAATGATGAGGTAATATTCTACAGGGATATAATACAGAGACAACATATTAATACAGATAGAATAGAAAATAAGGTAGGACTTATAAAATGTGCTCCAGGTATGGAATCAGATATACTCAACTTTTATATAGATAATGGATATAAAGGAATAGTAATAGAAGCCTTAGGAAGAGGAAATGTACCTCCTAAAATGGTTGATGGAATCAAAAGGGCTATAGAAAAAAATATTCCAGTAGTTATGGTATCAAGATGTCCAACAGGGCGTGTTTTGGACACCTATGGCTATGAAGGTGGAGGAAAACATTTAAGGGAATTAGGAGTAATATTTGGTGGAGATAAGCCAGGGCAAAAGGCAAGGATAAAGCTAATGCTGGCTTTAGCAGTTACAAACAAAATGAATGAAATAAGAGGTTTTTTTGAACAAAATATATAATAGATGTTACATGACGTAACATCTATTTTCCTATAAACCTTCTAAAAAATCCCCTGCTTCGAACCGTCAGGTATTCCTCTATATCATCCACCCTTTTGCTGATATCATCAATTCTATCTTCTTTTGACTCTTCTCTATCCTTAACGCTTTCCTCCAGCTTTTCTATCCTTTCTTTTAATTTATCTATAGATTCATATATTTTTTCCAGTTCCATCATAATATCATCACTCATATTTTTATCCTCGGCAAATCCTTGGGAAGTTTCAATAAACTCTTTTTTTTTAAAGGTACAATCTCTGTATTATCTAAAGGTCCAAATCCTACAAAGCTTAAATCCTTGCTGAATTTCCCAAAGGAATAGTTTAATAGAATATTTTCATCTTCATTTACGCTGGAATACTTATACCTTACAATATTGCTCCTCTTTGACTCTTTCCACAGATAAATTGGTCCCCAAGTTTCTCCATCATCTTCACTGAACCTGCTCAGTACACTATCCATCTCTACCCATGTTATCCATAATTTATTATCATAGTATATAAGTGTAGGGCTTTCTGGCCCTTCATAATTGGAAATATCCTCTTCCCCTTCCTTGCTTATGAATCCCTTTTCATATCTATATCTTTCATATTTAACCTGCAAATTTCCCTCTTCATACTGACAGTATGTAAGATGTAACATATTATCTTTGTACATCATATCAATATAAAGCTTATCAAATCTACTATCTGTAAGTTGAGTTCTTTCTTCCCATGTTTTTCTTTCTAAGTTAAAATTCCTAATAAAAATATGCTCTGAATCTGAATAATCATAATAAGACAACAGTATTTCTCCATCTGTCATGCATATGCTCATTGGATTTAATACTTCCCTAACCCTTATATCATCCACTGTATTTGTAACCCATTGGTCTTTTTCCAGATAATGATGATATATTCTATATTTCCTGTCTCTGCTTGACAACAGTGTAAAATAGAAAACATGAGGCACCCCATTAATAGCCATCATACTCAGATAATATATTTCAGGCATATGCTCTTCTGTAAGCTTTACCTTTTCTACTTTTTCATTCCTGATTATTGATAGAATTAAGTTCATTGCCTTATCCTGATAGATAAGATACACTATATCATTTTGGTCAATATATACATCATATTCTAAATGTACATCTGTTGCTATATTTGCTTCAGTATTTGCTAAACTTTTTCTATCAAAATGGTACCTTATAATATTCCCTTCAGTCAGCCTAAAGAGGTCTATATTTCCCCTTGAATCTCTAATCAGGGATACCTTGTCTGTATAATAGGCCATTTGATCACCACCCAAAAGAGTTTCTTTAAATATATATTATTCAATATGCTTAAATATTACATTTTTAATGTGTAACAAGATAATTGTAGCTAGAATATAATAGCAATGAGACAAGGAAACATAACATCTATTGAAAGGGGGAAATTCTATGAGTATTAACCTAGACAATGAAACTTTAGCAATTACAGATAGATGCTGTAACGCAAACACTGGATGTGAATGGGATGGTACTTTAAGAAAGGTTAGAACAGAACCGATATTTGTTCAAAAAGTATACGATGCAACTTTGGTAAATCTACAAGCTTTAACCAATAGCAACAATGTAAGATTTACACCAAATTTAGGTCCAAATGCAAGAATAGTAAGAGTTCAGGATATCAGGTGTAGAAAATTTTTCAATCCAGAGAATATAAATGACCCAAGAAATCTAATGATTGATCCTGAAACACATCTTTCAGGAGGCAGCTTTGTAAAGGACGGGAAGGGCAAACCTGTAGAAGTAATTGGCCCAGATGGATTAAGATCAGAAAAGCTAATATATGCTGACACATCAGAATGTGATGAAGAAGGTAAAGGTACCCCTGTATTTGGAACCCAAATAGTAAGAATAACTGGAAATATAATAGTAGAAATGGACGTAGTAGTTCAAAGTTCAAGAAAAAGAACTGTTACACTATCAGCAAATGTACCAATTACTCCAGTTGAACTAACTAACTTCTTTGAACTTTGCATTCCTTCTGTAAATGATGCAGCATTCCTGCCAAGGTTTGCAGAATTCTGTAACATCAACTGTGAAACAAGATTAGCAACAAACAGTATTTCAAGAGATATAACAATTAATCCTGAAACAGGAGAAGTAAGAGCTAACTTAATTTCAGCACTATGTATAGCATGTGAAAAGAAGATAATAGTTCCAGTACAGCTATGTGTTCTATCTACAGGCTTCCCAGAGTTATCACCAATAGTATCACCAATTTGTTCTACTTTCCCATCATTATTCCCTAAACAAATTGATGAAAGTGGCTCAAATAAACCACCTAGAAGAAGAAACTTCTTATCTTTAGAAGATGATAGCATTGAAGAGAATATTGATAGCTATGAATACAATGAAGTTGTTGAAGAAGAATAAAAATAGCTGGAAACACGGTTTCTTTAAGAAACCGTGTTTATATCTTTAGATGATGATGAATATCATTCCACCGCTTCCACTATTTATAATTCTCTCTAGAGCTCTTCTCATCTTATTTCTAGCATCATCAGGCATAGAATTTAATTTTCCCTGTAGCTGTTCATTTACAAGATCATATAAGGATTTCCCAAATAAGTTAGATTGCCATATCTTATCTGGCTCCTCTTCAAACTCATTCAGGAAGTATTTGACCATCTCTTCACTCTGCTTTTCTGTTCCAATAAGAGGAGATACTTCAGTAGTGATATCGCAACGCATTACGTGTAGGGAAGGTGCCTTTGCTTTAAGCTTTACTCCAAATTTGTTGCCTTGTCTGAATATTTCAGGCTCAGCCAGCTCCATCTCATCAATACTTGGGCTAACCAATCCATATCCAGTTTCCCGTGCTTGATTCAAAGCATTTTCTATTTTATCATATTCTTTCTTTATCTGTGCAAGCTTGCTTATTAACCCTAATACCTGATATTCTCCTTCTATGGTATATCCTGTCATCTCATTCAATACTTCATAGAACAGTTCGTCATCTACTACTATATCTACATTTACTACTCCTTCTCCAAGCTTAATTTCCTTAATATCAACTTCCTTTACAATATCCAAATCTGCCAATGCCCTTAAAGAATCATCTACTTCATTTAATTTTTGAATCCTTTGAATTGATTCTTTAAGGGAATTCAATATGCTGGATTTAATTTTGTGATTTCTAGGCAATCCTTCTATCCATCCTGGCAAATTGATTGTAATCTCCCTTACAGGGAATTCAAACAACAGCTTTTCAAATATTCTCTCTACATCTGTTATGTCCATATTCAAGCAATCAACTATAAGTACAGATACACCATACTTTTCTTCTAAGCTCTCCCTTAAAGCAATGGTACTGTCTAAATTAGGATGCTTTGTGTTTAACAAGATTATAAAAGGTTTCTTTAATTCTTTTAACTCTGATACGACTCTTTCTTCAGCCTTTATATAGTTTGATCTGTCAATATCAGTAATTGACCCATCTGTAGTCACTACAATACCAATAGTTGAATGATCAGTTATAACCTTTCTGGTTCCTATTTCTGCTGCCTCTTCAAAAGGTATATCCTTTTCATGCCATGGCGTAGATACCATTCGAGGTATATCCTCCTCTGTATGGCCCAAAGCTCCTTTAACCAGGTAGCCAACACAATCCACCATTCTGACTTTGAATTTTACATTTTCCTTCAAGGTCAATTCTACGGCTTCATTTGGTACAAATTTAGGTTCAGTAGTCATGATGGTTTTACCAGCACCACTTAAAGGTAGCTCATCCTTTGCCCTTTCCCTTTTATATTTATTTTCAATATTTGGAAGTACCAATAATTCCATAAATCTTTTTATAAATGTGGACTTACCTGTTCTGACGGGCCCTACTACACCAGCGTATATATCCCCATCCGTTCTTTCAGCTATATCCTTGTATATGTCAAATTTATCCACCATCTTCCCTCCTTTACCTTCATATATAAAGATATTACTTAACATTATATATATATGTTCCAAGTCCTATAATATGATAATTGGAGAAAAATAAGATAAATTTTAAATATGTTTACATTAATATTATTCTTATGCTATAATTTATAGAACTTTAATTTATAGAACAGAAATATGGGTATAAATAAGTACACTTACACCAGCATAATGTAAACATAGATAAAAGGAGGTATGAGCATGTTTACAAATGACGTTATAGATAGGAAAATAGAAGCTCTTTTAGAATATATAGGAGAATCCTTAGACGAAACTGTATATGACGATCTAGTATTATATAATGAGATGAGAAATTTCGCCGAAAAAAATGGTGGGCTATTATATAATATATATAATGAAACTTATTTGATTATAAACTTCATAGGTGAAGATGGGTTTCATATAATACCTGCATCAAGTAAATACTCATACTAAAATAGGGCTTTAAAGCCCTATTTTAGTATTTTTGAATTATATCCTCTAACTCATGTTTTTTATCTCTAAGCATAAGGTTAACCACTGAATTCTTTACATCCTTCTCTTCATACAATACTTCATATATCTCCTTTGTAATTGGCATTTTAACATCATATATTTTAGCCAGTTCATAAGCTGATTTTGTAGTTTTAATTCCTTCTACAACCATACCCACAGACTTTGTTACCTCATCTACTTTCATGCCCTTACCAATTAGTATTCCTGCTCTTCTGTTTCTCGAATGCATACTTGTACATGTTACTACCAAATCACCTATACCTGCCAACCCTGAAAATGTAATTACATTGGCTCCCATTTTCTCTCCTAGCCTTGCAATTTCAGTCATACCTCTTGTCATTAGAGCCGCCTTGGTATTATCACCATATCCTAATCCGTCTGAAATTCCAGCACCTAGAGCTATAACATTCTTTAAAGCTCCTCCCAGCTCCACACCTATTACATCAGGATTTGTATATACCCTGAAATATGGAGACATGAATACATCCTGTATGTACTGAGCAACATTCATTTCCTTTGAAGCAGCAACCACAGTAGTAGGCATATTTTGTGCAACTTCCTCTGCATGGGATGGCCCTGACAATACAGCATAGGGATTTTCAGGAAGTATTTCTTCAGCAATTTGAGAAATTCTCATCAGTGTATCATTTTCAATTCCCTTTGCAACATTTACAAGTATCTGATGCTTTTTAAAAAGCTTTCTATTTTCATTTAGAACCTGTCTTATTCCATGGCTTGGAACAGCCAAAACAAACAGCTCTCTGTTATAGGTTACTTCCTCCATGTCATTTGAAATTACAATATTATCAGGTATTTTTACATCAGGAAGATATTTTCTGTTTTCTCCAGTTTCCTTTATAGCTTCTAGCTGTTCTTTACCCCTTAGCCACATCCGAACATCATGACCGTTATTTTTCAGTAGAATAGCCAATGCAGTTCCCCAGCTGCCTCCGCCAATTACTCCAACTCTCACCATTTATATCATCCCCTTTTTACTTTTTCGCCAATACGGTATTCCTTCCCTTCCAGAAGCCTTTTTATATTTTCTCTATGTCTATATATTGCCAATATTGCTAGCAACGATGTCATCACAAAAAATTTTATATCAAAGGGTCTTTTCACAATAAGAACAGCAACAGGAGCAACTATTGCAGCTGATATAGAAGCTAGGGATACATATCTGCTTATAATAACTACAATAATAAATACCAGTAGTATCGAAATTGCTGTAGGCCAGTGTATAGATAGCAGTATTCCAAAGGATGTTGCAATTCCCTTACCTCCTTTGAACTTAAGAAATATTGGCCAATTATGACCTACAACAACAAAAAAGCCTGCTATCAGCTTCCCATCATACCCTAATAGTCTGTTTCCTATATATACAGCAAGTACACCTTTCAAAACATCAAGTATAAAGGCTAAGGCTCCAATTTTCTTGCCAAAAACCCTTACAGCATTTGTAGCCCCTGCATTTCCACTGCCATAAGCCCTAATATCAGTTTTCTTCAAAACCTTTCCTAGCACATAGGAGGAAGAAAAGCTTCCAATTATATAGGCTATTAAAGCAACAATAACCAGCTTCAAAGCTATTCACCCCTTTCCTTAAATTCAAAAGCAATAGGTACCCCCTCAAATCCAAAATACTGTCTTATTTGATTTTCCAAATATCTCTGATAGGAAAAATGCATAAGCTTTTTCTTATTGATGAAAATAAGGAATTTAGGTGGCTTTACTCCCACTTGTGTTCCATAGAATATCTTTAGTTTAACACCCTTATCTGAAGGTGGTTGATTCATAAGGACTGCTTCATTTATTATGTCATTCAATATACCTGTGCTTATTCTCATATTGTTGTTATTGCTTACAGTTTCTATAAGCTGAAATAGCTTATCCAGATTTCTACCAGTTTTAGCAGATATGAATACAATTGGCGCATAAGAAGCAAATCCCAGCTTCTCCCTTATGTCCTTTTCAATACGCTTATAAGTGTTCTGATCCTTTTCCACTATATCCCATTTATTTACAGCAACAATCATACCTTTTCCATTGTTATGAGCATATCCAGCAATCTTTGTATCCTGCTCTGTAATTCCACTTGTTCCATCAATAACCAGAATACATAAGTCTGACCTGTCAACAGCAGATAATGTACGTACAACGCTATATCTTTCTACATCTTCATATATGCTTCTTTTTCTCCTTAAACCTGCTGTATCTATAAATACATATCTATTTTCCCCATAGGTAAAATAAGTATCAATTGCATCCCTGGTGGTTCCAGGAATATCTGTTACTATAACCCTCTCCTCTCCAATGATCCTGTTAATCAATGAAGATTTTCCAACATTAGGTTTACCTACTATGGCAATTCTTATTAAATCCTCATCTTCTTCAGTATCCTTATTTTCTGGAAAATGCTTTATCACCTCATCCAGCAAATCTCCAATTCCCATTCCCTGTTCAGCAGAAATGGCAATAGGATTTCCTATTCCCAGTTCGTAAAACTCAAACAGGTTTTCCTTAGTCTTTTTAGAATCCAGCTTATTGCAAGCCAAAATCACTTCCTTGTTGGACTTTCTCAAAATATTGGCAATTTCCCTGTCAGTTGATGTAATGCCTTCCACTCCATCAACTACAAATATTATAACATCTGCTGTATCGATAGCAATTTGAGCTTGACGCCTTATATTCTTTGGAATTATCTCTTCGCTGTCAGGCTCAAGTCCTCCTGTATCAATAATAGTAAAATGCTTATTAAGCCACTCAGCTTCTGAATAAATTCTATCCCTGGTAACTCCTGGTGTATCCTCTGTAATAGCAATTCTCTTACCTACTATTTTATTAAATAGTGTGGATTTACCTACATTAGGTCTTCCTACAATGCAAACAACCGGTCTATCCATTCCTATTCACCTCTCTTGAAAATATTAACAAATCCTTTCCCTGAAACTTCACTTGGTATTATTTTTGCATTTAGTTTTCTTTCAATATCAGATACTGTTAGATCATCCAAAAAGATTTCAGTATCACTTCTTAACATTGATTTTGGAATTATTATGCCATCAAATCCCTTATATTCTGATAGCTTTTTAACTAAATCTCCTCCAGTAACAAGACCTGATACTGTTATTAACCTGCCAAAAAACTCATTTTCCACAGCTACAACCTCAAGCTTCAAATTGTTAAACTTATTTAAAATCATATCTCTAATTTTGCACATAAAATCATAAGCCAAAGTACCTGTAGCTATGATATAGCTTTTCTTTAAATCAATATTATTATTTATACTCTTAAGCTCTTTTTCCACTTCATATTCAAAATTCCTCATCAAACCTACTCCATTTTCAATTTGAGGAAATCCCTCATATTCATCAAACTTTGGTATAGGGTAGTCAGCCATTACAAAGAACTCATCAGACGCAAATGCAAATCTTGTACCTAACTTATCCAAAAGCTCATTTTGTTTATTCAATATATAGTCCAAGACCTCCATTGATGACTCTCTGTCAAAAGGCTCAATTACATGCAGGTTATCCCTGTATTTAGTAAGTCCAACGGGAACTACAGCAACGCTTTCAACACTTGGGTAAAGGCTTGACAGGTCATTTATTGTTCTCTCAAGCTCCATACCGTCATTTACTCCTTTAACCAGTACAATTTGACAGTTTACCTTCAAATCAGCCTCTTTAAATCTCCTTAAAATAGAAAGAAGCTTCCCCGCATTTTTATTGTTAAGCATCTTTATTCTCAATTCTGGATTAGTAGTGTGCACTGAAACATTAATTGGGCTTATTCTATACTTGATAATTCTATCTATTTCCTCATCACTCATATTTGTAAGGGTTATAAAATTTCCCTGTAGAAAAGACAATCTGGAATCATCATCCTTAAAATATAATGTCTCCCTCATTCCCTTAGGCAGCTGGTCTATAAAACAGAATATACATTTATTTCTGCAGGATTTTGCCCTATCTATCAGAGGATTAGTAAATTCAATTCCTAAATCCTCATCAAATTCTTTTTCAACTTCCAATACCCATACCTCACCATTTTTTTTCTCTACTTCAACCTCTACAAATTCATCTGATATGAGAAATTTATAATCTATTATGTCCTTAACCTCATTGCCATTAATGGACAAAAGTATATCTCCAGCTTCAATATTCATCTCTTCTGCAATACTACCACTTTTTACCCTTTCAATTACATTTCTTGAATCTACTATCTTCTTTAGTTCCATAACAACACTTCCATATTATTTATTTTATACGTAATATTTATTATACCAAAATAAACATTTATTACATAGCCCAATTTGAAATTAATAAGCCTACAGCATCCTGTAGGCTTATATCAATTATTTATATAATGGGAATCTACTGCAAAGCTCCAATACTCTGTTCTTAATAGTTCCCCTGTCGTTGTTTTCGTCAAGGGCTAAATCTATTAGCTCTGCTATAGTCTTCATCTCTTCTTCCTTCATTCCCCTTGTAGTAACTGCTGGGGTTCCAATTCTTATTCCGCTTGTAACTGTTGGCTTTTCTGGGTCAAAAGGAATTGTATTCTTGTTTGTAGTTATATTTACTTCCTCAAGTAATGCTTCAGCCTTCTTGCCTGTTAAACCTTTTGCACTAACATCTATTAAAATCAGATGATTGTCAGTTCCACCTGATACTAGCCTGAATCCTCTTTGGATTAAAGAATCAGCCAACACTTTAGCATTTTTAACTATTTGCTTCTGATATTCCTTAAACTCATCTGTTAATGCCTCTCCGAAGCTAACAGCCTTTGCAGCAATTATATGCATCAATGGACCGCCCTGAATTCCTGGGAAAATTGCCTTATCTATAGCTTTTGCATATTTTTCCTTACATAGAATTGCTCCACCTCTAGGTCCTCTCAATGTTTTATGAGTTGTTGTAGTAACAAAATCAGCATATGGAACTGGGCTTGGATGTAGCCCTGCAGCAACTAATCCAGCAATATGTGCCATATCAACCATCAAATATGCTCCAACTTCATCTGCAATTTCCCTAAACTTTTTGAAATCAATTACTCTTGGATAAGCGCTGGCTCCAGCAACTATAAGCTTTGGTCTTTCCCTTAAAGCTATTTCTCTAACCTCATCATAATCAATCATTTCCGTATCCTTATCAACACCATAGGCAACAAAATTAAAGTATGTACCCGATATGTTGACTGGACTACCATGAGTTAAATGACCTCCTTGAGAAAGGTTCATTCCCAATACTTTATCTCCAGGTTTCAATACAGCAAAATATACTCCTAAATTTGCATTGGAACCGGAGTGTGGCTGAACATTTGCATGTTCTGCATTAAATAGCTTTTTCAACCTGTCCCTGGCTATATTCTCTACTATATCCACAAATTCGCAACCGCCATAGTATCTCTTACCTGGATAGCCTTCAGCATATTTATTTGTCATTTGACTACCCATTGCCTCCATTACCTGTGGAGAAACAAAGTTTTCAGAGGCAATTAACTCAATATGCTCCTGCTGTCTTCTTATTTCCAGTTCTATAGCTTCCATTACCTCTTTATCATGTGTTTTTAGATTTGAAAAATCCATACTAATATCTCCTTCCTACAATATTTTTGTATAAGATTACCTTAAAGTCAACCTATTCTCGAAAAGAATACTTTCATAGATAATAAATATATAATATAATATTACCAAAACAAATGAAATTATTTAGTATATCCTTCAAGCTTTATTATATAGGTATTTACAAGCAATGACAATACTTTTAAATATTATGGAGTGAATTTTATGAATAATGATAAAAATTTCGGCAGAAGTCAAGCAAGGAAGCTACTGCTTTTAGCTATACTTGCAGGTAGAATAATGCTAAAAAATGGTGCTGAAACCTATAGAGTTGAAGATACAATAGAACGGATAATTAAATCCAGAAAAAATATTAGATTTGCAGATGCATTCGTAACTCCAACAGGAATATTTGCATCCCTTGAATATGAAGATGAGGTATTTACATACCTTATAAGAATAAAGTCCATAAGAATAGACTTAAATAAAATAAATCTGGTAAATGAATTCAGTAGGGAATTTGTAAGCACTAATATGTCAATAGAAGAAGGGTTTAATAAGCTCAAGGATATTGATAAGGAAAAAACTTATCCATTGATTTTAAATAGCATATTTGGAGGGCTTTCATGTGGTTTTTTGTCCTTCATGTTTGGAGGAAATGCCTTTGATTTTATATCTAGCTTGATTATTGGATTCATAGTTGTATTTTCAATTAATAAAATAGCTAAATACAAGTTAAGCTTCTTTATAAACAATTTCATCGGGGCAGCTATAGCCACCCTTTTATCCATTATAGCATTTGCTATTGGACTGGCAGATAATATGAACGTAGTCATAATATCATCAATAATGCCTTTAGTTCCTGGAGTTGCTATTACTAATGCCATGAGGGACACAATATCCGGTGATTTTGTTTCAGGCCTTTCAAGGGGAATGGAAGCCATTTTTTCTGCTTTATCCATAGCCTTTGGAGTAGGTCTTATATTAAATATATACCTTTGGAGGATAAGATAATATGTTTGATATCATAAAGCAATTTATATTTTCATTTATATCTACACTGGGATTTAGCGTCATATTCAATATACCAAAGGGATTGCTAGTAAAAAGCAGCTTGGTTGGAGCTATAGGATGGTTAGTTTTTTACATATCTAGCCTATTCCTTAATAACAGCATCATAAGTACCTTTTTTGCATCTATAACAGTAGGTATATTAGGAGAGCTTTCTGCCAGATTTTATAAAAAACCAGCAACAGTATTCATAATTCCCGGTATTATTCCGCTGGTCCCTGGTGCTGGTATGTATTATACTATGCTTGCTTTATTAGAAGAGGACTTCTATGCAGCTGCAACAAAAGGAACTGAAACAATATTCATTGCAGCTGCAATTTCTGCTGGACTGATTATTTCAACTACGCTATCTAAATCCATTAGAAGAGTTAATACCAAATAAGCTACTTGGTATACTTAACCATTATATTTACAAGCTCATCCAGTGAATCTTCTTCAATAGAACCATCTAAGTAGTTCTTTAGACAGTCCTTCATATAGTTTTCAAGTATTAGACCTCCGACAGAATTAATAGCTGACCTTACTGCTGCAATTTGAATCAATATTTCTCCGCATTGCTTTCCTTCCTCTATCATCTTTTGTATACCCTTAACTTGCCCTTCAATCCTTTTAAGCCTGAGTATCACAGGGTCCTTTTCCTTTGAAGTAACAGTCAACTTAAATCATTCCTTTCTTAGGCTACTTTAGTATTCTGGTCATTTCCATTACTTCTTCGTCTTTTTTACTAATATATTTATCAATAAGCTTTACGATTAAAAAGGAAATTGCCAAAAATACCATTCCAACTCCAAAACCATACATTTCATAATTTTTCAGTCCTATAGACTGAAAGTAATTTACTCCTAGCATTATTCCTAAAACCAGCATAATGAAAGGAACCATATATGCAATTAGGGTGTATTTCAAAACCTTTTTAGGCATTGCCTTAATTTCTACTAAGTCGCCTTCCTTAGCACCTATATTGTTTTTCAAACATACAGTAACTTTTTTTACCTCGCAACTAGCACAGCTACTACAATTACCTCCACAGCCTGAAATTCGTCTTACTTCAACTTCTGCTTCATTATTTCTTATCTTGCGAACTAACCCTACCTGTTCCAAAAGATTCACCCCCTAATCAAGTCTTTTATTACTTCTGCAGCTATAATCAATCCTGCAACAGAAGGTACAAAGGAAATACTACCAGGTATGGCTTTCCTTCTCAATTCTGTTTCCAGATTTACCTTCATTGGCTTTTCCTTTGACCATACTACTTTTAAAGAATCAATATTCCTCTTCCTCAATTCATTCCTCATGACCTTTGCAAGGGGACATGTATGGGTACTGTATATATCTCCAACAGTTAACATCGTAGGATCCAGTTTATTCCCTGCCCCCATACTTGATATTATTGGAATGTTAAGTTTTTTACAGGTTTCAATTAAATCCAGTTTAGAAGTAACCATATCTATAGCATCCACTACATAATCATAATCCTTTGAAATAAGCTTTTCTCTGTTTTCATCATTGTATTTCTCATTAAAGGTAACTATATCAAGGTCTGGATTTATATCAAGGAGCCTTGCCTTCATAACATCCACCTTAGGCAGTCCTACTGTACTAGTGGTAGCATGGATTTGTCTATTAATATTCGTTATATCTATTATATCATAATCCACTAGAATAATCTTACCCAATCCAGACCTTACTAAGGCTTCACAAGCAAAAGAACCAACTCCACCTATTCCAAATACTGCAACGCAGGATTTTTTCAGCTTTTCCATTCCATCTTTTCCCAGCAATAGTTCTGTTCTTAAAAATCTTTCATCCATATATATCCCCTTACTATAATTTATTCTAAATCCCTTTTTACATGTACTTCCTTCAATTGAGCGTCAGAAACATCAGATGGTGCACCAGTTAGAAGGCATGTAGCAGATTGAGTTTTAGGGAAGGCAATAACATCCCTTATATTTGTGCTGTTGGTCAAAAGCATTACCAATCTGTCAAATCCATAGGCTATTCCACCATGTGGAGGTGTACCATACTTAAATGCTTCCAACAGGAATCCAAACTTGTTCCAAGCCTCTTCTTCAGTAAATCCTAAAGCCTTAAACATTCTGCTTTGAAGACTGCTGTCGCTTATTCTTATGCTTCCACCACCTATTTCATCTCCATTTATTACTATATCATAAGCCTTTGCCCTTACCTTATATGGATCAGTTTCCAACAGGTCTATATCCTCCTCCATTGGGTGGGTAAATGGATGGTGTTTAGCAACAAACCTTCCTTCTTCCTCACTGTATTCAAACAGTGGAAATTCTGTAATCCATACAAGCTTAAACTCATTGTCATCAAGTATCCCAAGCCTTCTGGCAACTTCATTTCTTAAATTGCCTAAGCTGTCAAATACTACAGAATCCTTATCAGCAACAAATAGAAGCAAATCACCTTTTTCTCCATTCATTCTATTCAGAATATGATTTTTCTCCTCCTCTGAAAGGAATTTTGCTATAGGAGAAGTAACACCTTCATCAGTTATCTTAATCCATGCAAGTCCTTTTGCACCAAAGGTCTTTACATAATCCTCCAGACTTGTTATATCCTTTCTTGAAAACCTGTCACCATAGCCTTTAATATTTATACCCCTTACGGAGCCATTATTCTCAACTGTACTCTTAAATACCTTAAATTGTGAATTGGAAACTATATCTGAAATATTTACAAGCTCAAATCCAAATCTTAAATCAGGCTTATCAACACCAAATCTTTCCATAGCTTCTTTATAGGTCATTCTTTGTATAGGAAGAGATATTTCCACTCCTTTTAATTCTTTAAATATCCTGTATAACAGCTTTTCATTTATGCTAATTACATCATCCACATCAACAAAGGACATTTCCATGTCCACCTGAGTAAATTCTGGTTGTCTATTTGCTCTTAAATCCTCATCCCTAAAGCATCTTACTATCTGATAATATCTGTCCATGCCTGATACCATAAGTAATTGCTTCATAAGCTGAGGTGATTGAGGTAAAGCATAGAATTTCCCAGGATTTACCCTGCTTGGTACTAGATAATCCCTTGCACCTTCTGGAGTAGGTTTTGTAAGCATTGGAGTTTCTATTTCACAGAAATTATTCTCATCTAGAAAATCCCTTATTAATTTTGCAGCCTTATGCCTAATCTTCAACCTATTCTGCATTGAAGGCTTTCTCAAATCCAGATATCTGTATTTTAACCTCATATTCTCTGCTACATTATCATCGTCTTTAATGTATATTGGAGGAGTTTCTGATTCATTTAGAATTCTTAACTCCTCAGCCAATACCTCTATATCTCCTGTTGGTATTTCCTTATTCTTCGATTCCCTTTCTCTAACCTTTCCTCTAACAGCTAGGACATATTCACTTCTTACCCTTTCAGCCTTTGCAAATACATCCTCTGAAACTGTATTGTCAAATACTATCTGACAGATTCCTGTAGTATCTCTAAGGTCTACAAATATTAAAGAACCTAAGTTTCTTTCTCTTTGTACCCATCCCATCAGTACTACTTCTTCATCTACATTTTCCATCCTCAAATTTCCACACATATGGGTTCTTCTTAAGCTTCCCATAGACTCTCTCATATAAATACCTCCTCAAAAAATAATAATCCTCTCATCTCTTATAAAGGGACGAGAGGTTTAATTCCCGCGGTGCCACCCTAATTAGGTTATGCCTCACTCAATATTTTAACGCAATATCTGCGAACAAACTGTTAACTCAAAGGTGTCTTCATTAAATATAGGCATCGGATTTCCACCATCACCGACTCTCTATGGCCAAGGGATTTAACTACTCCTCCTTCTCATCGTCTTCTATTTATTTTTAACCATTATAAGATATATTTTAGATAGTGTCAAGATAAGAAGCTTCTCTTTCTTTCCACCATTTCATCAATCCTTGTAAGATATTCATTTAAGCTTTTTATATTTGGAACTCTTTCAATTCTATCCTCATGTGGATAATATATTTTGGATATACCTCCCATACCTGCTGCCAGTATGGTTTCCTTCTCCTCCATCATCTTAATATTATATATACATTCCTTGTTCTTCTTTGCATATCCAACATTCTCAAAATTGCCTAGCATTTGCTTCTGTCTATAAAGGTAATATGGTTCTAACTTCATACTATCAGTATAAGCCTTTACTTCCTTAAGCATTTCATATATTACCCTTTGGTCTTCAATTTCGTACTGGTCCATTACATCTCTAAAAATAGAACCCCTTTTTACTGCTAGAGTATGGACAGTAAGGTTTTCAGGATTAAGTTTTTCTATTTCATCCAAAGTCTTTCTGATTTCCTCCACTCCTTCTCCAGGCAGACCTACTATCAAATCCATATTTATAACAGGGAATCCTATTTCCCTTGCTAACCAGTATACATCTATAATGTCCTTAGCTTTGTGAGACCTTCCAATTAACTCCAAGGTGCTATCATTCATGGTCTGGGGATTGATACTAATTCTATCTACTTTGTTTTCTTTTAACATTAAGAGTACTTCTTCATCAATAGTATCAGGCCTTCCGGCTTCCACAGTAAACTCCTCTATATTTTCCCTTCCAAAATTCCTGTAGACAGCCTGTATTATCCTTTCAAGGTTTTTATATGGTATGGCAGTAGGAGTACCTCCTCCTATATAGGCAGTTGATATATGTTTAGATTTAGCAATTTCCCCCATACTGTCCAACTCATATATAAGCTTATCCGTATATTCATCTACCAGATGGCCGTATTTCTCAATTCCCACAGATGGAAAAGAGCAGTACAAGCATCTTGTAGGACAGAAAGGTATAGCTATATATAGGCTAAATCTATTCTCATCCAATGGATATATATGCTTTCTCTGCTTTTTAGCAACCTTAAGGAGTAACTCTGCTTTTTCATCAAATAACCTATATCCATCAATAAGTATATCTAGTATCTTCTCGTCATCATAACCTCTATCCATAAGCTTATGAACTATTTTAACAGGTCTTACTCCAGTCAATACTCCCCAAGGAGCCTTTACAGATGAAATTCTATTCAAAGCATCATATAAACTCTGTATAATGCCAATCTTCTTTATCTTATCAGTATCAGAGTCTCCTATTCTTATACTATTCATATCTATATGAACTTCATGTATTAGTACATTATCTTCAAAAATTCTTGTAAAGGGTCTATTATCTTCCATACCTACCTCAATTAAAAACCCTTCACTATAATCCTCTAAACTGTCTATAAAGATTCTTTCCTCTTTAAAATAAAACACCCTTATTAGCTCATTTACTTCATATCTATAGTCATTATCAATTAGATGAACATAAATCATATTTACTCCTCTCAATGGTCATCATAATATTCCTCAATTACCTTCTTTACATACTCTTTTGATATTCCAAGCTCCTTTGCAATTTCCTCTTTGTCTAATCCCATCTCTATAAGCTCATGTATATCATGCAAATCTACATCCTCTTCAGGTTTATGATAGATATAGTATCTCTTTTTCCTCATAAAAGCCACCTCCTAGTATATATATTCCCCTAAAAGATGGCTTATATTCTATCTTAAGAATGGATTATAGGCTTTTTCCATTTTAATGGTAGAAGTTGGTCCATGTCCCGGGTAGATTTTTGTACTATCAGGAAAAACTATTAGCTTTGTTTTAATAGAATTGATGATGCTATCATAAGATCCTCCTTCAAAATCAGTTCTGCCTATAGAACCTGCAAATAAGGTATCTCCAGTAAATAAAGAATCTCCAATTTTTAATGTTATACCTCCCGGAGTATGCCCTGGAGTATGAATTACTTCACAGGACAAATTTCCAAACTCTATAACATCATTTTCCTCAAGCAACATATCAGGCTCAAACTCTATAGTACCCATAGCCATCATGCTTGATAAATTCTTTCTTCCATCTCTCAATAAATAAGCATCATCTTTATGAATGGCAACCTTTGCACCAGTATAATTCCTTATGCCTTTAACTCCCGCTATATGGTCTCCATGCCCATGAGTCAGTACAATATACTTAATGCTCAAACCCAGTTCCTCAATTTTATTAATTATATCATCTTCGTCTCCACCTGGATCTACTACAATTCCTTCTTTCGTATTTTCGTCATATATAATGTAACAATTTGCTGCATAAATACCTGCTGGCATTCTAATGACTTCCATTAGATAAAATCCCTCCTAAAAAGTCTTTTTGCTATCCAAAAGTATTGTTACTGGTCCACTGTTTACCAGGCTAACATCCATATGGGCACCAAATACTCCATGTTCTGTTTTAATACCCTTTTCCCTGCATCTATATATAAATTTTTCATAATATTCCTCAGCAATATCTGGATGGGCTGATGCTGTAAAGCTTGGTCTTTTACCCTTTCTTACATCACCATAAAGAGTAAATTGAGACACTACTAGAATTTCTCCATTTACATCCGTTACTGATAAATTCATCTTACCATTTTCATCTTCAAATATCCTAAGCCCCAGTATCTTATCTATCATGTATTCTAAATCCTTATCATCATCCCCATCTCCAACGCCTAAAAGCACCAACAATCCCCTATTTATCTCACCAACTGTTTGTCCCTCAACAACTACCTTTCCTTCGCTGACTCTCTGTACTACAGCTCTCATACTATGCACTCCTCTCATCAGCTTAAAACTCTATATACATCTATTATGCCCTTCAGCCTTCGAATCTTTTTCATTAACTCCCTAAGCTGATCTATGTTCTTAATTTCCAATAAAATATTTATTATCGCCAGTTTCTCCTTATTTGTCCTAGCACTTAAAGATGTTAATGTGAGTTCAGATTCTGTTATGCTTTGAGTGATTTCCGTTAAAAGTCCTGGTCTATCCAATGCCTTTATCTGAATTTCTGCACTATATTCAGCCTTTTGACTATCATCCCAGCTTACCTCCATAAACCTCTCATTGCCTTCTATATAGGTAATATTAGGACAATCCTTTCTATGGATTGAAACGCCTCTTCCTCTTGTTATATATCCAATAATCTCATCTCCAGGCACTGGATTGCAGCATTTTGCAAATCTAACCTTTATATTGTCGACACCCTTAATGCTGATGCCCTGGTCTGTACGACTATGATTTATTGCTGGTTTTTCCTTTAATTTTCCCTCTATTGCTGCTTTTTCATCTTGTACCTTATAGTACTCCTTATAATATTCCTTAATCCTTGACATAACCTGAGATAAGGTTATGCTTCCATATCCAAGGTTACCATATAGGTCATCTACACTGTTTAGGCTCATCTTCTTTGTAATGCTTTTAAGCCATTCATCTTTCAGCTGTTCATTTATCTTTAATCCCTGTCTTTTTAACTCCTTATCCAGAAGCTCCTTACCTCTAAAAATATTTTCCTCTCTCTCTTCCTTCTTAAACCATTGGCGTATCTTTGTCTTGGCTTGACTGCTCCTTACAATCTTAAGCCAGTCTCTACTAGGTCCATTGCTGTTTGCAGAAGTAAGAATCTCAACTATATTTCCATTTTTCAGCTTATAATCCAAAGGCACTATTCTTCCATCTACCTTAGCTCCAACGCATTTATTTCCAACATCAGTATGGACTCTATAAGCAAAATCTATAGGAGTTGAACCATTAGGCAGGTTTATAACATCTCCCTTTGGAGTAAATACATATACCTCATCAGTAAACAAATCCACCTTTAAGGTCTCCATAAACTCTCTTGGATCCTTTAAATCCTTTTGCCATTCCATTAGCTGTCTTAACCAAGTAAGCTTCTCATCAAAATTGTCGCTCTTTAAGTTTCCTTCCTTATATTTCCAATGTGCAGCAATACCGTATTCTGCAGTCCTATGCATTTCCCAAGTCCTTATTTGTACCTCAAATATTTCCCCTTCAGGACCAATAACTGTCGTATGCAATGATTGATACATATTTGGCTTAGGCATTGCAATATAATCCTTAAATCTTCCTGGAATAGGTTTCCACATTGTATGGACCAGTCCCAATACAGCATAACAATCCTTTATGCTGTCTACAATTACCCTTATAGCAGTTAAATCAAATATCTGTTCAAAGCTCTTATTCTGATATACCATCTTCTTGTAAATGCTATAGAAATTTTTAGGCCTTCCACTTATATCCCTGCGGATATGCATCTCTTCAAGATTCTTATCCAGTTCCTTTATAATCCTGTTAATATACTCTTCTCTTTCCTTCCTTCTTTTAGATACCTTTTCCACAAGGTCATAATATCCATCAGGATCAAGATATCTTAAGGACAGGTCCTCCAATTCCCACTTAATTTTCGACATACCAAGCCTATGTGCTAATGGAGCATAAATTTCCAAAGTCTCAAGAGCTTTTTCCTTCTTCTTTGCTTCACTCATATACTCTAATGTTCTCATATTGTGCAGCCTATCAGCCAGCTTTATAATTATAACCCTTATATCCTTAGCCATTGCTAAAACCATTTTTCTCAAATTTTCAGCCTGGCTTTCCTGCTTGGACTTAAACTTAAGCTTTTTCAACTTAGTAACTCCATCTACTAAATTGGCTACTTCTTCTCCAAACTTATCCACAAGGGTTTCATAGGTAACCTCTGTATCTTCAAGTACATCATGAAGCAAAGCTGCAGCAATAGTCTTATCATCCATGTTTAAATCAGCCAAAATCATGGCCACATTATATGGATGAACAAAATACTTCTCTCCAGAATTCCTATATTGGCCTTCATGACAGTTTTCTGCAAAATTATATGCTCTTATTATTAGCTCCATATCTGCATAAGGATAATATTCTTGTATTTTCGATAATAAATTCTCTAACATCAAATGCTCACCTATTAATATTATTTAAATCCTAAAAGGAAAATCGAGGTAATAACTTACCAATCTCTATTAGATATATTGAATTATATATCAATTTTTGAAATTTTTCATCAAAAACTTTTGTGCAATAAAATTATCTATAATTATTTATGATGATTTGTATGCTTTTGTTCCCCATATATTCATTTATACTAGGGGTATAAGCAATATCTACCTTTATATTATTATCTATACCCTTGTACATCTTTATTACTTCTTCATTACCATATTTTTCAGTCATTACTCTGTCAAATTCATCTACATCTCCAAAGTATAATCCTTCAATAGTCTTTCCATTTCTCATTTTAAGAATAAGCTTAAGTGTATTTTGATTTTTGCCTATTTTATAAGCTCTCATAACAGGTATATCTTTTTCTCCAAATAAAGGTTTAGGGTTTCCTTTTCCAAAGGGTTCTAAAAGCTTAAGCTCCTCAATAAGCCCAAAGGTTATATATTCTAGAGGAAGTCTCATATCTAAGTATATTTTAGGTATTAGGTCCTCTTCACTTAAATTAGCTTGTCCATTAAGCCTTGATCTTAATTCCTCTATATTTTCCCTGTTCAGAGACAACCCTGCAGCCATGGAATGACCACCAAACCTATTAAGTAAATCTCTGCATTTTGATATTCCTTCAAATATATCATACTCTTCTATTGACCTTGCTGATCCCTTTATTTCATCTTCATTCTTGGAATTAGTAAGTATAATAGTAGGCCTATAATACATATCCTTAACTCTTCCAGCAACAATACCTGCAACGCTTTCATGTATATCCTCTTCATATATTACAAATACCTTATGGTCTTTAAATCCACTTAATTCAATCTGTTCTACTACTTTGCGTATACCCTTTTCAGTCATATGCTTTCTTTCTTCATTTAATGAGTGAAGCCTTTCAGCATATTCATAAGCCAAATCTTCATCTTCCGTCAGAAGAAGCTCCACTGCAACATCTGCACAATCAAGCCTCCCCGAGGCATTAATGGAAGGCCCAATTACAAAACCAAGGGTATACGGATTTATAGTCTTTCCTTCTAGACCTGTAACCTTTATAAGGGCTTTAAGTCCCTTATTGGTGGTACTGTTTATACGCTTCAAACCTTCCTTAACAATAATTCTGTTTTCATCAACAAGGTCTACTACATCGCATACGGTACCCATTGCCACAAATTCCAAAAGTTCATAGGATTCCTTCACATCTATGCCCATCTCTTCATACAAAACCTGTACAACTTTAAAGGCTACCCCAGCACCACATAGCTCCTTAAAAGGATACTTGCAGTCAGGTCTCTTGGGGTTTATAACTGCATCACCTTCAGGAAGCTTGTATTCTTTGTTCCCATGTTCATCAACGCTATAGCTTACTTCATGGTGGTCAGTTACAACAATCTTCATTCCCAGTTCCTTTGCCAGCTTTACTGCATCAAATGCAGATACTCCATTGTCACAGGTAATAATAAGATCCACTCCATCTTGCTTGGCTTCATTGACAATCCTCTCATTTATACCATATCCATCCGTTACTCTGTGGGGAATAACATAGTCAACATTTCCTCCACATCTTGATATACCCTTATAAAGTGTAAGTATAGAAGAGTTGCCATCCTGATCATAATCACCGCATATTCTTATTTTCTCATTATTTAATATGCTATCCTTTAATATATTTACACCTAATTCCATATCCTTCATAAGCCTTGGGTTATGAAACTTGTCCAATGTAGGGTTTATGAAGCTATCCATAAGCCTTATATCCATTATTCCTCTGTTTAGCAATAACTTAGAGAGGACTTTGCTTATATTAAGCTTTCTAGATATTTCATCCAAATCTCCCTTAACATTTCTTAAAAACCATTTTTCCAAGCATATCACTCCATTACTGAAATAAGACAAAAGAACCGTCCCCTTGTCTTATAAGTTTGCCAGTATTGATATTGCACATTCTATTCTCTTCTTCTCCATTTCGCAGCCTATCTTATATGGCCTTAGTATATCCCTGTTTGTATTATATGCATTAGCATGACAGCCACCACTACAGTAGAATTTAGCCCAGCAGCTTCCACATTCATCTTTTGCAAATACATTGGCTTTTTTAAATTCATCCCTTTTTTCAGTATTGCTAATACCTGAAAATACATCTCCCAGCTTAAACTCCTCTTCTCCAACAAACTGATGGCATGGATACAGATCTCCTTCAGGAGTTACAGCCACATATTCGCTGCCTGCTCCACATCCAATAGACCTCTTTGCAAGGCATGGCCCCTGATTTAGATCTATCATGAAATGGAAAAACAGAAAATCCTTATCCTTTTTCTTAATATCTATATATTCTTTTGAAAATTTTTCGTATTCACTTAATATCTTTTCAATGTGTTCTTCCCTTAATGCATAGTCATTTTCAGGAGATGTTACAACTGGCTCTATTGAAATCTTTTTAAATCCTTCATTGTAGAAGTGAAGGACATCCTCTGAAAAGTCCAAATTGTAGCTAGTAAAAGTTCCCCTTATATAGTAATCCTTGTCTCCTCTTTTTTTAACAAGCTCCTTAAATTTAGGAACTATTACATCATAGCTTCCCTTACCTGTAACAGTCTTCCTCATATTATCATTTACATCTTTCCTGCCATCAAGGCTCAATACAACATTATCCATATTTTCGTTAATATAGTTTATCTTTTCATCATCCAGCAATACTCCATTGGTAGTTATTGTAAATCTAAAATGCTTGTTATATTTCTTTTCAATTTCCCTTCCATAATTTACGAGTTCCTTAACGAGGTCAAAGTTCATAAGTGGTTCTCCACCAAAGAAGTCAACCTCAAGATTTCTTCTTTTCCCTGAATTTTCACATAAGAATTCCAAGGCTCTTTTCCCCACTTCAAGGCTCATCAAAGACCTTTCACCCTTAAAATCCCCTTGAGAGGCAAAGCAATATTTACATCTTAAATTGCAGTCATGGGCTACATGTAAACACATAGCCTTTATTACATTATCTGAATTATATCTGATATTCTTTGTATCTATATCTTCAGAATATAAAAGCCCTTCTCTTTCCAGAGTGCTTATCTCATCATAGGCTTCTTTAATTTGAGAGACTTCATATTTTTCCTCAAGCTTCTCAACTATTTCCTCCAGGGAATAATCCTTGTAATAATCCAAAATATCATATACTATTCTATCAACTACATGAACTGCTCCACTATATACATCCAATACTATATATCTATCATTTAAATAGAACTTATGAATTCTGTTTCTTGCTTCCATACTAATCCTCCTAATATATAAATAAAAAGGAGTGGTATAAACCACTGCCTTTATAATTAGTTATTTTCACACTTCTGGTTTCCAACTGTACATGATGTCTTGCAGGCAGACTGGCAAGAAGTTTGGCATTCTCCACATCCACCCTTTGCCAAAGTGTTTTTCAGATTTCTTCCTGATAAAGTCTTTATGTATTTCAAGTATAACCCTCCTTTTGCATATATAATTCCGTATCTAGTAGATTATATCACAAAATTATATACATATAAAGTTTTTTATTTTATGTTCACCCCAATCATTCCTCCTATAACTCCAGATGCAATACATATTAACAGTTTTCCCAAAGTATATATATCAAATATAAAAGGCTTTATAAATAAAAAGTTTATCAAAAGCAATATCAAAAAGTACAATATACCTATTAATCCTCCGTTCAACCAACCCTTCTCCTCCACTTTGAATGCCAGATTTATGCTTCCTACAACTATGGAGAGAATCATAATTATAGTATTAATCAAAGGTATACTATCTTCCTTTAGAGATGTAAATGTAAGCAAGGCTGTTACAATTAGCAAAAGAATCGTTGTTAAGATAAAAGCAACTCCTAAACTTTTCAAAACATCCCCGCTGCGTTTTAAAATACTTGTCTTCATAAACTCCACCTCCTATTCTATTAAAACTTATTAAAGGAAAGTGGAGTTTATTACTAAAAATAAAAAACTTCCTTAAAATAAGGAAGTTTATTTATCACTTTTTTCTTGCTTATCTTTGTTAGCTACAGAACCTATAGCCCATTTACTAAAATCAACTTTAATTTTATCTGCACCAAGTTCCAAAGTTACAACATCATCTTTAACTTTCAATACCTTTCCATGCATTCCACCTATGGTAACTACCTCGTCTCCAACTTTGAGGCTATCTCTCATTTCAGTAATCTGTTTTTCCCTCTTCTTTTGAGGTCTAATAGCTAAAAAGTAGAATATTACAAGAAACGCTATAGGTATAATAAGACCAGTATAGCTCGCTGCTGTACCTGTAGTTGCATTTGCCATATTCTTTCCTCCCTTTCATATTTTCTCTTAAATTTATATTCAACAAAGAATTTAAAAAACCTTCTTTTTTATTGAATATATCCATATTTTTTGTAAAACTCTTCCCTGTATTCCATAAGCCTATCCTCTTTTATGGCCTTTCTAATATTTTCCATAAGCTTTATTAGGAAATACAGATTGTGTATAGTAGCTAATCTTGCTGCCAATATCTCATTTACATTAAACAAATGCCTGATATAAGCTCTTGAATAGTTAGTGCAGGTATAACAATCACATTCAGGATCCAACTTTCCAAAATCATTTTTATACTCTGCATTTCTTATAGTAAGCTTACCATGGCTAGTCATAACCAACCCATTTCTGGCTATTCTAGTAGGCAGTACACAATCAGCCATGTCAATTCCCCTAATTACAGCTTCGAAAAGATAATCGGGAGATCCTACCCCCATTAAATATCTAGGCTTATCTTTAGGCAGCAATGGGGTAGTAAACCCAAGTATATCACACATAAGGTCCATTGGCTCTCCAACACTCAATCCACCTATGGCATATCCTGGAAATCCAATATCTACAATATCCTTAACGCTTTTCTCCCTTAAATCCTTATACATTCCACCTTGTATTATACCAAATAACGCCTGCCTATCCCAGTCCTTGTGATAATCTTTGCATCTTTTAGCCCATCGGGTAGTCCTTTCCATGGAGTTCTTTGCATAGTCATAATCAGATGGATATGGCGTACATTCATCAAAGCACATCATTATATCAGAACCAAGAGAATTCTGTATTTCAATGGATTTTTCAGGGCTTATAAAATGGGTAGAGCCATCTATATGGGATTTAAACTCTACTCCTTCCTCTGAAATCTTTCTTAAGTCCCCAAGACTAAACACCTGAAATCCTCCACTGTCTGTCAAAATTGGACCATGCCAATTCATAAACTTATGTAGTCCCCCAGCTTCTTCAATTAGCTTGTGACCTGGCCTTAAATAAAGGTGATAAGTGTTGCTCAATATTATCTGTGCTCCTAGGTCCCTTACCTCTTCAGGAGTCATAGCCTTTACCGTAGCCCTGGTTCCTACAGGCATAAATACAGGAGTTTCAATAATTCCATGGGGTGTTTTAATCTCCCCTAATCTAGCAGAACAGTCTGTAGCTTCCTTCAGCAATTTAAATTCTAATGCCATTTCATTCCTCCTTCTATTTAATAAACATTGCATCTCCAAAGCTAAAAAATCTATATTTATTTTCTATAGCAATTTTATAGGCATTGAGTATTTTTTCTTTTCCTGCAAATGCGCTTACAAGCATTAAAAGGGTAGATTCAGGCAAATGAAAATTTGTTATAAGGCAATCAACAGCCTTAAATTCATATCCAGGATATATAAATATATCTGTCCACCCTTTCTTAGGTACTATCCTTCCTTCCAAAGTAGCAATAGTCTCCAGTGTCCTTATACTGGTAGTACCAACTGCAATAACTCTTCCGCCTTTTTCCCTTGCAGAGTTTATTTTAGACGCAGCATCCTCACCAAGTTCATAATATTCTGAGTGCATATGGTGGTCTTCCACATTATCTACCTTTACAGGCCTAAATGTTCCCAGCCCTACATGAAGGGTAAGATAGGCAATATTAACTCCCTTATCCTCAATTCTTTTTAGAAGCTCCTTCGTAAAATGCAATCCTGCAGTAGGTGCTGCAGCAGAACCTTCATGCCTTGCATAGACAGTTTGATATCTTTCCTTATCCTCCAGTCTTTCCTTTATATAAGGAGGCAAGGGCATTTCACCTAATCTATCCAACACTTCCTCAAATATGCCATCATAATGAAATTCTACAACTCTGGTACCATCTTCCTCAATGCTCAGTACATCTGCTATTAATACTCCATCTCCAAACAGGATTCTTCCTCCAGGCTTAACCTTTTTCCCAGGTTTAACTAAGGTTTCCCACCTGTTTCCTTCTATATTTTTTAAAAGCAAGAACTCGATTTTTTCATCCTTGCCTTCCCTGTTTCCAAAGAGCCTTGCTGGTATTACCCTAGTATCATTTAAAACCAGACAGTCTCCCTCATAGAGGTAATCTATTATATCCTTGAATCTCCTGTGCTCCACCTGTCCAGTTTCCTTATCTAACACAAGGAGCTTTGATTCCTCCCTGTTTTTAATAGGATGCTGTGCAATTAGCTCCTCTGGTAAATCATAGTAAAAATCACTAGTCTTCATATTATCATCCTTCTACTCTTTAAATTCTATGTCTACTCCCCTATAATAGTACTTCAATATCTCCTCAAAGCTATAGCCATTGACAGCCATTCCCTGAGCTCCCCATTGGCTCATTCCTACGCCATGACCATATCCTTTGCCATCGATGATGAAATTTACAGTCATAGGAGTAGCATCCAAGTCTATATTCTTCACTCCTCTATCAGTTATAACTGATGATATGTTATTTACACTTCTTATATTTCCATCTCCACCAATCACATTTATATTGTTTAAATCAATAGTATCAATATACTCATTTCTATCTATTGAGTATATTTTTACCTCTTTATCGTATATATTTTCTTTGCTTATAGTAAAGAAAGTACTCTTTAGGGTATTAGAACCTATTATCGTTCTGAATTTATCCCCACTTAATGTAGTTTTTCCTTCATCTCCCTCAATTAATAGCTCCTTTACCCTTCCATTTGAAGTAGTATCCAATATGATTATATCCAGAACCTTTCCTACGTCAATACTGTAATTACATAGCTTATCACCAATTTCTTTAGAATCCATCTTAAGCTGCCATCTGCTGTTTGGATATGACTCTGAATACTCATCTGGAACTCCTGTAAGATATGGTAGATTTCCTCCCCATACCTCCGAAGCACTTTCAGTATGTCCGCCACTATTTGAATGGTATACTGCATCAATAGGATAACCATTATATGTAATAATCATACCTTCAGTATCATCCACAGCCTCATTGGTTTTTGCATTTTCCACATTCATTCCTCCATAGGCTTGGCAATCAGTAGCATCACAGAGGTTATAGCCTTCCTCTATATGCTTGTTGAAGTTCATTATTGCATAAGTTCTAGCTGCTATAGCTTGAGCCTTTAAAGCCTCCGTATGGAAAGAATATCCCATTTCCTTTGGAAGTACTCCATATAAATACTCCTCAAGGGATAAATAGTTTATTACACATAGCTTGTCCAAAGAAACATTAAACATAATAAAGCCTCTGTAGTATCTATCTTCAACCTTTACCTTTCTATCCTTACAGTCTTTAGATGTAATAATGAGGTCATCATTTAGCGTATAAATTATATTTCCCTCTGAGTCTAATAGAGTTACCTCTCCATTATCCCCTATAGTAGCATATATTTCTTCTACATCCAGGAACTCAAATTCCTTATCCAAATTATCCATACAATAGATAGAAAAGCCGCCTTCGCTATAAAGCTTTACAATTTTATCAGATCTTAAAGGGCTTGTAAGCCTTACCTTAATGAAACCATCATAGCCTGTATCTGCAAATACTTTTCCAATGGGTATAGCTAATCCTATTAGCACTACTAAAACAGCTGTTATTGATATGAATTTTTTCATCAATGTCCCCCTATCTTCTAAGTAGATTTAGTATTAATGTAAGCAAAAGGCTCACAATGATACATGATACAATTGGAAAGGCAAATGTAAAATTACCCTTTCTTATAAATATATCACCAGGGAGCTTCCCTAATCCAAACCTTTCTCCCAGCATAATAACGAGGCCTAATATAACAAGCCCTATTCCTAAAGAAAATATCATCTTTCCTATGGAATTCATGCTCTCACCTCAGTTCCCGTTATAAGGTATTTTAAAATGATCATAAGCCTTCTTTGTAACTACTCTTCCCCTAGGAGTCCTGTTTATAAAGTTTATCTGCAGAAGATAAGGTTCATATACATCCTCAATTGTAGCCCTTTCCTCACCTGTTGCTGCAGATAGAGTATCTACTCCTACAGGTCCACCTCCAAAATTTTCAATCATGGTAAGGATTAGCTTTCTATCAACTTCATCCAATCCCAGCTCATCAATTTCAAGAATCTCCAAGCCTTTTTTGGCTACATCCAATGTTATAATGCCCTTTCCCATAACTTGAGCATAGTCCCTGACCCTCTTTAATAGCCTATTTGCAATTCTTGGAGTACCTCTTGACCTCTTTGCAATTTCTAGAGCACCCAATTCATCTATTTCTATATTCAATATTTTAGCAGAACGCTTAATAATTTTCTTTAAACTCTCATAATCATATAATTCCAGATTTAGCATTACACCAAATCTATCCCTTAAAGGAGAAGTTAAAAGTCCTGCCCTCGTCGTTGCTCCAATAAGAGTAAATCTTGACAAATCTAGCCTTACAGACCTGGCACTGGGACCCTTTCCAATTATTATATCCAAAGCATAATCCTCCATAGCAGGATAAAGTATTTCCTCTACAGTCCTGTTCAGCCTGTGAATTTCATCTATAAAGAGCACATCATCTTCAGCCAGATTTGTCAAAATACTTGCCAAATCCCCAGGCCTTTCAATAGCAGGACCAGAAGTTATTCTGGCGTTTACACCCATTTCATTGGCAATTATATGGGCTAAGGTAGTCTTTCCAAGGCCAGGTGGGCCATATAACAGTACATGATCCAAAGGCTCATTACGTTCCTTAGCAGCTTTTATAAAAATCTTAAGCTTCTCTTTAACTTTGTCCTGACCAATATACTCATCAATCCATCTTGGCCTTAAGGTAATTTCATTCTCTCTATCTTCATCCTTAATTGAACCTGTAACTATACGTTCATCATTCCTGTTCATTTAAATCAATACCTTTCTTATTATCTTGAAAGCCTCTTTAAAGCTTCCCTAATTATCTGTTCAGCATTCATTTGGCTTAAATCTAAATTCCCTAAAGCTTTAAGGACTTCACCCTTAGTATATCCCAAGGAAATCAATCCTTCCATAGCAACTTCTACATCATCTCCGCTTATACTAGAGCCTGTTTCCTCTATAATATCCTCACCTTTTATCCTATCCTTAAGTTCAAGTATTATCCTGTTTGCAGTCTTTTTCCCTATACCTGAAACCTTAAGCAATGAATCTGCATCATTATTATATATTGCACTTTTTATCTCATTATGGGTTAAAGCTGACAATATGCTTAAGGCAACTTTAGGCCCAATCTTTGAAACAAGCCTTAGCATATTGAACATATTCAATTCATCTTCTGATGTAAACCCATAAAGATATATTCCATCCTCCCTTATATTCAGGTCTAGATACATGGTTATAGTATCACCTATATTTATATTCATAATGGAATTCCTTGATGTATATATTCTATATCCTATTCCTCCATTATCAAGGACTATATAATCGTCCTTTACTCCTACTAGCCTTCCTGTAATATATTCATACAAATTCATCACCCTTTTATTTCATTCTAAACATATCCTTAAAGTTCAGAGAGCTGCCATGGCATATGGCTACAGCCAGTGCATCTGCTGTATCATCAGGCTTAGGTATTTCCTTTAAATTCAACAATATCCTTACCATTTCCTGAATCTGATTTTTTTCAGCCCTTCCGTATCCTACAACAGATTGCTTTATCTGTAAAGGCGTATATTCGAATATATCCAGCCCTTTATTCTTTGCACATAATACAACAACACCTCTTGCCTGTCCAACTTTTATGGCTGTTTTTGCATTCTTGTTGAAAAACAGCTCCTCCATAGCTATATCCTCTGGTTTATACCTATCAATGATGTTATTTAACTCATCATAAATTATCTTTAATCTGTCAGGAAAATATGTATCTTTATCTGTTAAAATTGCACCATAATCCAATGCACTATATCTGTTCCCTATAACCTCAATAACTCCATATCCTACTATTGCAAGCCCTGGGTCAATTCCTAGAATAATCATGCTTCTCACCTTTCAACATTAATATATATTATTCTACCATATTTAGCCGAAAAATTTAATGAAAAAAACTAAGTTAGGAATTCTAACTTAGTTTAGGAGATAAAATTCTCCAGTACATCAGTCAGCTCATCTTCAGTATTAACAATTATACCTTCCTTCAGTTTTTCCTGATCAATTTCCTTTAGCAGAGTTATGGGATAGTCTACAAACACTCTGTCTAATACCTTTTCTCCATTTTCATCAATCACAAATATAGCTATTTTACCATCATGTTCTCCAATTATATAGTGATTGGGACAGAGATGATTTCTTTCCTCCTCAAGGATAATTTCCTTGCTGGAAAACTTTACAACCTTTACATTAGGATAGTTATTCTTCAAGTATTCCTTATACTCCGCTTCAGTCATATTGACAATATTATTATCCTTTTCATTTAATTTGGTTATATTGTGATTGCATTTGTTGTAATGTATTCTTATTTCAATGATGGTGTTTGGAGTAATCCTTTCCTCCTCTTGCAATATTGCTAAATCTTCAGAATCATCCTCATCTGTCTCCAGATTTTGCTCAGATATGCTTGCATTTTTCTTATCCCTTGTGCTAGTTACATAATAGCCAATACCAAAACTGCCTATAAACAATACAACACAGAATAAAAATATGTATAGCCCAATATGTTTTTTCAAAAAAATCCCTCCATTACTATCTGAGGGATATTTTTTCCATTTTAAAATATTTTATACATTTTACTGGTATCTGTTTAGTACCCTATCATTTACTCCAAACCAATAAGCTTCCTTATAAGTGCTAATCATATTTTTGTAGATTGTCTTTACCAAAGATCTATAAATGCTGTTTATCTGTTTATGTGACAGCAAAGGCTCTTCCCCTATATCCGGATTTTCTCGACTATAATCTATTGTAAGCTGCTTATCAATATATGAATTCAGATTATATATTTTCTTCTTTATTATCTTATTGCAATATGTAGATATTAAATCCATTAGATTTTCTGTTTTACTTTCATTAATATCCAGATACATAAATAAGTTCTTTTCAATCCTTTGAATTTCCCTTATTGATTTATCGTAATGAAATAAAAAATTCTTGCCGTAAAGCTCGTCTTCTCTCAAGATTTTTAAAGTCTCATCTTCAAGAATATTAACCCATTTATTATCATTATATCCTCTATAATAGCCTTTTAGATACATTGTAAGCTCTAAACGATCTATATCTTCATGAACTAGCATTGCAACATTGTTGGAAACCAATTGCCTATCCCTTCTAGGGAAAAGAAGCCTTTTAATTTTCTTCCGTATTTCTTTAGTACATCTATATCTAGGGTATATATTTGTCATATTTGTTTCTACGTCATATAGATTCAGGAGGATATGTATTGAATTTATATCATTATTGTATAGAAAATTATACAATAATCCATCATACAATTCCCAAAGCTCCTTTTTTGCCAGTACCAAATTTAATCCCTCCCTCTAGCAATTGTTTCCAACATTTTGGATAAATAAACCAATTTTTTTCCTTTTTATTCGATACTATAATCTATTATACTACAATTACTACCTTGCTGTTTACAAACTTTTGTCATTTTAGTTTATTTTTTGGTCAAAGAAAAGAAACATTGAACAAATATCAATGTTTCGACTATTCTAGTACCAAAATACTACTTTAATTATTTTTTTTAGTAAGGATCATCACTAGTGTTTCATAATCCATATCAGAATTAAGATTATAGGTTCCTACTCTAAGGCTTTTAGATAAACCTTTTTCTTTAGCATAGTTTATAAATTCATTTATATCATCTATTAATCCAGCATTATATAGGTTTTTAGCAATAGTTTCTAAAGCTTCTCCATTCTTTATTTTGAAAACAATATTTTCTGGCTCTATTTCTATCTCTGTCTCTATCTCTTGTTCTGTTTCTACTGGTATATTATTATCTTCAGGGATTTCTTTAGGGCTATTTACCTCAATGGTATCCTTTATATATACCATACCCAGTTCCTTTGCTCTATCTACAATCTCTTCCTCTGTTAAATCCCTGTATTCCACTTTAGGAGACACAGAATATATGAAATTTGTTAGAATAATCCCTATACCTAATCCCAGCAGTAAAAATGATAATTTAACTTTTCCCATAATCTTATTACTCCTATGCTTTTTAATATATTTTACTACAATTTTAATCTAAAGTAAAAATATATTATTTTTTCTACATTCCTCTACTATGGAATCTGTCCATACAGAAGCCTGTACTTCCCCTATATGCCTTTTTTCAAGGAAATACATGCATATCCTTGACTGCCCTATACCTCCACCTATGGTAAATGGAAGCTTTTCCTCCAAAAGTAGCCTATGATACTCCCTGTTCAATCTATCCTGTGCTCCTGCAGCCTCAAGCTGCTTTTTCAAAGACTCCTTATCTACCCTTATCCCCATGCTGGAAAGCTCTAGAGCTTCCATAAGCACTGGATTCCAAAACAGTATATCACCATTAAGCTCCCAATCATCATAATCTGGAGACCTTCCATCATGAGGCTTCCCCGACTTTAATTTTTTCCCTATTTTCATCAAAAATACTGCCTTATACTCTTCACATATTAGATTTTCCCTTTCTTTAGGTGTCTTATTGGGATACATATCTTCAAGCTCCTGGGTAGTTACAAAGAATATATCATCGGGAAGTTTCCATTGGAATACGGGATAAATGCCATTTATCCTGTTCTCTGTCTCCTTGAATACTTCAAAAATTGTTTTTACAGTCTCCTTTAAATAATCTTCATTCCTATCTTCTCTATTTATTACCTTTTCCCAATCCCACTGGTCTACATATATGGAATGGGTATGATCTAATTTTTCGTCAGGTCTAATTGCATTCATATCAGTATACAACCCTTCACCAGCTTTAAAACCGTATACCTGTAAGGCCATTCTCTTCCATTTTGCAAGGGATTGTACTATTTCAACTTTAACATCATGTTTTGTTATATTGAAAGATACAGGCTTTTCAACACCACTTAGATTATCGTTTAATCCTGTTTCAGGCCTTACAAACAAAGGTGCAGAAACTCTCATTAAATTCAATCTTTTAGCTAATTCTCTTTCAAAAAAATCCTTCAATATTTTAATAGCAATCTGCGTTTCCTTAATACCTAGCTTTTCCATAATAACCTCCCCAAAAAATTAAAAAATCCTTTCATCCAAAGGACGAAAGGTTAACTTCCGCGGTGCCACCTTAATAAGCAAAGCTCTCTCAAACCAGTACAGAAAACAATTTCGATACTGTATAGTTGTTAACGGACTATACCCGTCTAAGCCTACTTGAAATCCTTCTTTCGGTTAGATGCTTAGGGATGTTCTTCATCATTAATTCCGTATCGGCTTTCCACCAATGGCCAACTCTCTAGAACTTCCTTAATGACTACTCTTCCCTTCATCGCTTTATTGTATTATAGTATATTATTATATTATATTATATCCTATATGTCAACAAAATATATTTCAGATTATTGCTATTTATTTAAATAATATGAAAAAGCAGTTTCTTTGCAAAAGAAACTGCTAAAATTCAAAGGCAAAATCCCTGTAAGCCTCATGCCCATAAGCCCTGACGGTATCAATGACAAAATAGCATATTTTTAAGCTTAAGGATAGGGCATAATCCAGGTCTCCCTTATATCCGGAATAAAATGAATACTCCTTAATTACTTCTTCTATATAATTTTTAATAATAGGCTTTAACTTTATTACTTTTGTCTTAAACATATCCAGGTCATTAACTGTTATTATGTTCTTCTTAAAATCATGGTAAGTTGCATATTCATTTAGCTTTGATTCATAGTTTACATGCTTAATAAGATGCTTCTTAAAAGTCCATCTCTGTGCATGTGGAAGACATACAAAATCACTTAAATAGTGGGATAAAACCCCTAGATTATAGCTTAAAATATTCATTCTGATTGGATCAATTATTTCATTGAAATCTAAAGCCTTTGATATAAATATCAGTTTAACTATTTCATTAACCACATAGTTTAAGCTTTCATCCTTATAATGCCTATGAATCTTGTATTGAGGCAATACATCTGGTGCTACAGAGCCTTTTAAAAGCTTCTTCTTATTCAGTTCTATTCCATAAATATTGTAGATGTTATCGAAAATATGGCTAGCTATAATTTTATGTGTATCTGCAAAAATTTTAAACACGCCCTTCAAATTTAATTACATTGTACATACTATAATGAAGGCTATGAAAAGTCAATATATATTTTACATATAACTCCATATCTACTCATTGAATATTTGATTCAACTTATTTTCATAAAGATTATAATCATTCTTGCTAAACAGTACAAAATAAACCTCTTCCAATTCTCCTTCTTTATCTATGAAATCCATAACAGCCTTTATAGCAATACTGCATGCTTCATCCTTTGGATATCTATATACACCTGTAGAAATTGCAGGAAACGCAATGGTCTTTAATCCATATTCCTTTGCCAGCTTCAGTGAGTTATAGTAGGCGTTATACAATAGCTTATCCTCATTTTTATTGCCTCCCTTATAAACAGGACCTACTGTATGTATTACATATTTACTTGGCATATTTCCAGCAGTTGTAATCCTTGCCTCTCCTGTTGGACAGCCTCCTATTTTTTTACATTGCTCAAGTATTATTGGGCCACCTGCTCTATGAATAGCCCCATCTACTCCTCCACCTCCTAAAAGAGTATTATTAGCAGCATTTACTATGGCATCAACAGCCATTTCAGTAATATCTCCCTGTATGATTATGATTTTAGTATTTTTATAATTATACATACACTCACCCCTTATTATTTTTAATATATTATAGCATAGCAAAAAGTGCACAAAAAAAACAACCCTGTAACAAAATGTTACAAGGTTGTCATCTTAGGCATTTAATTGCAAATCAACAGTTACTCTATCTTCCAATATATCCATAAATTCCTCACCAGTTATGGTTTCCTTCTCAAGAAGATATTTTGCCAGCTGGTGAAGCTTATCTATATTTTCCTTCAATATTTCAACTGCTTGATTGTGACAGGACTTAATAATGTTTAGAACTACTTCATCTGCTTTTGCACTAGTGCTATCAGAGCATATCAATGAAGCATCTCCACCAAGATATTTGTTGTTTACAGTTTCCAAAGCCATCATATCAAATTCATCAGTCATTCCTAATCTTGTCACCATAGCTCTTGCAAGTTTTGTTGCCATTTCAATATCATTAGATGCACCGGAAGTTATGGAGTTGAATATTATCTCCTCTGCTGCCCTTCCACCTGCATAGGTTGCAATTTTAGCAAGCATCTGTTCCTTGCTTAACAATAGGGTCTCTCCTTCATCTATCTGCATTGTATATCCTAAGGCACCAGATGTTCTTGGCACTATTGTTATCTTATGAACAGGTGCAGAATGCTCAAGCTTTGCAGCAACTAATGCATGGCCTACCTCATGATAGGCTATAATTAGCTTGTCCTTCATTGCAATAACCTTATTCTTACGCTGTTGCCCTGCAATAACTGTTTCCACTGCTTCTTCCAAGTCCTCTTGAAGAACTTGCTTTCTTCCACGTTTAACTGCCAATATGGCTGCTTCATTAACTATATTAGCCAAATCAGCTCCCGAAGCTCCTGATGTAGCTCTGGCTATGGCATTAAAGTCAACATTGTAAGCAATTTTAATATCCTTAGCATGTACCTTGAGGATTGCTTCTCTTCCCTGAAGATCAGGTAATTCAACAGGTACACGTCTATCGAATCTACCAGGTCTTAATAAAGCCTTATCCAGTATTTCAGGACGGTTTGTTGCAGCAAGTATAATAACTCCCTTACTTCCATCAAATCCATCCATTTCAGCCAATAGCTGATTTAATGTCTGCTCCCTTTCATCATTGCCACTAAATCCTGAACCATCACGCTTCTTGCCTATTGTATCGATTTCATCTATAAACACTATACAAGGTGCTTTTTCCTGTGCCTGCTTAAACAGATCACGAACTCTGGCAGCACCCATACCTACAAACATTTCAACAAATTCAGAGCCTGATATTGAGAAAAATGGAACTCCAGCTTCACCTGCTACAGCCTTTGCAAGAAGAGTCTTTCCAGTTCCTGGAGGGCCTACCAGAAGCACACCTTTAGGCATTTTAGCTCCTATTTCGTTATACTTCTTAGGATTGTTGAGGAAATCTACAATTTCCTTTAATGCCTCCTTGGCTTCGTCCTGACCTGCCACATCGTCAAATGTCTTTCCAGTTTGTGCTTTTACATATATTTTAGCATTGCTCTTTCCAAAGCTCATTGCATTGCCGCCACCAAAGGAATTTGAAAGCTGTTTAGATAGAAACTTTCCTAAGCCTATGAAAATAGCAATTGGTATTATCCAGTTTATCAAAATCTCCACAATTGGATTAATCTCTTCCTTAATTACTCCATTAAATTTAACACCAGACTCATACAGTCTGTTTGTCAAATCAAAATCCTCTACTTTCCCTGTGAAATAAATACTATTGTCATTCTTAACAGTAAATATTATCTTTTCTTCGTCAATCTGCGCTTCCTTCACTTTTCCTTCTTCAACATCCTTCAGGAAAGTACCATAATCCACTTCAACTAATTGCTGCCCCGTAATCTTTGGCAATATAAAGGTATTCATAATAATTATTATTATCAATACTAAAGCATAATAGAACAGCAATGGTTTCTTGGGTTTTTTAATTTTGTTTTTCATCTATCCTTCATCACCTCATCTAATATAAATGTTACACCTGTAACACTTTATATTTGTATTATATTACTATTTTCAATAT
>Ga0134092_1000277_pt1 | contig 53758 bp, 33 predicted proteins | sample 3_6taG_FD_94454 | JGI IMG/M metagenome (GOLD analysis project Ga0134092, IMG submission 94454) | Switchgrass degrading microbial communities from high solid loading bioreactors in New Hampshire, USA - 3_6_20_6_A3 metaG | ecosystem: Engineered > Bioreactor > Semi-continuous > Anaerobic >... | reverse complement strand
GGGCTGAAAGCTGCAATAAAGAAGATTTTAACGGGAAGTGCATGGCAAAGATGCCGTGTACATTTTATATCTTCGATAATACGGACAATATTTGCCCAGAATGATCAGGAATCTGCGAGGGAAGAGTTAAGGCATGTAGTAGATGAGCTTAAGAATCGTTTTCCAAAAGCAATGAAAATTCCAATGAAAATTCTTAAAGAAGCAGAAGAAGAAATCCTGGCATATATGGCTTTTCCTCGTGAGCATTGGGCACAGATACAATCTACCAATCCGCTGGAGAGACTTAACCGGGAAATTAGACGCCGTACGGATGTTGTTTGTATCTTTCCAAATTGTGATGCGGTAATCCGATTGTATGTTTGTTGCATAATAAAAATGGACAAAGTTGCAAACAAGAATTCAATTCCCCACTTATGCAACAGTAAATTCCCCAAAATTGCAAAAAGGCCATTGAAGGCACCGCACCAAAATAATATCCTTGTACATGAGCTCAAAACGTGTACAAGGAGGATTGGAGGATGCTATCAATGACCCAGATTAAGGATATCAGAAAAATGTACTTTGAGGAAGGGAAAAATATTAGCCAGATAGCAAAAAAAACAGGTCATGACCGTAAAACAGTAAGAAGTTATCTATACAAAGAGGATTGGAATAAAGAATTACCAAAACTAAAGAAAGAACCATCTTTTTCTAAACTTGAGCCATTTAAGGCTGATATCGATTCCTGGCTTAATGAAGATAAAAAAGCCAGACGTAAGCAAAGGCACACAGCAAAACGAGTGTATGACCGGTTAGTAGAGAAATACAAAAATGATTTTAATTGTTCATATAGAACAGTAGCAGCGTATGTGGCAATGAAGAAAAAAGAAATATTTAGTGAAAAGGAAGGGTTTTTACCATTAGAGCATGTACCCGGCGAAGCACAGGTAGACTTTGGAGATGCTGACTTTTATGAAAGCGGCAAGTTATATAACGCAAAATGCCTTAATTTGTCTTTTCCTTACAGTAATAAAGGATACACTCAGCTATTTAAGGGAGAGAACCAGGAATGTTTGTTTGAAGGTTTAAAGACAATATTTGAATACATAGGCGGCGTACCCCCAAGAATATGGTTTGATAATGCAAGTACCATAGTAACCAGGGTAATTAAAAGCGGAGGCCGAAATTTAACAGACGATTTCATAAGGTTTATTGAGCATTACGGATTTGAAGCGGTATTTTGCAATGTAGACGCCGGACACGAAAAAGGCAATGTAGAAAACAAGGTAGGCTATCATAGACGCAACATGCTGGTGCCTGTACCACGGTTTGAAAGTTTAAGTGAATTAAACAAAGAACTTCTGATTCGTTGTGAAGAAGATGCTAAAAGGGAGCACTACCGCAAAGGGAAAACCATAGAAGAACTTTTCAGACAGGATGCGCAAGCTCTTCTGGAACTACCCAAAATTGCCTTTGATACGAGTAAATACATGACAGTGAAAACGGATGGATATGGAAAATTCTTTCTGAATAATGGTTTACATGAATATTCCGTTGCACCGAAATATGCAAACAAATATGTATTGGTTAAGCTGACTACCAATAATGTAATAGTGCTTGATGAAAGTTATCGGCAGATAGTACGTCACGATAGACTGTACGGTAACTATAAACAGCAAAGTATGCAGTGGCTGCCCTATCTTAATCAACTGGCACGTCGTCCGGGGGCATTGAAATATACAGGAATATATCAGATGCTTCCACAGTCATTAAGAGAATATATGGAAAGTGTAAGCAAGCAAGAAAAGGGAAAAGTATTGAAAGCCATTGCCGAATTAACACAGAAAAGCAGTTTCGAAAAAGCAGTTGAAACCGTAAGTACGGCTTTGACATATGGTACTACAGATTTGGACAGCCTGATAAATTTACACAGTTTGCTGCATGAGAAAGTATTGCAGCTTGAACCGGTACAGTTACCGGATTATATACCAAAGTTGAAAAGATATGAACCAAATTTATTGGCCTATGATAAAAGCCTCAGAAAGGCAGGTACAGAAAAATGCTGATATCTGAAATTGCTGCCTGCTGCAAAGAACTTCGGTTGAGCCTAAATATTGTGGAAATGTCGGGTAAAATACAAGCAGACAGTCACCAGGAATATATACTTAAGCTTCTTAAGTCTGAGATTACACATCGTGAGAAGACGAGAAACGCTAAATTACTGAAAAAAGCAGGCTTTTATACCATCAAGACATTTGACAGTTTCAGGTTTGATGAGGTAACACTTCCTGGTGATATTACACCGGAATATCTAAAAGAATGTGAATTTGTGAAAAACAAGACCAATATAGTCATGTATGGCAACGTAGGAACCGGTAAAACGCATCTTTCCATAGCATTAGGTGTAGAAGCCTGCAGGAAGGGTTATGAGGTAAGATTTTTCAGGACATCGGCACTTGTGAACAGATTATCAGAAGAAAAGAAAGCCGGAACATTATCAGGTTTTTTAAAAAAACTTAACAAAGCTGACTTGTTGATTTGTGATGAATGGGGATATGTTCCACTGGATCGTATAGGAGCACAGCTTTTGTTTGAGGTAATATCCGAGCGTTATGAGAACAAACCAGTGATTATCAATACCAACATAGAATTTTCCAGATGGGTAAATGTGTTTTATGATGAACAAATGACAGGTGCAATTATTGATCGAATACTACATCACTGCCATTTACTGCTATTTTTCAGCCAAAGTAATAGGATGCGGGAAGCCCGGCTGAACACATAAAATTAGATGTATGAAACAATAAGGTTTACATAAAAATTCCCCACCGGTGCCTGGGGAAAAAATTTTGCAAAAGTGAGGAATTTTATCTTGCAAAAAACAGATCATACCTACTATGTTTACAGGTATAAGGGTAAAATCAATGACATTGAAAACCGCTATCCTGTTTTGTTGAAGTAACTCTTATTTATGCGACAAGCATCTTATAAAATACGAAGGTATCCCCCCGAGCAAGTTCAGGGAGATATGGAATATAAAAAGAATTGAAGAAACTTAAGTCAGTTTCAGAGTTTGAATGCTTCCTCTATTTCTTTTACCTGTTCATCATTTATGGCTACTACATCTCCAATTACCTTTGAAGAGATAATGGCCTTGGCGGTGTATTCGGCTACTTCCAGCTTGTCAAAGGCATTGAGGAGAGAGCTGCCTGTTACGATAATACAGTCATTTTCCACAAGTATTATAGGTGTTGTCTTTGAAAAAGCATCGGCCACCATAGCAGGCTGCATAAAGCTTGAGCCAAACGGGTATTTCGGAATGTCCCTTAGCATAATATAGCTTTCCGGAATGGTTTTTGTTTCAAATTTCTGATCGGTTACCGCAAAAGCCATTATGTTCGGTGGATGTGCAATAATAACCGAATTAATATATGGATGTTTCTCGTAAATATATTTATGCAGTAAAGCAGAGCGGCTTGGGTTTTTGCCCGCTTCTTTCCATCCGTTGTCAATACGGACAATATCATCCACATCAATATATTTCCTGTCAACACCATAAGGAGTAATTATGAAACTATTATCACTGAGCCTTTGGGAGAAAGTTCCCTGGGTGCTTGTAAAAAGCTTTTGGTTATATGCCCTGTGAATTAGATTGCACATTTCTTTTCTTGCCGCTTTTTCCTCGCTGCTGTAGTTCTTTGGGATAAATTCATTCATTTGCACATTTTGCTTGTGCTTGGAAATCTCAATATATTTATCAGTCAATGCAATTGGTTTCCCAATACGGTTAGCTTTAATTTCCAGCCTTGCACAGAAATCCAAAGTTTCAAAAGCCATGAATGCCTGGAATAAATCGCTGTGTCCGATAACCACACCGTGGTTTTCCAGCATAACTGAGTTATGGCCCTTTTCAAATTCCGCAGCTATCTTATCTCCAAGCTCAGGGCTTCCAGGGAGGGCATATTCAGCCATACCGACCGAGCCACATACAATGTGGGCGTTCGGGATAAGCCTTGTATTGGGTATTTTACGTACGATACTGAAGGATACCAGTGCCGGAGGGTGTGCGTGTATTATGGCTTTTATATCAGGCCTTCTTTGATATATCTCCCTGTGAAAAGGCAACTCCACCGAAGGCTTGTGAATTCCTTCCATGGTACCGTCGGTTTTTATTCGTATGATATCCTTCCGTGTGAGAGATCCCTTATCTATACCGCTTGGAGTAATCCAGATATCTCCGTTGTCATCCAGTATAGAAATATTCCCGCCGGAAGTAGTAGTCATGCCGTAATCGTAAATTCTCTCCATCATCATGACTATCTGTTCCGCAGGATGCAACAAGTTAAACTTCACGATAAAGACCTCCTGATTTTGTTTTTTTGTCATAATCTAATTCGTACATGCTAATACTAAACTTAAACCGGTATCATTTTTGGTACCGGATTAATTAGCAAATTATTAGTAATTTATTAGTAATGATTACAAGTAATGATAACATTACTTTATAAACATTATAATACTTAATATGAACATTACAATACTTTAATTTTAATGTATAAGAATTAATAATGATTAATTTTTTACATTTATATAATAAGTAATTAGGTTTTTACATCAATATATATCATCATATATATCATTTATATCATTATATATAGATAAATTAATAAATTATTATAAAAATTTATTTAAATAATTTATTTCTACCATTAATTTAAACTAAAATTAAGCAAAAATAAGATAAATGAAAAAATTTAAAGCATATGGATTGAAATTTGTCAATTGATTATGTAGCATTATATTATGTAGGATGTAGGATTATATTTGAAAATATGAGGCTGTCAAGAATAAAATAAGGAGGAATGCAAGTATGCATATTTCACATTTAAAAGTTAACCGGATTTATAACCCTTTAGGCTTTGAACTTGGAGACAAACCAAGGCTTTCATGGATTGTTGAAACCGATGAAGCAAAACATCAGGTGGCAGCCCAGGTACAGGTTTCCTTGGACAGTGATTTTAAAGAAATAATATTTGACAGTGGTAAAAGGTCAGATATAGACAGTATCTGTTATCTTTTAAATATAAAGCTTATGCCCAGGACAAGGTACTTCTGGCGTGTAACTGTATGGGGCGATAATGGATGTTCTGCTACCAGTGAAACTGCCTGGTTCGAAACAGCCAAAATGGATGAGCCCTGGAAAGCAAAATGGATTACTCCTTGTATTGACCCGGAGATTCATCCGGTGCTTTTTTCCGATTTTAATGTAAGGGATGAAGTGAGCAGTGCAAGGATATACATAAGCGGCCTTGGACTGTTTGAGTTAAACCTGAACGGGGAAAAAGTCGGTGACGAGTACCTTTCACCGGGTTTTACGGCATATGATAAATGGATACCCTACCAGACCTATGATATAACCGGCCAGCTTAAAAAGGGCTTGAACCATATTGAAGTCATGCTGGGAAACGGGTGGTACAAGGGACGTTACGGTCTTGACCGCCAGAGGCGCTTCAGGTACGGCGACAAATTTGCCCTTATCGCGGAACTTGTTATCACTTACAAGGATGGCAGTTCGGAAACGTTTGTTACTGACGAAACTTCATGGAAGGCCCGCAGGTGCCAGGTTATTGACAGCAGCATATTTGACGGTGAAGTTATCGATTTCACTTTGCATGACGATACAATATACCCTGTTACAGTTATTGATCTGGATATCAAAAAACTTCAGCCCAGACGCAACCTGCCGATTAAAATTAAGAAACGTTTAAAACCGATAGAGGTAATTTATACACCCGCAGGAGAAACCGTCCTGGATATGGGCCAAAATATGGTTGGATGGCTGGAGTTTACAAACCGCGCACCGGCCGGTACCGAGGTACTGCTTCAGTTCGGGGAAGTTCTTCAGGAAGGCAATTTCTACAGGGATAATCTGAGAACTGCCAAGTGTGAATTCAGCTATATTTCCGACGGAGAAGAGAAGAAAGTTCGCCCCCACTTCACCTTCTATGGTTTCAGGTATGTCAAGCTAACAAAGTGGCAGGGAGATGTTAATCCCGATGATTTCACAGGCTGCGTACTGTATTCTGACCTTGAGCAGACCGGAAATATTACGACGGATAACGAATTGATAAACAAGCTGTTCCAAAACGTGCTCTGGGGACAGAGAGGAAACTATCTTGAAATACCTACAGATTGCCCGCAACGTGACGAACGTATGGGTTGGACCGGTGATGCTCAGGTATTCAGCGGAACTGCCGCATTTAATATGGATGTATTTGCATTTTTCAATAAATATTTGTATGACCTTATGCTTGAGCAGAGAGAACGGGGAGGAAATGTCCCTGTTGTCGTGCCTGCCCATGACGTAAAACAGAACGGCTCTTGTGCATGGGGAGACGCTGCGGTTATTATCCCCTGGAACATGTATTTGTATTACGGGGATATAGCCATACTTGAACAGCAGTATGAAAGCATGAAGGGCTGGGTGGATTATATAAAAAGCAGGGACGAGGCATCCGGCGGAAAGAGGCTTTGGATGAACGATTTCCATTACGGTGACTGGCTTTCTCTGGATGTGGATGATCCCGTCAACCGCTTCGGCGGAACTGACAAAGTATTCCTGGCAAGCGCATTTTACTGCTACTCTGCGGGCATTGTTGCCAAGGCAGCCAGAATACTTAACAAAGAGTCGGATACTCAATATTATGAGCAACTGTCAAATGAAGTTCGAAATGCCATCAGGAAGGAATATTTTACTTCAACTGGCCGCCTTGCGGTAAATACTCAAACAGCTCATGTTATAGCGCTTTATATGAATTTGGTGCCTGATGAATACAGGGAACGGGTTGCATATGATTTAAGAATGAAGCTGAAAGAAACCAAATACCATTTGCGTACGGGCTTTGTGGGAACTCCGTATTTGTGCAGGGTTTTAACCGAGAACGGCAGCAATGACATAGCTTATAGGCTTCTTACCAACACCGATTATCCCAGCTGGCTGTATCAGGTATTAATGGGTGCCACCACTATTTGGGAAAGATGGAATTCCATCTTGCCGGACGGCCGTATCAGTGATACAGGTATGAATTCGCTGAACCACTATTCCTATGGTTCCATTATGGAGTGGATGTATAGGAATGCCGCCGGTATAAAACCTGTGGAAGACGCTCCGGGATTTAGACGGTTCCTTCTTGAACCACGTCCTCACTACCTGTTAAAATCATTAAAAGTTGAGTTTATGTCCCCTGCGGGAATGATTGTAAGCAAATGGGATATAATGGAGGACGGCTCTGTCAAATTTTATTTCAAGATTCCGTTCAACACTACGGCACGGCTTGTTTTACCCGATGCGGAGGGTACGGGATTTGAGGGAGTTCATGAGCTTGAAAGCGGAGAGTATACCTTCTGCTATATGCCCAGCAGACCGTACAAAAAGGAATATAATATTGATACATCCATCCAGGAAATATATGAGAATGAAGAGGCCAGGGCAATTGTGGAAGCTTATTTGCCTGAGGTTACCAAATATATGCTGTTTACCATGTTTGCAGGCGAACGCAGTCCTCTTGACTTTATTAAACAGGGACTTGTAAAAATGGATACGGAAAAACAGGCAGAACTGGATCAAAAACTAAGGGCGGTAAAGGTTAGTGAATAAAAAGTATTAAGTAACATGTAAAAATATTAGATGACAGCATATTGAAATTTGCCGGATACAACATATTAACATATATATTAAAGTATTAATATTAAACAGAATATTAGAAAGAAAAGAGGAATCGAATAATAGAATGGGGACATTTTTCTATATATTAATTAATATTTTGCTTCCTATATTTATACTTATTGCGGTGGGGTTTGTTGCTCAAAAGATACTCAAATTTGATATAAGGACACTTACACGGTTAAATATATACATTTTTGTTCCGTCTGTGTTGTTTTTAAAAATATACGAAACAAATGTCCCTTTTGAATTCTTTTTCCAGGTACTTGTTTATATTTTAATGATACAAATCATTATGATGCTGATAGGAATTGGTATTTCCAAGCTTTTTTCATACAAGAAAAGTGTGAGAAGCGCCCTCTGTAATTCCCTGCTGTTTTTCAACAGCGGGAATTACGGATTACCCCTGGTTGACCTGGTTTTCAACGGAGATCCTGTGGCAGTTGCATCCCAGGTTTTCATCATGCTAATTCAAAATATAACGACCAATACATGGGGGGTATTTCAGGCAAGTTCCGGGAATTCATCCGCCAAAAAGGCATTGAGGAATGTGCTGAAAATGCCTTCCATTTATGTTATTTCGGCAGTAATACTTGTTAAGATATTTAGAATTACTGTGCCACAGTTACTCCTTATACCCATAGAGTATACTTCCAGAGGATTTATTGCCATTGCGCTGATAACCCTGGGAGCTCAACTTGCAGATATCAAAATTGAAATCAAAATCAGGGATATACTGACACCGGTATTTATAAGGCTTGTAATATCACCTATACTTGGTTTTCTCATAATATGGGCAATGGGGATTAGAGGCGTACTTGGGCAAGCACTGGTAATAGGTGTATCAACCCCTTCCGCTGTAAATACCGCTCTCCTGGCAAAAGAATTTGATAATGAACCCGCATATGCATCCCAAATAGTATTTGCATCAACCCTATTGAGCGCCTTGACGATAACACTGGTTATTTATATTACTGGCATGATTTTCTAATGCTTTTGAGATTTACTTAATTTATTTCCTTATTGTGACGATATAAATAGTATAAAATAAACCGGTGTTTTACGTTACGATAAGGAGAGTAGGAAATGGCAAAGGGTATGAGAGTGAGAAGAAAAAAAGGGACAATAGGCTTTATAGTGCTGTTTTATATATTAATTATGCCTGTATTATCCCGAGGGATTTTATTTGCAACACGGCCTGTGGAAGCGGCGGAAATAACATCGGAATTGATGGTTACCGTAATGTCGCAGTATAGAATAAAGCTTGAATGGAAAGATTTGGTTACCGGTGAAAAGGGATTCAGGATAGAAAGAGCTGTTAACTCCGGAGAGTTTGACAGGCTGGTTAATATAGGGCCAAATACTACCTATTACATAGATACCAATGTTTCACCTGGAAATGTATATACTTACCGGGTGATGCTGGTAAGAAATGACGGAACAGTAACTGCATATACTGATGAGGTTACGGTATCAAGCAGTATGGTTATAAGCCCTAATACGTTAAATTTAACCACGATTTCCGATATTGAAGTTGAAATAAGCTGGACATATCCGGATGAAAACCGTTTTGATACCGTTATAGAAAGAAAAGAAGATGTGAAAGGCAATTGGGCTGTTATTGCAAGAATACCTGCGGGCATTAATGCTTATACCGACACGGGATTAAAGCCCGGGACAAGATATTTTTACAGGATAAAAGCCGTTACGGCTTCCAACATCTTCTCAGCTTATTACCCCAATGACTATGGAAAACAGGTTTCAACCACTCTTAAAGCGCCGTATAATCTTCAAGGATATGCTGTTACCAACAACCAGATATATATTTCCTGGGAATATGATGGGGAAGCAACCGTCTTCCACATTGAAAGGAAAATTGGTAATGGTGAGTATTCAAGGGTTGGAATTGTAACCGCGAAAAATTTCGCCTGGTTTTATGATAACGGCCTTTCTACAGGTGTCTATTATACCTACAGGGTAAAAGCGGTAAAAGAAAGCATTGAATCAAATTATTCAGAGGAGATAACCATAAACTGTACTTACCTCAATCCTCCTGTAGCACTTTCGGCCAGTGCGGTTTCAAATTCTTATGTTGAACTGCTGTGGGATACTGCCGGCATTAATGTGGGAACAAAGGTGGAAATATGGAGAAAGGCCGGTAGTGCCAGAGGCTGGGAATTATATGATGTTATAGAAGGGAGAATTGGCAAATACATTGATAAGAATGTTGACGAATCATCATATTATTACTATAAATTGAGAAGCACCCTTCCATATAACAATGTATATTCCAATTTCTCCAACATGGTAAGTGCCGGGGTTTATCCCTATGAAGCCGTAGATAGTTTGGAGTATACTGTTATCAATGAGAAATCCGTGCAACTTAAGTGGAATGACAATACCAATGATGAAAGTGGCTTCGTTATCCAAAAAAGGACAAATGACGGAAGCGGATGGTCGGACATAGCAAGCCTTCCTCCCAATACCCGGTCATACCGGGTAGACGAATTATCACCTAATGAAGTGTACTTTTTCAGGATAAAGGTTTTCAGAATTTCCGGAGGGGTAACTTCATTTAGCAATGAAATTAAGGTGGTTACCTCTGTACCTCCTGTACCGTCTAATGTAGAGGTCAAATCATTGTCCTCAAGAAGAATACAGCTTTCGTGGTCGCCAGGCTCTTCAGGCATATCTTCTGCAAAGGGCGGTAGTGAAGAAGGATATATAATAGAGAGAAAGGAAGGGGATCAGGGCTCTTTCAAGGTAATTGCCCAGTTAAGTTCGGACGAGAACACATATATTGATACCGGACTTTTGCCTTACAGGAAATATATTTACAGGATAAAAGCTTATAACAAGGCAGGGTCCAGTAGTTATACCGTTGAAAAATATGCCGTCACCAGGCGGAGAGTTTTCTTTAAAGATTTGGATCCCTTCCATCCCGCAAGGGAAGCCATTGAAGAACTGGCAGAGAGGGGAATAATAAAAGGGAAAACCGAGGAATATTTTGCGCCTAATGAGTTAATAACAAGAGCCGAATTTACAGGTTTTATAGTAAACGCTTTTGAGCTGAAGGGCAATTCCAAAGGTTCCTTTGCTGATGTAACCTATGGCCACGAATTTTATAATGAAATAATGATAGCGAAAAATTTAGGTATTATTGAGGGAGGCAGGGATAATTATTTTCATCCTGAAGATACTTTAACCCGCAGTGAAATGGCAGTTATTGTAGACCGGGTGTTAAAAGTCGTGAATAAGCCTATGCCTGAAAATATTACGGATATAATTAATACCTATGTTGACAAGAACGATATCCCGTCTTATGCAAGGCCGGTGTTTGCTTATTTTGTTATGGAAAAAATATATGGCAGCGAATACGGCAACATGCTGAATCCGAAAGAAGGTGTGACAAGAGCCGAGGCAGCACTGGTGATTTACAAATTGCTTTATGAGAATTTCGATAATATCAATAAATAAATGAAATAAACGGTGAGAGTAATATCATTATAACTATCATGAAGTAATTGGCAAAAGTTAAAAGTATTAATTGATAAAAATTAAAGATATAGTACTGCAAATGCCGCAGTACTATATCTTTATATTCAGCCATTCAAATCTTAATGTTTCCTTATTATAGTAATAATATAACTGATAAATGTAAATATTGTATATAATATGCCTGAAAATATTATATAATAATCATATAATAAATATTAGCAAATTGGAATTAGAAGGCAACTTCAAACCAGGCTTGGCTATAATAATTTACGAAACTGGAGGTAATGTTATGAATTCCAATTCTAACAAATCACTGCCGAGAAGAGATGAGATAGACCCCAAGTATATGTGGCGATTGGATCATATTTATGCCACGGATAGTGATTGGGAAAAAGACTTTAATATTGTGAAGGAACTATCCGGAGAAATACAAAAATACAAAGGGACTCTTGGGCAGTCAGCCGATTCTCTTCTGGAATGCTTAAAATTAAGGGACAAGCTGTTGTCTATAACAGAAAAATTATTTGTGTACGCGAAAATGAGAAGGGATGAGGACAATTCCAACCATGTGTATCAAGCTTTAACAGACAGGGCTATGGCCATGTACGCAAATGTAGGTGCGTCAATTGCCTTTATTAATCCTGAGATAGTTGCCATGGACGAAAAAGTGCTGGAAGATTTTATTAACAGCTCGTCGGAGTTGCAGGTATACAGGCACTTTATCGATGATATACTCCGTGAAAAGAAACACACACTATCCAAGGAACAGGAAGAGCTTTTGGCCCTTGCAGGCGAAATTGCCCGCGCACCTCAGGATATTTTTACCATGCTTAATAATGCTGATTTAAAGTTTCCCTTCATAAAAGATGAGGACGGGCAGGAAGTGGAATTGACAAAAGAAAGATATATAAGCTTCCTGGAGAGTAAAGACAGAAGGGTAAGAGAAGATGCTTACAATGCTCTTTACAGTGTATATAGAAAGTATCAGAACACATTTGCATCCACACTGTCAAACAATATTAAAAAGGACATATTTTTTGCTAGGGCAAGAAATTATAATTCAAACATAGAGTCATACTTAAGCGAAGATAATGTGTCGGTTGAAGTTTACGATAACCTTATAAAAACAGTGGAGAATAACTTGCATCTTCTCCACAGGTATGTTGATATAAGAAGAAAAGTCCTTGGCCTGGAAAAGTTGTGTATGTATGACATTTATGTTCCCCTTGTAAAAGAACCCACAAAAAACATAGAATACAGTGATGCGTATTCCCTTGTGGTGGAATCCCTTTCCGTCCTTGGCGAAGATTATGTTGAGCATCTAAAAGAAGCATATGAATCAGGATGGATTGACGTTTTTGAAAACCAGGGGAAAACAGGCGGAGCTTATTCATGGGGTTCATATCTTACCCATCCTTATGTATTGTTAAACTACCAGGGCACACTTAAAGACGTGTTTACCATTGCCCATGAGATGGGACATGCAATGCACACATATTATACCAATAAAACACAGCCCTATGTTTACTCCGAATATAAGATATTCGTAGCAGAAGTGGCTTCTACGGTGAATGAGCTTTTATTCACTGATTACATGCTTAAAAACACAAAGAGCAAGGAAGAAAAGGCCTATCTGCTAAACAGCCTGCTGGAAGAGTTCAGGGGAACGTTGTTCAGGCAGACAATGTTTGCCGAGTTTGAGAAGATTATCCATAACATGGCTGAAAACGGTCAGGCACTGACAGCCCACACGCTGTGTGATATATATGCAGGCCTTAACAGAAAATACTTCGGTGAAAATGTTATCGTAGATGATAAAATAGCCATGGAGTGGGCCAGAATTCCGCACTTCTATACAAGCTTCTATGTATATAAGTATGCTACGGGCTTGTCCGCAGCCGTAGCCCTTTCAGAAAGCATCCTGAAGGAAGGGGAAAGTGCCGTAAAACGGTATATAGAATTCCTAAGCAGCGGTGATTCGGATTATCCGGTTGAGCTGTTGAAGAAAGCGGGAGTGGATTTAACCACACCGGCGCCTGTTGAGGGTGCGCTTAAGAAGTTTGGAAGCATATTGGATGAGTTTGAAAGCTTGCTATAATAATAAGATTATTGAGTACTGTAAACAAGGAGGATATATTAGGATGAAAGACCCTAGAATAGAAAAACTTGCTGATATGCTTATTAATTATTCCGTGAGCTTGAAACCCGGTGAAAAAGTTCTTATAGAAATTATCGGGGAAGCATACGACTTGGGAAAGGAGCTAATAAGAGCCGCATACAAAGCGGGAGGAATACCCTTTGTTACTTTGAAAAACAACGAAATCAATCGGGTGCTCCTGGAAGAATGTACTGTGGAACAGATGAAAGAAACCGCCTCATATGAAATAGCCAGAATGAAAGCAATGAATGCATATATAGGTATTCGTGCCGGACTGAATGCAAGTGAAATGGGAGCCGTGCATCCTGATAAAATGAAGATATATACCGAGCATTATTCCAAACCACTGCATTCGGATTTAAGAGTTAAATACACCAAGTGGTGCGTCCTGAGATACCCCAACCATTCTATGGCGCAGCTTGCCGGTATGGCAACCGAGATGTTCGAGGACTATTATTTTAATGTATGTACCTTGGACTATTCCAAAATGTCCAGGGCTATGGATAATCTGGTAAGAATGATGGAAAAAACAGACAGGGTGAGGATAGTCGGAAGAGGAACCGATTTGTCTTTTTCAATAAAAGGACTTCCCGCCATTAAGTGTGACGGGAAAATGAATATTCCTGACGGAGAAGTATTTACGGCTCCTGTGAAGGATTCCGTGAACGGTGAAATTACTTATAACACACCGGCCCTTTACCAGGGGGTTACTTTTGAAAATATTCACTTTAAGTTTAAGGACGGGAAAATTGTTGAGGCAACTGCCAATGATACCGAACGTCTGAATAAAATACTTGACACCGACGAAGGCGCAAGGTATATAGGGGAATTTTCAATAGGTGTAAATCCCTATATATTAACACCTATGAAAGATACGCTGTTTGATGAAAAAATCAGCGGAAGCATACATTTTACTCCTGGAAACTGTTATGATGAATGCAACAACGGGAATAAATCCGCAATACACTGGGACCTGGTTTATATCCAGAGGCCGGAATACGGCGGTGGAGAAATATGGTTTGACGACATCCTGGTAAGAAAAGACGGCCTTTTTGTACCTGAAGAGCTTCAATGCCTGAACCCTGAGAATTTGAAGTAGATGCAACTTTTGTAAATAAAGAGCATTTGGAGGGGAAGTATGAAAGCTAAAAAGTTGCATAAAGGTTATTTGATCCTGACTATCGTGATAATTGCATTAATATTGGTGGCTTCCTATGTGTCCGTAAGGTTACTTCACAGAAGTCCGGCTTCCGGTAATAATGATATAGCTGTCGGTAAAGAGGATATTGCCGGCAGTGAGGAAACCGATTCGCAAACAAATCAGTCCTATGATCAGACCGGAGATGCCGGGGCTGGAAATGGGGAAGGTGACCTTTCAAATGGAGATTTACAGGATGATTCACAGGATATTCAAGATGTGGACATAGATGAGCCGATTCTGAAGAACCCGGTTAATATTATTGATAATTCACCTGAGTTTGAGGTTGAAATGTATGTTATGTATAATAATGAAAACATTCCTTTTATCGAGATAAGGCATTACTATAGCGGTGTAAGCAGGTCAGTTGTTTACACAACTGACCATATCCCCTCCCTGAAAGAGTTTGGCGATACATTCCGCATATCTTCAGCCGTATTAAACCCCAGGTATGCCAAACTGTACTTTTTTGTTGAAAAGGAGTTAAGCCGGAAAGAAGTACTGTTTGATTTCTATGTCTATGATTTAAAAAACTCTGAGGTAAAGAAATTAACCCAGGGCAAGGGATATGATTTTAACCGGCTCGTTTTTTCACCTGATAAAGCCTATGGAGCATTCTGCTACTTATCCGATGATGAGGGGAAATATTCACTGCTTCAGGTTTTTGATTGTATTTCAAACGAAATGCTGGCAGAGGCCAATAAGACAAAAGAAGGAAAATATATTGGAAATGAGCCCTCCGATAAAGAAGTTTATTCATATTTTATAACAAGATGGAGATCTTCGGATGAGCTCCAGCTTAAGGAGTATGCATACAACGTGGACAGTACGGGTAAGCCTGCTTCAGAAAGCAAGTCGGAAAAAACCGTAGTTTACAATGTAAAGGAAGGAAGAATCATATATCCTGAAGAGACTGAAAAAGGCGGGAATAATACAAGCAGTGAGGGAAAAGCAGGTGAAGGTGGCAGCACAGGTGAAAAGGATTACGATGTTGGCGGCAAAGACAGTGGAGTTCAGGGCACCCAGGACAGGCAGAATGTGCAGGATGCTCAGGATATCCGGCAGGACGGAGGACAGAAGGGACAAGAGCAGGGGCGGCAGATCAATGAGCAGAATGCAGCTAATAACCAAGATAATACTGAAAGCAAAGAACAGGGTGAAAACAGCAGCGCAGGCAGTACGGGCAACAGCATGGGCGATAGTACGGACAATGCCGGCAAAGAAGCAATATCTGCGCTTGAAAAATTTTATGGCTATATAGGTAACGGGCAGTATTATGAAGCTTATGATTTACTGGATGATAACTTCATATTTAGCGCTTTCAAGATATTCGGAAATATAACTTTAAGCAAAGCCGACATAGATGTTGAGTATTTCAAGGCCTTTATTGAAGCAACAGGAATATTTAAGGATATCCAAATAAAAGAGATTAAAGGGGCAAAAACAGAGGGAGATACTTCAAAAGTATATTATTATCATTCAATGGTAATTGCAAGCGACAGCGGGCAGGAACAGGAAATGGTCATGCCTATAGTTGCCACAATTAAGAAAACGGGAAACGTGTGGAAAATAAGCGCCTTTAGTGATTGGAATGTAAAGGCTGAACCCTTTTAAGCCCTTTAATATCTTAATTTTTTAACAAGTATATAACCAGATGACATGGTAATAACCGCAATAAGAATAAGGACAATTGCAGGAAAGCTAGAGAGTATGGCACCTGCTTCGGCGAGAAAGCCCTCGCTTGACGGCTGTATGCCATACCTGCCCAGCAGATCCAGGGCAAGGCCCTGAGGTGTAAAAAGGGAAATGGTTTTTACTATGCCCCCCATACTTGTTATATTCCAGAAGCATCCCCCGATAAATCCGGTAATTATTGCAAAAAGAGGAGCTCCTGCCTGGAGCTGCAGCCTGGTTTTTAAAATGCATGAAATAAGCAGGCTGATTCCTGTTATGCTTAAGAGGTATATGAAAAGAACAATTATACTGCTTGCCGAAGCAAATATGCTCACTTTAAAAATCAGCTTGCAAATGGCTGCAAAAATTACTATTTGTACAATCCCAAAAAAGAGAAGTGAAAGTATGTTTCCCACAAACAAGGCAGTAAGAGCGTCAGGACCTGATATGATACGTTTCAAAGTACCGTTTTCCTTTTCTTCAACCAGCCAGCTGCTGTTAAACATAATGAGAAATGCCAGGAAGGCTACCAGCATCCCGAAGGCAGACAATGATATTGAACCGCCGGAGCTGTCTTTCCCTGAATCATCTTCTTCCGGGACAATGGAACCGTTATTGAATTCTTTCAATTCCAATTTCATGGGCGGTTCAGGTTCCCATAAGGCATCGGTATACTGCCATGCTTCGTCCCAGATACGCTGTTTTTCAACTTGCCCGGAACTTGAACCTGAATATAATGAAAACATACCAAGTTTGGTATACTCGTTTATAACCCAATCTGCCGCACTTATATTGAGCATGATTCTTGCAATTTCGCTTCCGATGATCTCTTTTATTACCTCATGAGAGCTTGAAGAAGGACTGGTAACCTGTTCAATTATTCCCTCAATATTACCTGAAATAAGATTATCTTTAAAGCCGTTCTTAATTATGAATGCACTTTCGGCTTTATAGTTTTTTACCAAATCAACGGCACCTGCTTCATTTGTTACGATTATTTTGAATCCTTCTTTTTTCTTTATTCTGTCAATTATCATTTTTGAATAGTCCGTATTGTCAAGATCGCATATGGCTACCGGGATTTCACTGTATTTTTCGAATTTAAGGGCATAGCCGGTAATAAATGTAAGAAAAAGAGGTATTAAAATCATGGTAACCAAAAAGGATTTTTGCGAGAATAGAATTTTCAGTTTATATTTAAATACTGTTAATACTTTAGCCATAGTTCCCTCCGTAAGTTATATATCAAGTTTTCACCCTGCTGTTATAACTTCTCTTCTTGTCATATAACTCATCTTCTTGTCGTCTATACCCTCTTTTGAATAAGCTTGAAAAACGGTAATGACAGCAGAATATAAACAATTCCCATAATTGCAATAACGGCAATGTCTATGAAAAACATATGGGTAAGGTTCCCTGAAAAAATCTCCATGAAGCCGTGCACCGCCCACCTATTTATTGTGAAGTAGCTTAGGAATTTCACCGCATCCGGCAGCGAGGTCAATGGATAGATACTTCCGCCCACGGCGGCCATAAGAAGGGTTCCCAGGCTTCCTGCAAGGTCAGCTGCAACCGGTGTCGGAAAAATAACAGCAATAAAAACAGCCCAGGCAGATACGGCAAATACGGTTAATATGAACATTGCCAGCATATATACCGGATTGAGCCTCAAATATATTTTAAATACTATCCATCCCGGAATTATAACTGATAAAAACTGGAAAAGCGACAGTATAAATACGGTTATGAACCTGGCGGTAATGAACTCCGCTCCTGTAATGGGAGATACGTTTAGTCTGGTGCTTATGCCAAGCTGCTTTTCTCCCGCAGTGAATTTTATTCCCATTATACCTCCGAACATGATAAAAACAACCAGCAGCGCCGCTGTAAAATACTCATATTTAGTGACGGAAGGGATATAAGACACTTCTTTTGTTTTAAAAGCTTCATTCCGGGAAAGGGCCTTTAATGAAAATTTTGTAATGACCTCTGTGTACTTTTCGTCGTAAAACTCATCCTCTGAAGCTGCCCTGGAATAAAACACATATGCGGTCATAATCCCGTTCTGGGAGGCAGATATCAGGTCAGCATAGCTCTGCATGTAATTTTTTATAAAATTGGCAACAAGGAGATTGGAGGAGTTAACTATAACTTGAAAAGGCTTGTTTTCACCAATTGACATACTGTAAACAAAGCCCTCCGGGATAATTATTACCCCTGCGACCTTATCTTCTTTAAGCATTTCCAAGGCATTAGATTCGTCTGTTTTAACGAACCTTACCACATTGCCACCTTCTCCTCCGTAATCCTCTTCTGTAGCTGCCTGACTTAAAAACTGGTTTATAAGCATCCTGGACTCTAGGGAGTTTTCTTTATCCACTATGGCAATATCAAAGGAATCAATAAACTTATTCCCTTCAAGAAGGGGAGACAGGGAGAAAATAAACAGGCTGACGAAAGCAAAAGGCAGCCCTAAAAAGATCACCACCGCTTTCCAGTCTGAAAAGAACAATTTCATATCATTTTTTATAATTACAAATATTCTTCTCATACTATCTACCTCTTGTTAATCCGCTTCCGCCAAAGAACCTTTATTAAAAGGACATTGATTTAATTAAGTTAATATGTAGTTAATATGTAAAAGCATTTAGAAGGTATTGATTTGTCAGCAGGAATTTTGCAGCAGAAAACTGGATTTCAGCCATTACCTTGTTAATAGCGTCCTCATCAGCCATATTTAAATCAATGGCGGTATTTTCATTTAGGGATGGCAGTTGGAACTCAATACCGTACCTGTCTTCCCTTTGAATGCTTACGAGTATATTCGCATTGTTTATATTCAAATCTTTGCAAGTTAAATCCAAATCCAGGGTATAGCTTGTATTTATTACTTTGTCTTTATCGTTAGTGCTTGTTTGTTTTTCTTTATTGACAGCCAGCTCAAAATCGGGCCACAGGTTGTTTACACAGTTAATATATGTATGGCTTGTTCCTGTGCCTTCCTCTTCCTGGTGCTTTATTTCAATACGGGCATTATAGGGGTTATTTTTACTTTCTCCCTGTTCTATAACTAGATTCATGAAGAGCGGACCCGAATGGAGGCTGAACCACCTTTCATACTGATTGGGGTATACTTGTGAGAATGATACTTTCCTGTCCACAATATTACCGTTCTTGTTTACTATAACGGTCATGCTGAAACCTTCCGGAAAAGAAGATTTTTCAATTGCAGAGGTCAAATCCTGTTTCAGTTTTTCCATGTCCTCATATTTGTTAACCTGCCCGGGAAGGCCTTCCAACGTTTCAGCCAGTTCAAAGTAGCCGGCACTGTTAAGCATGTCAATGACAGGGGATAACTTGCCAAGGGTCATATTAAAAAGCCTTTTATCGGTGCAAAACATATCAATGGTTTTTATGGCAATATCCTTAAACCGGTCTTCATCCATGGTCAAAACAAACATGTCGTACTTCCCGGATGCCGCAGTTGAATTTTGGCCTTCGCCCTGCTGCTCGTCCTGCAGCTCGGGCTTGATGTTTTTAGTCATAGATACCTGCTGGTCTGTGATATTATCCCGGAGGAATTGAATATAATCCTCTATTGCATCCTTGAATTCTTTTGCCGAAAAATCCAGTGAGCCTGTGATATCAGAAACAGATACCACCTGTTTCACAGGAATGTCTATTCCAAATTTGGCCAGAACCTCTGAAAGGCTGTTTTTGTTGAAGACAAAATACTTGTCGTAAATTACAGGAATCTGAAAACCGACGGTATCATTATCCCAAAACGTATTTATGTCAATAAAACTCTGGCCCTGCAGGAGGAAAGATAAGGAATCGGCCTTTTTATTATTTTTAATATCATACTTTGAACTGGTTACAATCTTAATGCTGTTAATTACATCTATAGCTTGCTGTGGAAGGTTCAGCAGGGAAAATCCGCTGCCACCCTGGGAATCAGATTGGGAAAGTTTCACGGATATTTCATGCCTTGTTCGGGATGGCTGTTCCCTTAAAAGCTTTTCTATAGCAGCACTTTTATCTTGCTTTTTTTCCACTTCATTCATATAATTAACAAAATTTTTGCTTTCTATTTGAAAATACAAGTCCTTTGCATTAGTATCTTTGCCGGATGTAATAAAATAGTATATCGATACTGCTGCAACGGCAAGCACTACAGCAGCTAGCAGTATATACAGGGTTAAATTCTTCTTTTTCCTAATAACGGCATTATTATATATGTATATATTTTTTTGCGGCATGGTTATTGTGAACCCCCTTTACAGTTTTGATAGATTATATTCCGCATCCTTGGTGTTATGATGACTGCCGCTACCGGGCAGTGTATTACCTGACAGTATAATGTCAAGTACCGCGTCTTTTAGGCTTTTATTACCGGATTCTTTTTTCAGATCGCTTATTGTATTACATTTCAGGATTTTGCCGGAATTCATTATCGCAATCCTGTCGCAGACCATTTCCATTTCTTCTATGTCATGGCTGGTGTATATAATTGTTCTTCCGTTATTTCTAAGGTTTTTTATAGCATCAATTATATAGTGCCTTGAAATCATATCTACGCCTACGGTAGGTTCATCCATAATCAGGATATCGGGATGATGCAACAGGGCAACGGCAATATTAATTCTCCTTTTCATTCCTCCCGAATATTCCTGGACTTTATCTCGGGCCCGTTCTTCCATGGCCACAATGGACAGGGCCTCATCAATCCTTTTCTTAAGTATATTTCCTTTAAGGCCGTATAGGCTGCCCCAGAATTTAAGGTTATCGTAGCCTGAGAGGGCAGGATACAGTGCTATATCCTGGGGGACAAACCCGATCATCCTTCGTATCGCTGAAGTGTCGGAGAATACGTTGTAACCGTTTATTGTAATTTCTCCTTTATCGGGTTTTATAAGGGTTGCAAGCATGGAAATTAACGTGGATTTACCTGCCCCGTTTGGGCCAACCAGTCCGAATATCTCACCTCTTGCGATTTCCAAGGAAATGTTGTCAATAGCCAGATTTTTATTATATTTTTTTGTTACGTTGTTTATGGATATAATGACATCCTTATGAATTTTAACCCCCATATTACCCTCCACCAAGCTTTAGCATTTGCTTGTTAAATTTCATTTTTTAACAGCGTAATGCAATATAATGAAATAGTAACCTTATCAAATATATTTTATATTATTTTTCTATAGATTAGAATAGTTTAAGACGAATTTACAACAGGAGAATTTATCCGGAAAAATATAAAAAAAGGGGGTTAGCCTTGGAAGACTAACCGTTTGTAAAGGGGGTCAAAATGTATTTTGTGAGGTCATTAAATATTATTGACCGTTATTCACAATTTATACACTTGTTGCAAAAAAATTTATTTTTTTTATATGACCGTTTGAAATCCTACGACAGGCTTGTAAGCAGGGACTTATAGCTGGGTCTTATAATATTTTTTAGGAGGGACGCCGAAGGATTTTTTAAATGATCTTATAAAATTGGAATAGTCGCCGAAACCGCAGCGGTTATATACTTCAGTTACGGAAAGACCTTCTTTTAGCAGGGATTTTGCCATGATAAGCCTTTTATGCCGGATATATGAGTAGATAGTATAACCTGTGTATTTTTTAAATTCCCTCAGCAGATGATACTTGCTTATGTAAAATTTTGATGCCAGCATATCCAGCGAAAGGTCCGAACTTAGATTATCATTTATGTACTGTATAATGTTGGTTATTTTTTCGTTATATTCCACTCCTTCTTCTACTCTGTTGCCCAGGGATTCAAGAAATGCCTTGTTAATATAGACTATGAGTTCCATAAGGTATATGTCTTTCAGTATGTTGTTCCCGTAGCCGGAGCTGCTGCATGTGTTTTCAAAGTTATGCAGTATATTTTTTATCTTCGTTGATAAATCCGGGTCCGGCCTTATAATATGTGTTTTCCCGGGGGAGAATGTTTCAAAGCATAAAGAAAGGTCGGTATCATTTGTACTGTTCTTTTTTAAAAAATCCGGGTTGACCCATATTACTATTCTTTCATATTTTTCCCCTTGCTCAACGATTGGCTTGTGCAGTTCGTTATTTTTTATCAACAGAATGTCTCCCGGCTTTAACCTGTATGATTTCCCCTCGATAATATAGGTTACCTTCCCTGAAACGAAATAGTAGATCTCATAGAAGTCATGGTTATGATATTCCACGTCGGAGAATGACCTGTCGATATAGTGAAAATATTCGAAGTCAGGAGTTATCATGTACTGCCTGGAAGTAAACTGGTTAATTACCGAATTCATCTAAATATCACCAGGGGTATTATACCGCAATATTTGCAATATTTCAAGCAAGATATGCATAGAAAGTGGCAATTATGTAATATATAATAAAATTGGCTTACTGGGGGTATTTTATATATTGGGAATTAGGCAGATAGAACAGGCAAAGGATTGGACCAATGAATTATGCTGCACGGCTGTTGCTATACATAAATAGTGGAAACAGTTACTTGTCTGCATAGGTTCCGGTCAAATGTGCTTTATTTAGTGTTAAATAAATTATAAGATTTTATAGGAGGAGGAGAATTATAATGAAAGCGGACATAGGGATTATCGGTCTTGCAGTAATGGGCGAAAACCTTGCACTAAATATGGAGAGTAAAGGTTTTACCGTAGCTGTTTTTAACCGTACGGTTGAGAAAGTTAAAAATTTTGTTGAGGGCAGGGGCAAAGGGAAAAACATAATCGGCACTTATTCGCTGGAAGAACTTGCCGCATCCTTGAAAAAACCGCGCAAGATTATGCTGATGGTAAAAGCAGGCAAACCTGTTGATGACTTCATTGAAATGCTTATTCCTCATCTTGAAGAAGGGGATATAATAATTGACGGAGGAAACTCCCATTTCCCTGACACCATTCGCCGTACTAAATATGTAGAGGAAAAAGGACTTCTTTATATCGGAACCGGAGTATCCGGCGGAGAAGAGGGCGCACTTAACGGACCGAGTTTAATGCCTGGCGGTTCTCCTGCAGCTTGGCCTCATGTAAAACCCATATTCCAGGCTATTGCTGCAAAGGTTGAAGATGGTTCACCTTGCTGCGACTGGGTTGGAGAAAACGGTGCAGGACACTTTGTAAAAATGGTTCATAACGGTATTGAATACGGTGACATGCAGCTTATATGCGAAGCATATCACTTAATGAAAGACCTTTTGGGCATGTCAGCGGATGAAATGCATGAAGTATTCAAAGATTGGTACGAAGGCGAGCTTAACAGCTACCTTATAGAAATCACAAGGGATATACTCGCATTTAAAGATGAAGACGGCCAGCCTCTTGTTGATAAAATCCTTGACACCGCAGGACAGAAGGGTACAGGAAAATGGACGGCCATTGCCGCACTTGATGAGGGTATTCCGCTTACCCTTATCGGAGAAGCAGTATTTGCAAGATGCCTTTCAGCCATGAAGGATGAAAGGGTAAAAGCCTCCAAAGTTCTTTCAGGACCGAAACCTAAATTTGAGGGAGATAAAGCTGCATTTATAGAAGATATAAGGAAGGCCCTCTATGCATCCAAGATAGTTTCCTATGCACAGGGCTTCGCACTTATGAGGGCTGCCGCCCAGACATACGGATGGAACCTTAATTACGGTGGTATTGCTCTCATGTGGCGCGGCGGATGCATAATAAGATCCGTATTTCTTGGCAAGATTAAAGAGGCCTTTGATAAGAATCCTGAATTGACAAATCTTTTACTGGATCCGTTCTTCAAGGAAAAGGTTGAGGCTTCACAGGACAGCTGGAGAAGGGTTGTCGCAACGGCAGTTATGAATGGTATACCGGTTCCTGCGTTTGCTTCGGCTCTAACTTACTATGACGGTTACAGGTCTGAAAGACTTCCTGCCAACCTGCTGCAGGCACAAAGGGACTATTTCGGTGCTCATACCTATGAGCGTATAGACAGGCCTCGCGGGGAATACTTCCATACCAATTGGACAGGTCATGGCGGGACCACTTCAGCTACCACATACAACGTATAGCAGAGTATGCAGCATAAATAAGATGGGCAGTTAATTCAGGCTGCCCATCTTTATTTAAATCATATGAACATTATGCGGTTATTATATAGGCATTAGCATAAAATGAACGTTAAAATAGTCATATGTATATTGATATTGAATAGATAAAAGTGAATAGATAAAGAAATAAAAAATAGGTAGATAAATTGACAAAATAAACTGATATAATAAATAATTGATATTAAAAAATTATGTTAAGATAATGAAAATTATATTGAAATAATATTGACAAGATAATCATTGAAATTGGAGTGGGTATAAATGGTGGAAATTCTTTTGAGAGCGAAAACCGATGAAGGAATAAACGATAATGAGTTAAGGAAAGTACTTGAATGTTCAATAGAAGCTAAAAAAGCCGGACTCAAAAAGGTCCTGCTTATACCTCCGGATTTTACCAGGGCGCATTCCGGTGCCGGCAAAATTACCGCAATGTACTATGAAATGTTAAAGGATACCTGCCAGGTTGACATAATGCCTGCCCTTGGAACCCATGAACCCATGACCAGGCAGGAATGCATAGAAATGTTTGGTGAAGGAATACCCATGGACCGCTTTATTGTCCACAACTGGAGGACGGATGTGGTGAAGGTGGGGCAGGTGCCTGCTGAGTTTGTTGAAGAAGTATCGGAAGGAATTATTAAAGAACCCATTGACATAGAAATTAACAAACGTTTGCTGGATAAATCCTATGACCTGATCATATCCATAGGTCAGGTGGTACCCCATGAAGTTATCGGCATGGCGAATTACAGCAAGAACATATTTGTTGGATGCGGCGGAAGCACAACCATTAACAAGTCCCACATGCTGGGGGCATTCTACGGCATGGAAAGAATAATGGGAAGGGACCATTCTCCTGTAAGAAAGGTTTTTGATTACGCCGAGCAAAACTTTATTAAGGACATCCCCCTGATGTATGTGCTTACCGTTACTACCGCCAAGGAAAACAGGGTATCTATACATGGGGTGTTTATAGGAAGAGAAAGAAAAATACTTGAAGAAGCCATCAAACTGAGTCAGGAAAAGAACCTTACTTTTGTGGACAAACCTTTTAAGAAGGTTGTGGTATACCTGGATGAGAAGGAATTCAAGAGTACATGGCTCGGGAACAAGGCGGTTTACCGCACAAGGATGGCAATTGCAGACGGCGGTGAGCTTATTATACTTGCGCCCGGTGTAAGGAAGTTCGGAGAAGATGAGGGGAATGACGTTTTAATCAGAAAATACGGGTATGTCGGCAGGAAGAATGTTCTCAAGCTTGTACAGGAAAACGAGGATTTGCAGAAGAACCTTTCGGTTGCTGCTCATCTTATCCACGGTTCATCGGATGATAGATTTACAATTACTTATGCAGTTGAAAAATTGACCAGGGAAGAAGTGGAAGGCGTCAATTTCAAGTATATGCCTCTTGAAGAAGCCTATAAGAAATACGACCCGAAGAAACTGAAGGATGGGTATAACATACTGGAGGATGGAGAGGAGATTTTCTATATAAGCAATCCTGCACTGGGGCTTTGGGCTGACAGGAGCAAGTTCCAGGAGTGAGCTTTTATATCAGGAGAGTAAAGAAAAGGCGCTACAAAATTATCCGCGCCTTTTTTTTATAATCAGGTAAAGGATAAAGCCTACGGCTAAGAGACCGAGGACAACGTATGTAACGTAGGAGTAAACATCCATGAACTCCACAATTTTTCCCCAGGATTCACCCAGCATGGCTCCCGCAATTATAAGCACGGTGTTCCAGATTAACGTTCCGGCTATAGTGTATATCATGAAAACCCCGAATTTCATATTGGCCATACCGGCTGGAACGGAAATCAGGCTGCGGACAATGGGAACCATGCGGCAAAAGAAGACCGCCAGGTAACCGTGGCGGTTAAACCATGAATCAGCCTTTTGTATATCTTTTGCTTTTATCCTTAAAATGTGGCCCCAGCGGTTTATGATTCCTTCCAGCTTTTTTGCGTCCATGAATCGGCCTACACGGTAAAGAACGATTGCACCCACAACTGAACCGGCAGTGGCGAACCCAATCACAACCGGAATAGACATATTCGTGTATGTAGTCATGAATCCGCCGAAAGTAAGAATAATCTCGGATGGTATCGGCGGAAATATATTTTCAAGGGAAATAAGCAGAAAAATACCTATATAGCCAAATTGATTCATAAATTCAGTAATCCACTCTTGCATATGTAACTCCCTTTCCAAAGTTTTCGCTGTTCATAAAATAAATATATACAATAACTATAAATTTAAAACTACCACAAAAAAGTACATAGTAAAAAAGAGTATAAAACAAATTAAGTATACATTATATTGCCTGAGAATACAATATGATACAAGTGAAGTATGGTATAAATGGGATTGCAAAAAGATATCCCTATATTTACAGTGGAGGAAACAGGGTGGTAATATGTAAGAAAAGGAGTAATCATAAAAATTACATCAAAGGCAATGAAAGGATGGGAAATAATTGTGGGCAGAGTTGAAAGGAAAATAATGGATGGCATAGCATGGGTATAAAGTATAAAACGGATATGAAATGGGTAACGAAAGGGAGGGAGAGTAAATGATATTCGAGAATATAGAATTTCATAATGTGGCGGAATTGGAAAGCGTTCCGGGCATGTGCGGATACAGGCTGCAGAGGTTCCCGAAGGAAGTTAGGAATTCCCTTGGTCACAAGGAACATGAACGTGGCCGTTTTTATTCACAAAGAGCAGCAGGATGTGAAATAAGATTCGCCACGGACGCAAAGTTTGTCAGGGTATCCTTGTCAGCCGTTGAACAGGACGGAACAGTATTGGTGTACAAGGGGAATTTCTTTCATTCTTCTTATGTATTAAAAGCCGGGGTAATCACAACTCTGCATTTGGAAGAACCGCCCAAATTCAGCGAAGTGGAAGAGGAATGTTTAAACGGGTATTCCTTTTCTCCGGGGATATGGCGGCTGAAATTTGGGAGAGACTGCGGAATCTCCTTTCATTACATAGACTCTTTTGGACATGAGATAAGACCTCCCCGGGAGGACGAGGTACCGAAGCTGAAGTGGCTGGCCTATGGTTCATCCATAACATTCGGGAGCAATACATCACTGTATAGTAATACATATATAGAACACGCAGCCAGAAGGCTGGGGGTAGACATACTCAATAAAGGGATAGCAGGCTCATGTTTTTGTGACGAGCCTATAGTGGATTATATTGCAGAGTATGAAAAATGGGATTTTGCAACCCTGGAATTAGGAGTAAATATGAGGGGAAGGTTTACTCCGGAAGAATACGAAAAGCGCGTCCGGCATTTACTTCAGAGAATAGTGGAGAAGAAACCCAATAAGCCGGTTGTTGTAATCGGAATTTATCCCAATGGGAGCTTGTATGCCCTGAATAAGGAAAATCCGATTACACAAAGCAACTTTATATTTGACAAAATATCAAAAGAGATTGTTGAATCCATGAATAGCAGGTATTTATATTATGTGGACGGGAAAGATATCCTGACCGATTTTTCGGGGCTTAGCATAGACCTTGTTCATCCATCGGACTACGGCCATATTATTATGGGAGAGAATCTAAGCAGAATACTCAAAGAAATACTTCCGTAATGCTTATTGCTTAATTGCCTGTTAATAACTTTATATAAAAACTTAATTGAAAATTTAATTTAAAGTTATTTATATAAATTCTTTCTGTAAAATTCCGATAAATGCTTATATAAGGGAAAATATGACTTTATTGTAGTCTTGATGGAGGTTTGGGGATGAAAAGACTGAACAGAACAATTGCCTTGATGCTTGTAATCAGCTTTATAGCGGCATTTTGCGCTCAATTTCCGCAGGTGGTTATTGCCGCACCTCTTCCAATAAATGTTTACGTGGAGAAATACAGCGGAGGAACAGTAAGCATAAGATGGGATAACCTTGAGGATGCCAGTTCGGTTGTGATATCTTACCATTCACCCAACTCAGCAAATCCCGGTATGCTTGAAACCATAACAATAAACCAGGCGACAAACAGGGCGGATATCAGCGGTCTTGCCAACGACGTAATTTATGATATAAGTGTAAAGGTATACAATAAAAATGGGGTTGAAATAGGGCAAGGGTTATTATATTTCCTGCCCAGGATTACATTTCAGGCTAAAATCCTGAACCAGGTATACAGAGATGTTGAGGGCGGAGGCCGTGAAATTGGTATTGACCCGGGAATAAATCTTAAATGGGCAATACCCAAGGTTTGGAACGGCACAGGCTTTAGTTATGTTCATGATGCCTTAACGTATATGCAGGACCAGATTAAAAATGTTTATGACGACGGCAGAAAGATAGACAAATTTAGTTTCAGGATAAATATTTCCACTGATTCTACAAAGCTGAATTCGGCTCCACTGCAAGCATCGGTTGTTATAGATTACGAGAGCGGAAAATATTATGCTTATGTTTCGGGAAACGAAGCATTGAAGGCTGAAGTCCGCAGTATAGATAGTAACGGGTATGTAAATTTTGATTTAATCGGAAAAGAGTCAAGTGAAGCTGCACCTCCCCAAACCCAGCAATACCAGCTTCTTCACACCGGTATCCTGCCCGGAACGGTTTACTATATGAATATAAAACCCGTATTCCTTGACGTGAGCAATCCTTCGGCCTCCTTTGTCGTCGTAGGGCCACCTGAGGCTATGAACGGAAGCCCGCTTTATGGCTCGGTTTCATATATATTTACTCCCATAAGGTTTCAGCTCAGCAGGGATGATATGAACAACGTTTATGTCAAAATATACAGGATAAACCAGGGAAGCCTTGACTTACCAAGGTTATACTATGAAGTCCAATCCAGTGATGACCCGAGCATACCCGGTGATTGGCCGGTCAGGAGGAAAATTGATGACACCTATTTTAGCGAAGGTACAGCCGTTACCGTAATTTCAGGCGTAAATGTGAATAATGAAATGTATTACAGGATAGTTGTAAAGTCTGACAGCGTGGATGACAGGCTGGAATCTTCAAAGATGCCCTATACGTTGGTAGAAGACAAGAGCAAGCCACCTGTTCCGATGAACGTGAACATAGTTGAAAGGCTGCCTTCTCCCGGTACTGTGACTAATCCCATAACGAAAGAAGAAGTGAAGGTGGTATCAACCGATGTTACCATATCCTGGGACATGCCTTCCGACTGGGACACAATAAAGAACGACCTTTATTTCCATATACTGCTTAGCACTAACCCTGTAGATTTGAATACGGAAACAGAGCTAAGGGTGGGAGATATTTCATGGGGCAGCTATCCTGTTAAGTACAGGTTGGTGCAATATATTAGTGCCAATTCCCCGGATATTAAAGCCGAAGGTGGAAGGTTGTACTATACACTCAAAGGATTTGAGCTTTTTAAAGGAAAGCTCTCGGACGGAACAGAGGTATCCATAAGCTCTGACGGATACCCGGACTTTCTTTTACCGAACAGTATTTATTATATCCAGATGTATACAACAAGAGCCGCCGATGTAGGGACTCTTGACCCGGAAAAAATGTCGGGGAAGTCCCTGGTAAAAAGTTTTACCACCCTTTCCGGCATAGAAAGGGAAGTACCGGCTCCTTCCAATATTAAAATCAACAGAAATGAAATAGACAGTACTACAGGAAACAATGTAATAGAAATTCAATTTGACAAGGTGGATATTGACTGGAGCAAATACATAATAGACACTAAACTCCTCAACAACAGCAGTATAAGCAAGGCAGTGTATTATGATTTATATATGAGTACCAGGACAGAAGCAAGTTCTTTTGTACTGATCGGGACTACTCAGGATTTGAGTGGCGGTGACGTAAAATTTGTGGGCGCAGATAATCCTAACAGCAGCTATATCAGGGCAACTATAAGTACTTTCACGAACCGTATAAGCAACGGCAATAACAGCGCTACAGATCCTTATGATGTGTTTGGGGATTCCTTGAAACCCAATACGATATATTATTTTGTTATTAAAACAAGGCTTGTTATTGACGGTGTGTCTCCTGACAGGGAATCGCCGCCTACTCCTGTAATTTCCGTGACAACTCCAAAGAAGGACATAAGCGAGCCTGATGAAACGGGGAAAAGACCCTTTGCGCCTACTGATTTTGCAGTTGCGGTGGATAAGGACGGAAATCCTGAGATTTGGGGAACAAAAGCAAGTTTTGTATGGTCCCTGCTGGAAAAAGGAGCGGTTTATAATATTATATGTACTTCCAAGAAAGTTGAACCTAACGCTGCCAGGTCCGAATACCAGAATGACCCCATCTACAGGAGCTTTATAGATTATTTTGGAGGAAGAGACAGTGACGGTGATTCGAGTACTTTCATTTTAGACCCAAGTAAGGATTTAAGAGCAGGTTTCTTTGAGTATGACAGTAATTCAAAAACGTTCAAGCTAACCATTAGTGAATGGCTTTATCCTAACAGAGTTTACTATTTCAGCATCAGGGCAGAGATAAACGGGAAAGCCAGCGTGTGGGTATCCATACCTGTGACTACGACCCTTATCGAAGCCCCTGATTTGATTGAACCCGTGTATGACTGTGAAATCGGATTTTTCTGGTATGAATATAATACCAATGTTGACGCGGATGATTACCTGATTTATATAAAAGGGCCTGATGACAGGGACTTCAAAGAGCTTAAGAAGTCCGAATATGAACTGGCAAGGGATGGGTATGTATTTTATGCGAGAATTAAGAAATTAAAGCCTGATTCATATTACAACGTAAGGGTATACAGGGGAAAGGAAGCAATGAACCCTGTTTATTCGAGGGACAATATATATACGAAAGACGTTCACCATGAGATCGAGGTAAGATGGAGAGGAATTGAAGGATACGATTATGAGATTGCCATAAGGACGGAAGATGATGAAAACTATATAGTTATTGATAAAGAAGGGCTGGAGATTTATGAAGATAGGTACGGACGCAGCAACCCGTATTATATAGAGGAAACTCTGCAGACTGCAGGCAATGACAGAAGCTACTATTATGCAAAAATAAAGTCCATACCTGTTGAGTTGGCTTCAGGTACGGTAATTCACATACCGCTTAAATCAAATACTAAATACTATGTTAAGGTACGGGCTGTAAGAGTTGATCCGAATGATAGGTCAGTGGTGTCATACTCTAAATACATAGGTCCTGTTATTTTAAGGACCGAATTCAGCCAGGATGATTATGATGAAGAGGATAGGGATGATAAAACCGAGGCTATTTTCCTTGACAAGATAGACAGACTGGAAGACAAAATGTACTGGGAGATAAGTACCAATGACGCTACCGAATATGCAATATTATTAAAAGGCGACCGCATTGCCAATCATATTTCAAGCATGGCAGACAGTTATTTTGTACTGGAGCTGGAGGACTTGCCCTATGGAACAAATAAAAATACCGTATATTTGCCCATAAGCCTGCTTGAAAGCATGAAACGCCAGAATAAAGGGCTTAAGATTAATACCGATGGCATAAGCTACGGCTTCAGGCCTCAGACTTTGGATATCATGGATGCTTCCGAAGTAAAGAATATACGGGAAAATACCAGGGTAAAGGATATTCTCATTGAAATAAAAATTACCATTATGGATTACAACACCATAGATTTACCTAAAAACGGGCAGCCTGCATCATCTATCGTTGAAATAGGGGTAAAGGCCCAGGGTATATCAAGAACCTATGAGGAACTTAAAAAGATGTTTGAGAATAAGCTGTATAATTCCGAAACAGGGCTTGTGAACCAAAAAATAGATTATATAAAGAAAAACTATGGTTCGTATGTTAAGGATGCCGAGTTATACGAATACCTGGACAGACTTGTTGAGCAGATTGAAAAAGAGCTTTCGGTGTATATTGCAAGTACGTTGCAGTCTGTAACGGTGAAAAATGCCCTGACAGCAGTGAGCAGCTTTGATACACCGTTAAATGTGGTACTTCCGGCAAATTCACCAAGCAACGGTTTAACGGTTCCTTATGTGAAATACGGTAATAATGCAACATGGCAGAAGATTTCCTTGAATGTAACTCAAAATGGGATATATACATCCTTTAACCCTGCTGCGCCCGGCAGGTATGGCTTGTTTGTAGAAAGCCAGGAATATGCTGACATATTAAAAGGTTATCCGGATGGGGAATTGATCAGGGATTTCCTTTCCAGATATGACGTAACAGGTATATTTAACATAACCGGAAAGAACCTGTTCCTTGACCGGACTGTATCTCTTAAAGAAGCAGTGCTGCTGTATGAGATGATTATGGGTAAGACAGCCGAATACCAGGGGCTGAGTATAAAGGAAAAAGCACAAAAACTGGGGCTTGACAGCATAATCAATACAAGTGCCCCTGCCGGCGACTTAACAAGACAGGAAGCTGCAGGGCTTGTTATAAAGCTTTATTCGGTAAAGACCGGAGCCAATTATGCTTCCTTAAGACCTGCAAAGAGGATAAGCATAAAAGATGAGAACAGCATTAAAAGCAAATATTATAATGCGGTGGCAGTTGCCGTTGAGAACGGTATAATGGAACTTAATGACGGGATGCGGTTTGAACCGGATAAGCCGGTAACCCGCGGAGAACTGCTTGTATATCTGAGCAGGGCCTTAAATCTTAAATAAATAATATTTATTATTAATTGAATGATTAATATTAAATGATTATTTTTCCGTGTGATGCAGGATTATAGGATAATTAGCAAAAAGAAATAAAAGGAATAAAAAAGGAAAAGCAAAAAGAAATGGTAAGAAAAAATATTTAAAGTAAAAGGGGAAAAGCTGTTATGAAAAAGGATTTACAGTTATCTCTTGGTGTAATATTGTTGGCATTGATAATGCAATTTACGGTTTGTGTAAATCAGCTTACTGTTTTTGCACAGGTGGTACCTACCCAGCCTGCGCCTGAAAAATTGAGGGTTGAGGCTATGTATGGTGACCAGCCTGCCATAGGGTATAATGAATATGACGGCTATTACGTGGATTTGAAATGGGATCCTTTAAAAAATCCCCAGCCCAATATTGCCGTGGATAAATACATGAATTTTTACCTCCAGGAGATAACCAAGCCTTACAAACCCCAGAAACCTATTATAATCAAGGAATCAAATGTACTTGCCAACCAGAATTCACCGACTCAGATAAGGTTGAAAAACCTTTCTTCGGGAACCATTTATTATACCTATGCTACGGCATGGTATACTTACATAGAAAATAACGTATCCTATAAAAGCCCTGAATCCGTGCCGTCAAACATGGTTAAATTCATGACCGATATACGTTTGGATGCATATTCCTACGGTTCGAGGCAGATAAAAATCATATGGGATGACGTGTGGGAATCGGGGAAACGTATAGATTACAAGTTATATGTTTCAGAAGACAAGAGTTTTGCCAATACTCCCCCGATATATATAAGGCAGGAGGATATCGGCGAAGGTAAGGCTGTAACAGTAAACGAGGAAAACGGAAAACTCGAGTATATTTATACGGTGAGAGATCCTGGAAGAGTTTATTATATAAAAATTGAGCCGGATATAGCCGATACTTCGCTTAAATATTCCAAAGAAAGCAATATTGTAGCAGCAAGCAGCTACATACTTGCCAGGACCACCAAAATGGCATCCACCGAATCGGGAACGGTATGGAAGATCGAGTGGATTCCTGTTGTAACCGGATTAAATATGGGAGATGTGAAAATAACATATCATATATACAGGGGCAACTTGAATTCGACTGATGTACCGAAATATGAGGCTGCGGTGGATGATAATGTTTTTATTACCGTCCTTACGCCCGAAGAGGAGAAAACCTGCTATTTTATAATCAGGGCCGTGATTACTAGGAACGGCCAGAATCTTTACCCTGGAATAAATATAGAATCGGATAAGATAATAATAAAGGAATCGGGTATTCCGGCAATTCCCGCTGCCCCGGAGCTGGTTAATGAGTTCAAGGACATAGACGGAAGAACAATAATAAGCTATGAGGAAAATTTGAAACCTACTTCCGCAACCTTGCTCTGGAAGGTACCTGTTACGGGAGAAGGCACTTCAGACCTGGATGTTGTTTATGATATATGGCTTATAGATGACCCCAACCAGGTGGAATCCTCGCCGGACCAGTATAAAATAGCTTCTTCCTTGAAAATGTCAACCGGCAATATGGTTATGGACGGAAACAGGCTGATAGGGTATAAGTATACCATTTCGGGACTCACGCCAAATAAAATATATTATTTTAAAATAGTAGCCAAAAAATCTTATATTGATAATGTGGACGGTGAACTACAGGAAGTTATTTTGAGCTCCGAACCAGCCATAAAGATAGTAATAACGCCTGCTCAGGACAATACAACCACTCCTGTTGTGCCTGGAAGGCCTCCGTTGAAACTAAAAGAGATGCCCGGCAGCCCGGGAAAATATATGGTAAGTGAAAATACGGTTGTGATACAGCTTAAGGATAAATGGTATGAAGAATATAACGAAAATACAAAAAAGTGGGAATACAGAACGTCTGAAGAGCTGGGAAAGACTATAGTAGACCAGCTTGAAAACGGAACAAACAGCAATAAATACAGGATAGTGCAATATGATGCAGGTATTTCCATTGACGTAGGATGTGTGGAATATACTGAAGACATGGATTATAAGGATATAGCAAGTTTGCCTGCCAACAAGGTAACAGGTTTTCCTGTGACACCAAATGATCCCTATGAAGACGGATCACTTAATCCTGACAGGAAAAAGCACAATATAGACATTATTTTATCTGACCTTAAACCTAACACATCATACATAATATGGGTCAGGGCCGTGAGGACTGAGTACGGACTTGTTTCAGGACCTTCCGACCCGATAATAGTAACCACCAATCCTCAGTTGCCTGCAACTATAGAAAAACCGGTGGTCCCAACTTTCAACTACTATTATGCGGGTGACAATTATGTTGATTTAGGCTGGGATGTTAAGGCAGGATATTACTATTATATCAAGTATGCGACCAAGGATGATATAAATTCCGCCATAGGTACGGTGGAAATCAAACCTGAAGATCTGTATTACAGCACATATTACACCGTAAAAGGCCTTGAGCAGGATACGGTGTACTATTTCTGGATACAGGCCGAGGTCAGGGGGGCTGACGGAACAACGGCAAGATCTGACTGGAGCGATTCTCTTGTTGTAAGGACCTTGCCTTACATACCTCCGGAAACACCCAAAGGCTTCGGAGTTAAAAACAGCAAGGATGCCGTAACCAAGAACAGCATCACGTATGAATGGATTATGGAAGAAGGAATGGAATATATCCTTGAAGTGGCAAGTGATATTGATTATGCGGATTCTGAAGAATTTGAGGTAGGAAACGTATCGGAGTATAAGGTTGAAGGATTAAGGTCAAATTACAGGTATTATGCAAGATTGTATGCCTATGATCCTGAAAAGAAATTGAGGTCAGAACCGACTCAGACCGTAATCTGCAGGACCAAGAGAAGCTTGGATGATTACGATTCTGACGAGTATACCGAAGAAGAAATAACAGGGGATTATATTCAAAAGGAATACACGAAAAGGGATAATACGTGGACAATAAGGATTGAGGGGGTCAATGCGGACAGATTTATAGAAAATATGAAAAATGACAATGAGATTGACTATATACTTGATTTAAGAAATCCGCCTTATTATGGAACCCGGCGCATAGTTCTGTCAGTTTCCGGAAGGGTTTTTGCGGCCATGGGGCAATTAAAAGAGAATATTATTATATTGACCCCTGTAAACAGGATAATAATGCCATATGGTATTTTTTCAGGAACAACCAGTCAGTCATACAATTCCATTTATGAGATAACAATAATACTGAAAAATACCTCAAATGAACTGCCGGCTTCCGAAAAAACCAATGGAATCAAGTTTGAATCGGATATAACAGGATTGGAAGTATATATTAAGACGGGACAGCTGAAATCACCGGTTTATAAGCTTGACAAGCCTATGCAAATTATCTATACATTTCCGGGAAGTAAAATCAGTTCCCCCGGTGAGATGACAGGATTGATTTATGATATTAATACATCGGAATGGAAGACGGCCGGTACCAGGTATGAATACAACATGGATCTGGATTTGAGCAGGTTTGTATTTGACATGCCTGTTGCAGGCGGTATGGCTGTAGGATGTTATTCTAGGGATAAATTCAGTGATATAAGTTCCAGCAGGTTCCGTGATGCAATCAACAATGTAGCTTCGCTGCATGAATTAAAGAGCGTAAAAGGAACTGCCTTCAGGACAGGTGATAATCTTACCATAGCCGATGCCGTCAAATTTATACTGGATGTGATGGATTATAATTACGGAAATGATTACCTGGTGGTTGCCTTAAGAGCAGGCATCATAGACAAATCCGATGCGGATTCGCCGGAAAAAGGCTGCACAAGGGAAAAAGCTCTTGCAATAGCTGTCCGGCTCTATGAATTAAAGACCGGGAAAAAGGCCAAGGCTTCAGGAGAAGGTGTTTACCCCTTTGAAGATATAAGTAAAATTTCCAAGGAATTATATGACAGGGTTACATTTGCAGTTGAAAACGGTTTTGTCTCCTATAGGTACAGCAACCTGCTTGAACCTCAGGAAGTGATATTAAGAGGAGAATTTATGGGTATCATTGAAAATGTGCTTGAGTTTGTCGGTGAGCTTGACTAAACCGGCAAACTCAGGGATTTTCCCTTTAAAAATTCCTTTTTCATTTTTGAATGTATTATTTTTATTAAAATTTCAATGTATTTTGTATTTTTTACATTTAATTTATAACGCACATCCCTCATTTATTCTATTTTTTCTTTTCATTTTAAGTTCTTTTTAATTTTCTATTCATTATGCTTTCCTTTATTATGTTTAAAAGCCATGTAAAGTTGGCATATTTAATTTTTTCAATGTATATCCCCATATTTTGAAGGTAATAATCAATAATGCATTAATGCTTTAAAATTAATGAAATAATATTTTCAATTTAATTAAAATTATGAGTTTGAAATAAGGGAGAATAAGGGAGATATCCATGAAGAAAAAGGCTTTATTTATTTTTTTTACTTTTTTATCACTTTTTACTGCTTTAGTATTGACAATATACTTTTCAAAAATGCATAATGAGGTACGATTGCCCGGAACGGAAGTGTTTGAAATGTTTGACGGCACAGGTGCTGAATTTGTTAACAGCCAGGTAATTTTTAAGGCTGATGTAGAAGATAAGAGACAGCAGCTTAACCAGGAATTCTTGAATAAGATTACAGGAGACTTGATTAATGGCCTGGAGCTTGAGGCTGATGTAAAAATCTCGGAAAATGATAGGTTTAAGCAAATGGTTGCAGAAGGAGAAACCAGGGAGGGTGAATTTGTTAATATAACACTTGTGCTGGAAAAGGATGACTTATATAAAGATGCAAATTATGCAAAATGCAGTGTAGAAGTTTGTATAAACGGAACTCGTTTTTTGAACAGATTGGAGGATATATATCATAAGATTTATACTGTTTTCGGTTACTATAAATTAAAGCCAAAGGTAAGCAGCATGGTGGCCGGCTATTTTGAGGGAAAAATGGACACCGGAAGCATGAACCGGGTTTGCGAGGCTGTTTTAGGCAAAATAAAGCCGGAAAATGTAAAAAGCAGTGCTGAGAAAAATTTAATAACCGTTTACGCGGATCTGCCTGTTAAAGGGAATAATGACGGAGTTCAGGATGGCAGGAATAACATACATGTAAGTTTCAGATACAACTCCTATGAAAAGAGAACGTATATATGGATTCGGATTCCTGCCGCATGATCATGGGTTATGAGATACAGTAATAATTAGATTGTGAGAGGTAGTAATAATGGCTAAGTTTGTTATACACGAGACAAACGGACTGAATGGAAAAGTAAAAATAAGCGGGGCCAAAAACTCCGCCCTGCCCATAATTGCAGCTTCTCTTCTTACTGAAAAGAAGAGTGTAATAAAGGAAGTTCCGTATTTGAATGATGTAAAAATAATGTGCGAACTCTTGAAACTTCTCGGAGTTAAAGTACATATATCAGAAACAAAGGATAGGCTGGAAATAATCCCCGGCAACAATATTAATAATAAAGCGGCTCCATACGAACTTGTCAGTAAAATGAGGGCCTCATTCCTGATAACAGGTCCTCTCCTGGCAAGGACAGGTTATGCAAAAGTACCGCTGCCCGGAGGATGCGCCATAGGCTCAAGGCCGATAGACTTGCATCTTAAAGGATTTTCGGCCATGGGAGTAAAGATAAAACAGGGATATGGTTATATTGAGGCCAAGGTTAACAGAAAGTTGAAAGGAGCAAAAATATACCTTGACTTTCCGAGCGTCGGGGCGACTGAAAACATAATGATGGCGGCGGTACTTGCCGAAGGACAGACAATTATAGAAAATGCTGCCATTGAGCCTGAAATAGTTGACCTGGCTACATATTTAATATCAATGGGAGCGGATATAAAAGGAGCCGGTACGGATACTATAAAAATCAACGGTGTAAAAAGTCTAAATAGCATTACACATTCAGTAATACCGGACAGGATAGAAGCCGGAACATTTATGGCTGCAGTTGCAATGACCGGAGGAGATGTGGTCCTTGAAAATGTCGTTGTAGACCACTTAAAACCGGTGACAGCCAAATTAAGGGAAGTGGGGGTGGAAATTTCAGAGGAGTTATCCACTATAAGAGTAGTATCCCAGGGCAAATTTAAAGCTGTAGATATAAAAACACATCCATATCCTGGCTTTCCGACAGACATGCAGGCCCAGATGACCTCTGTCATGACAAAGGCGGAGGGAACAAGTATGATTGTTGAAACCATATTTGAAAACAGGTTTATGCATATTCCTGAGCTAAAGAGGATGGGTGCTGATATAAGAATTGAGGGCAGGAGTGCTGTAATACAAGGTAAAAGTAAACTGACCGGGACCCAGGTTAAAGCTACGGATTTAAGAGCAGGTGCGGCATTGGTTATAGCCGGGCTTGCTGCCAAGGGGACCACTGTTGTAGATGATATAGAACACATAGACAGGGGATATGTAGAATTTGATGAAAAACTGAAAATGCTTGGGGCAAATATTACAAGGGAGGAATGAAAAAAGCAAAACATATAATTATTAAGACATAGTAGCTAGAAAATTAAAAATTAGTAAAAATTGATATAAAAATCATCGGAAGAACTCAGAGAGAATATATATTAGTGTAAATCAAAATAAAACAAACAAACTACTTATATTAATATAAAATTTTATATTTAATAAAAAATACTAATATTTATAAGTGTAAATAATGGGGATTTATGGGGACAATAATAAAAAAAGCAAGTTACTTTACGCTGGTAACCATACTGGTAATTATAGTTCTTCCGATGTTTGTAGTTAAATGTTTCAACTTTAATTCAGCAGGAAACACCGGACAAAAAGCCGGTAATGAGAGACAGGAGCAAAAGTACGATAATAACGGCACGGGAAATAAAAGGGGCAATTCAGCAACAAAAATGGAAAATAAAGCGGAAGAAAGAGAAATTAAGATAAAGGTGTACATAGCGGCTGAAGACAAAATTAAAGATATGGACCTGGAAGAGTATGTAAAAGGGGTCGTTGCTGCTGAAATGCCTGCGGAGTTTGCTGATGAAGCCTTGAAAGCGCAGGCCGTTGCGGCAAGGACATATGTTTATGGAAGAATAAAGGGGCTTTATATAGATGAAGAGGACACTGCCTTCCACCGTGGGGCGCATATATGTACTGATTATACCCACTGCCAGGCCTGGGTTAGCAAGGATGAAGCTATGGCAGCATGGGATAGTGCCAAAGCGGAGGACTACTGGGCTAAAATCGAAAAAGCAGTAAATGAAACCAAAGGAACAATAATTTTATATAACGGTGTGGTTGCGAATACGTTGTTTCATTCCAACAGCGGCGGAAGAACCGAAAATGTGGAGGAAGTATGGAATGTAAATCCTGTCGGGTATTTAAGAAGTGTGGCAAGCGAAGGAGAGGAAAATTCGCCCTCCTATATGTCTGTGCTGAGAGTATCCACGGATGAATTCTATAATATTCTTAAAGAAAATTATCCTGATGCGAAATTAAACAAAAACAATATTTTAGGGGATGTAAAAATTCTTGATTATACCACAGGCGGAAGGGTCAAGACGATGCAAATCGGGAATATCCTGATAAAAGGCACTGATTTTAGAAAAATCTTTTCACTTCCCTCGGCCAATATTACATTAAAACAGGACAACAGCGGTATGATTGAAATAACGACTTATGGCAGTGGCCATGGCGTGGGTATGAGCCAGTGGGGGGCCAATTACCTTGCAAAGACCGGTAAAGGGTGGGTTGATATCATAAAGCATTATTATATAGGGGTAGAGTTAGGTACAATTGGTTAAAACCCGGAAAAATATTTTACTTCCTTATGTATATTGTTGCCATATACGGAAACAATAATATACGGAGGTGGAAGTTGTGAATATGAAAAATTTATTTTCTGATAAAAAAGGATCAGGCAAAGGTTTTGCGGAATTATTTAATAGAAAAGGGTTTTACATTATACTGATACTTGCCATAATTGTGGTTGGTGCTACCGCAATAATAATTACAAGAACGGATTTGAAATTTCTTAATTTTCTTGCTAATACCGAGGACAACTATGAGGATAACTATATTCCCGGGGATTTTGAAAATTACTTAATTGATGATGACGGCTATATTGATACCGATTATGCCATTGAAGAAGGTGAATTGATCGGAGAAAGCGGTACGGGCGATGCAAACGGCGAAACAGGTGCGGATACAAGTGAAAGTTCAGGCAAGGAACTGGAAGAAGCAAAAGTTGAAAACACCGTAAGCGGAGATAAATTAGCAACAACCCAAGACTTAGCAGCCCAGGATACCAAGAATAAAACGGAGAAAGAAAACACAAAAACGGAAAACTCTACAGATGCTGTCACTGTGGCACTTGAAGAAACAACGGCCGCAGGGGAATTAAAGGTGGCTGAAAGCAGTACATTTATTGATGAAGAAGAAATCATTCAGGTTTCAGTGCCGGTCACAACTGAGGAAAAGCCTGATTTCATTATGCCTGTCTATGGAAACATAATATCCGATTTTGCAATGGACAAGCTTGCTTATTCCAAAACCCTGGAGGATTGGAGGGTACACAGCGGAATCGACATTGCGGCAGCAAGGGGAACAGCTGTAAAAGCAGTTGCGGACGGAGTTGTATGTGACAGTTATTATGATCCCAAAATGGGAAATACAATTGTAATAGACCATGGTAACGGTTTTAAGACAGTATACAGCAACCTTGCTTCCTTGGATATCGTATTGCCGAATGAGATAGTTCACCAAGGTGATACCGTTGGGGCTGTGGGAGATACGGCACTGTTTGAAGTTGCCCAGGAACCTCATTTGCATTTTGAAGTAATAAAAGACGATAAGGTGGTGAATCCGAAACTTTATTTACCTGACTATTAAGCTTGCAAGGTTAACAAAGCCATTTACAATAAAAAAATACTACGGCAGCCAAAAGCTTGCCGTAGTATTTATATTCGTCTTGCATACTTTCTGATTTTCTACTTCCTGAGTTTTGCTTCAGACGCGTAACTAAACTCTATTTCTTCCAAACTATCCAATGCTCTTCCTGTTCCAAGAGCTACTGACGATATGGCGTCTTCTGCAATTATAACATTAATACCTGTTTCCTCCTGTATGAGCTTGTCCAGACCGTATATAAGAGAACCTCCGCCGGTCATCACAATACCCCTGTCCCCGATATCTGCAGCTAATTCAGGAGGTGTTCTCTCAAGGACTGAATGAACGGCCTCAACAACTGCTGAAATAGGCTCTTCCATGGCCTCCATAATTTCAGATGAGGTAACGGTTATGGTTTTGGGCAAGCCTGTTATCAGGTTACGGCCCCTGACCTCCATGGAAACCTCCTGAACCCTTGGATAAGCTGTGCCTATATTTATTTTCAACTCTTCAGCGGTACGTTCTCCGATCATTATATTATGTTTTTTTCTCATGTATCTTACTATTGCTTCATCAAATTTATCTCCTGCAACTTTAATCGAGGTACTTACAACTATTCCTCCCAGGGATATAACCGCGATATCCGTTGTACCTCCCCCGATATCGACTATCATGCTGCCACAGGCTTTGGATATATCGATACCGGCTCCTATTGCAGCGGCAATAGGTTCCTCAATCAGGTATACTTTCCTTGCGCCGGCTTGTATGGCTGCATCTATAACAGCTCTTCTTTCGACCTCGGTTACTCCACTGGGTACACATACCATTATCCTTGGTTTAATTATTTTGAAAAAGTGATTTCCTATGACTTTCCCAATGAAGTATTTAAGCATTTTTTCGGTTATATCGTAATCTGATATAACTCCGTCTTTCAGGGGTTTTATGGCCACAATATTACCGGGTGTCCTTCCGAGCATCCTACGGGCTTCTTCTCCTACAGCAAGAATTTTATTGGTATTTTTATCAAGCGCTACTACGGAAGGTTCGCGTAATACTATTCCTTTCCCCTTAATATAAACAAGAACGGTTGCTGTACCGAGATCTATTCCGATATCCTGTCCGAAAGCCAATAATAACAACTCCTTTACGGCATTATTTTATATTAACAGCAATAATTGTGATAATTATCCTTTTATTTTTCTTGTATACATATATTATTGACATTACTATTATTTATATTATCATATAATTACAATATTGCAATATTTTTTTAGGGGAAAGGTAATTTTTATGAAGTATCATATTTTTGATTTTGAATGATACTTGGCTTTTGTTGCCTGACCACCTCTAATATGTCTTTCTGATTTGTTTTCATCGAGAACCTTTCTTACTTCCTTTGCTAATGCAGGATTAATATGCAGAAGTCTCTCTGCCACATCCTTATGAACTGTAGATTTGGAGATTTTAAACTTTTTTGCGGCGGCTCTAACGGTGCTTTTGTTTTCTATAATATAATTAGCCAGTTCAACAGCCCGTTCCTCAATATATTCCTTCAACAGGAAGCCCCCCTTTTACTACAATGCCAACACTCATTCACAGATAGCATTTACATTGCCAGTATCATTTTCCATTAAAATATATATGCCTTTATTTATATGCTTATGAGTGGGCAATGAAAGAATGTTTTTAAATTTTGACTAAAAGGGGTTTATGATAAATAATGGTTGAAAAACATGAGTAGTTCATAGAATATTTACAAAAAATACATAGTATTTTTACAAATTTGTCATATTATAATTTCTACGTAATAAATGGGGATAAAATCTGTTAATAAATTATGCAAGTCAGGAATATACAGAACGTATTAATTGTATAATCTAATTTCTAAGCATAATTAATTCCATATGAATTTAGCAATAAATGAGTTTAATCAATAAAGAAAATTCAATAGAATAGGAGGTTTGGCTGGTGCTTTCCTTTACTTTTTTGAAAAAGAAAAAATTTCTTATCATAACCCTGGTTGTTGTATTGGCAATTACCGGATTTTTTGTATCCAGGAGAGTTATTATGAGGGCGGCAGCAAAAAACAGCCTGCAATTGCGTACCGCCTTTGCAATGAGAGGGGATTTAAACGTAACGATATCAGGTTCAGGCCCGGCTTATGCTTCCGAATCAAAGGATGTAACTGCTGAAGTGGACGGGACCCTGGTAAAATCTTATTTTGAAGAAGGGGATTCAGTAAAAAAAGGAGACCTGCTTTTTGAGCTAACAGCCGGTGATTATGAGGAAAAACTGGAGCAAATTGAAATTAGCCTAAGGGAGGCTGAGATTACATACGAAGAATCCAGGAGGAAAGTTGAAAACCTTAACATGTTTGCGCCTTTTAGCGGTAAGGTAACTGATATAGCCATAGAAAAGGGGGATAACGTTTCAGACAACACTTCAGTGCTAACCCTGACAGACATGTCAAAGCTAAAAGTAATTCTTCCCTTTAGCAGCAAAGTAATAAATAGAATACACGAAGGCGATACTGCCATTGTTTATCTGCCTGACTACATGGAATTCCTGGAAGGTAAGGTGGCTTCCGTTGATGAGAAACCGTATTCTTTATCCGGCGGGAGTCTGGTGAATAATGTGGAGATAATCATTGACAACCCCGGCGGCCTGGAAGAAGGTGTCAAGGCCAGCGCTGAATTGCGGGCAGGAACCGGCGGTGAAAAAATACTAAGCCTTGAAACGGGGGAACTGGAATTTGTAAACAAAAAGGTAATGAAAGCCAACACCAGCGGCACAGTAAAAGAAATACTTGTCAAAGAAAACCAGGAAGTTGAAGAAGGAACGTTATTGGTGATTTTTGAAAATGAGCAGATAATATTAAATAACAAGTCAAATGCCATGAAAGTAAGAAACCTGAAAAAACAACTGGAAGATGTACAAAAACAGCTTGAAAACTGTAAAATTTATGCCCCAATTGACGGAGTTATCGTCTGGAAAAGTAATATTAACGAGGGAGACAGTGTAAGGGCATCCACTGTTTTGTGTACGATAAGCAATCCGGAAAAAATGGAATTTGAAATATCCGTTGACGAACTTGATATTCCAAAGCTTAAGGTGGGCCAAAAAGTCCGTGTTACCGTTGACGCATTAACCGAGTATTCGGGCGCTGTTTTCGAAGGAACGGTAAAAAGAATTGCAATGACCGGAAGTACGCAAAGCGGTGTTACCGTATATCCCGTTATAATAGAGATTTCGAATCCTGAAGGAATTAAAGAAGGGATGAACTGTAATGCTGATATATATATTGTTGAGAAAGAGAATGTTTTATATGTTCCTATAGAGGCCGTTACCAGTATAAACGGAAGATCTGTGGTAATGGTTATGTCCGAAGAAGGAAACGAAAATGTAAACAGAATGATCCAGCAAGGAAGAAATGCTTTCCGAGGTCAATATGGGGCCAGGGTTGAAAACAGTGAGGGCGACAATAGTGATGGCAATAATGTTGCAGGTAGCGATGGCAATAACTCCGAAAATCCTGGCGGCAATAACTTTCAAAGGAGAACCGGAGACAATTCCTCAAACAGCGGTACAGCAAGCAATATGACTGATATTATGCAGAATTTCCTGAGAAGGAATTCCCTTATTGACTCGAGGATTGCCGATTATTATAAAAATGCAACGCCTGTATTCATAGAAACCGGAGTTAATAATGAAGAATATATCGAAGTGGTAAGCGGCCTTGAAGAAGGCGACATAGTCATACTCCCACCCATACTTCAAAGCAGCACTTCTAATAACACAAATAATAACATGTTCTTTGGCGGCGGCATGAGTGGCGGTATGAGCGGAGGAATGGGCGGATTCCAGATGAATATTCCAGGGACATCAACCGCTCCTTCAGGTTCAGGGTCCTGGGGCAGAAGTAACATACAGCGGCAGAGAGGTGGCATGCAGGGTTTCCAGGGAGGTACGAATCGTGATTGAGGTAATAGATTTATGCAAGACATATCATATGGGGGATAATACCGTACATGCCCTGAAAAATGTTAACCTTAGAATTGATGAAGGAGAGTTTGTGGCTATAATAGGGCCTTCGGGCTCGGGAAAATCCACCTTGATGAACATACTTGGCTGCCTGGATGTTCCAACCAGCGGAACTTACAGGTTATTCGGAGAAGAAGTAAGCCGTATGAATGATAACCAGCTGGCAGATATACGAAACAGAAGAATCGGCTTTGTATTTCAGAATTTTAATTTGCTGCAAAAGCTTACGGCGCTTGAAAATGTAGAACTGCCGCTGATTTACAGGGGTATGGGTGCGAAGGAAAGGCACAGGAGGGCAAAAGCCGCCCTGGAAAATGTAGGCCTTGGAGACAGGCTTCACCATAAGCCTTCTGAACTTTCAGGAGGTCAACAGCAGAGAGTGGCCATAGCTCGGGCCCTTGTAAGCGAAGCGCCACTTATCTTGGCAGATGAGCCCACTGGTAATTTGGACAGTAACGCGGGCAGGGAAATTCTCAAAATATTAAAGGAATTAAACGACAGGGGAAGCACGGTTGTCTTAATAACCCATGATAACAGCATTGCAATGAACGCAAAAAGGCTTATCCGTATCCAGGACGGTGAAATCATTGAGGACAGGAAGGTGAGCTGATTGGGTATTATTCAGGCATATAAAATGGCCATAAAAAGCATATTAAGCAATAAAACAAGGTCATTCCTCACAATGCTGGGTGTAATTATTGGCGTAGGTGCTGTTATTGCCGCGGTATCACTGGCTTTAGGGTCAACAAAGAATATCATGGACTCGGTTGAGGCTCTGGGTACAAACCTTGTCCAAATTACCATTACCGGGAGAAACAGCACAAGGGATGTAACCTATGATGATTTAAAAGAATTTGCAGATAAAAACTCAGATTATATATTGGCACTGGCCCCACAGGTCTCCGGCAGCCTTGTGGTCAAGGTGGGAAGGACAAACAGGACTGTGAGTATAATCGGGACCAGCCCGGAGTATGAAATAGTAAGGGACCGGCATATCCAAAGCGGAAGATTTATACTGGATTATGACCTGGAATACAGGCAAAAGGTGGCAGTAATAGGAACCGCGGTTGTAAATACGTTTTTTAACGGCAGGGATCCTGTCGGCAAGGACATAAAATTAGGGGGACAGGTATTTAAAGTGGTGGGAGTGTTGGAAGAAATCGCAGGCGGAAAAGAAGAAACAAGCGATGACCAGATCATTATTCCTGTCACAACTGCCCAGCGCCTGATGAGGAATTCCCAGCTCAGGAATTTTTCTCTTAAGGTAACTGATGCAGGGTATATAGACCAGGTTATTAGCATGATAGATATGTTCCTTTCAAAATACTACAGTGACAGTAATTCATACAGGGTATTCAGCGTGGAACAGGTATTGTCAATACTTAATACAATTACAGGCATTATGATGGTTGTATTAGGCGGTATAGCCGCAATCTCGCTGGTAGTAGGCGGTATCGGAATAATGAACATCATGCTGGTATCCGTAACCGAGAGAACAAGGGAAATAGGCATACGAAAGGCAGTAGGGGCAAAGAAAAGGAATATCCTTATTCAGTTTTTAATTGAAGCTTTAATGGTTACCGGAATAGGAGGTGTACTTGGCATAGTTCTGGGTATCTGCATTATTAAATTTGTTTTTGGAAGCATGGGAATAATACAGGAAGTTTATTCCATACCGTGGATGATGATTTCTTTCGGTATAGCCCTGTTGGTTGGGATAGTATTCGGAATATTCCCTGCTTATAAAGCTGCAAATCTCCACCCAATCGAAGCATTGAGATACGAATAGCCAATTACGTTACAGGGAGGTGCATATTTGATGGCAAAAAAAGCTAATATGATGAAAAGAATCTGTGCTTTAATACTTGTTTTTATCTTTATCCTGCTATATGTTATAAAAATCCATGCAACTGATGCAAATACAAATACAGAGGAAAAAGCAGGTTCATGGGTAAGCAATTTGTTCACTGATATAGAACCAGGATCTATTTATGAAGATGATGTGGGCCGCCTTGCGGTCCTTGGTATCATAAAGGGAAACGGTGCCGGGAAGTTCAGACCGGATGATTTTCTCACGAGAGAAGAATTTGCCATTCTAATGGTTAGGGTATCAGGCCTGGAAGACGAAGCAGATTTGTTAATGGGATCGACTTCTTTTCCTGACATTGAAGCAGGAAGGTATTCAAGCGGATATATTAATGTAGCGGCAAATAAAGGATATATTACTGCAATGCCAAACGGAGAATTTAATCCCGAACGGCCGGTGACATATGCCCAGATTTTAACCGTGCTTGTCAGGGCTCTTGGATATACTGACGGGGACCTGCAGGGAACATGGCCGGATAATTACATAGATAAGGCGAAAAGCCTGGGGCTCGTAAAGGATGTTGAATTCAATGCCAGCGACTATGTAAAAAGGTGGGTGGCCGCAGTACTGATTAACAGGCTCCTTGAAACTAAAATCAGCAGCAGGTCTTCCTCCTCAAGCGGACAAACATCTTCTTCCCAGTCCCAGGGAGCGAAAATTTTCGGGGAAGCTGCGGGTATATGTTCCATCCTTGATTGCATTATTCTCGGAAACAGATATACCAGCAGTAAATTAAAAGAAAATCAGCTGCTCACAGATAATGGCATTTTCTACCTGGATGATAATATATATCGGGGTGGAAGGAAGACAAATATCGAGTTGGGAGCAAGGTATCAGCTTACCATAGTTGAAGACAGGATCGTATGGATATCGGCTAAGCTTAATAAAACAATGGCAATAACGGTGTCTTCCTCTTTGGAAAACCAGGTAGAATATTATCGAAGTGATAAAAGCCGGGGGAATGTTATTCTGCCTGAAAAGACCCAGTACTATTACAAGGGGGAAAAGGTTAAATTAGAAAACGTACAGGATATTCTACAGCAGAACTCGACCGTTGTTTTTGCTTACAATAAAGATATGAATGGATATGAATATGCCGTTGTTTTTGATCCTGTTTTCAGCGTACCCGGAATAAAAACCGGCAGCAAAAGCGGCGGCACTACCCAGGAAAGAGTTATTGGCCCTATTACCATAGATTCCTCCAGTGTCCCTATAATAAAGAACGGTGAAATTATAACACTGAAAGATATTAAAGAAGGGGATGTCGTATACGAAGTTACGGACATCTATGGAGAGAATAAATACATCCTTGTGTTTGACCAAAAAGTGTTTGGCAGCATAAGTGCAATTATACCCAATATTATGGCAGCAAATGCCCTGGAAATTGACGGAAGGACATATAGCCTTGGCAGCAGTTTTGACACAAGTAAAATCAGTGGGGGAAGGGGCTCATTTTCACTGGGAGATAGTGTTGTGGCACTGCTGGGAGCAAAGGGGGAAATAGTAGATATCCTTTCTCCGGAACGGGTTCCGGTTTCTAATTATGCTTTTATCCTGGATTATTCTGCCATGCATCCGGTACCGGGGGATTTAAATAGTTTAATTGATAATGGTTGGCATGACACTATATATAACGTGGAACTGTTCCTGGAAAACGGTTCGAAGGCCAGTTATTATACAAGTGATGATGTCAGTGAAATGAAAGGGAAATTTATAAAATACAGAATGATTGACAGCAAGTGGATTTCCGTGGAGCTGCAGCAAAATGTGGATAACAGCGTAAAGAAAAAATTTGTTTCCGCGCAGGGATTTTTCACCGAATGCATAATATTAGGGGATTCTAAAACCGTGGATTATCTTTCGGAAAACCAGATATTAACTGACATGGGAATTTTATATAATTTAAGTGGGGTAGAAAATCTTGAACTGGGTAACAAGTACCGGGTTGTTATAGGAGGAAACAGCATCCTTGCAGTGGAAGGAAAACTGAAGTCCCTGGAGAAAATCTCGGTCAGCGCTGCTATCGGCACATATATCGTATCCGGGGAGAAAAACGGGGAAACAATAAATATGGAGCTTCCCCGGAATATTACTTACTACTATAAGGGGCAAAAGCAGAGTTATGACAATATAAAGAATGTTTTATCATCAAGGTCGTCAATTATACTTGCATATAATAACGATAAGACCGGCTATGAGTACGGAGTTATATTTGATCCCGTATACAGCAAGCCAGAGGTATGGAGAACAGGTTCAACAATATCAATGAATATAGGGTCAATTAATTTAAATGAAGCGGAAGTAATCCTAAAAGACAGCAAAATAATCGATAGATCGGACATTCACCACGGAGATGTGATTTATGAAATTTCCGATATATGGGGAGGTAGTAAATATATACTGGTTGTTGACAAAAAAGTTGAAGGGGTAATTAAGGCAATAACTCCTAATGTATTATCACCCCAGTATATCCAAATAAACAACCAGATATATGAAATTGACAAAAGCATGGATATATCAAAAATCAGCGGCAAGCCAGGTTCCAAAAAGGTAGGGTATTATGTGGTTGCTTTACTGGGTTATGACGGTAAAATCATTGATTTCCTGGATGAATAACAGTATGGAATTGTTTTGTTGAATAGATATGTTGAAATATATATAAAATTAATATAATATTAATTATAAAAGAAATCTGATTTGCAATTTATGAAGAGAGGGGAGTCACATTAAATATTATTCCTGAAAGGAACTTATATTTGATGTGGCTTCTTTATTTTGAAAGGGGTAGTACATATTATAAGGGATAATATATGTAGTTTGCCTAATGATAGAGGAAATAACATGATTTACGATGTAGCGGTTATTGGAGCGGGAGTAATAGGTTGTCACATCTCAAGAAGGCTTTCCAGGTATAATCTGAATATATGTCTTCTGGAAAAACAAGCGGATGTAGCCATGAGTACCAGCTCGGCAAACAGCGGAATTGTCCATGCAGGTTATGATGCCGAACCGGGGAGCCTGAAAGCGAGACTTAATATCAGGGGAAACAGGATTATGCAACAGGTTGCCCGGGAGCTGGATGTCCCTTTTAAAAGGATCGGGTCTTTGGTACTTGCCTTTGACCGGGATGATATATGTAAAATCGGGGAATTGTACGAAAGAGGCTTAAAGAATGGCGTCCAGGGTATGCAAATACTAAGCCGGTCAGAAATCGAGGAAAAGGAACCGGCTGTTTCAAAAGAAGCCATAGCGGCGCTGTATGCTCCCGATGCCGGTATTATCTGTCCTTACCAGCTGGCTATAAACGCGGCTGAAAATGCGGTTGAAAACGGCGTCAACCTCTTCCTTAATTGCAAGGTAATAAGAATAGAGCGGGAAAAAACAGAAGCAGGAAATGGTGCCTGCGGATTTTTCCTCCTCATAACAAGCAGCGGAGAATTTAAAGCCAGGTACATAGTTAATTGCGCGGGGCTTTTCGCTGATAAAATAGCTTCCATGGTAGGGGATAATTCCTTTACGATAAGACCGAGAAAGGGAGAGTATATTCTTTTGGATAAAAGCCAGGGTAATATAGTAAAGACAGTGATATTTCAGACTCCTACCAAGATGGGGAAAGGAATACTGGTTACGCCCACTGTGGACGGCAACCTGCTGATTGGCCCAAGCGCGTTGGACATAGATGATAAAAATGATCATTCAACTACCAGAGAAGGCCTGGCCCAGGTTCTTGAAGGGGCATTGAAATCCGTGCCTGGTATAGATGTCAGAAGTGCAATTACCTCTTTTAGCGGCCTGAGGGCTGTACCGTCACAGGGAGATTTCATAATTTCGGAATCCCAGGCTGTAAAGGGCTTTATTAACGTGGCCGGGATAGAGTCGCCGGGCCTTACTGCTGCTCCGGCCATAGCGGAATATGTGGAGGATATCTTGAGAGAAGCCGGCTTGGAGCTTATCCCAAAAGAGGATTACAATCCCGTAAGACAGCCTGTCAAAAGGTTCAGGGATTTATACGATGACATGCAGGAAGATGAGATAAGGGAGCTTATAAGGCGGAATCCCCTGTACGGGCAGATTGTTTGCAGATGTGAAATGGTGACGGAAGCGGAAGTGGTTGATTCAATCAGGAGGCCTGCCGGTGCAAGGACCCTGGACGGAATAAAGAGAAGGACGAGGGCAGGCATGGGAAGATGCCAGGGAGGATTCTGCACGTCAAGGGTAGTAGAAATCTTGTCCCGGGAACTGGGTATTCCTATGGAAGAAGTGACGAAATCGGGGGAAGGTTCATGGATTTTGGCAGGAAAAACCAAGCCTGGTTGGGCCGAAGAGACTGAACAGGTATAAGAAACGAAATGAACAGATGTAAGAAACGAAATATGATCCGGGAGGTACGAGATGGTAAGGGAAGTTGATCTGGCGGTAATAGGCGGAGGACCGGCCGGCCTTGCTGCAGCCGTTGAAGCAAAAAAGCATGGCGTAAGGGATATCCTTATTCTTGAACGGGAAAGCGAACTTGGTGGAATTCTGCAGCAGTGCATTCATACAGGCTTCGGGCTGAGGATTTTCGGAGAAGAACTCACAGGGCCCGAATACGCAGAGAGGTTTATCACTCAGGTTAAAGAGCTTAATATAGATACCAGGCTTAATTCCATGGTAATTGACATATCCGGTGACAAGATAATTACTTATGTAAACAAAAAAGAGGGATTGGTAAATCTAAAAGCAAAGGCGGTAGTACTGGCCATGGGATGCAGGGAAAGACCGAGGGGAGCCCTGAATATACCCGGAACAAGGCCTGCAGGAATATATACCGCCGGTACTGCTCAAAGGTTTATTAATATTGAGGGATACATGCCAGGTAAAGAGGTGGTCATTCTCGGTTCAGGTGATATAGGGCTTATAATGGCAAGGCGCATGACCCTTGAAGGGGCAAAGGTAAAAATGGTATGCGAGCTGATGCCTTATCCCGGGGGATTAAACAGGAACATAGTCCAGTGCCTCCATGACTATTCGATACCCTTGAGATTAAGCTGCACAGTGGTGGAAATACACGGCGACAAGAGGCTTAAAGGAGTTACCGTGGCAAATGTGGATAAGAATCTGAAACCGATACCCGAAACCTTTGAATATGTAGAATGTGATACCTTGTTACTTTCCGTTGGGCTCATACCTGAAAACGAGCTTTCAAAAAAAGCAGGGATAGTTATTGATCCCGCCACTGCCGGACCCATTGTAAATGAATCGATGGAAACATCGGTTAACGGAATATTTGCCTGCGGAAACGTTGTCCATGTTCATGACTTGGTGGACAGGGTAACAGAGGAGGCAATGCTGGCAGGAAGAAGTGCTGCAAGGTATATCCTGTCGGGAGAAGATAGGAAAAGGGCAGGGAACAGTGATAAAGTCCGGGCGGCAGGAAGTGGCGATAATGTCCTGACGGCAGGGATGAAGGGAATGGCGAGGATAGTTGCAGGAGAAGGAGTAAGGTATGTTGTTCCCCAGGTAATCAGGCCTGGATATTCCGCGGAGAATTCCGAAATATTATTCAGGGTGAAGGATGTCTACAAAAATGCCAGGATATCTCTAATCTGCCTTGGGGAAGAGATATATACTTCAGTGAGGCCGAAAGCTGTCCCGGGAGAAATGCAGAGTATAAAGTTAACCGGGAATATCATTGAGAAAATAAAAAATATGGCGGAAAGCCATAATGACGTAAAAATTGTGGTGCAAGTAAACAGCATTTAAGTTATACTTAAATTATGTGTGTGCCAGATTATTAGGTTCATAAATATATTTGAAAGCTGATTTATAGTTGGGCTAAATCTGTGAAGACCATGTAATGAAAATAACAGGGAATGGTAAACGGGGGTGCAATAATTGTGAATACCAACGAAGAAAATATACAAAAGGTGCTGAATGCTGATATTTCGGAACTTCCGGGAATGTCCTTTTACTGCGAGAGCTGTAAAAGAGAGCATTCTGTTGATATCAGGAAAATTATCGTTGAAAAAGGCGCTGTAAATAAGGTGCCT
>Ga0134092_1000273_pt1 | contig 54641 bp, 40 predicted proteins | sample 3_6taG_FD_94454 | JGI IMG/M metagenome (GOLD analysis project Ga0134092, IMG submission 94454) | Switchgrass degrading microbial communities from high solid loading bioreactors in New Hampshire, USA - 3_6_20_6_A3 metaG | ecosystem: Engineered > Bioreactor > Semi-continuous > Anaerobic >... | reverse complement strand
TTACAAGGCATTTGTAAAAATGTATGGTTGCTCTCCGAAGAAATATTTGAGTATTTATCAAAAACACATACCAATTAAACCGGAGGTAGCAAAAATGTATACTGAAAGAGAATTGCGAAAAGTTTTGGAGAATTGGGATATCGATAAAGGCCTGCCAATTAGCGATATCTTTATCATGGATGGGGCAAAAGTTTCCGGTAATGTCTGGAGAGTAGGTAAAGATTATATCTTAAAAGCTGGGGACCGGGAAAAGATATTAAAGAATCTTAATTTTTCTAAGGCACTCCAGAGACAGGGGGTTACTTCTTCTCTTCCAATACTGACGAAAACCGGCAGTGAGTATTTAGAAGTCAACGAAATTTTCATTCTAACCCAAGGATTAAAGGGGAAGCCACTTTCCAAGTCAGACAGATTTGGAGATGATTGCAGGAAGTTCGGTGAAAAATACGGAAAAAGTATTGCACGACTTCATAAGGCTCTGAAGGCTATACAAAAAGATATGTCGCTTGACGAAATGAACATGTATAAAAGTGTCACGGAATGGGCACTGCCGAATGTTAAGCAACAGAATATACAATGGGGTATGAAAATTGACGAGAGTTTTTTTGAAGACTATATTGAAACCTTTAGTAAACTTTATGACAGACTGCCGAAACAACTTATTCATCGTGATCCCAATCCCAGCAATATCCTGTTTTATGATGGTGAGGTAAGCGGATTTATTGACTTTGACTTAAGTGAAATAAATGTACGTTTGTGGGATGTCTGCTACTGTGCAACCGGAATTTTGTCTGAAGCAAGCAATGAGGCTTATGAAAAATGGTTAGATATACTCGCCGGAATTTTACATGGTTATGACTTTGAGGGTAAACTGACGAAGGAAGAAAAGCAGGCGGTGTTTTATGTAATCTGTTCCATCCAGATGATTTGTATTGCATACTTTGGGAGTCATGATAAATTCAGAGAACTTGCAAATATCAATCGCAAAATGTTGCAGTTTATTATTCAAAATAAGAAGTTCATTGATAATATTTTTGATGCTTTGAATTAGCACTCACTTTAGTGGGTGCTTTTTCTATTAGTGCATCCAGCGAAGCTGGACCTACTTGCCGGTGAAAGTCCGGCACGGATAATTGCCAAGAACCCCGTTAGCTAATTTTCCCTCCAACCTACTCTACGGACTTTTTTAGGTGAACAAAAATTTACATAAATATAGTTGATAGATGAGTTGACAAGGTATTTTGTAAGTATTATCAAATGAAAAAGATGTTCTCAGAACAAATTGAAAATTTGACGATATATTTAATAGAGGAAGACACAGTAATGATGAAATAGCCTTTGGCAAATGGGAAAATTGATATGTTTTTTTAAATTAGAAGAATCCCGATAATAATGACAAATATAGAGACCTCGGCAACAGGGGGAGAGTCAACTTCAAACTTGGACAATAATATAATGGTAATATAGATACTATATTTTTTAAAAGAAAACAATACAAATAGCTGGTTATATTACAAAATTTTAGGCAATAATAATGTAAGAACAGTCATACCTCTGTAATCAAATTTAAGGGAGGGGTTTATATGTTGATTTGTGTTCCTAAATCTGATTTCAGAAAAGTATCCGATAGGGAAGTGCTTGCACTTTTTGTAGATGATACATTTATTGGATATGCAAGCGTACTTACTGTTTTGGACAGCATTATTATTCTTGATGTCAGCAAAAAGCTTGCAAAACTGTACGAGGAATTGATTAAGAATAATAAATTAATAAACTTTCATATATGCTAATAAATTAATAAAAAGAAGATGAAAAATAACTAGTGCGAAATCCACTAGTTATTTTCTCTAATCAATTGAAAAAAGTAGGATCAAAAATGACTGATTAATTTTCGTATTATATATTGCTATTGCTCAAAATATAAGTTCTTTATTCTTTGCCATTCCAGCAGTAGGTACATACCTTGTCTTCCGGAAGACCAATTGCTTCTATCATATCTTCGAGAGTCTGATACTTCAATGTTGTAAGGTTTAAATGCTTGCGTATGCAGTCAACCATACAATTATGTTTTTCGGTGGAAGAATCGGTATATTCATCGATGGAATCCGGCATACTGCCTTCCAATTCTACAATTGCACGGCGAGCTGCTAAATCCATTTCGGAACGAGATCTTGAGAAGTTTAAGTATTTACAGCTATAGAGAAGCGGAGGGCAGGCTGAGCGCATATGAACTTCCTTGGCGTTACAGTTATAAAGTAACTCAGCTGTTTCACGAAGTTGAGTACCGCGGACAATGGAATCGTCGCAAAATAATACACTTTTTCCTTCTACCATTTCGGGAATGGGTATAAGCTTCATTTTTGCAACTAAATTTCGGATTGCCTGATCTTGTGGCATGAAACTCCTTGCCCATGTAGGAGTATATTTTATAAATGGTCTGCCAAAAGGAACCCTGGCTTCATTGGAATAACCGATGGCATGTGCTACACCCGAATCGGGAACTCCTGCAACAAGATCAATATTGAGATTATCCCTGCGGGCTAGAGCAGCACCGTTGCGATAACGCATTATTTCAACATTCATACCCTCGTAAGTTGAAGACGGATATCCGTAGTAAACCCATAAGAAAGCGCAAATTCTCATTTTGTTACCCGGTGGTGCTATTTTTTCAATACCTTCAGGTGTGATGAATATAATTTCTCCGGGACCTAATTCATATTTTGTTTGATATCCTAAATTTGGAAAAGCGCATGACTCAGATGCCACGCAAAAGGCGCCGTCCTTTTCGCCTATAACTAATGGTGTCCTTCCATAGAGATCCCTGGCTGCATAAATTCCTCTAGAAGTAAGTATAAGCATTGAACATGAGCCATCTATAGATTCTTGAGCTTTTTTGATACCTTCTTCTATGGTACTTTCCTGATCTATTAGAGCTGCCACTACTTCGGTAGGATTTATTTCGCTTTTACTCATCTCAGAGAAGTGAAGATAGTGTTTTTTAAAAGCCTCATTCACAAGTTCCTCAATATTGTTAATACGTCCTACTGTTGTTATTGAGTAATAACCATGGTGTGAAAATATAGATAAAGGCTGAGCCTCATTATCACTGATACATCCAATACCTAGCTTACCTGACATACCGGGAAGGTCATTCTCAAATTTTGTTCTGAACTGAGCATTTTCAATGTTATGAATAGACCTTGTAAATCCATTTCCGTTCCATACACATAATCCGCCACGGCTGGTACCTAAATGTGAATGATAATCAGTGCCGAAAAACAAATCTGTTACACAGTCATTTTTGGAAGCTACACCGAAAAGTCCTCCCACGAACAAATCACCCCTATTAAAAAATAATACAAATAATGGTTTAAAAATAATAATAGCCCCAAGAATTCTCCTAGATGCTGTTCGTTAAACAGTATTTAGGAGAAATAGAGGCGTTAATATTATCAACCGCTCATAATCATCATTATAAATCAATATGATAATAGTTTAAAGTATTATTTAGGTCAAATGCCAAAAAAATTCTTTAAAAATGGACGGTATAATGGCGGTCAAAGGTTGATTTTAAAGCTTTTTACGGATTAATTTGAGAACTTGCGCAATGTTTTCTATATTTTATTATGCGACAACCATATCCTGTGCTGCAATAATAGCCTCATCGGCACTCCAGAAAACCATGTCCTCGCCAATATGTTCTGCTAGATTACTTTTCTTAAGCATTTCTTTTACATTTGGTTGAAGTCCGCATAACATAAGCTGACAGTTTTTTTTCTTCAGTTGATGGTATAGTTCTTCAAGAGCCTGAACCCCGGAAGTGTCAATAAGAGGAACGCCACGCATTGATAAAATAAGTACACTAATGTTATTTATATCAGAAAGCTGCGTATTCAATTGTTTTACTGTAGCAAAGAAAATAGGCCCTGTAAAATATACCACTCGTATATGGGATAGTGGCTTGCTAATATTCATTCCGCTCTTTTCTCTAAGCCTTTTTTGATCAACTTCCTGTATACTGATTTCCATATTTGAGATTTTAACTAAAAACATAAAGCTTGCAAATACAACTCCTATTAAAATTGCCTGTGTAAGATCGAATATTATGGTTGCAAGCATTGTAATCAAATATTTTAATATGGCACCTATAAAGCGTTTGGAGAATATATACTTAATATCTTCCCATTCGTTCATACGCCAGGCAGTTACCATAAGAACACCGGCAAGGGCCGATAGAGGAATACGAGACATTATCGGAGAAAGAACAAACATTGATATTATTAAACCGACGGAGTGAAAAATGCTGACAAGTCTAGTCTGACAACCGGACTTTATAGCTACGCTTGTCCTTGCAATAGCAGCTGTTGCCGGTACTCCTCCAAAAAAGGGTATTATTATATTACCTATTCCTTGAGCTATCAACTCGCGGTTTGCATTTAACTTTTCACCTTTCATTTTACTTCCCACTTCACCGCAAAGAAGACTTTCAATCATTCCTAAGGCAGCAATACTTAGTGCAGGGATTATCATTTCCTTTAAACTCGATATATCAATAGTAAAAAGATTCAGTCTATTCTCAGGCAGAAGAGTTTTGGGTATTTCGCCTATAACTGCAACATCAAAATGAAAAATCAATTGAACCACCAATGCTGCCATAAGCCCCACAAGGGAGGATGGAATTATGGCATTCCACTTTTTAGGCCATAGTATCATTATTGCAATAACAATGCAACCCAAAAGGACGGCCGACCAGTTGGGATTTATACCGGTTTGGAAATAACGTAGAAATTTTATGGCTGTAGATTCAGCTTCTGCAGATTTTATTCCGAAAAAGTTATCTATTTGACCGATGGCAATAGTTAAAGCTATACCGGAAGTAAAACCTGTTACAACCGGGGATGGTATGAAAGATACAAGTTTACCGAATTTCAATAGGCCTGCAATTATAAGTATAACTCCTGACATTGCACCTGCCAACCAAACTCCATTGAGACCGTATTTTTGAAAAAGTAGGATCAGAATTGCTGTCATTGCACCTGTGGGTCCGGAAATTTGAAAGGATGCTCCTGAAAATGAGGCAATCACAATACCTGAAATGATAGCTGTGATAAGTCCTGCTGACGCTGTCGCACCGCACCCTACACCAAAAGCGAGAGCAAGTGGAAGAGCTACTGCTGTAACTGTTAGACCTGCTAAAAGGTCTTGCTTGAATTTTTGTGTATTATAACCTTTAAATTCTTGTTTAAGGTCATATATGTACTCGTTTATCATGTTTTCACTCCATTCATAAAGCTTTTTTAAATTATATTGGGAATAACGAAAAAACTTCTAATTTAAACAATATAAGAATATAAGTAAATTGCCGTTATTTGGAAAGGGAACTTACTTTTATGTTATACCCCCGATTTATTCTAAAACTATTAAGAAATAAATACAATATGCAAAAAAGTTCAAATATTTTATACTGGGACAGGCTAAGTTAGTTTTTGTTATTTGTTTTTAAATTAGTTTTAAATACTTTAGCAAAGCACTATTTTTTGTGACATCACATTTTATTTACTGTGTAATGTTTTAAATTTATATTTCGAAACGTATTTTAATTATTGCGAAATAATGATATAATAAATCTTATTTATCTAGTTTTGCGAAAGGAAGCAAAGAAATGGAATGTAGAGCAGGCTGTGGTGCATGTTGTATTGTCATATCCATATCATCGCCAATACCTGGAATGCCTGAAGGAAAGCCTTCCGGTGTCAGGTGTGTTCAACTGACTGATGACAATAGATGTAAAATATTCGGTAAGCCTGAGCGGCCTGCTGTTTGTTCAAGTCTAAAACCATCGTTTGAAATGTGTGGTACAGAGTCTTCACATGCCTATACATATCTTGAGATGCTTGAAAAACTCACTAGACCTGTTTCATAAATTATAGACAGGTTATTGCTTAAAATTTATAATTTTTATTAATAGATATATAAAGTTTATAACCTCATCTTTATTTAATTGGTAGGAAATATTTTAAGCATTAGTACTTCCATATAGTTTGTTGAAAAATCTATATTAATAAGGAGGTAGTATAAGTATGAGAAACTCAAGAGTCAAGGAACATAAGGAAGAAATTGAAGCTTTGAGCAATTTGGCACAGAAGAACAGCTATATCGATCCGGAATTGTTTACTAAATATCAGGTAAAAAGAGGGCTTCGTGACCTTGATGGTAAAGGTGTTCTTGTGGGATTGACCGAGATTGGTGAAGTGCATTCTTATATCATTGAAGAAAATGAGACTATTCCTGTACCTGGAAGACTTATGTATAGGGGGATAGATGTAACGGAACTTGCCAATGGCTTTATAAAGAGTGGAAGAAACGGTTTTGAAGAGACTTGTTATTTGCTCTTATTTGGCGATTTGCCTAATAAAAAGCAGTTGGCGGATTTTGAGCAAATTCTTGCCGACTACAGACAACTTCCCGATGACTTTGTAAGGGATCTAATTTTAAAGGCACCAAGTAGAGATATAATGAACGTATTGGCCAGAAATGTTTTAGCTCTATATAGTTTTGATGAACGCGCAGATGATAATTCCATTCCCAATGTATTGGAGCAGTGTATTCGATTAATTTCGTGTTTCCCTTTAATTGCCGTATATGGCTATCAAGCATATTCCCATTATTATGAAAACAAAAGTTTGTTTATCCATAGTCCCAAACCTGAATTGAGTACTGCAGAGAATATACTGTATATGCTAAGGCCGGATAGCCAGTTTACAAAGTTGGAGGCAACACTTTTAGATTTGGCTCTTGTACTTCATGCCGAGCATGGTGGAGGTAACAACTCGACCTTTGTAACCCATGTTGTTACATCAACAGGAACGGATACATATTCTGTAATGGCGGCATCATTAGGCTCTTTAAAAGGTCCTAGACATGGTGGAGCCAATATTAAAGTGGTACAGATGTTTGACGATATGAAAAATAATTTGAAAGACTGGACCAATGACAAAGAGATAGAAGAGTATTTGGTGAAATTACTGAAAAAAGAAGCCTTTGACCGTTCAGGACTTATATATGGTATTGGACATGCCGTATACTCAATTTCAGACCCACGTTGCGTAATATTAAAAGAGTATGCTGAAAAGCTTGCAAAAGAAAAGGGACTTGAAGAAGAGTTTAATCTCTACTCTAAGGTGGAAGAATTAGCTCCTAAAGTAATAGCAGAAATGCGTAAAATGTATAAAGGGGTAAGTGCAAATGTGGATTTCTATTCCGGGTTTGTTTACAATATGTTAGGTATTCCGAAAGAGTTGTTTACTCCAATATTTGCAATATCCAGAATTGCTGGTTGGAGTGCTCACCGTATTGAGGAAATTGTCAATGCCGGCAAGATAATTAGACCTGCATATAAAAGTGTGGCAAAAAGACGCGATTATGTAGATATAGAGAATAGATAAGATATAACCAAGGTATGCAATTAAAGTAAAAAATTAAATAAAAGTACATATAAAGGCCTTGACTAGCATATATAGAAAGAGTAATATATTTAGCATGCGAAATATTTCGATGCGAAATATATTACTCTTTTTTATTGTTGTCGAAGAGGAATAGATTTATGCAAAGGAGCAGAATGATGGAGAATGTAAGCAGGGGAATTGCAGTAAGCAGGTTGCTAAAGCAAATTATGGGATTGATTAAAAATGCCAACAGACCTTGTGGTGGAATGAATTTGACAGGACCACAGGCAATGCTTGTAGGTATTATAGCCCATTACGGTGAGATGAAGATTAGCGACTTAAGTGAAAAGATGGGGCTTTCCAAAAGCACAGTATCAGGAATAGTTGATAGATTGGAAAAACAAGGTATTGTTGAAAGAATGCGAAGTAAAGATGACAGGAGGGTGGTATGGGTAAGTTTATCATCAGAGCATAAAGCATGTATGAAAAATAAATTTGAATCGATAGAATACAAGTTGGAAGAGATAATGAGGGAAGCTACCGATGAAGAAGTAAAAAAAATATTTGAAGGTTTGGAAATATTAAAGAACCTGATTGAAAAAAATAACAACGATAATTTATTGCATAAGGAGTAGATTTAAAGATGTACAAATTAACTAGATATTTAAAACCTTTTATAGGACTGATTCTTGTTTCTATAGTATTTCTTTTTGGTCAGGCAATGGCAGACCTGGCTTTGCCCGACTATATGTCAAAGATAGTTAATACCGGCATTCAAAATGGAGGCATAGAGAATGCAGTCCCAGAGGCTATAAGGGCAAATCAGATGTATAAAGTATTAATTTTTATGAGTGAAGATGACAGGAAAGAAGTATTAAATAATTATGTACTTATTGATAACTCGGATGAAGATTATCAAAAGTACGTTAATAAGTATCCTGCCATAGACAAGGAACAGGTGTATGTTCTAAAAGAAGATGCTGAAGTAGAAAAGCTGAATCTTACGATGGGAAAAGCAATGATTGCCGTATCACAAATAGAAAAGGCGAAAGAAGAGGCAAAGGATGGCTATATTGAATTCAATGGACAGAAAATTCCGGCGGATACTGATTTATTTGCATTATTAGCTTTAATTCCCGATGAAGTGCGTAGTGAAATGAACAGGGAAATGAACGATAAGCTTGATGCCATGGAAGAAAGCACAATTGTACAGTATGCTGTAAACAGTATTAAAGCCGAATATGCAGCATTAGGTATGAATGTAGATAAAATTCAGAATCAGTATATTATAAATATTGGGCTTAGAATGTTGTTGGTTTCACTTTTTAGTGCATTGTGTGTGGTCTTTGTAGGCTTTTTTGCGGCAAGGACTGGAGCCGGCTTGGCTCGGAATTTAAGAAGAGATGTATTTACGAAAGTTGAAAGTTTTTCTAATTCGGAAATGGATAAATTCTCTACTTCATCTTTAATAACCAGAACAACCAATGATATAAATCATGTACAGATGCTTGTCATGATGATGATTAGAATGGTTTTCTATTCCGTTGTAATGGCTATAGGTGGAGTTATAAAAGCAATTGGCAAAAGCCAGTCCATGACTTGGGTTATTGCAGTAGGTGTAATTGCAGTAATAGGATTGATTCTTGTGGTGCTTGTGGTTGCATTGCCTAAATTTAAGCTTATTCAAAAGCTTGTTGACAAGCTGAATTTGGTTACAAGGGAAAATCTTGCGGGTATGATGGTTATTAGGGCATTTAATACTCAGAAGTTTGAAGAAGATAGATTTGATAAGGCAAACCAAGACCTTACCAAGACCAATCTTTTTGTAAACCGGGTTATGACTGTGTTATTCCCGTCCATGTCATTGGTGATGAATGGAATCACATTGTTAATAATATGGGTAGGGGCGAATCAGATAGCTAATTCCAGTATGCAGGTGGGAGATATGATGGCATTTATGCAATATGCCATGCAGATAATGTTTTCCTTCCTGATGCTGTCCTTTATGTTTATCATGGTACCTAGGGCTTCTGTTGCAGCTCAGCGTATATCTGAAGTTTTGGAGACAGAGCCTCAGATAAAAGATCCGAAAGAAGTAAAGACTTTTAGTGATGAAGATAGAGGTGTTGTAGAATTTAAGAATGTTTCCTTCAAATATGATGGTGCCGAGGAAGACGCGCTTAAAAATATAAACTTTAAAGCATTGCCAGGGCAGACAACGGCTATTATCGGTTCAACCGGGTCCGGTAAAACAACTCTTGTTAACTTAATTATGAGATTCTATGATGTTACCGAAGGACAGGTTTTAGTTAACGGAGTAGATGTGAGAGAAGTTACTCAACAAGATTTACGAGACAGGATAGGGTATGTACCCCAGAAGAGTTTACTGTTTAGCGGAACTATTGAATCCAATATGAAGTATGCCAATGAAAATGCTTCTGAAGAAGATATAGAGGAAGCCTTGGATATTGCGCAAGCTTTAGGTTTTGTAAATGAAAAGCCTGATGGCATTAAATCGGATATATCCCAAGGGGGAGGTAATGTTTCGGGAGGTCAGAAACAAAGGCTTTCTATTGCCCGAGCACTGGTAAAGAAACCGGATATCTATGTTTTTGACGATAGCTTTTCAGCTCTTGACTTTAAAACGGATTCAGCATTAAGAAAGGCCTTGAAGGATAGATTGCAATCAGCTACCGTTATTATAGTTGCTCAGCGTATTTCAACTATTATGAATGCAGAACAGATAATTGTGTTGGATGAAGGAAAGATTGTAGGCAAGGGTACCCATAAAGAATTAATGGAAAATTGCCCGACTTATCAGGAAATTGCTTTATCGCAGCTGTCAAAGGAGGAATTGGCATGAGTCAAAATAACAAACCGTCGGATTTAAGAAGACCTCCAAGGAGAGGAGGAATGGGTCATGGCCCCGGAGCCATGATGCCGGGCGAAAAGGCAAAGAATTTTAAAGGTACAATGAAAACGCTGCTTAAGCACTTGAGTGTTTATAAAATAGCTATATTTATTTCACTATTATTTGCCATGGCTAGTGCAGCATTTTCGATAATAGGGCCTAAAATCATGGGAAGGGCTACTACAAAACTGTTTGAAGGAGTTGTGGCGAGAATTTCCGGAACCGGTGATATTGACCTGAAGGCTATAGGTCAGATATTATTGGTGCTTGTTGGTTTGTACTTTTTAAGTGCATTATTCGGATATATACAGGGATGGTTAATGTCCGATGTATCAATGAAGGTAAGTTATACGTTCAGAAAGAATATTTCTGAAAAGATTAACCGTATGCCTTTAAGATATTTTGATTCTACAAACCACGGTGAGGTTTTATCCCGTGTAACCAATGACGTTGACACATTAAGCCAGACGCTTAATCAGAGCTTAGGTCAGATAATTAATTCAGTGACCACTGTTGTTGGAGTTCTTATTATGATGCTTAGCATAAGTTGGAAATTGTCTTTGGTGGCTATAGGAACTTTGCCTTTGTCACTAATACTTATTATGCTAATTGTAAAAAAGTCGCAAAAGTATTTTATGCAGCAGCAGGTTTATCTTGGAAATTTGAACGGTCATATTGAAGAAATGTATGGAGGACATGTTGTTGTTAAGGCTTTTAATGGCGAAAAGAAGAGCATTGAAAAATTTACCGAAGTTAATAATAAACTCTATGGCTCAGCGTGGAAGTCACAATTTTTAACTAGTATTATGATGCCTCTTATGGGCTTTGTAGGAAACTTGGGGTATGTGGCAATATGTATTTTGGGTGGTTATTATGCAGCAAGGAAAGTTATAGAAGTTGGTGATATCCAAGCTTTTATACAATACGTGAGACAGTTTACACAACCTATTTCACAGCTGGCGAATATATCTAATGTTCTTCAGCAGACTGCGGCTGCAGCAGAACGTGTATTTGAGTTTTTGGATGAAGAGGAAGAAGTACCGGATGCAGTTAACACCGTTAAGCCGGATGATATAAAAGGGATAGTTGAATTTAAGAATGTTCATTTCGGTTATAAAGAGGATAACATTATAATCAATGACTTCTCAGTGGTGGTAAAACCCGGGCAGAAGGTGGCTATTGTAGGTCCTACCGGGGCAGGAAAGACAACTATGGTTAAGCTGTTAATGAGATTCTATGATGTAAATAAAGGTTCAATATTAATTGACGGCCATGATATTAGGGAATTCTCCCGTAAAGATTTACGTTCATTGTTCGGTATGGTTTTGCAGGATACATGGCTTTATAATGGCAGTATTATGGATAACATCCGCTATGGCCGTCTGGATGCAACCGATGAAGAGGTTATTGCTGCAGCAAAGGCTGCCCATGTGGATAGTTTCGTGCATACTTTACCCAAAGGCTACCATATGGAGCTAAATGAGGAGGCCAGCAATGTATCTCAGGGACAAAAGCAGCTGATAACCATTGCAAGGGCGATTTTATCCGACCCGAAAATATTGATTCTGGACGAAGCAACAAGCTCGGTGGATACCCGTACTGAGATTCAAATTCAGAAAGCTATGAATAATCTTATGAAAAACCGTACAAGTTTTGTGATAGCGCACCGCCTTTCCACAATACGTGATGCCGACCTCATTTTGGTTATGAACCACGGTGATATTGTTGAGCAGGGAACTCACGAGGAGTTGCTGGCTAAGGGAGGATTCTATGCAGAACTCTATTACAGCCAGTTTGAAGTTTCAAAGGCAAGCTCTTATTAATAAAGAAAAGCATCAAACAGAGAACCGTCCCCCCGTTCTATATAGAACGGGGGGACGGTTCTCTGTTTGATGTCAAAGGATAAAAAATAAATTATTTTTACCGTTACTGTAGACAAATAAATGAGTATAATTATATGAAAGCATTACATAAGAGGTAAAAGTCATATCACTTAAATTTACTATACTTTTCGAAATGTTTCGTATAACCTTATAGTATAAGATTAATAGATATGGCAATAAGCTTTTTGAGGAGAATAACATATGATTGGTGTGTTAAAGGTGAGTAAAGAACGAGATAGCATCTTAATTGAAAATACTTTAAAAGGCGACATAAATTCCTTTGAAGAATTGATGACGTTATATCAGGGTAAGTTGTTTAATTTTATATCTAAAATGACAGCGTCACGAGAGGATGCAGAGGAGATAACCCAGGAGGTATTTATAAAGGTATATAAAAACCTATATAAATACAACAACAGATGGAGTTTTTCCACCTGGATTTATCGTATAGCTATAAATACTCTTAGGAGTGAGTACAGAAAAGTAAAAAATATTAAAAATGTTGATTTCTACGCAAATGTACCGGAACTGCCTGCAAACTTTAGTGATTATCCTGATATAGCTTACGAAATTAAGGAACAGCGGGTGGAAATAATTAAACTTATTGACGGTCTTAAAGAAGATCAGAAGACAGCACTGCTTTTAAGATGTATGCAGGATTTTTCTTTTAAGGAAATTGGCGATATATTGGGAATATCGCCGGAAGCTGCAAAGATGAAGATACAAAGGGCTAAGCAGACTATATGCAAGAAGTATGAAAAACTGGCAGAGGGGGGTAGATAAAAATGAAATGTAATTTTAATCTTGATGACATAATTAAGTATTCCGAAAACTTGCTTTCGGATGAAGAAAAAAAGAGAGTTAAAGAACATTTGGACGTATGTGAAAAATGTAGGAGACACTATGGTGTACTGAAATTTACAGAGACTTATGCAAAAGACAGTTCGTTGGTAAGTGAGAATATCAGTAAAAATGTAATGGGAGTGATTGATGTGAATAGATATAGTAAGAATAAGAAATTTTGGCTGGGTGGGGCTTTTCATAGGGCAATGCCTGTTATAAAACCGATTTTAGCTTCAGCAGCAGTGCTTGCTGTGGTGATGGTAGGTGCAATGAATATTGACAGATTTAGAGGAGTGGACTCTAATCCCGGTAGTACTGGACCTGGTTCAAACCATTCGGCTGTTGATCCGCAAAACACTAACACAGGGAATTTACCTGAAAACAATAGTACAGATCAGGAAATTGAAGAAACAATTACAATTACACTTTATTATGCAAATTCCAATGCTGACAAAGTTGTTCCGGAGGAAAGAGAAATTGTAATAGGCAAAGACACGCAAATAGAAAGAGCAATCTTTGAAGAATTACAGAAAGACCCTAAGATCGCAGGACTGTATTCAGCAATACCTGAGGGAACAAAACTTATATCGGTATCAACTGAAGGTGGAGTATGTACCCTCAATCTCTCCAGGGAGTTTATTGACAACAATCCCGGAGGATCAGCAGGAGAATTAATGGCTCTATATTCAATAGTTAATACATTGACAGCACTTCCTGATATTAATGAAGTGCAGTTCCTTATTGAAGGACAGAAGGAAGATGTATATATCCATACTGTATTTAATGAACCTTTCAAAAAAAATAATGATATTATTGAGAAAAGCACCGGTGAGATAAAATCTGAAGTTGAATCTAGGGCACAAATAGCCATTCAATCTATTAAGGAAAAGAATATGGAAAAACTGGCGTCAATGGTACATCCGGTGAAAGGTGTGTTATTTTCTCCCTATTCCCACATTGAATTGAATAAGCATAAAGTGTTTACAAAGGAAGAATTAAGAGGCCTATTGGAGTCGGATAAAGTGTATAACTGGGGAGACTATGACGGATCGGGTGAGCCGATTGAACTTACCTTTAAGCAATATTACGACAAATTTATATATGATCTGGATTTTGCCAATGCAGAAAAAGTGGCATTCAATGAAATACAGCAATCGGGAAACACTATTGTAAATATTTCCGATGTTTATCCCGAAGGTAAATTTATAGATTACTATTTCCCGGGAATCAAAGCAGGTTATGATGGAATGGATTGGGCAAGTCTAAGGTTGGTTTTCGAAGAGTATGACGGTCAATGGTATCTTGTATGTATTGCCCACGGTCAATGGACTATTTAAAAAATTAGATTTATAAGTAAGTATACCGTTCTTTGGTATTATGCCGAGAACGGTATATTTTTTGCATTTTCCTCCTTATAGTTTTCTAAATTGCAGTACATCGTTGAAATTAGTTAATAAAAAATGCCAAATGATCAATGTTAAATATATATCGGGCTTGTTCTTTCAATAGCTTGCTTTTTGAATCTATTATCGCTGCAGAATTTTTAAAATGGCTGATTATTTCTAGGTCATTAAGGCTATTACCCATGACAAAGATATTGTCCTCATTAAAATTATTTAGCTTTAGTATCTTTAGTATTCCATTAAGCTTACTAGCATCATGGGAAGTTATATTCACAATATCCTTTTCACAAGATACTTTCAACAAAGAATTTGACTGTATACTTGGAGTTATAGCTTTTTTTAAAGTAAGAACTTTATATACCAAGTCGTTCTCTTTATATACTCTAATTTTCGGTATATCCGACAATGCTTCCAAAGCTTCTTTTTCTAAGTTTACAGTCTCATTGTAATTCAAGCTAAAGTCAACTACCTGTCCGCCATTTGCAAATACACCGCCAGTTATATAACTTTTTATCGGATTACACTTTTTTAGTGCAATGTGTAAAGGTAGGGAGGTGGCAAGATAGATTCTGGCTTTATCTTTTAGAAACCGTATACTCTCTATAGCTTTTTCGCTAACAACCCCCAATTCATTAGTTATAGTGCCATCAACATCTAAAAATATGGCTTCTATATCTTTCTTTATGGGAAGCCTTATAGGGGTATAATCCCCAAAATATCTTTCAATATTAAGGTCAACTCTATGGGAATAGGATAAATAGCAGTCGCAAAATTTTCTATCACATTTAAAGGGCTCTGCTAGATTTTGATTTGTATATATATTAAACAGCCTATTTTTATTGAGGTGACAAGGGTAAGCATCACCATTTGCTCTTATAAAAACACTATCAGTTCCTGCATTACAGCAATTATTCTGAACTCTGTTTCTCTGTAACTCATTGTAGAAAAGGGGATCTACTTCTATCAGAGATTTAATTTGGGATTGTGTATATCTTCTCTCCTCTCTTTCCTTTGCGTTAATCCACATATATACATCCTTAGGCAATTGCTTTCGAAGTTGAAATACATATTCCAAATCATCGGGTAAAGCAACTATTCCAACGCATAAATCAATATCGGTTTTGAGTAGCTTCACTTTATTTACAAATTCATCAATAGAAATCATTTCCGGATGACAGCTTGCCCATAACTTGACTTTTGACAAGTCAACATTTAAGGCTTTTAACCTCTCTAAAAACTGATATTCATTAAAACTTAAATTGGTTTGACATGATATATACTTGCATTTGGGGTTTGAGGCAAGTTTTCCAAGGGCTTCTACATAATGATCATGTATGAGACCTTCCCCATAGGGTGTTAAAAAAATTGAGACCTCATTCTTAAACTCTGTGGCATCAATAAAATTACAAAACTTTCTTAGGCATTCCTTGTCCTTTGAAATTTCTATTTCAGTAGGTTTTCTTTTTGCAAAACAGCAATAGGAGCAGGAGTAATTGCAGGAAGACAAGAAGCCTCTAAAATATATGTTTTTTACATCTTCAATCATCACAAAATCTCTCCATTTTTTCAGCAACAACATCAGATATAAGCATAGGCCCTATATAGTCCGACAAAGAAAGACCAAGAGGTGTTAATTTTATTCTTCCATCTCTTTCTATGATCCACTTTCTACTATGAAATTCACTAAATATGGGGAAATCCTCGTATAAATATGTACCAAAAAGCTCCTTATATTCAGATAAATCAACTCCTCTATAGTAAAGGAGATTTTTTATTAGAAACCTCCGCTTCATTTCCTCATTGTCCAGTTCATAAAAGCTTATATTGCTAAAAAATTCATTACGTTCTATATACTTGTCCAATAACTTATTGCATTTGGATTGTTTCGAGGTATATATTTCGCAAAAATGAAGATTTCCAATGTAGCTTCTGCCTCCACAACCGAGAGCAATCATATTTTCAAATCCACAGCTGTTTTCAATTAAAGGTTTATCTTTTACAAACCTTCTCATAGAAGTTTGAAAATATCCTTTATCTCTTAAAAATTCGCATATCATAAAATACATTCTATATTGAAGGTCCGTATCTATGTCAAAGTTCATATATATGCTTGTATTTGGCCTTTTATAAAGGGGATAAACGAATATTTCATTCGGTTGATACGAGACAGCCATATCCAATGAGTATCTTAAGCTCTCAAAAGTCTGAGAATCAATCCCATATATCAAATCAATATTAAAACTATCAAACCCTACAGATTTTATGTCATTAAGGGCTTGATGGATTTTATCCACACTATGAAACCTTTTTAGCCTATCCAGTTCGTTTTGAACAAAGGATTGAACGCCAATACTAATCCTGTCTACTTTTTTGGATTTCAAGAATGCCAATTTTTCATAGGTAGTCTGGTTAGGGGAAGTTTCTATAGATATATTGACCTTATTTAAATCTATTCCGAAATCAAACTCGGCTATATCAAACAAGTTTTCCAATTGATTTATGGATAAAATTAAAGGGGTTCCTCCACCAAAAATCAATGAATTAAATTGAACACCTTCAAAATTTAATACCTCCCTGTAGTTTTTACTGTGACGCTTAACTGCTGCAATATAACTACTTATTTTTTCAGCATTTTCACACGGAATGGAAAATAAATTGCAATATCCGCATTTAGTTTCGCAAAAGGGTATATGAAAATACAGCGTTGTGGGACTTTTTATTAATTCTGAGTTATACTCTTTTAACTGTAAATTTTCAATATATTGATAAGCAGTCTTATGGGGATAACTATACATATACTGCTTATAGGCATTATGTATTACCATAATCTCACCTGCTTACAATGTAAAATGTTTGTAAGGAACAGTGTAGACTATTTCATGGGACAAGCAGTGAAAATGGTAACCATCTTCCCCATAACAGCTTCCATGATCAGAGCAGGCTATAACAAAGGTTTTGCCTCTTGTTCTAAAGAAGTCAAACAATCTCTCAATATGGCTATCTACATATCGTAGTGCTGCAGCATGCGATTCTTTAGAATCTCCCTTTGCCCCTTCAAGATAGAAGTAATTGGGATAATGAATACTATCTATGTTCAAATACATAAATATTTTCTTATCGGTATCATATTCTTTAAGTTTTCTTTCAATGAAATCCAATTGGTTTTCAAAGCTGTTTTTTATATGGCAACTAAAGGATGGATGCCAGAAGCTTCGTTTAAAAAGATTTGGAAGCACTCTGTTTAGTTCCGTTCTTTTATTAAAAAAGCCAACTCCTCCAATACATATTGTTTCATAGCCCACTTTTTCAAGGCCTTCTACAAAAGTTGCCCCATCAAACAAAAAAGCCTCCTTGGGGGCAGGCATATTGCCAACCATACCCTTAGGTATAAAAAGTCTTTCCATTTCAAACATCGGTACCGGTTCGGCAGGAGTCGGTAAAAATCCTGCAAACATTGCCAAATGAGATGGATAAGTGAAATTACCCGGGGCATGACGTTTTTCCCATTTACCGTATTTATTAAGATTAGGAGTTCCGTTATTTTCTTGTTCATTAAAAGCCACATCATATCTTAAAGTATCTAAGCAAACAAACAAAATATCATGGGTACCTACTATCTCATTCATATTTACTGAATATTTAGCTTTCTTAAAGTCTCCTAAGACTTCCATTGGTACTTCTTTGGTTATCTTATCCATAGTTCACCATCCTGATTAATTGATTTTTGTATATTTTATTCTCGTTATAAATATCTTGGTAGATGAGGTCTCCCTGAGCATTAATTTCTATAATCACAGGCTCTAAATTTTTCCCTTTTAAAAGTATATCGATTCCAGCATAATTTAGCCCATTAAAACAAGCTACAGCTTTCTTGCACAGTTCTCCTATCTTGCAAAACACTGTTTGAGGAAGCTTTAGTAAATTTATATCCAATGCCTTATTGTTTAAATGTAGATTTGTGATAGGAGAACTTGAGCACCTGGCTACCATAAAATCTATTTTTCCAAACTGATAAACCACCCTTATATCGTAACTGTAGCTATTGAATTTAGGTTTTGGTATCCACTTTTCAATAATATAAGGTTGAGAAAGAATAAAATTGACCATATCCTCTATTATTTCAATTTGGTCTATTTTGCGTATTCGTTTTGTGTTAACAAATTTCCCTTCTATCTTATTAATAGATGTATAAATAATTTCCGAATTTATTCTTGGGTGATATCTATAAGCAATTATTCCGGCTGCACCTGAGCCATATCTTGGCTTTATAAATAAACTATGATTTTTATTTTCTCTTATATATTGTCTAAGGGCATTTATATCAGGAAATATTTCGTCAACCGGTGGGGTTACAGGGATTTCTTTTTGTATGAGAATATCTTTACATTTTTTCTTATCGAGGGTATTAATGATACTTTCCGGAGAGTTCAGAAAAGTCAGTTTCTTGTTGCTATTAATTCCCTCTAAATAATCAGTATATCCTTTTACCAGAAAGTTTAGATTAGATATATCCGAATCCTCATATTTAGGAGGGTCAACTTTTGCAATACTGTTTTTTGCAACATGAACAAGGGATGAACCAATCTCAAAAAAACTGACATCTACCCCTAGTTCTTCAGCTGCTTTTAAAAAGTAATCCCTTCTTTTAGTTCCTGATTGTCCTATAAGAATAATACTCATAAACTAACAATCCTTATTCTGTCAGCATGGGATAATTTCCATACTCTTCGTCATTTTCCATCTGCTCATCAACATTTATGTTTAAAGGAAGCTTTTTTAATTTTATCAGATATTCATCGCTAATGAAATGATAATGCAAATCTAGTAATTCTAAGTGTTTTAGTTTATCTGCATTGTCTAAAATAATCTGTGCACCTTTATTGGAAAGGGTTCCGTTGGAGAAATCTAAAATCTTAAGATTTGAAACAATGTCCGAGTTTAAAACCAGTTCAACAATCTCATCCTGAATTTCACTGTTACCTAATCCGAGATATTCTAAATTTTTAAAATTCTTATTTTCGATAAGCTTTTTTATATCTTCAATACTTCCATCAAATCCGTAATATTCAACCCCAAAATATAAATTAAGCTTCTTTAATTTAGGCAAGTTGGAATTGGCGATTTCTAAAATTACCGATCTAGGAAGCCCGCCGCAGATAATTTCAAGGGATTCCAACTCAGTATGGTTTAATTCACCTAAGCTAAGGTTGTTACTTCCTTTAATCTTCAGGTGCTTTAAGTTTTTTAAGGATTTCAACAGTTCATTATAATTTCCTTGTTCTATCCATGAAACTTCACATTCTTCCGAATCCATATCTCCTATAAAAAGGGATTCAATATGAGAGAATTTTTCACTATTTTTAGCAAACATATCAAGAATGGGCTGACAGTTATTATCGTAGGATTCTCCCCAGCATCCGACAACTATGTTTTTTATGGAGCCTAAGTCGGGATCCTTTAATATCTCTTCCGCTAATGTAGCAGCATTCTTGTCTCCATCCTCATAATCCTCATATTCATAATAATATTTTTTTATATCCTTCATATTATACACCTCCTAAATTAGTATATCATAATTAATCAAAATTTGAAAAATTTATTTTCTTTATGTTTTACTTTGATATAATAATACCAAGTTTTATATAATTTTGTTTTGTGTGGGGTGTTTGATTTGCATAAATCTAAATTGTTGATAATAGCGGCATTAATTGGGCTTCTTATTTTTACAGCCTGTGATGAAGATACAAAGAAGACTGATAATGAAACTTTATTTCCGACTGCTGCAAAGTTTGAAGATGCTATAGACTTTAATGAAATTAATATATCCGGCATAAAAATTAAGAACTTAAGTACAGGGCAGGAATCAATTTTAATTAAGGATGGCATAGTAAGGGAGTTCCGCGAGTTTATTAAGGAAATGAATTTTATAAAAACGAATGAAGATTGGGCTCAAGAATATGAGGCCGAAATTTTAGAGAGTGGAGAATCGGTTTTGAAAATAGTATTTTCGGGAAGAGCAATTTGGTTTAATGAAAGAGTTAAGATAGGAAATACAGTTCTAGAAAGCGGAGCTTATAAATTGGATGAGTGGATATCCGATAATATTAAGCATTTTTATGAAGGCGAGGTATTAGATCCTCAACATATTGAGATGCCTTCATATATATCTATGCCTGAAAATATATACAATATAGATATGTTCGACAGAGGAAGCGGCAAGATCAACCTACCGGAGGTTTTTACCAAGTCTTATATTTTTGTTGAAGAAAACATTTTGAATCAAAAATATGAGCTCGTCCATGCAGAAAAGATTTTTAATAATGAAGCAATGGAACTGAAGAAGCAACAGGCAATGAAAAATTGCAGGGCACTAGTTTTGGAGATTCCTATAAGTTATTTCAATGTTGACTCGGACAGCGGATATAAGCAATTGGTTTATGCTTCAAACTCTGTTATAGTAGCAGAGAATTTGGAAAACCCGGGAATTTATAGACTTTTTACCGAAAGAATGATAGTTGATTTTAAAGTTAATGATCAATTTATTAAAGGATTTGAAGATATATTCAATACAAATGCAAACGAATCAAAGAATTTAACTCCCGATGAAATAGAGACATTATTTAACGAGAAGTCTCTTTACTACATGGAATATATCTGCAAAAACCTTAATATAGAGAAATGGAGAGGAAGGGAACCTAATGGACTAAAAAAACATAAGATGGTTCTAAATAACCAAGAAGGACCTTATACGGTTTTGGAATTTTATGATGATTATGAATTAAGGCTTTTGTTTTTTAAAGATAACAAGTTTATTGATTATATAGACTATGGACATAAATTTGCCGGAACAGAATACCGTATTGAGAAAGCCGGTAATAAAATATTTATTGCAGGAAGAAAAAACCGAGGTTATGGTACTGGTGTAGATGAGAATTTCGAAGAGTGGTATTTATTGAATGATAAAGGTAAAAAACTTGTTATTGGCTTTCCATATAATTATTTTAATCAGACGAGTCTTTGGGGATATGAATTGACTGCCAACAACATTCAATTTAATGCTAGCAACAACATGAGTCTGATAGTTGACTATAATATCAGGAAGTTTTATGGTTTGGATATTGATATTGCTGACGAATACGGTTATGTAACTATAGAAGGGAAAAAGAGAGTAATTTTCAAATGGGATGATGAGAAATCTGTATTTGTATCCGACTATGACAAAAATGAAATGGGTATGTTTGAAATTCCTCCCGAAAGTGATGATATTACCGAAAAATGCACTAAGTTATTGAAGCAGAAATACCAACAATTGCTTGAAATTGTGTCATCACCTATAGATATTGATGAATTTAATGCAAAATACATAAAAGATTCATGGAGGGATTTTCTAAACAGTTGCATGGATTGTGAGGAGAAATTTAAACTGCTTGAAATAATAGGTAATATCAAAGAATAGTTATTGTATATAGTGCTATAAATATAAATCAGCCCTAAGCATAACTTAGTTCTTAGGGCTAAATTTATATGGAGTTTTTGATTGATTTGGTATTCCTGTAAAACAAGAATTTCCAAATTTAATTTCTAAACTTTTACCAAAGATCAAAATTATATTATGAAGGTTACGATTTGGGGGAGAATTGTTAACTGTTTGAAATTGTATTTATTAATGCTTCAAACCTTTCCTTAAATATTTCCTGTGAGTCATACTGCATACCGAATTCGCATGCAATGAGTGCATCTCGCTTCATTCCGGCTTTTGCAAGGGAATCGGCAAGATTATACCAGTTCTGCGGTGAGTTTGGAGCTTTTTTTACTTTTTTAAAATGGTAAGGAACAACATTGTTGGAATAATATGTACTTACGCCTTCAGCAGGCTCAAGCTGCGAACCGTTCCATTGAAGTAATCGGATATCATAAGTATCGTCCTCGGTTTTTTCCCATATGGCAAGTTTGGCTTTGGAATTATTTCTGTCATTGCTTGATGCCTTAAGAAGTTGAAGCCTGTGATAATTGGAGTTGAAAATTTCATTAATGTTGTCTTTGTCAACTGAGTAACAACGTAGAACAGCATTTTTATCCTTTGCGGATAAAGCTATAAGAAGTTGTTTTTTTCCTTCACCGGTAAAATCTACGAGGTTTCTGTAATTAACGCTTTCATAGCCTGAATCGGAAATTTCACTAGCAATGTGCCAATCATTGTTTTCCTTTTTTAGAATAATGGTCTTGATTTCATCATTATATCTGTAGGATACAACTAATTCATCCTGCAAGTCGCCGTCTATATCTCCAAAACTAATGATATCGGAGTTTAAAGGGTATTTTGGTGTCAGTATATTTGCTCCTTCAGGTACAAACTTTTTGGCGATTGCATAATAGTTTTCATGAGGCTGTCGAGATAATATGTTTGACAGTTGTCTGTTTAAACCTTTAAAAAATATTTCAATAGGATTCCTATTAAAAGGCGCAAAACCCGGTCTGCTTATATTGGACTTTGCAGAAAAATTTTGATCCTTAATATTTTGTGACAGTAATATTCTGCTGGCCAAAGCTACACCTATAATTGGAAGTGGAAACATTGCTTCAATCTCCTTCTAAAAAATATTCTGAGTCATTATATGAATAAAATATAAAATGTGTTAAATTTAAATAGGAAAAAGTAAAAGTATTCAAGAATATACATTATAGAAATTTTTCTGTATGCAAAAGTCCATATACTGCTATTGTGCTTTGCAGCTATGTTTGATATAGTATTATTATCTTAAAGGCATTTCTTGCTATTCTTAAATTCTAAAAATAAATATGGGGGTTTTTTACTTATGAAAAAAAGTATTGTGAGAAGAATGTCGTTATCCCTTCTAGTCTGTATAACCGCAGTATCATTGTTTGCATGTAATTCAGACAAAGGTACCCTTGTAACTTCAGGACAAAACATGCCTGCGCCTACTTCTACTCCTACTCCGGTAGTAGAGGCAAGTTATGTGGCTGAAAGTACACCAACCAGCACTCCCGAACTTCCCAAATACAATCAAAAAAGGGTTAAGGCAAAGGGTTTATACTTAACTGCTTCGTCAGCAGGTGCAAGACTTGATCACTATATTGAGTTGGCCAACAATACCGAGATAAATAGTTATGTTATAGATGTAAAAAATGACTACGGCATTGTCAGCTATGACTCTAAAGTACCTTTAGCATCAGAAATCGGTGCAATTGAAAAATTATATGATGTTGATGAAGTTATAAAAAAACTGCATGATAACAATATTTATGCTATAGCAAGAATAGTTTGCTTCAAAGATCCGATACTTGCACAAAAGAAGCCGGAAATGGCTATAAAGAATCCTGAGGGAGGACTATATGTCCATAATAAAATGAACTGGGTAAATCCCTATAACATGGACGCATGGCAATATAATATAGATTTGGCTAAGGAAGCCCTTGAAAAGGGTTTTGATGAAGTACAGTTTGACTACATAAGATTCCCTGATGGAAAGAAGAGTCAGATGGTTTTTGAAGGTAAAGACGATAGAGAAATGTATGAAGTTATAAATGATTTTTTGGCTTATTCAAGAAAGCAACTTCCCAATGCAATACTATCCGGGGATGTATTTGCGATTATCCTGGAGAGTCCTGGCGATACTGAGGGCATAGGACAATATTTTGAATATATCGGCGAGAATTTGGATTACTTGTGTCCGATGGCTTATCCTTCTCATTATGCAAACGGACAGATTATAAATAATGTTAAGTTTCCAAAGCCTGACTTGGATCCTTATGGTGTCATCAAAAATACATTGCTTAAGGCCAAATCAAGATATGAAAAAGTTGAAGGGCACAAGCCAATATTGAGAACCTATTTGCAGGACTTTACTGCAACATGGATTGGAGAGGGAAATTGGCAGTATTATGAGGATGAGCAGGTTAGACAGCAAATTCAGGCAGTATATGATGCCGGATTTGAAGAGTGGTTCTTGTGGGATCCAATGAACAATTATAGAGAAGGAGCTCTTTTAAAAGAGAAACAAGAATAATTATATTGAGACATTAAAAGATATAAGTAATTTATAATTTAAGCGGATTACGCCTTTTTTACTCGGTTAAAAAAGGCGTAATTAATTATCTGCTCAAAAACAGAATAACCTGTGCATTTTGATAGTATTGAGGGAAAGTATATTTAATAAGGGTGGTTGAGGCTATAGAGTCCTAAAACTGTAGCACCGACGAAGTATTTATTGTATAATAAAATATATGTAGTAACAGGTCATTATTGCAGGTGCTTAGAAATTCTTAAAATCCCAACAAATATTTCCCGGAAAGGAAGGATATGCAGATGTATGTTAAGGACAAGCTGTTTACTTTCAACAAGGCATGGTGTATTGTGACCATAACAGTTTTAGTTGTATTTTATTTACTTACTTCGTTTACATACGCTGATGATTCAATGCAGGTAAATCTGGCTGTTTTAAGGGGAGAAAAGGGAACAACTGTTACAGTACCTTTGACAGTTAAAAATGTTCCTGCATCCGGTATTTATACATGCAGCTTTTGGGTGGATTTTGATCCTAATATATTTAATTCAGTGAGTATTACACCGGGAGAATTGATAATCAATTCAAGTGATTTTTACTCCAATGTGAATAGCACCAAGGGCTTTGTGGCAATGGTTTTTGAGGCACCGGCTGATGAGAGTAGAGTAATAAAAAATGACGGTACGATGGCATATATTAATTTTACTATTGCTGATAATGTTAGTGACGGTATATCTTTCCTTACATATAACCTATCAAGATCTGCCATATTTACAACAGGAATTAATGAAATTAAAGGAGTTATATATAACAACGGTGCAGTAGCGGTTGGAAAGGCTGCAATACCATCAGTGATACCGACTGTGACGCCTATGCCAAGTTCTACACCAACTTCGATTTTTACATCAACTTCAACTCCTACTCCAACTTCGACTTTTAAACCAACTTCAAGTTTTACACCAACTTTAACTTCTGCTCCAACTTACATGCCAACGGGTACAGCGGCATCGATACCGACACCTACTAAACTTCCCGTAATACCAACAGTACCGGCAGACCAAGGGACACCAACAACTACCCCTCCTTCAAGTAACATTCAGGTTCCAAAAGATATAGAGACACACTGGGCAAAATCATATATTCTGAAGCTGATAAGTATGGGAGTTGTTCAGGGATATCCCGATGGAACAATAAAGCCCGATAACAGTATAACCAGAGCGGAAGCTGTAACAGCACTCATGAAGGCAATAGGATACGGTCCTGCGGAAAACCCCCAATTTGATTTTGAAGATAAAAAGGAAATACCCGACTGGGTTAAGGGATTTTTAAAAACCGCTTTAGACCTAAAAGTGGTAAGTGGATATGAGGATAATACCTTTAGGGCTTCGAGAAATGTGACAAGGCAGGAAGTAGTTATAATGCTGATGAAGACTTTCAATTTCGAACCTTCAGACATTTCCAATAATAATTTTGCTGATGAAGAAAGGATTGCTTCATGGTCTAGAAGATATGTCAATACAGCTTGTAATTTGGGAATAGTAAAAGGTTATAATGACAATACTTTTATGCCCGATAAAAATGTTACAAGGGCTGAACTTTTTACAATGATTGCAAAGTGCTTTGAATACTTGGAAAAATAGCAGAAGTTTATGATAAACCGCCTGTAAGATTTAAGTTTCAGGTCTTGCAGGCGGTTTTTATTATATAATCCTCTAAAATTTAATCAAAATTACACACGAAGATATGCACATAAGTTTACTAATGAATATTTTTGTGCAAGTGACTAAAGATGCTAGAGTCATAGGCATTATTAATTTCGAGCAGTAATTTCTAAATTTTCGCTTTGACTCTTAATCTCATTAATCATATTAGAAATATTATTTACCCTATTATCCTGCTCTTCCATAGATGCTAGTATTTCCTCGGAAGTAGCCGCGTGTTCCTCAAAAATTGCAGCAATACATTCAATTTCAGATCTAACATCTCCAAATAGGGTAATAGTGTTTGTTAGCATTTTCAGCTCATTTTCAATTCCAGCATCAATTTCCATAAACGACTGATATAACTTTTCAAAATTGGTATTAACTTTGTCAACAATTGCCTCACCGGATTGAGTGGCTAAAGTTACACTATGTACTTTATTCATAGCCATTTCACTATCATCTTTTATTTGTGTTAAAACTTTATTAATTAAAGAAACAGTATCAGTACTTTTTTCTGCCAGATTCCTTACTTCTGATGCTACTACTGCAAAACCTTTTCCTGCTTCACCGGCTCTTGCAGCCTCAATAGCTGCATTTAGAGCTAAAAGATTGGTTTGCTCTGCTATTTGATTGATACTTTCCAGAAAATTATAAATATCATCCATACTGTTTCGAAGTTTTAAAACTGTAGCATAGGATTCATTTACTGCGGCATTAATAATTTTTATCTGATTACCCATCTCAGTTATATTTCTAACGCCCTCATCTATTATATCTTTTGTTGCAATGGAAACATCGGATAATTTTTGGGAGATTGAAGAGGTTTGATTTACTTGGTTATCAGCTTTTATCATTATACCGGTAATATTGTTGATAGTATCTACTTGTACAGTCATACTTTTTGATACATCTTCAACAGCAGCAACAACAGCATTACTTGATTCTTTTATTGTTTTTAAATAGTCAGTACAATCTGTTACAGCGGTATTTAAAACAACAGTACTTTTGTTGATTGTTGACACTGTATTTTCCATTTTTTCGAGTAAAGTATAGGCCTTTTGCTCATTTTCACTGGATTTTAGAATCATTTCTTCTCCCCAACGTGTAACAAAATACAACAAGCAAATTACAATATTAATTGAGATTATCGACATCACAATAATTCTTCCGGACATTATCTGTGAAATTATCAAAGTTATATCAAATAAACCTGCAAATATTACAAAGTTCTTTTTGTTAAAATAAATTGTCATTGCTAAAACAGGGATAAGCTGTGTGAGTGTCATTCCGCTTTTCTGTTCCGGGGGTGCTTTTTGAATAACGGCTAGTAAATCCAATAATATAACGAAGCAGATGCTAATTCCTATATATTTGCTAAGTTTTTCGTTTTTATAAGCAAATATTCCCCAAATGTTAACGACAATTGATAGTATAAATGGGATTGATGCCATACTTGCAAAATCTTTTCTAACGATATTTGATATTGCATAGAATAGTCCATATGCTGCAAATACTATTAGAATAATTTTGTTAACTTTTTTGGCATGATTCTCAAGAATTTTTTTGCCCATATAAATACTCCTCTCAAAGATTTTTGGTATAGCATAGAAATAATGAGCAGATTATAGTTTGTATATATTGTTATGTAAACATGTTGTGATCGGAGTAATTCACTATATAATTGTTTTTTAAGAAAGATACGATGTTGCGCCCCTTATTTGTATTTAACAAAAAGTCCTCTGAAAAGATGAAAGAATATATTATGTTAACAATTTTTATATTTATCGGAGAATTTTTTATAGAATTAAGAGGGTGCTTTGTTTGAGACTATTGCTAATTATAGGGAAAACCTTTGATTATTTTATTGCATCTACCTTATTTCTAATCATAAATGAACTTTTTGAGAACTTATTATGAAGCTTAAAAAAGGTTAAATAATTTCTTATAATTCCAAAATTGATGGAGTCAAAATCATCATTATGCTAACTTCAATCTGTCCAAGTAAGTATTTTCTCATATATACAAAATCGATAGAATTTACTTTTAAATAAGATGATTCAATGTTTATGAGTTTTTAGCTCTTCCCTCACACAATAATTCTATAATGAATACTTATATTACTGGAGATTTTATAAACTGAGGGGTATGTATGATATGGGAATTTATATTGAAGTAGAGCCGAAAGTAAAAATTTATGTAGAAGATATTAATCCGGAAGGTACAAAGACAATTCTATTTATTCATGGGTGGCCGGGAAACCATAAGTTGTTTGAATATCAGTTTAACCTATTGCCCAAATTAGGATACAGATGCATTGGAATAGATTGCAGGGGATTCGGTCAATCGGATAAACCTTGGACGGGGTATGACTATAACCGATTGTCCGATGATATTAGAATTGTTATTGATACACTTAAATTAAAGGATATAATCCTCGGCGGTCATTCAACCGGAGGCGCAATTTGCGTAAGGTATATGGCAAGACATAATGGTTATGGGGTGTCAAAACTCGCTCTATTTGCTGCGGCAGCTCCTAGTCTTATTCAACGGCCGTATTTTCCCTATGGTTTGCCAAAACAGACTATAATTAATATCATCCAGGGTACATATACCGATCGGCCCAGTATGCTAAAAGGATTTGGTAATATGATTTTTTATAATCCGGTCAGTGCACCCTTCTCCGATTGGATTTTTCAATTGGGGCTTCAGGCAGCCAGTTGGTCTACTGCGGCAATAGCAAATACATGGCTAGGGGAAGAAGAACTATTTAATGACCTAAAAAAAATAAAGGTTCCAACTTTGATTCTTCACGGTATTAATGATAGGGTTTGCCTATTTCCATTAGCCATAGCTCAAAAGAATAGTATCGGAAATTCCAAATTAGTGCCCATTGATAAGTGCGGTCATTTCTTATTCTATGACCAGAGAGAAAGGTTCAATCATGAACTAATACAATTCATAGAATCAAAATGATTTATTGGCAAATAATGTAGATAAATTACATCTAATACTTTTTGAGACAATTTAAAAGCTTTGACACAGCGCAACAGATATGGTATGATGTTACAAATGGTGCTTTGCCCTTTGTGGGGCAAAGTGCCATTGCTTTTTATTGGGAGAAATACCATTTAATTACTTGAAGAATGGAGGTATTTTCATGAGAGAGAAAGTCACAATTACCAAATCCGCTTATGAAAATTTACTTGCGCATTTAGTGGATTTTGAGGAAAGGAAAAATAATATTATCAACTTGTACTTTCCTGAGTATAACAAGCAAAGGGACGAGTTTGAAGAACTGATTGACAATTACATAAGTGCTTTAGATGACATTGTAAAGAATATATCTTTTTCTGACGTGTCCGAGAATGATTTTCCATTTGTTTGTTTAAATAGCGTTGTTGAGATAGAAGATGTTGAAGAAAATGAAATTTTTAATTATATGCTAATTGAACCGGAAGCCCCTAATACTAAATATGAATGTATTACAATTTTGTCTCCAATGGGAAAGGCTTTGCTATGTAAGAAAAAGGGCGAAATTTTTTCAGTTAAAGCCCCTTCGGGAGTATATAGATATAGAGTCAGGTCGATAAAATTGCAATAATCTCATATATAGGATGATAGTTTGAGTAAGAGCCTGTTTATACTGTAGTACGGTTAATTATTAAATCTTATTTCTCACAACACCAAGAATTAGGATACAGCTTAATATAAAAAGGAGGGGCTATATTAATGCCCCTCATGCTTTTTCTATCACTCTTACCATTCTAACACCGTTTATTGCCTTTAATCCCTTTACTGTTTCTTCCGGCATTGAACCTTCGATATCTAAAATAGTATATCCTATTTTATTTTTGTGTCGACTTAACATATCACCTATATTTATTTTATATGAAGCTATAAGGGAAGTTATCTGTCCAAACATATTTGGAATATTATCATGGGCTACAAGTACTCTAGTATCACCGGAACGTGCCAGTTCCGAATCAGGGAAGTTTACAGAATTTTTTATATGGCCTTTTTCAAGGAAGTCACGTAATTGCATAGCTGCCATTAAAGCACAGTTTTCTTCCGATTCGGGAGTTGATGCACCAAGGTGAGGAATTGTAATAATATTTTCAATTCCAAGCAATTCGTCGGATGGAAAATCTGTCACATAGCATGATATTGTACCGTTATCTATAGCTTCCAAAAGATCTTTGTTATTTACAAGCCCACCTCTTGCGAAGTTTAGTAAACGTACACCTTTTTTCATTATACTGAACATATCTTTGTTGATCATATTTTTGGTACTTTCCATAAAGGGTACGTGAATAGTAATGTAATCGGAAGTTGAAACCAACTCCTCAAGGCTTGAAGCTCTATGTACATTGCTGGAAAGTTCCCAAGCTGCAGAAATGGATATGTAAGGGTCAAATCCGATAACATCCATACCAAGGGAAAGGGCATCATTTGCAACCATAACCCCTATAGCACCCAAACCTATAACTCCTAGTCTTTTACCTTTAATTTCGGGACCTTCAAACTGTGATTTACCCTTTTCAACCATTTTTTCAACTTCACTGCCGTTGCCTTTAAGAGATTGAGCCCATTGTATTCCCTTAAAGATTTTTCTCGATGAAATCAAAAGACCGGCAATAACAAGCTCTTTAACTGCATTTGCATTAGCTCCAGGTGTATTAAATACAACAATTCCTTTTTCTGTACATTTGTCTATGGGGATATTGTTAACTCCTGCCCCGGCTCTTGCTATTGCTTTAAGATTGCTGGAAAATTCCATGTCAAGCATGTTGGCACTTCTAACAATTATTGCATCGGGGTCATTTACTTCTGTAGATATTTCATATTTTGCCTTATCAAATACGTCCAAACCTACAGGTGAGATTTTATTGAGTGTTTGTAATTTAAACAAGATAAATTCCTCCTATTTATTTTTTGAAATTTATAAATATTCTTATTATTCTTCAAGAGTTATGTATACTGATGCAGATAGTTTATTTTTTAACAAACTGCTCTTCAAAAAAATGCTTTATCGAAAGCAGAAGTAGAAATTATTGTGTATTAGCTGAATTGATTACTTTTTTGATATTTAAACTGCAATATTAAATTTTAGGATAAACACGTTTAACCTTAAATTATATTATACTACCAATTATCCTTATACTTCAAGTGTTTAAGTCTAAAAGAAAAGATATTTTTATTTTATGCTATGGCTTATTACACTAAAAGCTATGGCTTTAATGGACAGAAGCATGACTTTTCAAAGATTTTGCAAAATTGCATGTAAAATTATTAAGAAGGCAGAGTTTTTCATATTGTCTTAGTAATTAAAAATGACAGGTTTTTATGCCAGGTACTGAAATTTGATTTGTAAAGTTAATAAATCGTTTACAATTTATTAATTGACAAATTAATATTATTTAATATAGAATTAAAATTATTAATAGGTTATTTTTGTAAATAGCTATTTGAAATAGCCTATTATTATGTTTTAGTCATAAAAACAGCAAGAAAACTAAAAGTTTTTAAACAATGGAGTAGTGTTTTAAGAATAAATTTGACTATATCGAACATAGAATAATCTTGTGCTTTTTAAGCGACATTTTAAATTCTTTAACTAAAAGATACAAAAAGGAGAAGTTTTATGGATTTTAAACCTGGAGAAATAGTATTGTCAAACAAAAATTGTATAACTGGAGTCAAAAATAATTCTTCCAAATTAGTTGTTGATGAAGTATACCTTGATGGTAAACTTATTAAGGCTGAATATGTGAATGAGGAGGAAAAGAGTTTCGGTATATTTATGCATTCACTTATACTTAGCAATTATGCGGAAGTCATTAAAATTAACAATAAAGAAGTTAACGTAATAGGGGATGAATATGAAAAGGCTATTTTTCACTATACGGCATCAAAGGGATTTGATAAAAAACTTATCGAATCGATAGCTCCAAAAGTAAACGAGTTGACTTTTGATTATGATAATAACCTAAAGGTATCTACCCATTTAATTAATGAAAAGTTGAGAATAATTTCTAAAGGGACACCGGAAGAACTTTTGAAAAGATGCTCCCATATATTGATGGATTCAAAATTCATAAAGGTTACCCGTAAAATCTATAAAGAAGTGAATGCTGTGTTAAAAGATATGCTTGAAAGATGTGTGAGTGTTTATGCAATAGCTTTGAAAGATGTTTCGAGTATTTCAAAAGTGATATCTATGGATAAATATATTAATAATATGACTCTGGTCGGTTTGGTGGGAATGGCTGCAGCATAGAAAATTTAAATATGTGGGTGAAAGAAACTAAAAATAATAAGAATTATAGAGTAAGAATCAATAATATTTAAAGTGAAAGGATTATGTAATATTAAAAAAATAGCTTTATTATTTTGCTTGTGCTATTTATATTTCAATGCAAAGTAAGAAAAAGCTATTTTTTATATATTAAATACCTTATTTAAGTCAATAAATTCATATTCATTGAACTTTTTAATTATACATAAAGAAACATATACCGATATAGTGGGTTAATGCACCTAAGAATACAAATAAATGCCATACCATATGGTGATATTTAAAACCTTTACGGGCATAAATAGCAGCACCTATGGAGTAGAATACGCCTCCTGCAAGTATAAGCCAAAAGAGCAGAGGGTTTGCTTTTTTAAAGAACAACGGCATAAAAATGATTAATGTCCACCCCATAACCAGGTATATTATAAGAGAAAATTTGGGCATTGAATTTTTGGAGATGGATTTATAAAGTATGCCGAATAAGACCATAGCCCACTGAATACATAAGATTACAACTGCTTGCCATCCGCCTATGACAGAGATGGCTATAGGAGTATATGTACCTGCAATTGCTACATAAATGAATATGTGGTCAAATATACGCATTATTTTTTTGTGCTTTGAATTATATTCCATTATGTGATAAAAGGTTGACATAAGGAACATTAGAAATATTGAAACGCAAAATATAGTTACCCCTATGACATCAAAAATTGAGTTGCCTTTGGTATAAGCAATAATTGTTACTATAGGAATAGAGAACAGTACGAGTAGGGATGCAACTCCATGGGTTACGGCATTTGCAACTTCTTCGCCGAAAGTAAGCTTTAAAGGCAATTTTGACAACTATATTACCCCCTTTTTTGAAAGATATTCATTAATCTATCATTTTTATAAGGATATATCAATATATTTATTTATGTTATTATAATCTATGCTTGATATGTAAAAGAATATACATTAGGTATGTTTGCAATATTTAAGGGGTTAATGTGCATGTTGAAAGGCAATTTAAAATTAATAAGCTAAAAGTAAAAAAACATGTAATTTTAAAATGTTTATATATTATTTTGATGTAAAATAAAAGAAGAAAAATAAGGAGATGAGTTAATGGGCGCAAAAGAGAAGTATGAGAGAAGAAGAAAAAGATATTCTTCATTATGCGAAAAATATACTAAAGCAATAGATACTATCAGCAATCTCAGATTACTGGTGTTTATAGCAGGTATTGCATTGGTAATATTCTTATTCATTATTAAATACTATTTTATAATGGCTGCAATTATTATAGCGTTTTTAGTTTCTTTTGTTTACTTAATGTTTGAACACGATAAATTTATTAAAGCTAGACTTTACTCATCCATATTTGTAAAAATTAATGAGAATTCTTTAAGCCGCTTAAACGGTGAATGGGAGAATTTCTCTGACAATGGAAAAGATTTTCTTGATGAGAACCATCAATATGCTTATGACCTTGATATTTTTGGGGACAGGTCCCTGTTCCAATGGATTAATGTTGCCAATACTTATTTGGGCAGAAAAGCCTTGTGTAAATTGTTATTGGGATACAGTAAGGAACCGGAGCTAATAAAAAAGAGGCAGGATGCGGTTAATGAACTGGCAGAAAAACTTGCCTGGAGACAGAAGTTTTTAGCTGAAGGACTAATTGTGTCTGAAAATATTAAAGATCCCCAAAAGCTTATTAGTTGGGCAAAGGAGCAGCATGAGTTTTATAAAAAGCCTTGGCTTGCTATAGTTATCAAAGTACTTCCTGTTATTACTGTATTATCTTTAATATTGGCTTTTAGCGCTGAGATAGTGCCTTACTATATTCCAGGATTTTTAGTACTTATACAGTATTTTATGTTGAAATATAAGAAATGGGAAAGACTTGAGATTTTTGAAATATCGGACCGATTCAGCAAGGATATTGGTGTTTACAACAAAATGATAGAGCTCTTTGAAAAAAATAATTTTCAATCCGATTTGCTAAAAGAAATTCAAAGTAAAATGGCAGGGGAAGCAGGAAAGCCTGCTTATGATCAAATTAATAGTTTGGCAAAAATAATAGACTCCATTTCTGCGAGACATGCCCCTCTTTATTTGATTTTCAACCTTCTTACCCTTTGGGATTATCGTAATATGATAATTCTTGAAAAATGGAAGTCTACATCAGGAAAATTTCTGGAGGAATGGCTTGAAGGGTTGGGTGAGGTTGAAGCACTATCCAGTCTTGCAATAATAAGTCATGATAATCCCGATTGGGCCATACCGGAGATAAAAGAAGACGAGATAAGCAAATTTGAGGCTTCCGACATGGGACATCCTCTTATAACATCCAACAGAGTATGTAATAATGTGGATTTTAAGTCCCCAACAAAGGTATTGCTTATTACCGGTTCAAATATGTCGGGAAAGAGTACACTTTTAAGAACCGCTGGGATAAACTTGGTTTTGGCCTATGCCGGTGCCCCAGTTTGTGCAAAGGCTTTTCGTGCTTCTGTTATGGACATACATAGCTGTATGAGGGTAAGTGATAACTTAGGGAAAAGTATTTCATCCTTCTATGCAGAATTACTGAGAATTAAGGAAATACTTAAAGAAGCAAAGGAAGGAAAAAAAGTGTTTTTCCTTCTGGATGAAATTTTTAAAGGAACCAATTCAAGAGACCGTCATACCGGTGCAAGGGTATTAATTGAAGAGTTGTGCAAGACAAAATCCATTGGAATGGTTTCAACTCATGATTTTGAGTTGTGTGATTTAGAGCAAAAGAATTCGAAGATTAAGAATTATCATTTTGAAGAGTATTACAAGGATAACAAAATCTATTTTGATTACAAGCTAAGAAAAGGCGTTTCTACAACGCGAAATGCTATATATTTAATGAAAATGGCAGGAATTGATATTGATGAAACTTTGATTTAAGTTTAATTAAAGGGGTTGTGTCACAACACGTGGTTGATCCTGCTCTTTTCTTGGAATAAGAGAGAATCTTTTGGGGGTATAAGGAATGTTAATAGGAGTGAAAGCCAGCAATGACGGAGTGAGCAGCAATTGGGGAAGCATTCTTAAAGTTGTTATTGCTGCTCTTGGATTGATGATATTCCAGTTTTTTTATAATAAGCTAATGGAAGTGCTACTAATTGATGTAGTAGCGAAGGTAGTAACCGGACTTACAAATAGTTGCTACCTGATGATTCATCACACGATGCAGTTTCTTATATTGTTTATTCCGACAATGGTTATTTATCGAACGAAGAAATTGGATTTTGGTTATTGCAATAGAAACTATAAGACGAGTAGACGATATATTATCCTTAGTGCATTGTATGCACTTCTTATTTCACTTATTAGCGCAATCATGGGCGCTTATCGTGAATTTAAGCTAGATGATTTTATATTTCAACTCTTTTTTTCAGGTTTGGGTGAAGAAATCCTATTTAGGTCTTTACCGATTACCGTGTTGATTCTTGCCGGTGGGAAAGATTATGAATTTGGTATTAAGGATAAATATACACTTAGTATTTCCGTTGTTATTAGTGCAGTATTATTCGCTTTGGGACATGTAAGTATTTCCCGGGAGGGAATAAGCTTTAGTACTTTACAATTAATTTCTTGTTTGATTGTTGGTATCATTCTTGGGGATTGCTATAAGCGTACGCATAACATATGGATTTGTATGTTCATTCACGGTTTAATTAATGTTCTATCTTTAGTTTTTAATATAGCATTTGGTTTTATGTTCTGATATTAAAGGAGTACTAGGAGTAGAAACTTCAGTTTGTAGAAATGATAATGGATGAAGCCTTGATATATAAGACTTCCATTATAAAAAATCAACTATATGTTGTGACACAGCTATTAAAGATATAAATATGTGGCATAAGATAGCTATGATATATATGCCGTAGCTATTTTAATTGTGCCTACTGTGATAAATGGAAATAAAGTGCGCGGATACATTGAAAATCTATTATTGTAATATTGGTTTATGTAAAGAAATATTTAGTAACATTTATGATTTTATGTAGACATAGATAAAAAGCAAAATTAGAGATATAAAAAACGTAAAGGGGAGAGATAATAAAAAAACTGAAATTTTTGAAGTTAGGTACATGTATTAGTGCTCTTTTATTTGCCTGTATATCAACTATAAGTGCACCTAGTACAATTTATGCTTCTACAAAAGACCAAAAGTGGGAGAATTTTAAATATTCTGCTGAAAATTTATTGCAATATTATATAGAACGAGGTTGGTAAAAAAGTTTTGTAATAGAGCTTATAGTAAGTCAAAAATATCCGCCACCTTTATTGGGTGGCGGATGTTTTAAATTTATAGAGAATTACTATTATTAAATATAGCTAAAATAATATCTTTCTTTGAGCTGCATATTACACAGTATTATGTTGACTTTATTATGACTTCCATTTAGCCAACGCATCTGCAAGAGCTGTGTTTATTGTTTCAACTTTTTCTTGCTGCTTTAAGAACTTTGCTACCTCTTTCTTATTTACCTGTTCGCTTTTACGCTTTTTGAAGGCATCAACCTTCTCTCTGTAACCGCAGGAGCAGTAAAAGGATTTGTTTTCATCCTCGCCGCGTATTTCCATTCTTTTATGGCATTCAGGGCATCTTGCGTTGGAAATCTGCGAAACCATCTTTCTAAAACCACATTCGCGATCAGGGCATACAAGCATTTTACCTTTTTTGATGTTGACCTCTAATAGGTATTTACCGCATTCACATTTTTCTCGTGTGACGTTGTCATGTTTAAAGACTTCATTGCTGGAAATTACGTCTTTTACAAGCTTTGTTGCATAGTTTCTCATTTCTGCTATAAAGGCAGCAGGGTTGATTTTGCCTTTGCTAATGAGGGCCAGCTGTTGTTCCCATTTACCGGTCAACTCCGGAGACTTTAAATCGGGAGGAACAATATTAATAAGCTGAATTCCCTTTGAAGTAGGAAAAATCTCCTTTCCTTTCTTTTCAATGTAAAAGGTATTAAAAAGTTTTTCAATTATATCTGCCCTTGTTGCAGGAGTCCCCAAGCCACTAGTGCTTTCCAGGGTTTCTCTTAAAGCTTTGTTTTCAACAAATTTTCCCGGGTGTTCCATAGCCGATAGAAGAGTAGCTTCTGTATACCGTGCAGGAGGCTTTGTTTTGCCATTAACGAGTTTTACAAAAGTCAGTGAAGCTTTTTGGCCTTGCTTAATTTCCGGGAGCGACTGACTGTTATCGCCATCATCTTCTTCGTCCAGCTTATCGAAGTCTTCGTATATACTTTTCCACCCCAAGGACTTTATAATTTTCCCCTTTGCAATAAAGGTTTCGCCTTTGACCTCTACCTTCACAGTAGTTTGCTCGTACTCAAAGGGAGGATTTAAAACAGCTAAAAATCTCTTTACGATTAAATCATATATATTGCGTTCTTCATGGCTTAAAGAAGCTAAATTAACGTACTGTTCGGTAGGAATTATAGCATGATGGTCGGAAACTTTACTGTTATCTACCAAACGTTTTGTTACAACAATTTTGTTTCTTAAGATATTTTGTGCAGGCTTTGCATAGGGACCAACAGCAATGTTTTTTAATCTCTCTGTAAGAGTAGGTACAATATCATCGGTTATATACCTTGAATCGGTTCGCGGGTATGTGACCAACTTGTGAGTTTCGTATAATTTTTGCATGATATTGAGGGTTTGCTTTGCCGAATAACCGAATCTTTTATTTGCATCACGCTGAAGTTCAGTCAAGTCATAGGCTAGGGGAGGAAGATCCTGCTTTGATTCTTTCTTAACTTCAACAACTTGTCCTGTTTGGCCTGTAACTTTTGCTACAATATCATCGGCCTTTTTTTTGTCAAATATTCTTGTTTGTCCTGAAAATTTATCTTGCCATTGGATGGTAAATCCATTAAATCCGGCATTTATACTCCAGTAATCTTTGGGGACAAATTTTCTTATTTCATTTTCCCGTTCTACTATCATTGCCAGAGTAGGAGTCTGTACTCTTCCGGCAGTTAGTTGTGCATTGAATTTACAGGTTAAGGCTCGGGTTACATTAAGCCCAACCAGCCAGTCGGCTTCTGATCTGCATTGAGCTGAATAAAACAAATTATCGTAATCTTTTGCCGGTTTTAGGTTGGCAAAGCCTTCTTTTATGGCTTTATCTGTTTGGGAGGAAATCCATAGACGCTTAATGGGTTTTCGAAACCCAGCCTTTATAATTATCCATCTTGCCACAAGTTCGCCTTCTCTTCCTGAGTCGGTGGCTATAACAAGTTCATCTATATCATCCCGATGCATTAAATTTTTCACAATACCGAATTGTTTTGAAGTCTCTCTAATTACCACCAATTCCATTTTCTTGGGCAGCATAGGAAGGTCTTCTAAATTCCAGCTTTTATATCTATCACTATAAACTTCCGGGTCGGCCAAAGTAACAAGGTGGCCAAGAGCCCAGGTTACAATGTATTTTTGTCCGCTTAAAAATCCATTTCCTTTTTGATTACAGTTAAGAACCTTTGCAATATCTCTTGCTACTGACGGCTTTTCTGCCAAAACTAAAGTTTTTCCCATTTATATATTCCTTTCGATAGTTATCTTTTTATATATATTAGCACCATTATCAATGAATGTACATAGTTTGAACAAATGTTTACTTAATATAAAAAACCCGGTGTTATAAACAATTCCGGGTTTAGATATAAATATCAGTAAGATATTATCTTATTATTTAACATATTTTGAAATGGGAAGATTTAATTCTTTTACACCTTGAGCGACCAATCTTGCAACTTCTCTGGCGCCTGTGTCGGTAAAGTGGGTGTAATCGGTTCCATTGGATGATACCATGTAGAAGGTATATACTTTATTGTAATTAAGGGTACTGTAATAATTTAAGCATTTGGTCATTAGATCTATAATTGCACAATTTTTTTCGGCAGCAACTTGCTTCATGGCATTGCAATAGTCAGGAAAGTCGTTAACATAAGTATTGTTTTTGTAATTAAGCCGTGCAACCGGCGTTATTAATACCGGAATGGCTCCTTTTGCCCGGGCTCCGTCGACAAATTTTGCAAGACACTCTTTGTAGGTGGTATAGGGAGCAGCGTATCGGTCCGGATTAGTAATGGTTGCATCATTATGCCCGAATTGGATAAACAAATAGTCACCTTCTCGGATTACATTGAGGATTTCATCCAACCTTCCCTGTTCGATAAAGTTCTTTGAGCTTCTTCCGGCAATGGCTTTATTTACGAATTTAACGTCAGAAGTAAAATATTCAGCAATCATTTGACCCCAGCCTGCCTGTGGATAATAAGAAGCGTTATAGCTCTGGACTGTGGAATCACCGGCTAAATATATTGTAGGCATTCTAGTTGGAGTCGGATAAGGAGTTATATTTGGAATAGGAGTTGCTCCACCGGCAGTTTTTGATATTTCTATGTAGTCTACATTTGGACCTCCATTTGAAGTAATTCCTGTTGCTCTGATGGTATTTTGACCTTGATTTAGCTGTAAGAATATGTCTGATACATTCCAGGTGTCCCAATCGGCGGTGGGGTTGAAATCCATGGAGCTTTGTACAATGTTTCCGTTGACCGCTATTGACATTGGTCTGTTAACTGTCGTTCCATTGGAATACCTAAAAACGATATTATACCAACCGGTTACAGGTACACTGACATTCCATTCCACATATGAACCCACTTCGTTATCATAGTTCACATATCCGCTTCCGCTATAGCCTTTGTGGATGTTTTCAAAAATGCCATGATAGATTACCGCATTTTCAGCTTCGTAAATTTCAGTATATAAATTATTGTTGGGAGGCTGATTTGAACCGGGGAATTCTGTTATCATTCCGAGCAGATATTTTTTTATAAAAGCGTAGTCTAATGAATTGACACTACCATCGCTGTTTACATCTGCGCTCCACATGCTGCTTAAATCCGGTGTGCCGGAAAGCAAATATTTTTTAAATATTGCAAAATCCAGTGATGTAATTTTTCCATCACCATCAATGTCGCCCTTTGATTGCGGCACTATACTTGTGGGAGTAGGAGTTGGATAATTGGTAGGTTGTGTAGTAGATGTAGGTGTGGCGGTTAAGAGATCTTTTATATCATTGGCTACCAACCGAGCAAGCTCGGTAGCTCCTGCACGATTAGGGTGGAGAGTATCTCCGGGCATATAAAGTGCAAGGGTTGCATCCTGCCCGATAGAAGTAAAATATGCCGAACTTAAGACATTGAGATCACACAGTCTGACGTTTTGCTCTTTTGCTACTTGGATAGTGGTATTTCTATACCACCTGTTTACCGCAGTATGTACGTTACCGTTGAAATCGGTTGCTCTGCCTTGAGGGGCAACTAAAACCATTGTAGCTCCTGTGGATTTAACTTTTACAACCATGTCGGTCATTATTTCTTTAAATTGCTCTTCGGTAGTATTATTTTTGGGATTGGTATCATTAATGCCAAACTCAAGTAAGAATATATCTCCAGGCTTTATATATTTCATTATTGCTTCAAATTGTCCATCATCACGGAATCCCCTAGCGCATTGTCCGCTGGCGGCCATGTTTCTTATTTGGAATAAGGATGTATCTACGAATTTTGGCAGTAATTGTCCCCAACCGCATTGTTCGCTTGTATCTAGTGGATAGTAATTGCAAGCTGTTGAATCTCCGCCTATCCAAATGGTTCTGTTTGTAACAGGATTGTCGGATATTTTCTTTATTTCAAGAGCACTAAGCGTAAAAGCTGTGCCTTCTTTTCCGGCAGTAACAAGTATATTTAACTGGCCGTCTGTTATAGGAATTTGAAATTTATCAACAGCGCCATTACCAGTCATATTTATGATCTGCAAAACGCCTTCAGCTGCCACACTTGCTCTTGATGTATTTCCTAAAGTTACTTTTATTTCATATAGTCCGTTGGGAAGATCGACATTGAAGGTGTTATTGCTTTTTATTCCATAGGTAAGAAACTGTACGGCATCACTTGCCACACCGCTTCCAGAGGCAGTAACATTTCTCATGTTCTCTGGGGTGTTGAAGCCATATCCTCGAGCTTTGCTGTAAGCTGTTGAAGCACTGACACCGATATAACCCGGTTCGACATACCCGGCACCGAAATCAAACTTGTACTCTACAGATGCTGCCTCAAGTTTTTTATTTACCGGAATAGTCAGCATAACTAGAATAGAAAGGACAAAAACCAATATTTTTGATACATTACGTATCATTTGCTAAAACCTCCCTTTATAAAGATAATTATATAAATCCTTTGTGAATTAACATGATTTTTTCATAGGGGCAATATAATATAGTTTGAGCTGCAGGCTAACTTGGTATTTTTTTAATAGTTTACTGATTAAATTATTGGAAACGGTGATTTGACGGTTTAATAAAATTTTTTATCTTGTTTACAAGGTTAATATGTACGTTTGAAGAGTTTTTACAAAGAATTAATATATCTATGTATGTTTATTATAGTAAATATGAATATAAATTGTTTAGCAATTATATTTTATCAATTTTTTGAAAATAAGTATATATCTTTTGAAATTCTGTTTTTATAATTGAAGATTTTACAGATATGTATTTGTGAGCATATATAATTTGTTTAAGTATGACTTAGGGACAATTTTAAATATAATTTTTCCACTTGAAGCAAAGTTATTGTTATGTTACAAAAAAAGCTGAAAAAACAAAAGCGAGTAGGGAAATAAACCTACCCGCTTTTTTATATGAGTAATTATATTCTTGCAACACCGGATTTTCTTGCAGCTTCAGCAACAGCTTTTGCAACAGCAGGACCTACTCTAGGATCGAATGGAGCAGGAATTACATAATCCGGATTTAATTCTTCGTCACTAACGAGAGAAGCTATAGCTTGTGCAGCTGCAATCTTCATTTCATCGTTAATGTCGCTTGCTCTTACATCAAGAGCACCTCTGAAGATACCAGGGAATGCAAGTACATTGTTGATCTGATTTGGGAAGTCTGAACGACCTGTTCCAACAACTTTTGCACCGGCTTCTTTAGCATCCTCAGGCATGATTTCAGGCACTGGATTTGCCATAGCAAAGATTAATGGATCTTTTGCCATGCTCTTAACCATTTCTTTTGTTACTGTATTAGCAACAGAAACACCTATGAAAACGTCAGCACCTTTAATTACGTCTTCTAATGAACCTTTAATTTTGTCAAGGTTTGAGATTTTAGCCATTTCTTCTTTTATAGGATTGAGGCCCTCTCTACCTTCGTATATAGCACCTTTAGTATCGCAAAGGATTACTTTTCTAAGTCCCATGCTCATTAAAAGTTTTGTGATTGCTATACCTGCAGCACCTGAACCGTTAACAACTACAGATATGTCTTTTATATCTTTCTTTACGATTTTTAAAGCATTTATCATTGCAGCAAGAGTAACGATAGCTGTTCCGTGCTGGTCGTCATGGAAAATTGGAATATCACATTCTTCCTTAAGTCTTTTCTCGATTTCAAAACATCTTGGAGCAGATATATCTTCGAGGTTAACTCCACCGAAACTTCCTGAAAGAAGTTTTATAGTATTAACTATTTCATCAACACTTTTTGATCTTATACAAAGAGGGAAAGCATCTACGTTTCCGAAAGTTTTAAAGAGAACGCATTTACCTTCCATAACAGGCATACCTGCTTCAGGTCCTATATCTCCAAGACCGAGAACAGCTGTACCGTCAGTAACAACAGCTACTAAGTTACCTCTTCTTGTCAATGTATAAGATAAATCAGGATCTTTTTGTATAGCAAGACAAGGTTCAGCAACACCTGGAGTATATGCTAAAGACAAATCTTCTTTAGTCTTAACAGGTACAGTACTTATTACTTCTATTTTTCCTTTCCATTCACCATGGAGTCTCAAGGACTCTTTTCTGTAATCCATTTCAATAAACCTCCTGTATTATCTGTTTTAATTATATATTTTTAACCTCGTTAAGAACCGCTTTTATACTTTCAGCAGAAGCTCTTAAAGCTGCTTCTTCTTCTGGAGAAAGTGCAAGAGGTATTATACTTTGTATACCTTCGGAATTTACTATTGAAGGAAGGCTCAAAGCAACATCCTCAATTCCGTAATTACCGTTAATTACACTACCTACTGTTCTGATAGTGTTTTGGTCTTTGAGGAGAGACTCAACAATTGCATTAACTGTAATTGCAATTGCATAATAAGTAGCTCCTTTGTTTTTAATTATTTCAGCACCGGCTTTTTTTACTTCCTCTGCAATCTGTAATTTGTCTTCAGCAGTAAGAATACCGTTTGGTCCGTAGGAATATTCATTAATGTTTTGACCTGCGATATGTGTAGCACTCCATACAGGAAGTTGTGAGTCCCCATGTTCTCCTATAATATAGCCGTGTACGTTTCTAACGTCAACATTAAGTTTTTTACTTAAGAGATATCTGAATCTTGAACTGTCAAGAACAGTACCGGAACCTACAACTCTACCGCTTGGAAGTCCGGACCATTTTGTGATCATATAAGTGAGAATATCAACAGGATTGGATACAACTACTATTACACCGCGTGTATAGTATTTCATAATGTTTTGTGTTATGTCTTTTGCTATTGTAACATTCTTTTTAGCAAGGTCGAGACGTGTTTCGCCCGGTTTTCTGTTAGCACCTGCTGTGATAATTATTACATCGCAGTCTTTAACATCAGAATAATCTCCTGAATAAACTGCCATTTGGCCTAGGAATGAAATACCATGGTTTATATCCAAGGCCTCACCATAAGCTTTTTCTTTGTTAACATCAATTAATACAATTTCTGTTGCTATTTGTTGTAAAGCCATTGCGAAAGCTGTTGAAGCTCCAACAAATCCTGCTCCTATTATAGCAACCTTTGACTTACTCTTAACCATAATTTACCTCCGTTTTCAATTAGTATTTATCGCATGTTATTAAAAATTGTTTTTTTATTAATACATAAATGCGCATGGTTAACATTTTAACATACTTTTTTTTAAAAGTATAAACCTAAATATCACGAAAATCAATTATATTTTTTAAAATTTATTTGATTTTGCAATTTGTTTTAATATAGAAGCTTCTATCTAATTGTGGCTTAAAACTGTGCGCAAATGCTGTTTTTATTAAAAACTTATTATAACTTGATGCATCAAGTTATAGTATTAGTAATGTGTTTGAATAGTATTCTTATATTGAATTTAGTTAAAAAATTCACATTTAAAATTAAAATTTTTTGCTTTTAATTCATTATTTATATTATCAATTGGTTAAAAGGGTAAAGAATTAATGCAAATCAGTATAACATTGTTACAAAAACAGGTATAAATATTTCAATGCTTTTTTTCGATATTTAATTATATCACAAAAATTTGCTATCGCATTTGAATTTCACTTTTTTATATATTACATTAAAATTTCTAACATTTAAATATGTAATCAAACACGCAGCATTTATATCCTATTATATCTTAACACATTCCAAATATACCAAAATAAAACCAGGAGGGCAATATGGCGATTGAGTTAACTTCGTTGTTAAAAATGGCCGTAGAGTTAAAAGCTTCCGATTTACATCTGACAGTAGCAAGAGCTCCCTCATTTAGAGTTAACGGCAATGTAAGAGAAATTGATGCACCAAAGCTAACCATGGAAGATACGCTGCAATATGCAAAAGCTAGTATGGATGATGAAAAATTTGAACGATTAATGACTTATGGAGAAGTTGATTTTTCGATTACTGTTCCGGAGGTTTCAAGGTTCAGGGTTAATGCTTTTATGCAAAGAGGTTCAGTGTCTTTGGTGTTCCGAACTTTAGCTTCGAATATTCCTACCATTGATTCCCTTAATCTTCCTCCGGTTATAAAGCAAATTTGCGAATTCAAGGAAGGACTTATACTGGTTACCGGGCCTACCGGAAGCGGAAAATCCACTACAATGGCAGCCATTATAAACGAGATTAATTCAAAGCGATATGGACACATTTTAACTCTTGAAGACCCTATAGAGTATATTTTCAAACATGATAAGTGTATTGTAAATCAGAGAGAAATCGGTAATGACAGTAAGACCTATGAAAGTGCTCTAAGAGCAGCATTAAGAGAGGATCCTGATGTAATATTTATAGGCGAAATGAGAGATGTAGAATCAATAAGTATAGCAGTGACAGCTGCCGAGACAGGACATCTTGTGCTTTCAACGCTTCATACACTTGGAGCAGCAAAAACATTGGACAGATTAATAGATGTATTTCCGCCTCATCAGCAGCAACAGATAAGGATACAGGTATCAACAGCTCTTAAGGCTGTAATATCACAGAGATTGATTCCCGATGCAAGTGGCAAAGGAAGGGTTGCTGCTCATGAAATAATGATTGTCACCCGTGCAATAAGCAATCTTATCAGGGAAGGTAAGACACAAAGTATCAATACATGTATCCAAACCGGAGGAAATATTGGAATGCAATTGCTGGATAAGAGCATCACTGACCTCTATATGCAGAACAAGATAACAAAAGAAAGCGCATTGGAATTTTGTGTTGACAGGGATGCAATGCAGAATTATTTGGAAGTTACTCAGAGAAATCGAATTTGATGGATAAAGTTTTAGAATACGTGGTGGAATTTAAATTCTACTGCGTATTTTTTATGCCCTGTTTGCGGCTATAAAAATTTTTTTCGAAAGCATTTTATAATTTTAGGATATTAAATCGAGGAAATTGAAATGTCATATGAAAACTATATCATGCTTTTAAATATAAAAAAATTTACTTGTGGATTGAATAGACAAAAGTAAAATATAATGAGTATAATAATAAAGATCCTATATGTAAACAAAGAAGGGGCTTAAACGCCATGAAAATACTTGTTGATGCTGATGCTTGTCCGGTAAAAGAAATTATAGTAAATATAGCAAAGTCAAAAAACATAAAAGTAATAATGTTTATAGATACCAGTCACGAAATTCGTGATGGTTATTCCGAAATAGTAATAGTTGATAAGGCAAGGGATTCGGTGGATTTTGCCCTTGTTAACAAAGTGGAAAAAGGTGATATAGTAATAACACAGGATTATGGTGTTGCGACTATGGCTCTTGCAAAAGGAGCCAAGGCAATAAATCAAGACGGATTAATTTACTCCAATGAAAATATGGACAGGCTTTTATTTGAAAGACATATTTCCCAAAAGATACGGCGGGCTGGAGGCAGAGTATCGGGGCCGTCAAAAAGAACAAAGGAACAAAATGAAAAATTCGAAAAAGCCTTTAAACTTTTATTATCCGATGAATAGAAACTTTATTTAATAAACAGATATGGAACAGATTGATTTATTGGTATTTTTTAGCAGTTTGCAATGGAGGGAAAAGATTTGAAGAACTTTATAAGGATATTAAAACAGGGAAAACAGTATTGGATGTATTTAGTTATAACGGGCATAAGTTTGTTGGCAATATCGATATTAAATCTTGTGACTCCTTGGAAGGTAAGGGACTTAATTAATTTGCTGTACGATGGGGATATTGCCGGTAAGATGGACAGTATCCGTAACATTGCCCTCATACTGATTGGGGCATATGCAGCAAGAGCAATATTTACATATCTATATCGTTATTTAAGCCATGTGGCTGCTTGGAAACTGGTGGCCGATATAAGAGTATTGGTATATGACCATTTACAAAAATTATCTTTAAGTTTTTACCAGGATAAACAGACAGGACAGCTTATGTCAAGGGCAATTAACGATACGGCAGTATTGGAAGTACTTATAGCCCATGCTGTTCCTGATCTCATAACAAATATACTTATTCTTGTTGGAACCGGTACATTGCTATTTATAATTAATCCGCTTTTAGCAGCACTTACCCTTATCCCAATACCTTTTTTGATTTTCGGTGGAGTATTTTTTGTTAAAAAAGTGCAGCCGAATTTCAGAAAAGCCCAGGCTACTTTGGGGGACTTAAATGCAGTAGTACAAGACAATATATCGGGTATGAAAGAAATTCAGGTTTTTAACCAGCAGAAAAGGGAGAGTAAAAGAGTTGAGAAAAGAGCAAGAAAATATACTACTTCCATACTGAATGCTTTGAAGCTTTCGGCTGTGTTCCATCCCGTAGTTGAAATGGTGAGTTCGTTAGGAACGGTCATTGTAGTTGGATGTGGAGGATGGCTTGCTTTAAGGGATTACGTTTCAGTAGCTGACATTGTAGCATTTATAATGTTTTTAAGTCTTTTTTATCAACCGATTACTACACTGGCAAGGGTTATTGAGGATTTGCAGCAGGCTTCGGCAGGGGCGGAAAGGGTTTTCGAACTTTTGGACACCCAGCCGGATATTGTTGACAGTAAAGGTGCAAAAGAGATTAGCCGCTCGAAGGGCGAAATTACATTTAAAGATGTGAGTTTTCATTATATACCTGAAAATCCTGTACTAAAGAAAATCAATTTTACAGCAAAGCCGGGAAAAATGATTGCTTTGGTTGGGCCTACCGGAGTGGGAAAAACAACTATAATAAGCCTTATTGCACGTTTTTATGATCCTACAGAGGGTCAAATACTTCTTGACGGTATAAATCTTAAAGATATAACAGTAGCTTCCCTAAGAAACCAAATCAGCATTGTGCTACAGGATATATTTTTATTTAACGGAAGTATAGCTGAAAATATTGCTTACGGAAGTAAACATGCATCTTTCGAAGATATAGTCAGGGCTGCAAAAATAGCAAGAGCTCATGATTTTATTATGGATTTGCCACAAGGTTATGATACTGTGATAGGTGAAAGAGGGGTAAAACTTTCCGGAGGTCAAAAACAGCGTCTTTCCATAGCACGAGCTGTTCTTCGCGATACCCCGATTTTGATACTGGATGAAGCAACGGCTTCAGTAGATGTTCAGACAGAAATAGAAATTCAACAAGCTATACAGGAATTGGCGGGAAGCCGAACCATTATTGTCATTGCTCACAGGCTTTCGACAGTAAAGCAGGCCGATCAGATACTGGTACTGAAAGAAGGAGAAATTGTTGAATCGGGAACCCACGAAGAGCTTATTAATCAGGATGGGCTCTACAGTCAGCTTTGTGAAGTGCAATTTGGAAGTTAGAAATTGGAAGTTAGAGGTTCGAAGTTGGAAGTTGGAAAGGGTATAAAAGGGACAGGTAAGGTTCAGTTTTGAGTCTAATATTAGACTCTGAACCTATAACCTGCACCCCAAACTGTTTCGATATACTGAGGGTTAGAGGGATCAATTTCGATTTTTTCACGGATTCTTGCTATATGCACGGTAACAGTTGCAGTATCTCCTAAAGAATCCAATCCCCATATACGTTCAAACAGTTCCTCCCGTCCAAATACTCTATTGGGGTTTTGAATCAGAAACAAGAGAAGTTCATATTCTTTTTGTGCCATATTAATTTCTTTACCGTTTACAAACACTCTCCTGGAGTCTCTATGGATTTCTAGGCCTCTTACACTAATGATTTCGGGTTGGGTTTTGTCTGAATATTTGCTTTTTAACCTTTCATACTTTGATATATGGGCATTTACTCTGGCTACCAGCTCGCCTGGGCTAAAAGGTTTGGTTATATAGTCATCTGCCCCTAAACCAAGCCCTCTTATTTTGTCAATTTCCTCCTTCTTTGCTGACACAAGTAAAATGGGTATATCCTTTGTGTCTCGGATTTGTCTAAGTATTTCAAAACCGTCTATGCCGGGCAGCATAATATCTAATATTAATAAATCAAATTCTTCTTCTCTAATGCAGTTTAATCCGGTTACACCGTCATTGCATATTTTAACTGAAAAGCCGTTTATCTCAAGATAGTCTTTTTCAAGTTCTCCTATGCTCTGGTCATCTTCAACAATAAGTATTTTTTTCATCTACAAGCCTCACTTTCCTGTAATTTTTTTAAAGATATCATTATACTTGTTCCTTCATTTTCAATACTCCTAGCCCATATTAAACCACCATGTTCTTCAACTATATGTTTGGCAATGGCAAGGCCTAAACCGCTTCCTTTTATTTTATTCCTTGAAGCATCAGCTCGATAGAAACGGTTGAATATATGGGGGAGATCTTCTTTTGGAATACCTGCACCGTTGTCCGAAATTTCAATTATTACTGTTGTATTGGTTTCTCTAAGGGTGATTCGGATTTCTCCTTCGTTTTTGTTCATGTATTTCTTTGAATTATCGATAATATTGGTGATAACCCGTCTAAGCCTTTCTCTGTCAATCATAGCATAGGTTTCTTTAACAAGATTATTTTGGAAATTTAACTTTATGTTGTGTTTTTCCAATTCTGGCTCGTTTTCCATTATACAGTATTCAAAGTATTTAACGACATCGGTTTTTTCAAAATTAAAGGGAATCTGCTTTAAGTCAAGTTTTGAATATAGCAGTAAATCGTCAATCATTGAATCTACCTGAACGGCTTTTGAATGTATGGTTCGGAGGTATTTTTCAATCTTTTCAGGGGTGTTGGCAACGCCATCTAAAATACCTTCTACATATCCCTTTATAGAGGTTATTGGTGTCTTTAAATCATGAGAGATACTTGAAACCAGCATCTTTCTGTTATCATCATATTTCATCTGTGTATATACCGATTCTTTGAGCTTTAGTCGCATTTGCTCAAAAGATTTGCAAAGTTCTCTGATTTCCTGATCTCCGTCTTCAACAACTTCATAATCGAGGTTTCCAAGACTAATTTCGCCTGCAGCCTTTTGAAGTTTTTTAAGAGGCGACAGTATTGTTTTGGAAAAATTAATTGAAAGCAGTATATTTGTTATTAAAAAAGAAATAAAAAGAACTACCATAGAAAACTGTAAAAGTTTTTTTGAAGCAGAAGTTTCTTCATCTACAGGGGCAAGAAGTATAGTCCAGCCATCGCTTCCGTCACTGTATTTTAAGGGCAGAACTTTTACTATATATGGCCCGTCGTCCAACTCCACCGAATTGCTTAGTAAGTTTGTCTTTTTGGAGTCGAGGCATTTTTCTATCTCTATAGGACTTATTGATTTTGTTGAAAAAACAATATCATACTTTTTTAAAACTACTATGTAAGCATTTAACTCGCTTAATCTTTCTGAAAGGTACTGTTGGAAGTCCTTTTGGAAAAGTTTTTCGGGATTACCGTCCAGCAAAGTACCATCAGCAGTAAAAAATTCATACTGGACGTCTGTAAGTTTTCTTATACTGTCAAAGCTTAAGTCGGCTTTAAAAACATAAGAACTTATAAAAATAAATACAAAAGAAGCTATAATGGTTATTGAAACCGGTATAGCTACTATTGCAATGTTTTGTAAAATTAAACGCTTTTTTAAGCTCATAAATCCACCTGTATAAATTTATATTTATATAAAGTATTATAGATCTCTTTTATCAAAGAGATAAAAACCTGCTGTAAAGAACATTATACCATATCCCAGCATAATTAAGAATTCTCTTGTAATTTTTGATATAAGCATTGCATCCGATACCCAATGAATATGCCAGTCAAGCATGGAAGTTATAAAAAGGCTCGAATAGGGTGAAAATACCTTACCCATAATAAAGCTGATTAAATAGAGCATTATTGAAAGAAAGAAAACTGCAGTACCACTCTTAAATATGTTTGAAAGAAATACTACTACCAAGGCGAAAATCATAATGGGTAGAAGTGTAACTATATAGGAAATAACTATTCTTATTATTCCTATTAAAGATATAGAAGAAAAATTACATATTAATCCCACAATTGTAGACAAAATCATAACGGATAAAAGATTTATAAATACAAATACAGCAATAGCCGTTATTTTTGCAGAAAAAATTTTAAATCTTGATACCGGTCTGGTAAGGGTAATCTTCATAGTGTTATGTGAAAGCTCACCGGCAAATAAATCTATTGCTACAAGGGTAGTGAATAAAGGAAGTAATGTGTTTGCCAGCACCGACAGAACCGATATGGGAAAAACCGTGCTTCCTTTAAAAACTCCTACCCCCACATTGCTCATTCCAATGGATATAAGTTTTCCGATTAGAATAACAGCCACTGATATGATTAAAATAACTATCATTTTTTTCTTTTTGTACATTTTTTCCAATTCGTTTATAACTGCTGCTTTATATCCTCCCATTTTTATCAACCTCACTAATAAAATAATTTTCAAGTGTAGCATAATTAGCTAAAATATTTTGTATATAATCTACATTTAGAAGTTTACCTTCGTAGAGTACTCCAATTCTGGTACATGTAAGTTCCACATCATGTATAAGGTGGCTTGATATAAAGAAAGTTGTCTTTTCTGTCTCAGCCAATCGTTTAATCAATTTTCTTATTTCAATCATACCCTCTACATCTAGCCCATTAAGTGGCTCATCCAAAATAATCAAATCAGGCTTTGACAGTATGGCGGCAGAAAGCCCAAGGCGTTGCTTCATTCCTAAAGAGAAGTTTTTTACTTTTTCGTTTCGATATTTTAGCATTCCTGTGAGTTCTAAAACTTCATTTATTCTTTCATTGTCAATATTTTTATAATACCTTGAGAAAAGCTTTAGATTTTCATAGGCAGTTAAGTATGGATAGGATTCTGCTGTCTCGATTATACAGCCTACACGCTCCATAGCTTTTTCATATTCATCAACAATATTGTAACCAAAAAGTTTAACTTCTCCACTATCGGCTTTCATAAGGCCGGTCATAATTTTCATTGCCGTTGTTTTTCCCGATCCATTTGGACCTAAAAACCCGAAAATATCTCCTTTATAAATGTCAAGGTTGAGATTTTGGATTCCGCGTCCGTTTTTATACATTTTTGTAAGTCCATTTATTTCAATAACTTTTTCCATTAATGTACCCCCGTATTTGTTTAAGATTACTACTTTAATTATCTGTAATCTTGATTACTGGAATTTAAGTAAAGCTTTAGGGGCTAGTTTGCATTATATATGATTCTAGACCCCTAAGCTAGAGATTGATTTTGTTATAATGCATCAGCAAATTATCTTTTTGCCTATATGATAAGGAAAGTATACTTTGCTTAACTAACGGAATTAAAATATTTAATCTTCAAATACTCTTATAAAAAGGCTATCGTAATATTTTGTTGTTGAATAATTTCTAGGTATATGGTCAATATTAAGATAAACCCTAGCTGCATCACCAACAAAAAAGTTAATATTTACAACTGTTTTGTTATTTTGGTCATCAATTAATTCATAGTTAGCATTGCCGTAGTCGGACATTTCTGCATCGAAATCAAATTCCAATTTGTCCTTAGAATATTCGGCATATTCTTCTTCATAGGTCTCATAGTACTTACCTGAAACATGCTGGTCATCAATGTGCTCAATTATAAGAATTCTCTCGCCGATCTTGGTAAGAGTATTATCGTTAATAATAACTATATCCTGCTTGTATTTACCGATATAGATTTGAGGTTCTGCCATATCTAAGTAAGTGTCTGCATAACGTTTTTCAACGTTTTTACCGGTAAGATCCGGTTTAGTAACAGTAGTAGAGTTTATGTCATAGATTCTTACTAACATTTCAAGAGTGAGGTCATGAGTTGTTCCTGCATTGTCTTTTCCTGAAATAACTCCTGAACCATAGAGTGTCTCAAGAATTCCATCCTTGTTTACAGTAGCTTTTCCGGTAACTTTTTTTATAAAAATGTCATTTTGAATTTTGGGGAAATCATTACCTATTTCCCCACTTAAGTCAGGCATAGTGTATTTAAATGCGAAGGATGATATTGCATTGATTAAAGCAGGAATTTGAGAATTATCTAATGAGCCGGAGAATTCTTTGCTCCCATCAGCAGTATTTTCAACAATTACGTAATCTTTAAGATTGCCTACAGCAGCATCAATGATTTTTTCTATATCATTCGTTTCATCTTCTTCAAAAATATCAGGGAATAGAGTTCTTTCTCTTTCTTTTTCGTATTCATAGATTTGATACGTATCATTTCGTGAATTATACCATATGCTACATTCTTTGTCATCGTATGAGTCGTAGTCTTCGGTGATGCCGTTATAATAACTTGTAGATGATTTGTGTTCCGAAGCCCACAATACATTGTCGAATTTATCGGTAGCAATAGCAGTAAGTAGAATCTTTTCGTTATCTTTTAGTGTGACGGAAGTTTGCATGGTAAAGCTCTCAAGGTCTTTGCTGCATGCTTTTGAGGTATACTTTATTGCCTGCTTTAATTGTTCATATCCTGATGTGGACAATATGTCGGCAAAGGCAGTTGAAACAAGTAACACTGCACCTAAGGTAAAGCTTAAAGCCATCATCAGCTTTTTGTTTTTTATCATGATATATCTCTCCTATTATAAAATTTAGGAAGTACTTCCTATAGGTTAATTCTAAAATGCATATATTGATTCTAGCTAAAGTATATATAAACAAATTATAAACATTTATTACTAAAAAATAAATAAGATAAGAAAGCTATAATAAGGGAAAGTACATTACTTTTTTCTGTATTTTTATAGTTAATTAAATCAACTTTCGCACGTGATTAATGTGCACTGAACATTGAAAAATCAATAGCTTTGGGCAATAAAAAAGTTCAAGGACCCCTTCTTTGTGATATAATAGAAGTGACCAAACCCCATTAAATCGACAATTTGGAGGTTCTTGAACATGTCTATTGTATCACAAAAGGTTGAAGCAGAAAATAGATTTTCTTTGACAGTTGATAACTTTTTCAAAATTTGTAAGATGAATCTTAATGTGATAGCTATGCTGAAGGATACTCCAAAGATTTAATATATCTTCAATGGTGAGAAAAAATCATTGAGAGAGATATACCGAACTGTCAGGAAACGCAGAGGAAGAGCAAAATACCTTGCTTCAGTCATGGTAGAACTACACGATAAAGAAGGAAACAACATTCCAGCAAAAATTGTCTTTGTCCGTGACCGAAGAAACAAAAGTAAATGGCTTGCTCTCATTTCTACAGATACTAGTCTTCCCGAGACAGAGATAATCAGGATATACGGCAAACGCTGGGATATAGAGGTATTCTTCAAGATGTGTAAGTCATACCTTAAGCTGGCTAAGGAATTTCAAGGCCGTTCCTATGATATGATGGTCGCCCATACAACTATTGTTTTTTCAAG
>Ga0134092_1000270_pt1 | contig 54784 bp, 38 predicted proteins | sample 3_6taG_FD_94454 | JGI IMG/M metagenome (GOLD analysis project Ga0134092, IMG submission 94454) | Switchgrass degrading microbial communities from high solid loading bioreactors in New Hampshire, USA - 3_6_20_6_A3 metaG | ecosystem: Engineered > Bioreactor > Semi-continuous > Anaerobic >... | reverse complement strand
ACCGTACTAAAAACGTACTAAAATTTTTTGAAGCGATAATTTTTTAATGAAAATAGAAATAATAATGGCATGAAATGCAGTAAAATCAATGGTAGAAAATAAAGAAAAAGTCTTAAACACAGAATGGGAATAATCTGTCGGTTGAATATTAAGACCGGGTTTGCTGCTATTATGAAATTATTGGCAGAAGGATAAGAATAATATAAAAACCTCGTCTATTCTTAATTTTAAGAGCAGACGAGGTTTTTTGCATGTAAATGCTATGTCACGGGGACGGTTCTCTTGACAATCATTTTCTTACTGTTTCTAAATTTATCTTTAATATTTTTTGGATTTTTTTGACAAGATAAATATATTTTCTTAATCACTTCTTTCACAACAACATCTCGCTCTTACCTGAATTCTCTTTGTTTCAAATACTGTAATGGTATGTTTTTCTTAACAAGATAATTGTTAATGTATTAGAAAATATCTTTCTCATCTAACAGTTCCTATTTTATAGTCAATATTATATGAAATGAATTCAATAAAGAGTGTCAATAGAACCGTCCCTGTGACAACTTGTCTTGCAATATAAGTGGGAGAGCCTATTACAATTCCATCGGCTTGGTGAATTTTTTCCACAATTTCATCGGCACAATCCTTTATTATACAATGCCCACTTTGATAACAATAGCAACATCCCTTGCATGATTCAATATTTAAATCTGCTAGATTAATGAATTCAGTATCAACCCGGTGATTTTGCAGCTTTTTTTGTATAGTATGCAGGATTGTTCCTGTTGCACCGTTTTTTCTGGGGCTTCCATTAAGTATAATAACTTTCATATTGTAAATCTATCCTTTTTGAAAGTATTATTATGATATAAATGCTGAGTATATTTTACCATCAAATTACTTATTGTTAAATTGTTTGAAAAATTGTCACAGGGACGGTTCTTTTGACAAACTTTTTCCTCCTGTCTTTCTATATTTATACGATTTTTCGAAGATATAACTGGCTTTTTTAAATAAATTCTTCACTACAATATCTTGCTCTCTCTGGTATTCTCTTTCTTTTAAAACTCCGATGGTATTTATTAATAAGATAGCTGCTAATGTATTCGAGAACTTCTTTCTCATCTAGCATTTTCTTTTGTAGGTCAATATCATGTGAAATGAATGTTGTCAAAAGAACCGTCCCTTTGACAATTGTTGAAAAATTGCATGCTATGTGCTAAAATAACTTTAAATTTGTGGTAAATACAATATATTAATTATACATTAGTAAGATCAAGGGCATAAAAATTATTAGCCGTTGGTCTTATTATGTTTATAGGAGGAAAATGATGGAACAGGTTAGGATAATAATAAACCAAATATCTATATTAACTTTATTGGGACTAATAGGATTTATAGCTGGAAAAACAAAATACCTTCCGGAAAATGCAGGAATTATTATATCGAGAGTTGTGGTAAAGCTGACAGCACCTTGCTTAATTTTTGTCACTTTATCAAAAAGGGAATTTAGTATAGAAAATATAACCAGTATACTGGGAGTGTTGCTTTTAGGGAATCTTTTTTTGATGGTATCTTATTTAATAGGCAGTGCCGTCTGTAAAATCATGAAACTTGAAGGAGCTACAGCAAATGTCTATAAAATGCATTCAATGTTCGGGAATGTCATTTATCTGGCATTTCCTTTGCTTGGTTCCTTATTTGGAGATGACGGACTTTTCTATGGAGTTATTTTCTCAATTGCAAATGATACTCTTCTATGGACCTTAGGTATATTTTTAGTCAATAAACATAAGAAGACCAGCCTGAAGGACAATCTTAAACATCTCATAAACGGTAATACAGTAGCCCTATGTTTAGGCTTGATAGTTTTGATTATTAAAATGTTTCTAGGTCCATCGATAAATAATATACCTTTTATATATGAAGTGAGCGGATTTATACATGATACTTTGAATTCTTTGGGATCTACTACTTTCCCGCTGTCAATGCTATTTATCGGTTTAATTTTATCGGAAATCAAAATTGAAAAGGTGTCGGACCTTGTTAAAAGGGCACATATTTTTGTTTTGGCTTTGTTCAAACTTTTTATTGTTCCCATATTAGCATTGATTTTGCTATCTTTTATAGGAGGTTGGATAGACCCAGTTGCAAAGCATGTAATAGTGCTGGAGTTGGCAGTGCCTTGCGGAACCATTGTTCCGGCATTGGCTGCCGAGTATGGCTCCGATTACAGAACAGCTACAGAGAATGTTTTTGTTACAACGGTTTTAGGTATAATATCTATGCCACTAATAGTTTATCTAATGCAAATTATGATTAAGTGAGAATAGATAAAAATGCGAACATTAAATAATTGATTTAAAAAAATGTTCGGATTTTTTCGCTATTTTCATTGACAAGCTTTATGCATGTTTGATAGTATATTTGTGTGAGTTTCATATAATTAATTTTATTATTCATTTTTTCATTATTTCGGGTTTCGGTGAAATAATAAGAAATGATGGTGTAATTTGAAATTTAATAGGAGGCAAAACTATGGAGAAACTTTTTCGTCTCAAAGAAAATGGTACAACTGTGAGGACAGAGTTTGCTGCAGGACTTACTACCTTTGTAACAATGGCTTATATTATCTTTGTAAATCCGGCAATACTAAGCAACACAGGTATGGACAAAGGAGCAGTTTTTGTAGCTACAATTTTGGCAGCGGTAATCGGAACCCTTGTTATGGGGCTATTTGCTAATGTACCCTATGCGCAAGCTCCCGGGATGGGACTAAACGCTTTCTTTACATATACTGTATGTGGCGCTTTGGGCTTTGATTGGAAGCAGGCTTTAGCAATAGTATTTATATGCGGTTTAATCAATATTTTAATAACTGCAACACAAATCAGAAAAATGTTAATTAAAGCTATACCGGAAACGCTTCAATTGGCAATAAGCGGAGGTATAGGTCTTTTCATTACTTATGTAGGACTTAAACAGGCACATTTTCTTGATTTTACATCAGAACCTGCAAATATAACTGCGCAATTGGAAGGCGGTAGCGTTATTGCAAAAGATATTGTTCCTTCCATTGTAAACTTTTCAGATCCGGTATCTTTGTTGGCCCTTATAGGCCTTGTCATAACTGTAATATTAATGATTAAAAATGTTAAAGGTGCAATTTTAATCGGAATTTTAGCTACAACAGTGTTAGGACTTTTTATAGGACCGGTAACACCAAAGCCTGATTTTAGCTTAAGCAATTTTATTCCACCTTCAATATCACCTACTTTATTTAAATTGGATTTTAAAGGATTGTTCGCCGATCCGTCAAAAATATTCATTGTATTAAGCACAGTATTAGCTTTTAGCTTGTCCGATACTTTCGATACTATCGGTACGTTTATCGGAACAGGAAGAAAGTCGGGTATTTTCGATAAAAAAGATGAAGAAGAACTCGAAAGCAGCAAGGGCTTGAAATCCAAAATGGATAGGGCATTATTTGCCGATGCCATCGCAACTTCTATAGGTTCATTGTTTGGAACAAGTAATACTACTACTTATGTTGAAAGTGCAGCCGGAATAAGTGTAGGTGGAAGAACAGGATTGACATCGGTATTTACAGCAATGTTTTTCGTGCTGTCATTGTTCTTATCTCCTATAGCCCAAATGGTAACTTCAGCTGCTACAGCACCGGCATTGATTATAGTTGGAATTTTGATGATGGAATCTTTGGGCAAAATTAAGTGGGAAGAATTTGAGGAAGCTGCAGCTGCTTTCTTTACATTAGTAATTATGCCGTTTAGCTACAGTATTTCCAATGGTGTGGCTGCAGGATTCCTGTTCTACATAATTACAAAAGTTGCACGCGGTAAAGCAAAAGAAGTACATCCTCTACTGTACATAGTTACGTTGCTGTTTGTGATAAATTTTGTAATTCAATAACAATATAAAAGTTCTTACTAAGGAATAACGAAAACTTGATTTGATATATATTATGAGGTATAAAAAAGTGGCTTTTCGTTATTCCTTAATATTTTTTAATTAATTCTATAAATTTTGGGAGGGGTTTTATAATGATTAACACAAATAAGAATTCAAAAGTTGCTGTTATCATGGGTAGTGATTCTGATTTTTCCGTTTTGAAGAATTGTATTAAGCTTTTAAAGCAATTTGACGTTGAGGTTGAAGTAATGGTGTGCTCGGCACACAGAACTCCTGACAAGGCTGCAGAATTTGCAAAGAATGCAGAAAGTGAAGGCTTTGGTGTTATTATTGCTGCAGCAGGAAAGGCAGCTCACTTACCCGGCGTATTGGCAGCCTACACGCCACTTCCTGTTATAGGTGTTCCCATTAAATCATCCACAATGGACGGATTGGATTCATTATTGTCAATAGTGCAGATGCCAAGCGGAATACCTGTTGCAACAGTTGCAATAGACGGTGCTGAAAATGCGGCATTGCTTGCTGTGCAGATATTGTCAACCGCCAATGCGGAACTTAGAGAAAAGATGAAGGAATACAAAAAGAATCTTGCTAAAAAGGTTGAAGAAAAAAATGAAGCCCTTCAGCAGATGGTGAAGGAAATATAGGAGAAATATTATGAATTATATAAATAATAATCGAAACAACAATCTTTGCTGCGAGATCTTTGAAGAAGAGGATTTCAGACTTGACAAACTCAATGAAGAGTGTGGAGTATTTGGAATATATGCAAAAGACCAATTGGATAGTGCTCGCTTGACATACTATGCTTTGTATGCACTTCAGCATAGAGGCCAGGAAAGTGCAGGTATTGCAGTTAATAATGATGGAAATTTTACGTATCATAAAGATATGGGGTTAGTCCCGGAGGTTTTTAACGAAGATATAATAAACAACCTAAAAGGAAAGCTTGCTATTGGGCATGTGCGTTATTCTACCACCGGGGCAAGTCTCAGAGAAAATGCACAGCCTATGGTTATTAGGTACAAAAACGGTTACATGGCCCTTGCTCATAACGGCAACCTTGTAAATGCCTCAGAAGTCAGGGAAAGGCTTGAAGGGCAAGGAGTCATATTTCAATCCAGCAATGATTCGGAAGTAATTTTAAATTTAATTTCAAGATATAGGCTGACAAGCACAAGCATTGAAGAAGCCATTAAGAAAATGATGGATGAAATAAGAGGTTCCTATGCGCTGGTCATATTAACTCCGAAAAGGCTTATAGGTGTAAGGGATCCCTTTGGAATTAGACCTCTTTGCATTGGACAAATTGAAAATTCCTATGTTTTGGCTTCTGAGACCTGTGCATTGGATGCTGTTGGGGCTAAGTATGTTAGGGATGTTCAACCCGGGGAAATTGTTTTGATTGATGACAACGGTTTAAATTCTATACAGGCAAAGGTTACAGGACAGTCAAAGCTTTGCATATTTGAACATATTTATTTTGCCAGACCCGATAGTTATATCGACGGTGCCAGTGTTTATAGAGCAAGGATTGAAGCCGGCAGAAGGCTTGCAAAGGATCATCCTGTCAATGCAGACTTGGTAATTGGGGTACCGGATTCTGGGTTGACGGCGGCTATGGGATATTCAATGGAATCAGGAATTCCTTATGGAGTTGGTCTCATAAAAAACAGGTATATCGGTAGAACCTTTATACAGCCGGATCAGGCCCAAAGAGAAAAGGGAGTAAAAATAAAACTTAATGCATTAAAGGATGCAATTGATGGAAAACGTGTTATAATGATAGATGACTCTATAGTCAGAGGTACTACTAGCAGGAGAATTGTTCAGCTTTTAAGGGATGCGGGTGCAAAGGAAGTTCATATGATGGTAAGTTCTCCACCTGTTAAATTCCCCTGTTATTTCGGTATTGATATTTCTTCAAAATCGCAGTTGGTTGCCTCTAAACATACTATTGAAGAAATAAGGGATATGCTTGGCGCGGATAGCTTGGGATATCTAACTGTTGAGGGAATTTTGGAAACTCCGGTAGGTTCAAAATGCGGATTTTGCACTGCGTGCTTCAAAGGTGACTACCCTATGGAGGTACCGAGCGAGGATACAAAGTTCTCCTGCGGATAATTGAATTTGGTGTTTTTTATTACTTAATAATGTATGGGGGGAAGATTAATGAGCAGTTACAAAGATGCCGGCGTCGATGTTGAAGCCGGATATGAAAGTGTAAGATTAATGAAAAAGGATGTACAAAGAACCTTTAGACCGGAGGTGCTTACCGATATAGGGGGCTTTGGAGGCCTTTTTGCGATTGGTAAAGACAAATATGAGGAACCGGTTTTGGTATCGGGAACTGACGGTGTTGGTACAAAACTTAAAATAGCATTTTTAATGGACAAGCATGATACAATTGGAATTGATTGTGTCGCAATGTGTGTAAACGATATAGTTTGCAGTGGAGCAGAACCTTTGTTTTTCTTGGATTACATAGCTGTTGGCAAGAATAGGCCGGAGAAAGTTGCAGAAATTGTTAAAGGTGTAGCCGATGGATGTGTTATGGCCGGATGTTCCCTTATTGGCGGTGAAACAGCTGAAATGCCAGGTTTTTATCCGGTGGATGAATATGATGTGGCCGGATTTGCAGTAGGTATTGTTGATAAAAAGAAGATAATTGACGGTAAAAATATTAAAGCTGGGGATAAACTAATAGGAATTTCATCCTCAGGAATACATAGCAACGGATATTCTCTTGTAAGAAAAGTATTAGCACCAAATAAAGAAAAATTGAGCGAGAAAGTTACTGCTTTAGGAACTACATTAGGAGAAGAACTTTTAAAGCCGACAAAAATATATGTAAAGACCATTCTCGACTTAAAAGATAAATTCGAAATAAAGGGAGTAGCCCATATCACTGGAGGAGGCTTCTATGAGAATTTGCCGAGAATGCTTCCGGAGGGATTGGGAATAAAAGTTAAGAAAGGTACTTGGCCGATACTTCCTATCTTTGATTTACTCCAGAATCTTGGAAATATAAGTGAAAAGGATATGTTCAATACCTTTAATATGGGCATAGGAATGGCTATTGCTGTAGACAGCGAAATAGCAAATGATGTTGTAAGCTACCTGAACAGGGATAAAGAAGAAGCGTATATAATCGGTGAAATAGTAAGCGGAAAGTCTGAGGTAGAGATATGCTGAAATTAGGTGTTCTTGTATCGGGTGGAGGCACAAATCTTCAAGCCATTATTGACAAAATTGAAAGCGGTTATTTGGACAACTGCTCAATTGTTACTGTGGTGTCGAGCAAACCGGATGCCTATGCTCTGGAAAGGGCTCGAAAGCACAATATTGAAGGGGTTTGCATTCCGAGAAAGAGTTTTAATTCAATAGAGGAATACGACAGGGCGTTAATTGAGCATCTTGAAAAGCGGGATGTAGACCTTGTAGTAATGGCAGGGTTCCTTTCCATACTGGGTGAAACGTTTACAAAGAGATACAAAAACAGTATAATTAATGTACATCCTTCGCTTATACCATCATTTTGCGGTAAAGGTTATTATGGGTTGATCCCCCATATAAAGGCACTGGAGTATGGCGTAAAGGTTACAGGTGCCACTGTTCATTTTGTAGAGCTTGAGGCCGATGCAGGCCCTATTATTTTGCAGAAAGCTGTTTACGTAAAGGAAGACGATACTCCCGAGACTCTTCAAAAGAGAGTTATGGAGGAAGCTGAGTGGGACATATTGCCACGAGCTATAAAACTGATTTCTGAGAATAAAGTAGTTGTTGAAGGAAGAAAAGTTATACTACTGGATTAATCTATATATACTATAAAAAATATTAGAGGAGTGATAGTGTGATTAAGCGGGCATTGATAAGTGTATCCGATAAAACCGGCATTGTTGAGTTGGCAAAAGAACTTTCAAACATGGGAATTGAAATTATTTCTACCGGTGGAACTCAAAAGATCTTAAGCGATTCAGGAATAAATGTTATAAATATATCCGATATAACAGGATTTCCGGAATGCCTTGACGGAAGGGTTAAAACTCTCCATCCGAAGGTACATGGAGGACTTCTTGCAATGAGAAGCAATCCTGAACATATGAAGCAAATTAAAGAGCTTGGTATTGAGCCTATAGATATGGTTATTATAAACCTCTATCCTTTTAAACAGACAATATTAAAGGAAAATGTAGAGTTGGAAGAGGCTATAGAGAATATTGATATCGGTGGTCCTACAATGCTTCGTGCTGCAGCTAAGAATTATCAGAACGTAGTTGTAATAGTAGATCCGGCCGATTATCAGATGGTTATTGATGAGCTTAAGTCAACAAAGGATGTATCGGTAAAGACTAAATTCAAGCTTGCATCTAAGGTATTTGAACATACAAGCCATTATGATACATTGATTGCTAAGTATTTAAGAGAAAAGGTTGGAGAAGAGGAATTCCCGCAGACTTTATCCCTTACTTTTGAAAAGGTTCAGGAAATGAGATATGGGGAAAATCCTCATCAAAAGGCTGTTTTCTACAAGGAAGTAGGGGCCAATGTAGGCTGCTTGCCGTCAGCAAAACAACTTCATGGAAAAGAATTGTCCTATAACAATATTAATGATGCCAATGGAGCCCTTGATTTGTTGAAGGAATTTGACGAGCCGACAGTTGTTGCAGTTAAGCACGCAAATCCATGTGGTGTTGGAAGTGCCGACAATATATATGATGCCTATATGAAAGCTTATGAGGCCGACCCGGTATCCATATTCGGAGGAATACTGGCTGCAAACAGAGAGATTGACGAGAAAACTGCTGAAGAGATTAATAAAATATTTATAGAAATTGTTATTGCACCATCCTTTACAGAAGGTGCTCTCAAGATTCTTACCCAGAAGAAAAACATAAGAATTATGCAGCTTGATAACATCTCTGCAAAACTTCCTGCCGGTACATATGATATGAAAAAGGTAGCAGGAGGTCTTTTGGTGCAAAGCTATAATAATGACCTCTTAAATATTGATGAACTGCAATATGTTACCGAAAAGAAACCTACAAAGGAAGAATTGGAAAGTCTTATTTTTGCAATGAAGGTAGTTAAGCATACAAAATCTAATGGTATAGTTTTAGCAAAAGGTACACAAACCTTAGGAGTTGGTCCCGGACAAACCAACAGAATTATGGCAGCTAAGATTGCCATAGAATATGCGGGAGATAGAGCTAAAGGTGCAGTTCTGGCATCCGATGCATTTTTCCCATTCCCTGATTGTGTTGAAGCTGCTGCTGCAGCCGGAATTACAGCAATAATTCAACCCGGTGGTTCTATAAAGGATCAGGAATCCATTGATGCTTGCAATAAACATGGCATAGCAATGGTATTTACAGGCATGAGGCACTTCAAACACTAATTTAGATGATTTAGGGGGTATAAAATGAAGGTTTTGGTTGTAGGAAGCGGTGGACGGGAACACGCGCTTGTTTGGAAGATCGCCCAAAATAAACAGGTAGAGGAGTTATATTGTGCTCCGGGAAATGGCGGAATATCGGCTATTGCAAAATGTGTGCCTATAAAGGCCATGGATATAGATGGAATTGTAAATTTTTCAAAGGAAAAGAAAATTGACTTGGTAGTGGTTGCTCCCGACGATCCCTTGGCGGCTGGGATGGTAGATGCTCTTGAAAATGAGGGAATCAGGGCATTCGGACCAAGAAAGAATGCGGCTATAATTGAAAGCAGCAAAGCTTTTGCTAAAGACCTTATGAAGAAATATAATATTCCTACGGCAAAATATGAGGTTTTTGAAAAGAGCAGCGATGCGCTGGAATATTTAAAAAATCAGAAATTTCCCATAGTTGTTAAGGCCGACGGATTGGCTTTGGGTAAAGGTGTTATAATTGCACAGAACTTTGAGGAAGCAAAGGAAGCTGTAATCAGCATTATGGAAGATAAAGCCTTTGGAGAAGCCGGCAATAAAGTGGTAATTGAGGAATTTATGGTAGGTCCTGAAGTATCGGTTCTTGCTTTTACTGACGGTAAAACAATAAAGCCTATGGTAAGTTCCCAAGACCACAAGAGGGCATTGGATAATGACCAGGGGCTTAACACCGGAGGTATGGGAACTTTCTCTCCCAGTAGAATCTATACCAAAGAGATGGAAGATTACTGCATGGAGAAGGTATTTAAGCCCACAGTGGATGCAATGAATAAAGAAGGCCGAAAATTTAAAGGGGTATTGTATTTCGGACTTATGATAACAGCCGATGGACCGAAGGTTTTAGAATACAATGCAAGGTTCGGAGATCCTGAAACACAGGTTGTTATTCCAAGGCTTAAGACTGATATTGTTGATATATTCAATGCTATCATAGATGAGAAGTTGGATGAAGTTAATATCGAGTGGGAGGATAACGCTGCTGTATGTGTAATTATGGCATCGGGCGGCTATCCTAAAGAATATAAGACCGGTTATGAAATAACAGGCCTTGATGAGGCACAGAAGGACAAGAACATAGTTGTTTTCCATGCCGGAACAAAATTTGAGGATGGAAAGTACCTGACTTCAGGAGGTAGAGTCCTTGGTGTGACTGCTGTAGAGAGCAATCTCGATTTGGCAATCAAAAAGGCTTATGAAGGTGTTTCAAAGATTAGCTTTAAAGATATGCACTACAGAAAAGATATCGGTATAAAGTAAAAAAAGATTCGAGAAAGGCTCCGGAAGATGGATGGTTTTCCAGAGCTTTTTATATTCTGTTTAATGCTTGGTTTGCTGTGATAAAGCCTATATTGTACAAAATATTACAAACGGGTAATTTTCGATTTATAATTTAATGCTTTTTTGAAGCAGGTTAAATTATTTGCTGTCGAATGAAAGTACAATCGAGAAACAATATGCAGATATTTCCCGGGAAATGTAGAAAGATTATAAAAAATTGAATTTAAGAATATTTAGCTTATCGCAGCGAAATCTAAAAATTGCTTAAGTTCGCTGCGATAAACATATATATTTAATTATTTTTCATAAGCTGCAATTATTTTGTCCATAAGGGCATCCCATTCTTCATCTACAGTGCAGCGTTCAGGATGACTGAGGAAATATTCAATAGTTTTCTTTATACCTTCCGCAAACGGTATTTCGGCTTTGAAGTCAGGAACGAAGCTTTTGATTTTGGAATTGTCAAAAACCATACTGTAGGACTTGTCACCTAGTAAAGCACCTGTAAGTTCCGGATCGATGGAAATGATGAAATCCGACGGAATGTGTATGATATTTGGTTCCACTCCTGCAGCATGACCTATTGCCCTATAGATTTCATCCCAGGTAATAACTTCATCAGAGGTAATGTGGAATGCTTCGCCTATAGATTTTTTATTTCCAAACAGCCCAACAAATCCTTTTGCAAAATCTTCATTATGAGTCATGGTCCAAAGGGTAGTGCCATCACCGTGAACAATAATTTTTTTCCCTTTTTTCATTCTGTCTACAAGGGACCATGGATGATCCCAACTGTTTAAAGCAGCAGGTATCAATGTTAAGCCGTAAGTGAAAGAAGGTCTGACGATAGTTACAGGAAAACCTGTACGCTTGTACTCATCCATAAATATTTTTTCACATTCGATTTTATCGCGTGAATACTGCCAATACGGATTTTCCAAAGGCGTAGATTCGGTAATGATATAATGTGAGGGCGGTTTTTGGTATGCGGATGCCGAACTTATAAAAATGTATTGATCGGTTTTGTTTCTGAAAAGTTCGATATCGGCCTTTGCATGTTCAGGTGTAAACGTTATCCAGTTAACTACTACGTCGAAATGATAGTTTTCAAGTATTTTGGCGCAAGAGTCAATATCACGTATGTCACCTGTTATCAGCTTTGCGCCTTTTGGCGTGAGTTCAGATCGGATACCGCGGTTTAAAAGATAGAGTTCATGTCCTTTTTCAATTACCAGACGTGATACTCCTTCACTTATATTACCGGTACCACCAATAAACAATAATTTCATAGGTTTAATCATTCCTTTCTATCGGCATTGAATTAACTATACCATATAATTTTGTAATCGGCTATATTCTTATATTTATTGATTATTTAACAGCAGTGATGAATTATTGCATTATTTAGCATAATAATTCAACATAATTTATTAGTATATATAAATTATTGAAAAATATTTTATTATCCTTTTGCAGAAATCCTATATAACATATATAATTCCCAAATTATTAGTAGTTTTATTAATAGCAAATATAATATCCTTGATGCCTCCGAGAGATTTATTGATCTAATATAATTTTTGCATTTTGCTGATTTGCATTCTATAAGTTTAAAAAAGTTATCTTTTTTACTCTATAAATTTTTAAATCTGGTATTATTATAATTAGAAATAAAAAATTTTAAAAAGTGATTATTTTTTCTTAATAATTAGAGGGATTATATATCTATCCATTGAATAAAGAGTGCTTAATGTAATTTAACTAGCAGTTTTTAAAGGATCTATACAGTATTGTCTGATAATACTTTATGAAATTTTTTTGAATTTTCAAATATAGGAATTCAATTAGAGATAAAAAGATAAAAACGTATCTATAAAGGAATTTTAGATTTATTTAGAAAAGAATATATTTTTTATCTGTGGGAGGGGTATTAATCATGAAGAATGGTGCGCTAAAAATTACTGTAGTGTTTATATTGGCAGCTATTGTTGTATGCTGCTCTATTGGTCCGGCAGTAGACAAAATGTTTGCAGCCGGTTTACCTGAAGCAGTAGGCGATGAATATAACCTTGTCGGAGCAATGCAGCTTTTGTCAACAGGCACGGAGGATGTTAAAGTCAGGCTTCAATCCTATAATTACCCCAGTATGTACATAAGACACAACAATTTCACTGCAAGGATAGATGAAAAGATAACTCCTGAAGAGGATGCACAGTGGCGGTTGGTAAAGGGACTTGCCAATCAAGGTGAGGGATATGTATCCATAGAATCGGTAAACTACCCGGGCTACTATTTAAGACATTACGATTATAAACTTAGATTGGAAAAGTACGATGGCAGCAACATTTTTGCTGCCGATGCAACATTTAAAGTGGTTCAAGGCCTGGCCGATTCCTCGTGTATTTCTTTTCAGTCTTACAATTACCCTACAAGATATATAAGACATTATGAAAAGTTGTTGAGAATAGATGAAATTGTAACCGATCTTGACAGAATGGATGCTACTTACCGATTGTTTGATGATTTTGTTGTACTGCCCGATCCTAACCAACCGGAAGGGGCAGTAATTGTAACAAATCCGATAGTTATGCAGCGTGCCGATCCATGGGTTTACAGGCATACCGACGGTTATTATTACATGACGGCATCGGTACCGGAGTATGATCGGATAGAACTAAGAAGGGCAAAAACTATACAAGGACTTGCATCGGCTACGCCTAAGACAATATGGCGTAGACCTTCAAGCGGTGTCATGGGTGGGCATATATGGGCCCCTGAAATACATTTTATTGATGGAAAATGGTATATCTATTTTTCTGCAGGAACCTCCAGCAATAAATTCGATATTCGCTTGTATGTGCTTGAATGTGCCGATTCAAATCCCATTGACGGTACATGGGTTGAGAGGGGACAGCTAAAGACCAATTGGGAGTCCTTTACCTTGGATGCAACCACCTTTGAACATAATGGAGTCCGATATCTTGTATGGGCTCAAAAGGATCCGAATATAGACAGCAACAGCAATATTTATATAGCCAAAATGAACGGACCCCTTGCTATAACCGGTAAGCAGGTTATGATTTCAACACCGGAGTATGCTTGGGAAAAGGTTGGTTATAAAGTAAATGAAGGTCCGGCAGTTCTAAAAAAGAACGGAAGGATTTTTATAACTTATTCTGCCAGCGCAACCGACTCCAATTATTGTATGGGCTTGTTGACCGCATCCGATACAAGTAATTTGTTAGATCCAAACTCTTGGAGAAAGACACCCAATCCGGTATTTCAGTCAAATGATACCACGGGCCAATATGGACCCGGACACAATTCCTTTACAACTTCACCGGATGGTAAGGTAGATATAATGATATATCATGCACGAAATTACAAAAATATAATAGGGGATCCTTTATATGATCCCAATAGGCATACCCGTGCGCAGAGAGTGGACTGGAATGCTGACGGTACACCTAATTTCGGGATACCGGTAGCCGACGGTACTCTTGATATATATATACCTGAACCAACTGACACTCCTACTCCCATAAATTTTATCTACGGCGATTTAAATGGGGACAAAGCTGTTGACTCTATTGATTTTGCACTTATGAAAAGATTTTTGCTGGGTATGTCTGCTGTTTTGCCGTCAGATGACTGGGAAAAAGCCGGAGATTTGAATTTGGATGGCAATATCAACTCAATTGATTTTGCCTTGCTGAAAAAATATATTTTGGGTATGATAAAAACTCTTCCCTATGCCAATGGAGAATCATAAAAGTCGAAGTTATTTACAATTATCAATCTGGAATAATTTCTTGAAGATTAACTGAATTTTATGTACAATCAAAGTAAAATAAATAGTTTTAACAATTTGGCTTGCTCATAATTTAAAAGATGGGGAGGATGGAATGGGCAAGAAATATATTTGCCTTGATATTGGAGGAACAAAGATACTTGGGGCTGTTTTGGACGAGAAGGACAATATAGCCTTCAAGGTTAAAAAAAAGACTAAAGTAAATAAGGGAATCAAAGAAATTGAGAAAAGAATAATTGATGTTATTGATGAACTTATAAAAGAATCGGGTACCGATAAAAATGATATTGAAGCGATAGCTGCAGGTGCGCCGGGAGTTATAAACCAGAAAAACGGTGAAATTATATATGCACCTAATCTCCCATGGAAAAACTATAATTTGAAAGAGGTTGTAGAAAAAGAGTTTGGTATACCGTTCTATATAGGAAATGACGCAAACTTGGGAATATTGGGCGAATGGAAATATGGAATTGCAGCAGAAAAGGAAAATGTTGTCGGAATATTTGTGGGCACCGGAATTGGTGGAGGGCTTGTAATTAACAACAAACTTTTTACCGGCAGAAGATATGATGCCGGTGAGTTGGGACACATGATATTAAATACTGAGGGGCCTTATTGCAACTGCGGTCAGAGGGGTTGTTTTGAAGCTTATGCCGGCAAGGTGGCAATAACGAGGGAAATAAAGGCTCAAATTCAAAGAGGGAGAAAGACTGTACTGAAAGATTTTATAGATGAAGGCCCGGTTATAAAAAGCAAAGCCCTGAAATATGCGATAGAAGCTAAAGATAGTGTAGCATTGGAAGTTATGGACAATGCTGTATATTATCTTGCAGCCGGTACCGGAAACCTGATAAATATTTTCAGCCCTGACATGGTGGTACTGGGCGGAGGAGTTTTGGAATCCCTTGGAGATTATATAATGCCTCTGCTAAAAAACTATGTTAAGAGGTTTGCACTTCCTGAACTGTTAAGTGGAACGGAAATTGTGCAGAGCAAATTGGGAGACGATGCTATTATATACGGTGCTTTAGCTGTTATTAAAGAGGAAAAAGGATAGTGATGAAGTGAAGAGTAATATACAGAAAATAGGTATTTCAGGAGGTACTTTTAATCCTATACATATTGGTCACTTGATAATTGCTGAGACGGTAAGGGACAAGTTTGGGCTTGATAAAGTATTGTTTATTCCTTCAGGAATGCCTCCTCATAAAAATTTGGGAAGTGTTGTTTGTGCAGAAAAGAGATTTGATATGGTTCAGAGAGCAGTAGAAGGCAATCCATATTTTGTTGCGTCAAGAATAGAGATTGACCGCAAAGGGTATACCTATACTGTTGATACTATGAAAAAATTGAGAGAAATCTATGGAAATGATACAAGCTTATATTATATAATTGGAGCAGATGTTTTAAATGATTTACTAAGTTGGAGAAGTTTTGAGGAAGTATTTAAGATATGCGAGTTTATAGCTGTTTTGAGGCCTGGGAATGATAAAAAAGCATTTTATAATCAAATGGAGTATTTAAAGGATACTTATGGTGTAAAAATTCATTTTATTGATGCTCCGCTTATAGAAATTTCTTCAACGGAAATCAGAGGAAGAGTAAAACAGGGAAGATCAATAAAATATCTGGTTCCTGAGTCTGTGGAGGAATATATAGAGTCAAATAAACTGTATAAAGAATAGATTAATAATAGAGGAAAGGATATGGAATGACAACAGAGCAAATATATGACAAGCTTAAAGAAGTTTTATCTCCTAAAAGATTTAAACACTCGCTGGGAGTTATGGAAACAGCCGTAAAATTAGCAGAGCAATATGGAGCAGATGTAAAAAAGGCTGAATTGGCCGGTTTGCTTCACGATTGTGCACGGGAGATGAAAGTTGAAGATATTTTAAAAATATGTAGGCAGAACAATATAAAAACGGATGATATTTCTTTGATGCAGCCTAAGTTATTGCACGGGCCTGTTGGTTCAATTATTGCAAGAGAAGAGTACGGAATAGAAGATGAGGAAATTCTTAGTGCCATATACTGTCATACTACAGGCCGTAAGGATATGAGTACACTGGACAAGATAATATTTTTAGCCGATTATATTGAGCCGGGAAGAGATTTTCCCGGTGTGGATAAAGCCCGGGAGGCAGTTTTTGAAGATCTTGACAAAGGAATGGTTGTTTCTCTGATGGGTATTATAAAGCATTTGGTTGAAAAGAAGGCACTTATTCAAATGGATACCATAGAGACGTGGAATTACATTATTAATGCTTATAGAGGAAAAGAAATTATATAAACTTTTGGTATTGTCTGAATGCAGCCAGGTATTGCTTGAGTAATTAGTGTCCAAGGAGTTATGGAGGTTTTTGATACTATGGCAGCTAAGAAAAAGAGACATGGTAGGATTAGAATAAAAAGCGTTAAGCGTTTTATCTTGTCAACAGGTCTTTTGGTGGCGGCAGTAATTGCACTGCTTATGATACGTAATGCTGTCTTTTCCGAAGGCTCCAAAGAAGTGATAGTAGAACCGTCGGCTACTGCTTTGGTCGCTCAAGACAATACTTCTGAAGATAATACTTTAGTTACTGAAGAGGATTCTAAGGAGGATACGGTTAAAAACGAAGTATCTGAAGTGGCAAGTGTGGCAAATGCATCTCAGGAATCCCGTGATAAGGCAAGCACGGAAATAGGTGAGGCGATAGTCAAAAATAAAGGGATAAGCGTAAATATAATAAATCACTCCCAAAAAACAGGGATTTCCGAAAAGGTAAGAGCAGTGCTTGAAGTAAACGGTTTTAGTGTAAGTAGCGGAAATGCCAAGTCCTTAAAACGAGTAAATTCGGTTATAATAGAAAAAAAGGACAATGTTTCAGGGGAGGAAATTGGAAAGCTGATTGACATAAAAAGAGTCAGGAAGGAAGTAGACCCTGATTCGAGGTTTGATATTGTGGTAATAATAGGCGATGATTATTAAATTTTATATATGAGTAAATGAAACGAAAGGGTGGAGTTAGTTGGATTCAAAGGCTATAGCGGAGAAAGTCGTAGAAATTTTGAATAACAAAAAGGCAAAGGATGTAAAGAGTATAAATATCAGTGAACTTACAGTTATTGCAGACTATTTTGTAATTTGCAGCGGTACTTCTACTACTCACATTAAGGCCCTTGCCGATGAGGTAGAAGAAAAAATGCAGGAACAGAACATAGAACTATTGCGAAAAGAGGGATACAATAGTGCAAGATGGATTCTCCTCGACTATAATTCCGTGGTTGTTCATATTTTCCATGAGGAGGACAGGGAATTTTATAACCTTGAGAGATTGTGGGCAGATGGAGTTATACAGCGATAGCATTTGAAGAAAAGAAGTGATCAAAAAATGCGCCTAGTTATCATGGCTCATACTTATTGAACTATGATAATTAGGCGCATTTTGATGTTTATTGGAAATTATTGAACATTAGCCTTTTGTTCCGGTTTTTCTAGATAACGCTTTATCTTTTTGGTTGTTGTTTTTGCAAATTCATTTTCGCGTATGGTGAAGTCTTGAATTCGCTTATAAAGCGGCATATTTTTATTTATTTGCTTTATTTCCGATTTGATTAATTTGTAAATTTCTTCCTGAGACGGATTGGGGTTATTAAGTTTTTGCTTTATATTTTCCAAATCAATTACAATTTGAGCCGTAACTACAGTTTCGTTTTTTTCATCATCATCTCTGCCTGTTACAAGGGATTCCTTAATATACGGACTTTTATTGATATAGGATTCAACTTCTTCAGGAAAAATGTTTTTACCGTTTTTGGTGACAATAACATTTTTCTTTCTTCCGGTTATATATATAAATCCTTCACTGTCTATTCTTCCAAGGTCTCCGGTGTAGAGCCATCCATCTCTTAAAACTTTTTTAGTGGCTTCTTCGTTTTGATAGTAGCCCAACATGACATTTCCGCCTCTTACTATTATCTCGCCGGTACCTTCTTTGTTCACATCCACTAATTTTACTTCCACTCCCGGAAGTGGAAGACCTACAGAGTCATCTTTACATTTATCATCTCTGTTAACTGCAACAATTGGAGATGCTTCTGTAAGTCCATATCCCTGCAGTGTAAGAACACCCATATTCCGCAAGCCCTTTATAACATTCGGTTCTATAGCAGCAGCACCTGCAATGATAAGTCTTATTCTTCCGCCAAAGCTATCTATTACTTGTTTGAATATTTTTCTTCGTATATCGATTTTTAAGCAATTGTATAGAAAACTACTTACAATAAGTCCGAGTTTTAGTTTACATTTGAGTTTCCAATCTTTTGAAGCTTGAGCCCATATTTTTTGGTACATATTTTCAATAATCAGCGGCACAAGTATAAGTATAGTAGGTTTGGTTTCTTTTAAATTTTTGGAGATGTGCTTTAAACCTTCATTAAAGGATATGCATCCTCCGGCATAAATGAAGGTCAGAAAGTCAACAGTACAGGCATAAGTATGATGCATAGGTAAAATGGATAAAATCGAGTCGTTACTGTCAATATATAATGCAGAAACAACTGCTATAATGTCGGTGCATATATTCTTATGAGATAGCATAACACCTTTTGCCAGGTCAGTTGTTCCTGAAGTAAAAATAAGAAAGTTCATTGCATTTTCATCAATAGTTGCGTTTAAATATTCCACATCTCCTCTATTAAGCAGCTCTTTACCTGCAGCTATCAATGCTTTTAGAGAAAGGAATCTATTATCTATATGCTCATTAATATCCATATTTATAAAATACTTTATATGAGGTAAATTTTGAGAAATCTCTAAAAGCTGGTCATGATGCTTGCCTGAATATACAATGGCAGAAGCGTTTGATCGCCTTAAGAGATTTTCCAACTCTGCTGTAGGGAGATCTTTATCTAAAGGTACTATTACACCTACGCCGTTAGCAGTTGCAAGATAGGTTACACACCATTCATAGCGGTTTTCTGACATTACAGCAATAAATTTATCTTTAAGACCAAGATTAAGAAGTACAGTACCTAGTGCATCCACATCATTTTTAAACTCATTATATGTTATACCTTTGTAATTTTGGCCGTCAGTTTTAATGTAAAAGGCATTTTTTGACCCATGTAATTTGCAACTTGACTGAAGCAAATCTTTTAGGTCTTTAATAGGTCTTACATCGGTTTTTTTTACTTTTTTCATTCAAGTTAACCTCACTTTTTTCAAAAAAATATCTTATAAGATCAATATAGTTCTCTATATCTAATATATTTTTATATTTAAAAAATTCTCTATATATATATGGAATTTACAAAAAATTCGCAATTTAAATCCGGATTTCAATGAAATCTATTGATACGTCTTCTTCTTGAAATTTTTCTTAAGGTCATTCTTAAGAGTAAAAAGCCAACTATTACGAAGAACAAATTAATCAATACTTTGGAGAATTTCGATTTTCCAAAAGTAGATATAATTTTTTGAGAAGGTTCAGGGGTTGGAACCATTTTTTCAATATTTCTTGATGCAATTAAGTTTATTTCTCCGAGAGTAAAACCGTCTTTCACAAATTCAACAGAACCTAATACAGTACCTTTTTGTATTGGAGCGGTTATATTGTCTTTGACTTTTATATTTTTTGTAACAGTGTCAAAAGCATCCGGATCATTTGGAAGTATACATTTAAAGTCTTCCTCAGCAACAAGATCAAGATTGGGATTAAAGCTTGCATCGGCAACTGACACACTTGTTACATATGTATTGGCAGCAATAATATTTTTTTGCGAGTAATTTTTAAAACCATATTCAAGCAGTTCTTTTGTATATTGATATATTGCATCGGATGGACATCCTAATATAACTGAAATCAATTCCATACCGTCTTCATTTATAGCTGACGCTACAAGGGTGAAAAGCGCTCTATTTGTATAGCCGGTTTTTATTCCTGTAACTTCAGTATAGTATTCTGATTTGTATTTTGCTTGAAAAAGCTTATTGGTTGAAGCTAAAATAACTTCCTCATCGTGTTTATTTGTAGGAGGAATGGTACAAGTGCTCTTTTTAACTGTTTCTCTAAATAATGGCAGTGTCATAGCGTATTTTGACATTAATGCCAAGTCTCTGGCAGTGGTAAGATGGTATTTTTCCTTTTCGTAGGTATCCATTCCGCAAGGATTAACAAAGTTAGTGTTTAAGGCTCCAAGTTCCTTTGCACGCTCATTCATCTTTTTCACGAAGTCATCTACTGTCGGCCCGATATTTTCTGCAATAACATAAGCTGTCTCATTGGCTGATCTAACCATAAGAGCATTTAATAAATCTTTGAAAGCTAACTGTTCTCCCGGAAGTAATCCAATATGCATTCCGCCCGGTCCAATGTTATCTATGGCATATTGGCTCACAGTCATTATATCTTCAGGTTGGGCATTTTCAATTCCTAATATTGCAGTCATAATTTTAGTTGTACTTGCAGGATAAAGTTTTTCGTCGGCATTATGTTCACAGATAACATAACCTGTTTTAGAATCTATTAAAATATAGGACTTTGCATCAATATTCAATGGTTGAGCTTTTACCTGGGTGGTATTAATAATTGTGGTATTTATGATTAAAATAGCAGATAAAATTAATCCGGTAATTAATTTTCTCATTTGTTCCTCCTAATATGTAAAATGCTATTTTGCACGCAATAAATGTCATATATTTCAGATATATATACTTAAACACAGTGCTAATTTGTTAAATTAAAAAATTATACAATATGCACATAAGTGCAATTTTGCTAATATAGTTTAATACAGTAAATATATTAAGGCAACATAATACATTTTGCAAACAAAAATTATTGCAAATATATTTTAATTGAATAGTTAATTTGGTTAAAATCATAATTTTAAACCTTTGTAAAAAAGGACAACAACAGTATACCAAAAATCTAAAAATAAGAGTAGCCAATGACTAAAATTTGTATGAGGTAATTAAAGGAAAAAAAGAATTTGTATAGAATATTACATATAGTAAATATTGCTTTTCATATAAACTCATAAATTTATAACTTTAATCTATGAGAATTTCTCTATTATAAAGTGGATTAAATACGGAAAAATATAAATTATTTGTTCCATGGAGGGATTCTTATGCCTGAAAACATTTTTAATAGAGAAATAAAAATTAAAACGGGAGTAGTTATTTTACTAGTCGCGGCTCTTGTTATTAGCACTGGAGTAATCGGATTTTTAATCAGCAAAAATGAAAGTGAAATAATAATAAGTAAATCGGTAAATGAAGGAACAATAGAATCTGAGGCGGAAAGAACACCTCAAGTTAATCCTACAATGCAGCAAGAGGAAAATACAGAAAAAATACAGGTATATGTGGTTGGAGAAGTTAATAACCCCGGTGTTGTTACCCTTACAAAGGGACAAATAATTGAGGATGCTATTAAAGCGGCAGGAGGCCCAACAGATAAAGCAGATCTTGAAAATATCAATCTTGCTTATGTTTTGAACGAAAATGTCATGTTAAAGATACTGCCAAAGTCTGAAATAAGTTCGGATACGGTAGTAAATGGAACAGGATCCGGTGAGAATAATTCCAATGTGACAGCTCAAAATAAAATTCCAACAGGTGTAGAGATAAAAAGTGACAGCGGTGGAGCTGTTCAAAATGAAAGTAAAAAAAAGAGTTCCTCAAACGGTAAGATAAACATCAATACAGCTACAGAAGCCGAACTGGAGACACTGCCAGGGGTTGGACCTTCAACGGCAAGTAAAATAGTTTCTTTTCGGGAGAAGAACGGAAATTTTAAAAAAATAGAAGATATTATGAATGTTCCGGGCATAGGACAAAGTAAATTTTCCAATATGAAAGACTTTATTTGTGTGGACTAAAAAAGTTCAATTGATATATAAAAATTTTTTACTTGGTATTCAAAAACTTTCTAATGCCCCGCGACTAAATTTATCTGTAGTGTCCGGGGCTGGGAACTCATTTCATTTGGCGGCACTTGGAAGGTTAGGCAGTATAAATAGAGCTGATATGATATATCCAAGTAAAATTGATGTACTTGGTAAAATCATGCCGTAAATAATTATTTTTTTAATGCGTTCACGTCTCAACCGACGAAATTTTTCAACTCTGGTATATCTCATAGCATATTCCTCCTTTATTACTACCCATAATATACCATTTGTTAATGTGTTTATTGTATTATTTCCACCCCGTTTATGTCGTATTCAAATTAAATAGATAACATTTACTTTAAAAAACTAAAAAAATCAATTATCTTTGGAAAGGGAAATTTTATAATAAAAGCTCGAGGTACTGATAATAAGACCATTTGTAAAATATGCAGAACATACTCAAGGATATTTATTTGTTGATATACAACTTTAAAGTATATATAATTAAGATATAATGGTTAAAAATATATTGATTTCAAAATGTTTATGCAATAAGGTGTTTTTTTTAATGCAAATTTCAAAGTTTATAGTCCGTCTAAATAAAATATTATGTCAATAAAAAATTAAATTTATAAATTTATTCTAGGGGGTCGCGTAAATGTTAAAAAAACTGATTGCAGCCATATTTGCTCTGTCGCTTGTGTTTCTTCAATTTGGGGCTGCTTATGCGGAAGGAGTAAATGAAGTCTTAAATTCCGGATTTGAGGAAAGTAATTCAGATATTGCTTTTTGGGACAAATGGAGCTATAACGCTTCAACCGATGTTAGTCTAATTACAGACCCGGGACTTGCCCATTCGGGTAATAATTGTGTCAGAATAACAAACACTGCTGCAAATGACTCTAGAATTCGACAAATGGTTAGCGTTAAAGAAAATACCTTGTACAAAATATCAGGGTGGATTAAGACTGAAAATGTGTCAGAACAAGGGAAAGGTGCAATTATTTCAGTATTTGGAATGCTTCTTTCTACAACAGAATTGAAGGGTACAAATGACTGGACTTATGTTGAACTGTATGGAAGGACAGGCCCTGACCAGCGGGCAATTGAGCTTACAGCCGGAGTAGGAGGTCATGGTGGTGAAAGTACAGGAACTGCATATTTTGATGACATATCGGTAGAAGAAACCTTAGATCTGCCTGCAGGTGCTGCTATAATTAGTTTGTATGACGGTCAGTCCAATAATCAATCCACTGAAACAACAAAGCAAGCAGACAGTAAAGGATGGTTAATAGCATTGATAGCTGCATTGGCAGTAGCTATAGGTGTTATTACATTCTTGGTATTTTTTATGTCCGGAAAAGAAGAGAAAAATAATAAAGTTAAAAAGTCAAACAATCAACCGAATAACAACTCAAAAGATTCTTTAGAAAATACTTCTGAGACAAAATCCTTTAAAGTAGATAAAAAAGATTTGATTATTATGACTGCATTGACTTTAATTTATGCAGTTATTGCACTATATAAGTTGGGAAGCACAAATGTTCCCGAAACTTTTTGGCAGCCTTCCGAATTGGGAACTACTATAACTCTTAACTTCGATCGTGAATATGATTTCTCAAAAATAGCTTATTATAATGGTATAGGGGATATTTCCCTCAGAATTGAATACCTCAATAATGAAGGTAATTATGTACCTATTGCCACTATAAACCAAGACGTATATAAGGCATTTGGGTGGGGAACTGAAAATGCCCAATTCAGAGCTCAAACACTGAGATTAAGAGTGCAGAAAATTGGCGGTACATTAAATGAAATAGTATTTTTTGAAAACGGTAGTAACCAGCCTATAACCAATTTTACTGTTGAAACAGAAAAGCTAGGTAGAAATGATAGGGGTACACCTCAAAATCTCTTTGACGAGCAGGATATTGGAGATTATGAGAACAACTTTATGAACTCTACATATTTTGATGAAATATATCATCCTAGAACGGCCTTTGAACATATAAACAGAATGGAACCTTATGAGACAACTCATCCACCTTTAGGAAAGATTATAATTGCTTTGGGCATGCTTATTTTCGGAGTAAATCCTTTTGGATGGCGTGTAATGGGAACCTTATTTGGAGTGGCAATGGTTCCGGTTATGTATTTGTTCGGAAAGAAAATATTCCGTAAGAGGATATACGGCTTTATTAGTGCCTTCCTTATAGCTTTCGAATGTATGCATTTTGCGCAGACAAGAATAGGTACAATTGATTCATATCCATGTTTATTTGTAATTTTAGCCTATTACTTTATGTATGACAGTTTTATGAATAAGTCCTACGAGGTTGGATTTAAAAAGAGCCTTCTGCCGCTATTGTTATCGGGAATATTCTGGGGACTGGGCTGTGCAAGCAAATGGACTGCAGTATATGCAGGAGGAGGACTTGCCGTTCTCTATTTCACTTCAAAAATATTGGAATATAGAAGTTACACTAAAGAGCTTAGAAAAAAGAAAATGAGCGAATCGGTTAGGAAAGATAAAATAAGTAGCTGGTTTGTGGATCATTTTGTAAAGCCCTCTTTAGCATGTGTAATTTTCTTTGTAATAATACCGTTATTAATATATACAGCGTCCTATTTGCCTATAATTACGCTGCCGGGGGATGGACATGACCTTGGAGAAGTATGGAGATATCAGGTAAATATGTTTAATTACCATGCAAATCTTACTGACAGCCATCCCTTTGAATCACCGGCTTATTCCTGGCCGTTAATTACAAAGCCGCTGCTTGAATATAGGAATACAAGTCTTCCGGCCAACAGAACATCATTGATGTATGTTATGGGGAATCCTGCAGTATTCTGGTTTGGAATTGTATGTACCTTTGTTGCTATATTCATAAGCATTAGCAAGAAGGATAAAAGAGCTGTACCGTTTCTGGTTGCTTTTGCCTTCCAATACCTTCCGTGGTTCAGGGTATCGCGCTGTATATTTATCTATCACTTCTTTACATCAGTACCGTTTTTGATACTGTGTATAGTGTATGTGTTGAATTTCTTAAGGGAAGATTTCCCTCAAATTGTTACAAGGGATTTTGGAAGCCAATCGGCTGGGGTAACTGCTTATAAACTTTCGAATGTAATTATATACTGCTATCTTGCAATAACGTTGGCATTGTTTATATTGCTTTATCCTGCAATATCGGGTATGGAAGTGCCAACAAGTTATCTCAAATATGTTGAATGGATAAATGTGCGGTAATATGTTTAAAAACAGGACGTGCTATGGCTGAATAGTTTTAGGAAATAAAAGATCCTTCTATCAGATGCTTACAAATGATAGAAGGATTTTTTTATTATAGTATGCACTGCACCGTCACAAGATTGAGTATTTTTTCACGTTACAAAAGCATTAATTACGGTTCATTACCCCATACAAGCTTTCCTGAAACATATACCGTAATTTTGCTGTTTTCTGTATAATCAGAGGCTGTCGATATGAAGGAGTAGTCGTTAGACTGGCTGTAATTGGTCCAGTCATTTTTGGAAAATCTGGCCTGTACATCAACACTGCTGCCGGGTTCTAAAGTACCTGCACCATTTGAAAAACTAATTTCAAGATAATGATCGGCTCCGTTTTTGGCAGCAGTAAGCTTGTTAAAGGAACCGCTTACATTGGAGGTACCGGCCGAACTCCAATCACACCAGAAGGTCTGAGGCTTTTCACCGTCAATGGTGTAATAGTACCGGATTTTTACATCCTTAAGGTTAATGCTGGAGCTGCCGTTATTTACAAGCCTTAGTCTTGGACTAATGCCATTTGTTGAATCGGCAGCATTTCCATTGGCATATTGAATTGCAATTTTTCCGTTGCCGCCAAAGGTGTTTTTATTGCTGTTTGAATTGGAAGCTACCGGTGTTACCGGAATTGGCGTCGCTATATTCTGAGTTGTTGTTCTGCTTGTTGGCAGTGGTGTATTTGCATTTGTGGTATTACTCGAAGCTGCTTCCTTTCCTACTGGCTCTGTTCCAAAGACAAGGGTACCATTATCATAAACCGGTATATACTTGGTCTTCACCAGTGAATTGGAAGCAAGATCTTTATAGGAATAATCATTCTTTGGGTCAAAATAGGATGTTCCTTCGGGAGCAGATATTCTAAACTGCACTTCTTTCTTGTAGTCCGACTGTCCTCCCGGGAAAATCTTCGTTCCGCTAAAGTCAACCTTTACAAAATAGATATTGCCTTTATAAAGTTTTAACTCAGAAACCTTTGCTCCCTGATTGTAGTTAGCACTTACCTTTATATCGGAGGCAGAGTGACCGGCATTTATAACTTCGCTTATATCAATGTAGTAGTTGAAGGAGAGGTTCTCACACATTCTGGCCGGCCATGCAGACTTATTGTTTATTACTGCCTTTATTTCGATGAAGTTATTTCCTGAAGCGTTAATACCGGCTTCAACAAATATTTCATCATCGGTTATTTCTTCTATACCGTTAAAGGTTTCGGAAGGACTTCCGGCATAGGTTTTATACATTCTTGCCAGCAATCCTACAAATCCCGCATTGTAATCGCACGCCACTTCGTTGCAGGTGTAATCGCTTACATCATCTTTATAGTTGTCTGTCGAATCGGGTCCCCCTACAAGAGCTCCGTATAAAACATGTCTGTGTTTTTCAGGAATACTCATACTGTTTGCCCATGAACCGTGAGCCGTTCTATGGTGAGGATGTTCCGGAGGGTTTTGGCCAAAGCCTACAACAAAGCTTCGTCCGGTACTACCTAATGCGTAATTGGCTTGGTCTTCTGCAAATTTGATATAATTTTGGGCTTTGGTTTTGTCTGCACCGGACCAGTCGGAATACACGCATGCTAGAAAGGCAGTGGTAGTGGCATATCTTAAAGAACCCCACTGGTCAAGCCATGCAAGACCTTTTGGTGTATATTTTATGCGATTTCCGTTATAGCCGGTTGTCCACCAGTCCAGATGCATTTCTATAGCTTCTTTATACTTGCTGTTGCCATTGGTTAGTTTTGCAAGCAGTAATTCTGCTCCATAGTGCACATCATCCCAGCAGTGGCTCCAGGTGTATTTTATAACATTGGATTGGGGTTCTTTTTCCCAATAGTTAACATATTCTTCTGCTTTTTTGAGATAGGTTTTGTCGTTTGTGGCCATATAGAGCCATACGCCTGCCCAGGAAAGTTCATCGTAAAAGCCGCTCCATGAATCATAAAAGCCTTTGGCAGCAGTATATCCCGCATCACTTTTGGTGCTGTCGGCAAACTCAAAGAGTTCCTTTGCGTGTTTTAGACACTCTTGGGAATAAGCTGCATCTATATCTTTAAAGATAATAGAGGCAGAGGCTAAAGCTGCTGCTGTCTGGGCTGATACTGCCGAACCGGGAGAAGATTTGTCCAATTTATAGGCTGGCCTTTCCATAGGCATTGCTTCAGCCGGTCCCCACCAAGCATGATCGGCATTTCCGTCCCCCACTTGATAATAGTACACATTGGGTTCGGGATGACATTTAATGAAGTAGTCGGTGGCCCACTTTATATTCTCCAAAAGGGGTTCAAGCTGGCCGCTGTTTACAAAAGCATCCTTATATTCATGGGCTGCCCAGCACAGCATTGTAACGGTATATGCCATAGGAAGATTGAATTTGACGTGATCCCCTGCATCATAAAATCCTCCTGTAAGGTCAAGGCCCACATCCTTTCCGTCATCTAAACCGGAATCTCCTCGCCAGTTTAGGCGAAGGACAGTAGAGCTTAACTTTCCGGAACGCTGACAGTCGTAAAAGAATATAGCCTTCTGCAGTGCTTCACCATAGTTAAAAGGACCTTTCGCTTTAGGTTGAGGCGGTATGTCGTTTTTATATTTATATTTGTAAATACCGCTGCTTTGAATATTGTTTGTATCTTTCGAAACATTGATATCGGTTGAATTTTCAGTTTCAGTGGATTCAGCCACAAGTCCGTCCTTTTTTTCAATATATATGTGGTACATTGCATTGGCAATGGCAATAGAAGCTTGAGCCCAAAATCGATGATAAGTCATAACCGGGTTTTTACCGTTCTTAATTGCTTCTTCCACCTTGGCATAATCAGGATCATTTTTGTAGTCAGGACGCAAATCTATAAAAGTTATGCCATTTTTAATTTGAGCCCCTTGACCGTTTGTTCCGCTAAAGCCCTCAGGTATATAAACTTCATCGAAGAAACGCTTATAGTCTTCTCTTTCTTCCGGGACAGCAACACCTTTGTCATCCCTGTAGTTTGTCCACATTCTGTCTAGAAGTTCCTTTGCCATATTTTTTGATTCGGCGTGCATTGTACCGGTGTGTTTTTCGGTGGCAGCGGCGTAGAAAATGAGAGCTTTTGCATAAGAAGCGGTTACACCTACATCCTTTGTGTAGTCCTTAACTTTGCAGTGGAGATTGGAGTTTTCTGTAGGTTCACCTCTCCATGTATCCGGTTCACCTGACCATTCAAGGGTTGAAGGAATTTCGTAGGTTCCGTCATTTTTCAATTTTGTATTGGCTAAAGCCCATTTTACCCATTTATCGCATACCTTTTTTATATTTTGATCTCCGGAAAGATAATAGTATTGCATTACTCTTTCCATTGACCAAGCTTGAAATCCGAACCAATTATTGCTTGAAGGGTCATGGTACACAGGTTGGTAATCATAGGCCATATCATAAAAAGTGCTTTTACCGGCAGGGTACTTGGAATATCTGCCTTGCCAACTGTTAGTGACACCTCCTGCAATTGCACCTTCTGCACTTTGAAGATATTGATATAGTTCAACCTGTCGTTTCAAGCTTTTTTGCCAATCTTCCTGCGCTCCTTGTGCCTTAGGCTTTAAAGCAGATTCTTGTGAAAGGGCATAGGCTGCTACGAGATTTTGATAGCCCTGATGGCAGTGGGAACTTCCAATTCTCCAACTCCATGCTCCGCCGATATCTCCGCCCCAAGACATATACCATGACAAAAGGTAGTGGCAGCTATCGTAACCTGTACCTGCAGTAGAACCATCTTGTACACCGATGGGTCTAAAGTATTTATCGAAAAAAGTATATCTCAAGTAATCTCCCATTTTTGCCGCTTTATCGGTATATTCTGAAAGTTCTGCATCGACGCCTTGTTCTTTTGCCCACAGATAAGCCCAATAGGAGGCTTGAACCTGCCTTGCGTCAGCATCGGAGGCAGAGGTGTAGCGCCATTGTTTTGCCGGTTGTCCAAAGTTGCCAAAGAGATTTAAAAATCCTCCTTTTTCGCCTTCACCCCATTTAAAATCTTCCCAGGACGGGTGGGGGACTGTTTCCCAAACCGATTCTTCCGGACCGCGCTGATAGGTATTTATATAAGAGCAACGGCTTGTACCGTCGCCGTGGTTTCCGTATTTATAAAAATTATCCACGTCGAGAAGCCAATGCATTTGGTATATGGCTTTAGAACCGTAAGCAGAAGCAAGGCTCTCAGCTATGGGATCTGTTCCGGTGGGAGCGTTTGCAATTCCTGAAGTGGGGTAATCATTGGGAGTATCGCCTTCCGGAGCATATTGTGCCGGGCTGTTGGGCGAATACGTATCCGCACCCGGTTGGTCTTTTTGAGCATCGGGAATTATGTATTTTTCGGTTAAATCCCATGCATTTTTATAATAGGACCAGTCTCCCGTCAGTTTGCCGTATGTTGCACCCAACCAAACCATATAACTAAAGGCTTCACTTGTTGTCAGATGGCCATAGTCAGGAGCTTCAACCAACAGTGTTTCGATGGAATGATAGGGTATTCCTTCTTCACTGAGATATCCTTTGGTTTGAATGTCGTTAAACAGTTCTAAGAATCTGTCGGAATATACGGTTGAATTCGCAGATTTAGATGCTGATGAATTGGTATTATCGGGGTTATTTTTAAATGTACTTTTGGCATTTTTGTTATAGATTATGAGTATAACACAAAATGCAATAAAAATTGCTACCAAAGCAATAAATTTATTCCTTCTCTTTGGTATTTCAAATATTCTCATATAAAATTCACCTCTGAAAAGTAATTCGTTTATAAGGCTATTTTTTATATACATAAGTGTGTAGGAAGAGAGGGTTTAAGATTAGTTCAAAGTGAACTTTTATCCGAATTCTCTCTTATAGACAACTCAACATATTTTTTTCACTATCGGCAGCAGATTCTATTGCATTGTCCAATAATATCCCGAGTATTTTTCAAAAATCACAAATTCTTATATTACTTATTTTAGCTTACATGTAACTGTAATGTTAAAGGACACATTATTTATCTCGGAATAAGATATTTTTGACAATAAGAAACCGTAAACCGGCGGAACATCTTTTATATACGAATTAAGAGGAGCAAAACTATTTATTTTCCTTAATTAAAATAAAAAATAACGCATTAATACTACGTTGACATTAAAAACTTATGTATGTATAATTTAATTTAATAGCATAATAAATAAAGTAGAATAATTTAATAGCTATAATCTGACAATGATGAGACGAGTAAATTGAGAAGTACCTATAAGAGAGGAAGTACCTAGGCTGTGAGTACTTTCAGGGAGTATCAATTGAAGACCACCTCTGAGTTGGAACGTTGATTACGTTATAATCATAATGAGTACAAATTAGGGTGGAACCACGGGAATTACGCTCTCGTCCCTTTATAGGGATGAGAGCTTTTTATTATATCGCTTAAAATTAAATTACTATTGTCTATTACTTATTGTTTATTTATTATATTTATAGAAAGGACGGATGATTTGATGGATATGATTAAAGTTACTTTAAAAGATGGAAGCGTAAAGGAATATAATAAAGGCGTCAGCATCAAAGAAGTGGCTGAAAGTATCAGTGCAGGCTTGGCAAGGGTGGCATTGGCCGGAGAAGTTGACGGTAAAGTTAAAGATTTGAGTTATCAGCTTAATGAAGATTGTAAGTTAAATCTGCTTACTTTTGATGATGAGGGTGGAAAACATGCGTACAGGCATACTACATCCCATATATTGGCGCAAGCAGTAAAGAGACTTTATCCGAATGTTAAACTTGCTATAGGTCCTGCAATTGATAACGGATTTTATTACGACTTTGATGTGGAAAAGCCCTTTTCTGTTGAAGAACTTGCTCAGATTGAGGAAGAAATGAAAAAGATTGTAAAGGAAGATTTGAAACTTGAGAGATTTGTTCTTCCTAGGGATGAAGCAATAAAGTTTATGGAGGAAAAGGGTGAAACTTATAAAGTAGAGCTTATTAGAGATTTACCGGAAGGTGAGACAATATCCTTTTATAAGCAGGGAGAGTTTGTTGACCTTTGTGCAGGCCCTCACGTAGAAACTACAGGTAAGATAAAAGCTTTTAAGCTTTTATCGGTTGCCGGTGCATACTGGAGAGGTAATGAAAAGAATAAAATGCTTCAAAGAATATACGGTACAGCATTTTCAAAGAAAAGTGACTTGGATGACTACCTCTTCAGATTGGAGGAAGCAAAGAAGAGGGATCATAGGAAGCTTGGAAAAGAGCTTGACTTGTTTGATATATATGAAGAAGGTCCCGGGTTCCCATTCTTTATGCCAAAAGGAATGGTTCTGAGAAATATTCTTGAAAATTATTGGAGAGAAGAACATCAAGCAAGAGGTTATCAGGAAATTAGAACTCCTATAATATTAAACGAAGATTTATGGCATCGTTCCGGGCACTGGGATCATTATAAGGAAAATATGTATTTTACAAAGATAGATGAAGGGGATTTTGCCATAAAGCCAATGAACTGTCCCGGAGGAATGCTGGTATATAAGAGAAAACTGCACTCTTACAGAGATTTACCGCAGAGACTTGCAGAATTGGGCTTGGTTCACAGACATGAACTTTCCGGTGCTTTGCACGGATTGATGAGGGTAAGATGCTTTACTCAGGACGATGCACACATATTCATGACACCGGAACAGGTAAAAGATGAAGTTTTGGGCGTTATAAACCTTATAGATGATTTTTACAAGGTATTTGGCTTTAAATATCATGTAGAGCTCTCTACCCGTCCGGAAGATTCAATGGGAACCGACGAACAGTGGGAAATGGCTACAAATGCTCTTAAGGAAGCTCTTGAGGCAAAGGGAATGGAATATAAAATAAATGAGGGCGATGGAGCGTTTTATGGCCCTAAAATTGACTTCCACCTTGAGGATTCGATAGGACGTACATGGCAGTGCGGTACAATACAGCTTGACTTCCAGATGCCTCAGAGATTTGATTTGAATTATATAGGTCCCGATGGTGAAAAGCACAGACCGGTTATGATTCATAGAGTTGTGTTTGGAAGTATTGAGAGATTTATAGCAATTCTCACAGAACACTTTGCCGGTGCTTTTCCGACATGGCTTTCACCGGTTCAGGTTAAGGTACTTCCTTTAATAGATAAGCACCATGATTATGCCGCTGAGGTAAAAGCCCAATTAGAGGCAAAAGGTATAAGGGTTGAAGTGGATTGGAGAAATGAAAAAATCGGCTATAAAATAAGAGAAGCTCAGCTGGAGAAGATACCTTATATGTTGGTTATAGGCGATAAAGAAATGGAAAACGGGGCTGTAGCAGTAAGGTCCAGAAAAGATGGCGATCTTGGAGCTATGGCAGTAAAAGATTTTATAGATAAGATTGTTGAAGAAGTAGAAACTAAAGCTAAGTAAGATATAAGTAAAAAGTACTTCCGCTTTTTGCGGAAGTACTTAATATTAAATATATAAAAAATATATAAAAATATATAAAAATATATAAAAAATATACGGGATGTAGTAAAATTATAGTCGTAGTTGTTATGTCGTAAAATATTAAGAAGCGAGGATTGAGATTAGTGATCGTAATTAAACCGTATTTTGTTATAGAGTCGGATATTAACGGTGAAGAGATTTTAAAGCATATTGAGAAGGTAGGAAGAGTATGTTATAAAAGTGAAGACAAAATCACCGACCAATCTTATGCCGATTTTGTAAGAAAGATTATTAAAAATGGACACGAGGCTGTGATTGAGCATTATTCAATTACAGTTAAAGTAATTTGTGACCGGGGGGTTACCCATGAGATTGTAAGACATAGGCTTGCTTCCTATGCGCAAGAAAGTACAAGGTACTGCAATTATAGTAAGGACAAGTTTTCAAATCAGATTACGTATATTGAGCCTTGTTTTTGGGATACTACTACACCAGAGGGAAAAAAGAAATATGATATATGGAAAAGTGTAATGGAGTATACCGAGCAAAAGTACATGGAGCTATTGGAAGCAGGGGCAACACCTCAGGAGGCAAGGAGTATTCTCCCTAATTCTCTTAAAACAGAATTGGTTATGACTATGAATCTTAGAGAATGGAGACATTTTTTCAAATTGAGGACTGCTGCAGCGGCACATCCTCAGATGAGAGAGATTGCCATACCTTTATTAAATAAGTTTAAAGAACTTATACCTGTTATTTTTGACGATATAACTTATTAATATTAAAAAAATAATTGACATCAGAAAAAATTTCTGATAGGATATAACGGTGTAATGAAGAAGAAGTATCCACTTCTCACCTTACGGGTTAGGTCTGGTAAGGTTAACGGTTAAAGTTTAGGCTTTTTAACTTTGCTTATTAGAGTAGGGAGTTAAGTGGATCATTTCTTTGATCCACTTTTTTTACGTTTGTTAACACAAAACTGTAAATTTGCCCGGAGGTGTTTGTTATTAACAAAAACGAATTAATGATTAATGAGCAAATAAGGGATAAGGAAGTTAGGCTAATAGATGTTGACGGTACAATGCTTGGAATTATGTCTTCCAAAGAGGCTCAAGCTTTAGCAAATGCAAAATCGTTGGATCTTGTGAAAATAGCTCCTCAAGCGTCACCACCTGTTTGCAGAATAATGGACTATGGTAAGTACATGTTTGAACTTTCCAAAAAGGAAAAGGAAGCAAGAAAAAATCAAAAAGTAATTAGCGTAAAAGAGATTAGACTTTCTGCTTCTATCGAAGAGCATGACTTCGAATTTAAAGTAAAAAATGCCATCAGATTTTTGAAAGATGGCGACAAAGTAAAAGTTAGTGTTAAGTTCAGAGGAAGAGAAATGAACTATACTGATTTAGGTCAGCAAGTACTTGAAAAATTTGCTGAAGCTGTAAAGGAATTTGGGTCAGTTGAAAAGAAACCTAAACTCGAAGGTAGAAGCATGATAATGATAATTAATCCAAAACAGCAGTAATATATCGATTAGATAAGGAGGGAATAAGTAATGCCTAAAATAAAAACACATAGTTCTTCTAAAAAAAGATTTAGTTTTACCGGTACAGGTAAGATAAAAAGAGCAAAAGCCTTTAAAAGACATATCTTGACAAAGAAACCTACTAAAAGGACAAGAAATTTAAGAAAATCTGCACTTGTATCTGATGCTAACGCACATACAGTTAAAATGTTAATTCCATATAAGAAGTAAAAGGGAGGGAAAGAGTCATGGCAAGAGTAAAAGGCGGAATGAGAACCCGTGCAAGACATAAAAAAGTATTAAAGCTTGCTAAGGGTTATTTTGGAGCAAAGAGTAGAAACTTTAGAATTGCAAACCAGGCTGTTATGAAGTCCTTGGTTTATGCTTATAGAGATAGGAGAGCTAAGAAAAGAAATTTCAGACAATTGTGGATAGCTAGAATAAATGCTGCTGCAAGAAAGAATGGACTTTCTTACAGTAAGTTTATGAACGGCCTCAAGAAATCCAACATTACTTTAAACAGAAAGATGTTGGCTGAAATGGCTGTTAATGATCCAGCTGCTTTTGCACAACTTGTAGAAAAGGTTAAAGCAGCAATATAAGTGGAATAATAAAAGAGTATAAGCAAAAAGTGACCAGTCATCTTCAAGGGTTTGAAGTAACTGGTCTTTTTTAATACAATGACTTGTATAAAAACTACTGTGCTTGAGGTGATAGAGTGAATTTTATAACCAGCGGACAAAATCCGGTAATAAAAGAAATAAAAGCACTGAAAGAAAAAAAGTATAGAGATCAGAAAGGTTTATACTTTATTGAGGGTATAAGGTTCATTGAGGAAGCGATAAAAGAAAAGGAATTAATATCTAAAGTGCTGGTGTCGGAAAAAATCGGGGAAGTAAAAGGTGGAAAGGAAATACTTAAGCAGCTGGAAGAGGCAAATTTCAGCAGTATTTACACAGTTCCCAACAAGCTTTACTTAGAAGTAACCGATACCGAGAATCCCCAAGGAATTCTGGCAGTTATGCATAAAAAATCCGTTAGCATTGAATCGGTATATGACAATAAAAATTTCTTTGTTGTGTTGGATTCCATACAGGATCCCGGAAATATGGGGACAATAATCAGAACGGCTGATGCGGCCGGTGCTACTGCTGTAATAGTATCAAAAGGATGTGTTGATGTATATAACCCTAAGGTATTAAGGGCCACCATGGGCTCAATATTTCATATACCTATTTGCTACTGTGAAAATATATTGGAAACCCTCCAAAGTTTAAAAGCCAAAGGCATAGTACTTTGTGCTGCCCACCTTAGCGGAAGTAAAAGTTATTTTGATTTGAATTATAAAAATAATATTGCCATTATTATTGGAAATGAAGCAAATGGAATAAGTGACAGCGTTGCTGCCCTTTCCGATGAACTGGTAAAGATACCTATGGAGGGAAAAAGCGAATCGTTAAATGCATCCATAGCAGCCGGACTTCTGATATACGAGGTATTAAGGTGTAGAATGAAGCAATAAAAAATGTTTTATAAAGCAGCGAAAATATAACTTCTAGATAAATAGGCGGACGGAGAAAACCTTAAAAATTAGGTTTTCTTTTTTTATTTCCTTCTATTTTAAGTTGCAGAGAGGAACAGACAGTTTTCTATATATTGATGTTTTATTCTAAAAATCGAACTTTTTGGGAAAAATAATTCTGGACATGTTTTAATATTTCTTTTCCGCATATACTAAAAATACTTTTTAAATTTGGAAGTCATATTTTTGATTTACCAAAATATCGAACAGGAGTTGGTTGGCTGCAATGCATGAATACATAATTTTATATTTAATTGCTGTTTTGATTATATTTGTTTTTATCTTTTTTATAATATTATCAAAATCAAAAGAGGAAAAAATTAAAATAAGGGACGCTTCGCTAAACGCTGATGAGCTTGAAGCTTATGCAGTAGAAATAGCCTATGACCATGCTGTTTCTAAAAAACTGAATTTGTTTAATTGGCCTGTTCCGAGAATGAATGAAAATTATCGGTATATATTGTCGGTATATAAATCTTTAAATGAAGATATACAGAAGGAAATTGGGACAACACCTTCTGCAGAATGGCTTCTTGATAATTTTTATATTATTGAGGAGCAAGTAAAGAGTGTAAGGAAAGATTTGAGCAAGGAATATTATTCGAAACTTCCCATGTTAAGTTCCGGTCCTCTAAAAGGATATGCAAGAATATATACAGTTGCACTGGAACTGGTATCCCATACCGATGGAAGGATTGATGAAAAAGTACTTATTAATTATATTAATGCTTATCAATCCCATAAGACTCTTGCAATCAGGGAACTGTGGGCATTACCTATAATGCTTAAGCTTGCTTTGATTGAAAACATAAGATATATATGTCAAACCATTGAAGATACCCAGAGACAAAGGCGCAAGGTGGAAGAAATTCTTTCTTCGGTAAAGGGTGAAGATGGTATTGATGCCGAGAAGCTTGTTAATGCCATTAAGGATGAACTTAAAGGGGAGTATAAAATAAATTCAGCTTTTATAGAGCACTTGGGTTATAGACTTAGAAAAATGGGTAGAGCCTATGCCCATGTTCTTCGCCAAATTGACGATATTCTGGACATGAACGGTACTAGTATTGATTATATCACCCATAAAGAGCATAGTGAACAGACTGCCAGAAAAGGATCAATAGGCAACTGTATAATAAGCCTCAAGTATATTTCTTCTTGTAACTGGGTAGAAATTTTTGAAACTTTAAGCAAAGTGGAAAATATTTTAAGACTTGACCCGGACGGAACATACAATCTTATGGATTTATCGTCAAAGAATTATTATAGAAAGAAAATTGAAGAGTTGGCTTTGGAGTTTGACGTGTCGGAAAAGCATATAGCCAACAAGGTTGTCGAGCTTGCAAGAAGGGCGATGGAAAGCAAGGATGATTTAGATGCTATAAGTTATAGGAAAAAAATTCATGTAGGCTACTATATAATAGATGAGGGAGTAAAACAGCTCAGAGAAGAAATTGGAACTAGAAAAACTTTTAACAGGGTATTTGCGGAGTTTGTAAGGAAAAGACCCCTTACTTTATATATCGGCTCTGTAGTGGTATTGACTGCTTTAATAACTATGCTGTTTGCCCGGTATATATTTAATGGAGTCCAAAGGTTTAATACGATATTAGCAGTAATAGGTATTTTGGTTGTGCTGATACCGGCATCGGATATTGCTGTGAATTTTATAAATTGGGTGTTGAATCATATATTCAAACCTTCGTTTTTTCCAAGAATTGAATTAAGGGATAGTATCCCGGAAGAGTATAGTACCATGGTGGTTATTCCGGCACTGCTGCCCGATGAAAAGAGAGCCAAGGAGTTGATAGATAATCTTGAGGTATACTATCTTTCCAACAGGGAAAAGAACTTGTATTTTGCCTTGGCAGGAGACTATAAGGATTCGGACAGAAAAGATTCAGATGGCGACAGTAAAATAATTAAAACAGCTTTAGATAGGATAAAGGAATTAAATAAGAAATACAGTAAAGACGGTAAAGACATATTTTTCTTTTTTCACAGGCACAGACAATTTAATGAAAGACAGAAGAAATGGATGGGATGGGAGCGAAAAAGGGGAGCTCTCTTGGAGTTTAACGATATGCTTTTAGGTTCAAAGAAGACAAGCTACAGTATAACTTCAACCGATATATCCCTTTTACCTAAAGTGAAGTATGTTATTACATTAGATGCCGATACCATATTGCCTTTAGGTACTGCTAAAAAGTTAATAGGTACTATGGCGCATCCCTTAAATTTACCGGAAATAGACGAAAAAAAAGGTATTGTGGTTAAAGGTTATGGGCTGATGCAGCCGAGAATCGGATTTGATATCGAAAGTGTGAATAAATCGCTGTTTTCCAGAATTTTTGCCGGTGAAGAGGGGATAGATCCTTATGCCTGCGCGGTATCCGATGTATATCAGGACTTGTTCGGCGAGGGTATCTTTACGGGAAAAGGTATCTACGATATTGAGGTGTTTCAAAAACTGCTGGCAAATGCAATACCTGAAAACACGGTGCTTAGCCATGATTTGCTGGAAGGCTCGTATATAAGAGCAGGATTGGTTAGTGATCTTGAACTGATTGACGGGTATCCGTCAAAGTATAATTCCTATGCCATGAGACTCCATCGTTGGGTGCGCGGTGACTGGCAGCTCTTGCCGTGGCTTGGGCGCAAAATAAGGAACAGGTTTGGTAAAACTATAGAAAATCCTATAACTGCAGTATCAAAATGGAAGATAATAGACAATCTCCGGAGGAGCCTAGTGGCCCCTTCCCTTATGCTGCTTGCAGCTTTAGGATTTAGTATATTTCCGGGAAATACTCCGGCGTGGATATGGATTATTCTGCTTTTTATGTATTTTCCCTTTATTCTGTCAGGGTTTGACTATTTGGTATACAAGCCGGTTAGGGTAATGCTTTCTAGAAGATATATTCCTGTTATTTGCGGATTGAAAGCGGTCTTTTTGCAAATAACACTGCAATTTGTATTTTTACCCTATCAGGCATATCTCATGGTAAATGCAATTGCAATCACATTGGTTAGAGTATTTATAACCAAAAGAAACATGCTTGAATGGGTAACGGCTTTAGACACAGAAAGGACACTTAAGAATACTTTAAGAAGCTATGTTATAAAGATGAGAATAGGTGTTATTGAAGCGGTCGCTGTTTTTGTACTGGCATTGCTTCTTAAACCGCAGTGGGCTGTTTGGGCTTTTGCAGTCTGCCTGATATGGTTTGCTTCACCCTATATTGCCTTTAGGGTAAGTCAGGAAGGAGTAAAAACAATTGAGCCTTTGGGAAGTGAAGATTTACTCGAACTTAGAGTTACTGCCAGAAAAACTTGGAGGTATTATGAAGAGTTTGTAAACAGCAAGAACAATTATTTGGCTCCTGACAACTACCAGGAAGATCCGCCCAACGGAGTTGCGTATAGAACATCGCCGACAAACATAGGGCTTGGGCTTTTGGCTGCTTTATGTGCAAGGGATTTTGGCTATATAGGCACCGAAGAAATGTACAAAATTATTAAGCGTACTGTTACTACCATTGAAAAGATGGACAAGTGGAACGGTCATCTTTATAACTGGTATGATACGCGTACTCTTGACACACTAAAACCTAGGTACATTTCAACGGTAGACAGCGGTAACTTTGTTTGCTACCTTATTACCTTAAAGGAAGGGCTTAGTGAATATTTAAACCGACCCCTGATTGAAAAAGTATTTGTTGATGGAATGAAAGATACCATCATTTTAGCTAACAGGGAAGTAAACGAAAACATATATGAACCCGATGAACTGAAGAATATAGCTGCTAACTTTGATGAATCGGAAAGTTTTGATTTAAAAGCTTGGATAAGAGCTTTGGACAAACTTGGAGGAAACCACGGCAGTAAAGATAAAAAAGTAAATGTATGGTCTCGCAAAGTGGACCACATGGTATCGCTTTTTAAAAACGAAATTAACAATTACTATTCTTGGAGCCACTTGCTGTTTGAAGTTCCGGAAGAGTTAAAGAAAGGGGCTTATAAAAATGATATTGAAAAATCTATAAAAACTATATTTAACCTGTTTGGAATTAATGCTCCTTTGGTAAAATTACCGGAACATTACAAGCAGATTAAGTTTGAAATAGACAAGCTTAATAAAGTCATTACAAAAAATAAGGAAAATCATTATGTAAATATAAAAAATTGGTTGGACCGGTTGAAATATGAATTGGATAAATCAATTCAAAATGTAGAGCAGCTTATTTCAAATTATAAGTACTTGGTTGAAAGGATTGATAAATTATCCCGTGAAACTGAGTTTATCCATTTATATGATAAGAAAAGACAGCTGTTTTCCATTGGCTATAATATCGAGGAAAGCAGTTTGACAAATTCCTACTATGATATGCTGGCTTCAGAGGCAAGGCAGACAAGCTTTATTGCCATAGCAAGAGGAGAAGTGGATGCACAGCATTGGTTTAGGCTAGGCAGAACCCTTACCCGCATAGACCGTTATAAGGGTATGGTATCTTGGAGCGGAACTATGTTTGAGTACTTTATGCCTCTGCTTATAATGAAAAGTATCAAAAACACTTTATTGGATGAGACCTATGACTTTGTTTTGAGGAGTCAGAAGAAATACGCAAAGCAGAGGAATGTGCCCTGGGGTACATCTGAGTCAGGCTTTTATTCCCTTGACATAAAGCTGGACTATCAGTATAAGGCTTTTGGAGTGCCATGGCTCGGGCTAAAAAGGGGCTTGGCGGAGGATATGGTGGTGGCACCTTATGCCACTATGCTTGCACTGCCCGTTGACCCTCACGATTCGGTAAAAAATCTGAAAAGATTGGCGGCAGAAGGAGCAAACGGGCCCTATGGCTACTATGAAGCAATTGATTACACCCCGGAGAGACTTCCTATTGGTTCTAAATATGCCATAGTAAAGAGTTATATGGCTCATCACCAGGGAATGAGTTTGGTTGCCCTGGACAATTATATAAATGGAAATGTAATGCAAAATCGTTTTCATAATGATCCGGTAGTTAATGCAGCAAAACTTCTGCTTCAGGAAAAGGTACCTGCAAATATAATATTTACAAAGGAAAATAAGGAGAAGATTCTTCCCTTTAACGATGTTACTTATGATGTGGAAGATTCCTTGCGGGAATACAGCGAGCCGGATTATGAACTGCCCAAGGCGCATATTTTGTCCAACGGAAGTTATTCTGTAATGGTTACCGATAGAGGAACGGGATACAGCAGAAACGGCATGATTGATGTAACCCGTTGGAGGGAAGACATTACCCTTGATAATTACGGAATATTCTTTTATATAAGAAACACCAATACAAATGAAATATGGTCTTCTACCTATTCACCTGTAGATAAAAGACCGGATATGTATAATGTGGTTTTTACTTCTGGAGTGGCAAAATACCATAGAAGGGATGGGGATATTGACACAGTAACCGAGATAGTTGTCAGTTCCAATGACAACGCAGAAATAAGAAGATTGACTTTTACCAATCATGGGAATGAAGCATGTGTGTTGGAAATAAGCAGTTACTATGAACTGGTTTTGGCTCAGCATAGTGCCGATGTTGCACACCCTGCGTTCAGCAACTTGTTTATAAGGACCGAGTTTGTTCCTGAGCTGAATTGTCTGATAGCCAATAGAAGGCCCCGGTCTGAAAACGATAAACGGGTGTGGTCGTTAAATCTAATGACTGTTGAAGGTGAAACACTTGGAGGCCTGCAGTATGAAACTGACCGATTCAAATTTATCGGAAGAGGGCGAAATGTATCAAATCCTCTGGTTATTGAAGAAAGAAAGCCTTTGACAAATACTGTGGGGCCGGTTCTTGACCCTGTCATGAGTATGAGGTGCATGATAAAAATAGAGCCGGGAAAAACCGCTAAAGTGAACCTTGTTGTGGCAGTGGGAGATAGTCGTGAAGCTGTATTGGATATGGCTGCTAAATATGCAAATAAAGATATTATACCTGAGGAATTTAATCTGGCTGCAACCAGAAGTCGTGTAGAGGCAAGGTATTTGGATCTTAAAGCTTCTGAAATTGAATTTTATCAGGAGCTTATATCCCATATTTTATTCATGAGCCCGGCTCAAAGATTGAGAATGGAATGTATTATAAATAATAGCAAGGGTCAGAGCGGATTGTGGGCTTACGGTATATCGGGGGATATACCTATTGTGCTGTTAACACTGGAAAAAACCGATGATATAGATATTGTTTATGATTTGTTAAAAGCCCATGAGTATTGGAAATATAAAAATCTAAAAGTGGACCTTGTGATACTGAATGAGGAGGAAAACAGCTATACAAATCCTTTGCAGGGACTTTTAGGCGATATCCTCTCCTCAAGCCATGCTCATGATATGATAAATAAACCCGGTGGAGTTTTTGTACTTAAAAAGAGTAATCTTCCGGAGGAAGATGTCAATCTGATATGCGCAGCGGCTCGAGTGGTACTCAAGGGCAGTGCCGGTGATTTGAGAGAACAGCTTTATGCTAAAAAGGAAAGCAATTTGCCTCAATTGAAAGAGTATAAAGGGGCTATAAGAAAATATGAAAGCAAAAGCGTTGAAAGTTCAGACATGCAATTTTTCAACGGTATCGGTGGCTTTAAAAGTGACGGCAAGGAATATGAGATTGTATTGAAAAACGGTATTACCACTCCTCTGCCGTGGTCTAATGTAATATCCAACCGGAACTTCGGATTTATTGTTACGGAATCCGGTGGAGGATACACATGGAGTGAAAACAGTCGTGAGAATAAGTTGACTCCATGGTCTAATGACCCTGTGTCCGATACCCTCGGTGAAATTATTTATGTTACCGATGATGATACGGGAGAAATATGGAGTATTACTGCTCTGCCAATACGGGAGAAGGAAACTTATTCAATAATACACGGCTTTGGATATAGTATTTTCAGAAACGCAAGCCATGGATTTGAGCAGGAATTGACCCAGTTTGTGCCGGTGGATGATAGCACAAAGCTTAGCTTGATAAAACTAAAAAACACAAGTGACTCACCCAGGAAATTAAGTTTATACTATTACATCCGGCCTGTGCTTGGTGTAAGTGACCAGTTGACTGCACTGCATATTAGTACCGAAAGACATGGGTCAGGAGCTATACTGGTAAGAAATACTTATAATGATGAGTTTGCAGGCAGAATAGCTTATGTGGATACCTCTGTAAAGGACAGGACTTTTACTTGCGACAGGAAAGAGTTTTTGGCAGGAGGTTCATTGACTAATCCTCCTGGGGTAAGAAGACAAAAACTATCGGAAACTGTTGGGGCAGGTTTAGACCCTTGTGTGGTGCTGGGTGTAGTTTTGGAATTTAAGCCTGATGAGGAGAAAGAGATTGTATTTGCTCTAGGTGAAGGGAATAGTATTACCGAAGTGGAAAAAATGATAGGCAAATACAGGAAAGTAGAAGAAGTAAAAAAAGCTCTTAATGAGGCAAAGGAATTCTGGAAGGAGAAACTGGAGATTTTACAAGTTTCCACACCGGATAAGGCAATGGATTATACATTAAACGGTTGGCTTATGTATCAGGTTCTGTCATGCCGGATGTGGACCCGATCGGCTTTCTATCAGTCGGGAGGAGCTTACGGTTTTAGAGACCAGCTGCAGGATTGTCTGTCGGTGGCCCATGTAATGCCTGAAATCACAAAGGAGCAAATATTGCTCCATTCAAAGCACCAGTTTATTGAAGGAGATGTGCAGCATTGGTGGCATGAACCGAAATTTAAGGGCACAAGGACGAGATTTTCCGATGACCTGTTATGGATGCCCTATGTGACAGCCGAGTATATAAGAATTACCGGCGACAGTGATATATTGAAAATTGAAACTCCGTTTTTGGAAGATGACCCATTAAAGGATTTCGAAGATGAGAGTTATAGAATTCCAAGAGTGTCCGAGGAAAAATCAACAATATATGACCACTGTATAAGGGCTATTGAGAGGTCATTGAAATTCGGTGAGCATGGCATTCCTTTAATCGGTTCCGGTGACTGGAACGACGGAATGAATACTGTTGGTAATAAAGGTAAAGGCGAAAGTGTTTGGTTAGGATGGTTCTTATACTCAATCCTGACGAAGTTTGCTCCTATTTGTAAAAGTATGGGAGAAGAAGAGCGGGCTGACAGGTATTTTAGCATTGCTAAAGAAATTGTTAAATCCATTGAAGATAATGCTTGGGACGGGAACTGGTATAGGAGGGCATATTTCGATGATGGCCGGCCGTTGGGGTCTATTCAGAACAGTGAATGTCAAATAGACTCCCTTGCTCAGTCATGGGCGGTTATATCCGGTGCCGGTAACAAGGAAAGAATTAATATAGCGATGGAAGCCTTGGAAAATTATCTTGTAAAAAGGGATGAAGGACTTATTAAACTGCTTACTCCCCCTTTTGACGAAGGAGATTTGGAACCGGGGTATATAAAAAGCTATGTTCCCGGAGTAAGGGAAAACGGAGGACAGTATACCCATGCAGCCTGCTGGGTGGTTATGGCTTTTGCAATGTTAGGTGACGGTGACAAGGCAGCGGAATTGTTCAATTTAATAAATCCTGTTAATCATGCAAAAACCCAGATTGAGGTTGCCAAATATAAAACGGAACCCTATGTGATTTCGGCTGATGTATATTCGGTTGAACCTCATACAGGCCGGGGAGGATGGTCATGGTATACCGGAGCAGCAGGCTGGATGTACAGGGTTGGTATTGAGTACATTCTTGGATTTAAAAAGAATGGGGAGAAGCTGTCTATAGACCCATGCATACCTAAGAGTTGGAAAGGCTTTGATATTAAGTATAAGTTCCAAGACACAATATATTATATTACAATAAAAAATCCCGAAGGTGTAAATAGAGGAATCAAAAAAGTAATCTTGGATGGAAAGGAACTGGAAGAAAAAATTATTGATTTGCTGGATGATAAGATGGAGCACAAAGTGGAAGTAATTTTGGGATAAATATTTTTAAGTAAAAATTATTTCTTGGGGCTGCTTTGCATACCATGTTGAATCGGGAATGATTCAGCAAGGTATGCTTTTTTGTTTGTGCTATAAATTTTATTAATATTGGAGAGTATGAATAAAAATCATAGAGTATAAGAAGTTTCTGATTTTAGTGACAATGTTTACGCTTACTACAAAATTTTGACGTTTTATAAATGATATTGACACGAAATATTTGTTGTGTTATATTCCTTAATATGGTAACAACTTGGTATATTTAACAATTTATACTATTTAAAGGGTGACTAAAAAATATTTATTGTTATGGCGAAGAATTAAAATATATTCATATTTATAGAATATTATATTAGTTGTATACCGGTATGTTTTTTGAGGAGCTAAACATATTTTAAAGTGATGAGTATTGAAGTTTGTGCTGTAGTAATTGTTTGGAGGTTGCTTTAGCTATCAGTATTTATAACACTTAACTGTTCTTATAATTATTTGATTTTGGAATTATGGAAAATGATGAGAGAGGGAAAGGGGTTATGAATAAAAATATAAAAAGCAAATGGCTCAAATTTATTGGGTTTTTATTGTAATATGTATTTTTAGTGGCGGTATTTTCTATCAATACTCAAGAACACCGAAAATTAAAGGAAATCTTAATTAATCAAGACCAAGTTATAGTGGATAAGACTGATGAGAATTATACACACATTAAAACCGGTGGCGTAGATGACGCGACAAGATTTACAAAAGCAAAATATTTAGAAAGAAAAGAACATGTAAACGAGATTCTCGAGAAATATTCCAAGTTTGTTCTTTGCAATGACAACTATAATAAGCCTGTAAGATTATCAATAGATAAGGAAATTATTATCGAATTGGAAAATAAATTTGGTGAAATAGAATATAAAGTTGAAGATTTCGATAAATATAAGGAGATATTCTACATATATGTTAATTCGCCAAGTGGGCATGTTGAGGGACTAAAGGGTGAAATAGATGCAATTTTTGATGATCCTATTGTTTTTTAGGCTTTATATTTGTTGTTGATGGTAAGCTATATTATGGGAATACAAATAATAGGATTGAAGGTGAATTAGAGAGTAAAATAATGAGTATTATACAGCATGCCAAATGACATCATTTAATTGGGTTTATAAGAAAAGATTTGATTGCGGCGTTTTTGTTTCTAAAATTATAGATAATTTTAGATTTATAGGTTATTTATAGATACTTTTTTATAGACATTGTGAATAATTTTAATTATAATTAGTTTAGTATTTTTATTAAAATTGCAAATCAAGGGGGTTAAACATGAAGTACTTGGAAAATGCTTTTAAGTTTTTAGGGAAGTTTTTTCTATTACTAATACCACTATTTGTTGCAACTGCAATACCTTCTATAATTAGTGGTCCTAGCAATAATACTTTACAAGCGCAGCTCAATGAAATTCGAAACGCCTTAATAAAAGATCCAACAATGATACAGAGCACTTCCGATTTTTTTGAATTATACGGTACTCTTGCTTCAGCATTGCCTTTCATGTTGTTAGTCGGCTTGATATCTATAATTTTAGGTTTGATAGCAAGACCTGCAACTTACGGTATGGTAAATAAGGCATTAGATACAGGAAATGCAGATTTAAGCGATTTTTTACCTGAGTTAGGAAATAATATTGGAAAGTATATTCTTATGGTATTGGCATCTATAGGTATATATTTGGGTATAGGTATTGCGGCAGCAATAATATTTGCTATTTTTGTAGGTTTGATGGCTGTATCGAAAGTTTTAGGAATTGTTTTAATGATTTTATTTGCAATAGCTTTAATAATAGGACTTTTGGTATTTAGTTACTTAACAGTTTTATGGTTCCCAGCCATGGTTTCTGATAATTTAGGTGTATTTGACGGCTTGAAGAAATCAATTTCAGTAGCAAAATCATATTTTTGGCCAATAGTCGGTATATCTATTTTAGTAGCAATAGGTTCCGGTATTGTTAGTGCCATTCTAGGATTATTTCAGAATATACCGGTAATTGGGCCGATTCTTCTTTCTGCTTTTGCTGTTTTGGTTGAATTTATTATGATAGTATTTTATTTTGAAGTATATAGAGACAAAACCGGCAAAAATGATGATATGAATGGAGACTTAAGCTTTGAAGTACCCGGTGACTACTTATAATTGATTTTGAACTAAAACCCGGCTAGCTTTCGGTTAGCCGGGTTTTCATTTGAAAACAGTTTTTGCGCCAAAATAAGTCATGTAAATTATGGAGTTTGACACTAAAACAACAATAAGCATCAGTCTAAGCCAACTTCATTACAATAAACGAGTTTTAGTGTCAAAAGAAGTAATTGCTTGATTTGATATAGAGTTTGAAACCCAAAACAACACTTACCGTTTCGAAGCCCTATACTCTGCAATTAAAAGATCCACCATTCTTCCGTAACTTTTTACGCCGTCTTCCTGCCTATTGGCCTTCAGATAAGTATCATTAACCGAAGAAGAAAAATCCTGAACAGGGGTTTCGTACTTTTTCCAATAGGAATTAATTGCAGCAAGGTCTCTTTTCATACCATCAGAGTAGTTATTGCGAAGTTCTGCATATCTGTCGGGATCGTTTCTGTACAATTCATTTCCGGCATAAATCAAAGCATATAACATTCCCGAATACTGAAAATCTACATCGGGATGGTTTTTACAGGCAACATAGGCGATATAGTTTGCCTCATCCTCCGGGGCAAATCCCCTTTGATGAGCCATTTCATGGCAAGTGGTAAATGGAAAGGTGATATCGGGCATTGAAATATTTACATTTGCTTCACCGGTATAAATGGAATATATACCTTCAAGACCTAAGTAAGACATTATTTCCGACAGGACAACACCTTTAGGCCTGGAATATTTTCCTCCCAGTTCCGGATACAACCGGGCAGCTTTTTCATATCCCATATAAGCCCGCTTTAAAGCATCTTGCTTGCCGGCCGGAAGAAACATTACCCCTTCATCGTTTTCACTTACATATTTCCTTAATTCCTTTGCCTGCTCCAAGAGATTTTCACATACATCGGCCAGTTCACTGACAGTGGCCGGTTTGACTTCCAGACCGGCTATTTGGGAAAAAGGCAGGCGCTGATAATTTAATCCCCATACAATTACAAAGCAAAAATACACAACACTGATAAAAACCACAAGATTCGGAATGAAATTCAGCAAAAGCTTTTTAATTTGAGAAGGTGCTTTAAATAGTTGTATTACAAAGTGGATTAGCTTAACTATAACCAGAATTATAAATCCAACCAGAAGCAATTCGCCCAGGGAAAAGGGAAAAAGTCCGGAAATAAAATTAAGTGGTGTTACGATAACTCTATACAGACCCTTTGAATAAAGGTTCTCAACCGTTTCCGGATATAATGTTGAAAGATAACTTAATAATAAGCCCAAAGGGATTAACAATATAAAACAAAGCTTTTTAAACCCTTTTTTCAACCCCATTTATTCAAACCTCCAAATTCCCCTCAAAGTTTCAAATTTTAGCCCGTTAGCCAATTGGTTGAGGAAATCTTCCCTGGGAATATTTACTGCACCTAGAGACTCAAGATGCTTGCTGTATACCTGGCAATCTATAAAGTGAAATCCCAACTGCTCAAGCTTTAAAGTCAAAGTAATAAGTGCTGCTTTTGAAGCGTTATCCATGAGGGAAAACATGGATTCGCCAAAAAAGCATCTGCCTAAAGAAACACCATAGAGGCCTCCGACAAGTTTATCTTCATACCATGTTTCAACAGAGTGAGCAAATCCAAGATTGTGAAGTTCACAATAACTTTCAATCATATCATTGTTAATCCATGTGTTGCCCTTTCTAAGCTCGCCACACATGGTCATCACTTTTCGAAAGCACTTGTCAAAGGTAATACGATATATATTTTTCCTAAATACTTTATTCATTGATTTTGATATTTTTAAATTTTTAGGGTAGAGAATAAACCTTGGGTCGGGGGACCACCATAATATCACTTGCCCTTCATACCAAGGAAAAATTCCATTCTCATAAGCAAGGAGAAGACGTTCAACCGAGAGGTCTCCTCCAATTGCTAAAAGCCCATCTTCATCGGACAATGAAGGATGGGGAAATATCAAATCATTAGTAAGCTTAAATATAGGCATTATTTATTCACCTTAGTCTTTTTGCTTATCTTTACTTCATCATTAATTACGTCAACAATGGCTGTTCCGCCCGATGAAAGCTGACCGAACAGCACTTCATCAACGAAATAGGTTTTGACCTTGTCTTGTACTATTCTGAGTATCTCACGAGCTCCGTAATTTGACGACAGTCCTTTTTGAGCAAGCCATTTGTAAAACTTAGGTGTTACCGATAACTTGATATTTTTAGGCTTCAATTTTTCTTCAAACTTTTTCATAGCTTTTTTGGCTATAAGAAGTGCCATATCTTCGTTTATATGATTGAATACGGCAATGGCATCAAGCCTGTTTCTAAACTCGGGAGAGAATATTCTTTCAACTTCCTTCATTATTGCACTTCTTTCAACGCTTCTGTTGTCAAAACCTATCATTGCCTTGCCCACTTCTCTTGCTCCTGCGTTGGAGGTCATAATTAATATAACATTTCTGAAGTCGGCTTTTTTGCCTGTATTGTCTGTAAGTGTAGCATAATCCATTATTTGAAGCAGTACGTTGTATATGTCGGGATGAGCTTTCTCAATTTCATCCAGCAATAGAACGCAATAGGGAGTTTTTCTAATTGCATCGGTAAGAAGGCCGCCTTCTTCATATCCGACATAGCCGGGAGGAGCACCTATAAGCCTTGCAACAGTATGCTTTTCCTGATACTCACTCATGTCAAATCTAATCAGAGGAATCCCCAGCATAGAGGACAACTGCTTACACAATTCGGTTTTACCCACACCGGTAGGTCCGACAAAAAGTAATGACGCCACAGGTTTTTCAGGCTCATTAAATCCTGCACGGGATCTTTTGATTGCATCCACTACAGTATCTATTGCCTTATCCTGACCGAAAATTTCCTTTTTAAGTTTCCTGTCAAGGTTTTTGAGCTGACGAATTTCATTGCTTGAAACAGATTTTTTAGGTATCTTTGCAATAGTAGATACTATAAGTTCAATATCTTTTTCGGTAATTGTAATTATTTTATCTTCATCCTCGCAATGAAGCCTTACATAAGCTGCAGTTTCATCAATAACATCAATAGCCTTGTCGGGAAGATGCCTATCCTGAATATATTTGGCAGAAAGTTCTGCTGCAAGTTTTAGGGCTTCATCGGTATACCTTACTTTGTGATAATCTTCATATCGGTCCTTTAGCCCTTTGAGAATTTTATAAGTGTCTTCTATACTAGGTTCCGGAACGTCTATTTTTTGAAACCTACGCGATAAAGCTCTGTCCTTTTCAAAATATTTCTTATATTCATCATAGGTGGTTGAACCTATAAAGCGCAAAGTTCCTTGTGTCAAAAACGGCTTTATGATATTTGAGGCATCCATTGAGCCTTCCGATACCGAACCGGCTCCTACAATGGTGTGAATTTCATCTATATAAACAATAGCATTTTCCTGTTTTTGAATTTCGTTGAGGACTTTTTTCATACGCTCTTCAAAGTCTCCACGATACTTGGTTCCTGCCAGTAAACTTCCCATGTCGAGATAATATATTTTACTGTTCATTAAAGCCTTGGGCACCTTCTTTTCAACAATAAGGCGGGCAAGTCCTTCAGTAATGGCTGTTTTACCCACACCGGGATCGCCGACATGAATAGGATTGTTCTTAAGCCTTCTCGATAATACTTGTATCGTACGCTCGAGAATATCTTCCCTTCCTATCAATGGATCGATCTTGCCTTTTCTTGCTTTTTCCACCAATTCAATGGTAAAGTTTTTTAAAAACTCGCTCTGCTCAGATTCAGGCTCGTCCTCTTGCATATCTGTATTTTCTGAGGACTTTAACGGCTTTAAGGAAGAAGCATTGGATTTTGGTACCAAAGAGGAACCATGGGAGATGTATCTTAGTACATCTAATCTTCTAACTCCGTTTTTTTGCAATATATAGCTGGCAAAAGACTCTTTCTCATTAAAGAGAGCAGCTATGATATCACCAATTCTTATTGTATCCCTCCCGGATGACATACAGTGATAAGCTGTATTTTGCATTATATTGTTTACACCTACGGACTCTATAGGGTCTTCATCTTCAACTAAAGGCATATTTTCATTGAAAAACTTAACCAATTCCTTTTTTATAACTTCAACATTGGCTCCGCAATTTTCTATAATAGCTGCGCCCTCATCAAAAAAAAGAGAGGCATAGAGAATGTGTTCGGGCGTAAAGTATTCATGACCGTTATATTTAGCCTCATTGTATGCGGCCATTAAAACCCTGTTTGCTATATCATCTAATTTCATATATACCCCACCAATTCTAAATATATTATATAGCTTTAACAATTTAGGCGATTTTTAATATCTATTACTAAATTTTTATAAATATAATAATGTTGTATATATTACATATAACAAAATTATATTAATCGCCTATGTACATATGTTTGACAGCTGAAAATATCATGCCATTTCTCAAAATCTGATTTGATGGGATTACAACCTGAAAGTTAAACAGGTTGTTTTTTGAAATGGCTCTATAAAACAACTAATTAGCTTATTCCGGTTCCATAACTGCGACAAGAGGAAATCCTCTTTCCGATGCCATTTGTTCCACCTGAGCTATTTTAGTGCTGGCAATATCATAAGTATATGTGCCTACAACTCCTTTTCCTTTCTGATGAACATCAAGCATTATTTGAGTTGCATCAGTAGCACTTTTATGAAATACAGTAATAAGTACTTCTACAACAAAATCCATTGTGGTATAATCATCGTTAAGAAGTATAACTTTATACATATTAGGCTTCTTAAACTCAACTGTTGTATCCTCTTTATAAATTACTTTCTCTGCCATAAATACTTCTCCCGTAGCTTACAAATTTTGTGTTCAAATATATTTATTATTATATCTGTATGTTAAACTCAGGATTCCTAAAGTAAATATACCCTGAGTTAAACATAGATAAGCAATCCTTTCTCAATTTGTATTTAAATTATATCAAATTGTTCTTAAATAGTGCAACCGATAGCCAATGGATAATTATGCCCATGTAAATGGAATAAAAATTTAACCTACCTAAATTTTATGAATATAATTGATAAATTTATTAAAACTAAGAAAGATAGTGATTGGCTTATAAATAAATATTATAAAAAGCTAAAGGTAATCATGGAGGGAAGTTTTTGAGTAAATATATTAAATTTATACTTATTGGCTTGGTAACAGGCTTGGCAAACGGATTATTCGGATCGGGAGGAGGAACAATAGCTGTTCCGGCTATGGTTTTGCTGTTGAAGAAAGATGAACATATAGCTCATGCTACGGCCATTGCAGTTATATTGCCATTGACCGTTGTAAGTGCAATACTTTATATATCCAATAGCTTTATCGATTGGGGATTAACTGTTAAAGTAATTATGGGAGGAGTAGTAGGGGGATATATAGGTGCTAAACTTCTTGCCAAATGTCCTTCACATATTTTGAGAAAGATATTTGCATTATTTATGATGGCAGCAGCTATTAGAATGATAATGTAATAGGGGAGGAATTATGATACTTTTTCTTATAGGACTTATATCTGGAATTATTAGCGGTATGGGTATAGGCGGTGGGTCAATTTTGATTCCTGCCCTTGTAATATTTGTAAATCCTGACCAACATATTGCCCAGAGCGTTAATCTCATTTTTTTCATACCAACAGCAGTTGTTGCGCTAATAATACATATAAAGAATAAACGGATTGATTTTAGTGTAGCAATCCCGATAGTTATTTTCGGTTTATTGGGGGCTTATATAGGCTCACGTCTGGCTATTAGATTGCCCGGTTCCATTCTGAAAAAGTACTTTGGAGTTTTTTTATTGATACTTGGAATATACGAAATGCTGAGGAAAGATAAAAAAAGACCAGCAAGAGACGATAATCAATAGTTTTTTGGGAAATAAAACATATAAAAAAGAAAAATTTTAGTTTATAACCGATAAAAATTTATCTTTCTTACGAATTACTATAATGAAGGCAGATTTATGTTCTTAATTCAGTATCGGTATCTATTTTAATCTTAGCAACAGTTATTGATTTTTTCTGTCTTTTATAATTGAATTTTCACAGTTTATTACCACCAAGTAAGGACTTAACATAATTGTACAAAATAAAGTTAAGAATAGGTTGTTTGTTTTACAAATTCATTTATTAAGTGTTGGCATTTTTTACGATATAAGTTATAATTATTATATAATGCCATGTAAGTATAATATGAATTTGGAAAGGCAACATATCTATGCTGTTTTGTTTTTTATAATTTAAGGGGTGATTTCATGGAAAATAAAAAAGACGTTCTAAGAGTGACCATGAAAGATATTAATTTGCTTCCGGATGATTTCATAATTTCGGCGAACTCAAGAATCAAAAACAGAGTGAAAGCTCAAGATGATGAAATCAAGGTTACCGGTTCCGATAATACATCGGTTCAGTCTGAGAAGGCTAAGGAAGGTGCAACAGTTTTCTCAAAAAATATAAAAGATAATTTATTGGATAGTATTCAACAGAATTCCGGTAAAGCTGCCAGTTTTATCAATTCGTTAAAGAAAGAGAAAATCAGAAATCTTGAAAGATTATTAAATATAGATAAAAAGGACTTGGCTTTTTCAAACAAAAAGTATTATATTTATTGTACCGATTCGGGAAGAATGGTTATTGTTGAACGGGACATATGGGGTGAGCCCTTTAGTGTTACTATTAAAGAGGGTACAGATGTTTCAATAAAGCGTTCTATGTTTTTTGACAATGAACCCTTCTTATTCCCGATATTTAACGAAAAGAATTTGTCCGGTGAAATTATACATATGGATGATAATGAGATTTGGTACTTGGGCAAAGATGAAGCAACGCTTGTTTTATTTAAAAGCGATAAGCCCGATTTTCTTAAAGTTTCTCTTAAGAACTTTAAAAACATTAATAATAGAAAAGCGCTGCTTACTTATTTAGATAGCCATAAGATGCTTTATCTCGATAAAAAAATACATGATATTATGATTGAAGAAAGAAATATTGCTGTAGAGGATATTATTAGAATTAGAGAGGGATATGCAGTATATAAGAATACCAGCAGAACTTATAAAGTTTTGTTGTTTAATGAATGCAGAGAATTATATGATGAATATACATTCAGCAAGCTTCCTGCAGTAAAAGAAGATGGTTGGGATGTATTGTTTTCTAAAGATATTGTGGAATATGTAAAAGCAAACAATTATTCCTTCGAGAATTTCCGTCAGGACGATGGACATATTGAGTATTGGCAGACAATTGGTTCAAAAAGAGTATGTGTTTTAAGATGCAAAATATAGAAGAGTATTAATTTCAAAGTGAAAATTTAAACTCCGGTATTTCCGGAGTTTTTTATTTATTGGCTTTAGCCTGATTCACACGCAAAGCGTGTGAATCAAAAAACCACCCGCTATGCGGGTGCGAGACAGGAGTTATACAAAAAAATCACCTTTCCGTTATAATAGAGTTGT
>Ga0134092_1000263_pt1 | contig 55428 bp, 47 predicted proteins | sample 3_6taG_FD_94454 | JGI IMG/M metagenome (GOLD analysis project Ga0134092, IMG submission 94454) | Switchgrass degrading microbial communities from high solid loading bioreactors in New Hampshire, USA - 3_6_20_6_A3 metaG | ecosystem: Engineered > Bioreactor > Semi-continuous > Anaerobic >... | reverse complement strand
GATGTATCCGGATTAAAGGAAGATGTGTCAACATTAAAGACTGATGTATCTCAATTAAAAGCAGCACAAGAAGAAGATCACCTGATCTTAAAAGCTTTAGAACATAAAGCTGAAACCAATAAAGCAGAGCATGATAAAATGCTTATAGATATTTCGCAGATACATGGATACTATAAAAGCGTAAGTGAAAACATAGACGCAATAAAGGAAGTAATAGGAAGACACGAGATTGATATTACTGTTTTAAAGCGTAGACCTGTGTGAGCCACCGAGGACCTTCAAAATCATTGAAAAAGTATTGTCACGAGCCTGTAAAAATATTTAGTGTAATGTGAATTAAAATCTCCTTCTTAGCCAGAATCTGGATATAAAGCTAAGAAGGAGATTTTATTATGCGTCTGGAGAGTTAGTATATTTGAAACCAAGATACTCTTCTAATGATATTTGTTTTTCATAAATTTCACTGGCAGCCTCTATACCTACATATCTAAGGTGCCATGGTTCATAATTATATTTGGTTATATCAACTTTATCCTTCGGATATCTTATGATAAACCCAAATCTATGTGCATTATCTTTTAACCACTTACCTTCAACAGTTTGTCCAAAATTTTCTTCTAAAGAAAAACCTGCACTTTTACTTGATACATCCATGGCCAAGCCGGTTTGATGTTCACTTTGACCTGGATATGCCACTACTTTGTTAGCTGCTTCAATGCCTACCTTATTTACTTTATTATTAAAGATTCTTTCCTGTGTTGAGTAAGATCTAAATCCAGAAACCGCATATAGTATTATTCCCTGTTTTTCTCCTTCTGAAAATAATTCTTCCAGAGCTTTCGCAGCTTCACTTCTTAGATATTTTTTTTCGCTGTTGCCATCAAATGAAAATCTTACATTTGGGATAACCAAATCCGTAGGTTTATAATCTGATTTCAAATTTCTTTCTTTGTTTACCAGAACCAGAATATCATCCGGATTTTTAACAATATTTTTGCCTTCAGAATCAGCATAAACAGTATCTTTCAATAAATCATTGTTTTCGTCTACAATATCATCATTAATTAATTCCTGATCATCCTCTAAATCTTTATTGTCATTGGCAATAGTATCGGCATTAATTGGGGGATATATGGCAGAACCATATAGCTTGTCCTTAAAAAGTGTAAAAAATAATGCACAAATTATGAGTATGGTGAAAGCAGTAATAAATTTTCTTCTTTGTTTTTTGATTGATTTCGATTTAATTTTCAAGACCCCCATTTCTAGTTTACATAATATATAATGCAAATTATAATATTTTTATATAAGAAATTCAAGCAATACAGTGAGTTACAAGAGGTATCTGTGATATAATCATATATGCGGAAAAAGAGATTTCTTTTTCCTATATAACTACAATATATGATATATTACTACCAATCTCAAGTTATTAGACGAAAAAAATCACATTTTTTCATCACTAAGTTGCAAAATTTTTCTTTGTAGTTTATTGTCATGAGGAGGTTCTATATGAAAAAACTTAAGAAGTCGGATTATATTTGGATATCTGGATTATTAATATGGGTAGTTATATTGATAGTGCCGGTTTCAAGGGAAGCTTTTATGAGTTTTACTGCATTACACCCATATATTGGAGGCTTTATTAAATTTGCAATATTGGCATCAATGGGAGATCTATTGGGAATAAGATTGCAAAAAGGAGATTATGTCATTCCTAAAGGATTTATATATAGAGCAGTGATATGGGGAGTAATCGGAATGATGGTTTCACTCGTATTTACTGTATATATGGCGGGTGCGGAAGCAGCCCAAAAGGCTGAATTGCTTCCTTTTGCAGGTGTAAGTTTGGCACAGGCCTTTTTTGGAAGTACAATTATGAATCTGACCTTTGGACCTATGATGATGGCATTTCACAAATTCACAGACTTATATGTTGATGCTTTGTACGAAAAACATAGCAAAATAACTTTGAGCAGCCTGGTAGATAAGGTTGACTGGCATTCACTTGTTGAATTCAGCTGGACAAAGACATGCATTTTCTTCTGGATACCAGCTCATACCATAGTATTTATGCTTCCATCAGTTTACAGAGTCCTGGTTTCAGCTTTTCTTTCTATAGCTCTTGGTTTGTTGTTATCATTAGCAAAAAGAAGAAAAACAGCATGAGCCATCGGGGACGGTTCTCCATGGCTCAAATTTGTTTTGCAGAGAATTATGTTAAAATGAAGGATTCTTGGCAATGAAGTAGAATTAAAGATTGGAGCATATTAACTATAATAAGGGGGAGATTAGATGGCCAGAATTGAAATTAAAGGCGTAATACCTCCGATGATTACACCTTTTAAAGAAAACGGAGATGTTGATTATCAACTTCATGCTGAAAACATGGAAAAATGGAATAAGGATAATCTGGCAGGTTATTTGGTGTTAGGGTCCAACAGTGAGACAGTATATTTAAATGAAGAAGAGAAGCTTGAGTTAATTAAAATTACAGTGGAAGCAGCTAAAAAGGATAGGATAATACTTGCAGGAACAGGAATGGAATCAGCGAGAGAGACAATAAAACTGACAAACAAAGCTGCAAGGCTGGGAGTTCATGCTGCGTTGATATTAACTCCATTCTATTATGGCGGCAAAATGAATGACGAAGCACTTATACAATATTTTACCGATGTAGCAGATAATGTTGATATTCCTATATTGATTTATAATGTTCCAAAGTTCACTCACATAAACATTTCAGCCAATGCGGTAGAAAAATTAAGCAGACATCCGAATATTATTGGTATGAAGGATAGTACCGGAGACATACCTCAACTTGTTAAGTTCCAAAGTGTGATACCTGAGTCCTTTAATCTGATGGTTGGGACTGCATCTGCCTGGTACCCTGCATTGACTTTAGGTGTTAAAGCGGGAATTCTGGCGTTGGCAAATTGCGCTCCCAACGAATGTGCATTGGTACAGGAAGAATTTGAAAAAGGAAATATGGAAAAAGCCAGGGAGATATATACCAGAGTATTCCCTGTTAACCAGGCAGTCACTGGGACTTACGGAATAGCAGGGCTTAAATATGCTTGCAGCCTCTTGGGTTATCATGGAGGATTTGTCAGAAGACCATTATTGGAATTAAAGGATGAAGATAAAGAAAAGATAAGGCAAATACTTGCAAAGGCAGAATTAATATAGCGCTGGAGCCACCGTTTACGGTGGCTCAGCATCAATTGAAGGTGATTATTGTGAAAGTAATGGGGGATTTATTCAACAAAAGAGGTTACATCGATGGCATTACTATAATAGATTTAAAGGGCGAAATATTATTTACAGCAAAATTTAACAATAAGTTGAATCAGGATTGCTCTGACAACTATGAGGTTGTGGGCAAAAATTTCTTCGATGTTTATGAGAATCTCAATAGAGATAGCAGCACCACATATAAGGCCATGGAGCTAGGGATACCCCTATATATAGAAAATCAGACTCTTAAAACTGCAGGGAGAAGAGAAATCAAAATTTCTTCCTTGTCAATACCTATAAAATCAGGTAAAAAGATTGTTGGAGCAATAGATTTATCCATAAGTGAAGAGGATACAGTAAATGACGATGAATATATAGAGATAAACAGTGAAACCTTTGAAAAGAATAATGTGGATAAATTATCGAGTACCGGAAACTGTGCCAAATTTGTGACTGACAACATCATTACCAACAACAAAAAAATGCTTGAGCTTAAAGATTACATTAAAATTGCTGCCGGTTGTGATTTGCCGGTGCTCATATATGGAGAGACAGGCACAGGGAAAGAACTCTTTGCACATGCCATTCATAATGAAAGCAAAAGAAGGAATAAACCATTTATTGCACAAAATTGTGCTGCAATACCGGAGAACCTCCTGGAGAGCATACTTTTCGGAACATCAAAAGGTGCTTTTACAGGAGCTGTTGACAATATAGGGTTGCTGGAACTGGCTAATGGTGGAACAATTTTTCTTGATGAGATAAACTCCATGCCATTGCATCTTCAGTCAAAGATGCTTCGAGTATTGCAGGATGGCTCTTTCAGGAGTATAGGGTCTAAAGAGTTAAAAACTGTTGATGTTAAAATTATTACTTCAATAAATGAAGAACCGCTGAAGGCCATCGCAGAAGGAAGATTAAGAAAAGATATTTACTATAGGCTTAATGTATTGAATATTAATATACCGCCCCTGAGAGAAAGAAAAGACGATATCCTCCCTCTTGTTAATTTCTATATCTCAAGATATAACAAGATTTTTAAGAAGAATGTCAAATATATTTCAACTGACCTGTGTGAAAAGCTGCAAAAATATGACTGGCCAGGAAATGTGCGTGAATTGGAGAATGTGATAGCATATGGCGTAAGCGTTGTTGATAATGCAAAAATCAAGCTTGAGTTTTCGGATATACAGAAAAGATATGATGAGCTGATCAAAATGAACAGCAATGATGAAATAAATATTGAATCTTTGAGAGATATGATAGAAAATTATGAGATGAGCCTAATAAAGAAAGTGTTGATGCAAACGGACAACAATGTGACAAAGGCATCTAAAATCCTTAATATACCAAGGCAAACACTGCAAAGGAAAGCAAAGCAATATAATTTAATATAAAAATTATGCTGTTGCTCATATATAAGCTGTCTATTGCTCATATATGAGCAATTTTTTATGGAGAAAAATCAGAGCTTTTAGATTCAATACTCAAGAATATTGCTATTGCATGTTTTCTTATTAAAAGAGAAGTAAAACAGAAAGTGGCATTACCTTTGCTTATGCTTATATGTAAGCATAAATCTTAATTCAAAAATGGCTATAGGAGGTATGTCATAATGATCTTTGGAGTTTTAAAAGATATAAAAAAGCATGAGTACAGGGTAATAGCAACTCCATCTGAGGTATCAACTATTGTGAAAGACGGGCATAAAGTTCTGGTGCAAAAAAATGCAGGCTCTAGTGCAGGTTTTCCTGACGAGGAGTACATCAAATCAGGAGCAGAGATAGTTGATACTATGGAAGAAATATATGAAAGGAGCGACTTTGTAGCTAAAGTTAAAGAAATCGAACCATGTGAGTATGATTTGCTCAGAGAAGGACAAATCATCTTTACTTGCATTCATCCAGCAGCTCATAGGGAGGAAGTGCAGGCTCTCCTTGACAAAAAGGTTATTGCTTTTACAGCTGAGGATTCTCATAGATATGGGTCTCCTAACTGCGAGGCTGCTGGCAAGATAGGTGCTTTCCTTGGACTGGAATCACTTCTATCCATCAATGGAGGAAACGGAAAGTTTGTCAGTGGTCTTGCGGGAGCACCAGGAATTAAAGCTTTGATATTAGGAGGAGGGATAGTAGGTAAGAATGCTCTGCAGGTTCTTCAATCTTTGGGTGCATGGGTTACTGTCATGGACATCAATATTTCAGTATTGAGGGAAATTGGCAAAATGTACAATGAAAAGGTAAACACACAGATTTCCACAAGGTATAATATTGAGAAGCTGCTTCCAGAAATAGACCTTTTAATCAATTGTGTAAAATGGCCTAAGGACAGCAAAGAATTCCTGATTGACAGAAACATGGTAAGAAAAATGCAGAAGGGTTCAGTAATAGTAGACATCAGTAATGATTATGGAGTCATAGAAACATTCCATGAAACAAACCTGGACAATCCAAGATATATTGAAGAAGGTGTTGTGCATTATTGTGTAAGCAATATACCTTCGCTTATTTCTCAATCCGCATCCATTGCATATGCAGCTTCAGTATTGCCTCATATAAGAAATATTATGAATCTGGGTATAGAAGAAGCATGCATCAGGGACGGGTACCTGAGAAGAAGCCTGACAGCATACAAAGGATATTTGACGCATGAAGAGACAAGTGCAATACAGAATAGACCGTGGATCAGACCGGAAGACATATTAAAGATTGCAGACAAGAAACTGGATCCAGCACCACCTGCAACAGTGACCAGATCAAATAATTTCATAACTCTATAAAGCTAATAAATTAAAAATATAAATATTTTGAAAGGGGATCGACATGGAAGAAGCATTAAACATGGGTATATTATCTTTAGTGCCTGCAATATTAGCTATAGTTTTATCTTTTGTAGCAAGAAATACTATTTTTGCATTGGCAGTTGCATGCTTCGTTGGAACACTTATAGCTGGTCAGGGATTAATGGGATTTCCAACATTATTAAAAACAAGTTTAGGTACAACCAGTTTCTCATGGGTTATGCTATTGAACACATTTGTTGCCATTTTAGTTGCATATTTCAGAAAGACAGGTGCAATACAAGGATTTACCCAGTATATCGAAAGCAAGCAGTTAAGCAGAAAGGCTATACAGATAGTTGCATGGCTTTTGGGTATATTCGTATATTTCAGCGATTCTTTCAGCCCACTATTTGTTGGAACTACCATGAGAGGCATATCAGATAAAGCCAGAATTTCAAGAGAAAAACTATCCTACATTGCTGATTCCGGAGCAGCTCCTGTCAGCGTATTAGTGCCTATTACTGGATGGGCAGCTTATTTAAGCGGTTTAGCAATCGGTATAGGTGCTATAGCCACTCAGGAAGATGCGATGAGGTTATTTATCAAAGCAGTACCATTGAACTTTTATGCTGTGTTTACAGTAATATTTGTAGGACTGATAGCAGCCGGCATTGTCAAAGATTTTGGTCCCATGAAAAGAGCTGAAGAGAGAGCCATAAATGAAGGCAAGGTATTGAGAGACGGAGCTAATCCACTGATCGGTAAGGAATTGACTGAGATGGAAGCTTATCCAGGTATAAAGCCAAGAGTATTTTTAAACTTTATACTTCCTGTATTAATGATTATGACTATTGCAATGGGCACTTATATAGCATTGAAATCAGCAAAAACCATGGAAGCTTTCCTATTTGTCATCATACTTATGAGCATCAGCATGTACATACAAGGAATTCCTTTTAAAGAAATCATGAGCACCATTAACGATGGTATAAAAGGAGCAGTTCCTGCCGTTTCAATTTTAGCCTTGGCTTACTCAGTAAACAGCTTGAGCAAGACAATGGGGACAGCAGATTATATTGTTTCAATCAGTGAAGGAATACTAAGCCCACAGTTGTTACCAGCTATAATCTTTGTAATTGCTGCTATAATATCTTTTGCAACAGGGTCATCCTGGGGAACTTTTGCAATCTGCATGCCTATAGCATTACCCTTAGCCTTTACCTTCACAGGTGGAGAAGCAACATTATTAGTATCTACCTGCTTCGCAGCAGTTGCGGGCGGCGGAGTATTCGGGGACCATTGTTCTCCTTTATCAGATACAACCATACTAGCTTCAACAGGATCTGCAGCAGACCATATAGATCATGTTAACACACAATTGCCTTATGCTCTTTTATGTGGTGGGGTAGCGTTAGTCGGATATTTATTGTTAGGCTTTATGAGCATATAGCTGCTTGTGAGACATCGGGGACGGTTCTCGGTGTCTCACTTTATTTTTTGAGACATGGAGAATAGTTTCCGATGGCCTAAGTTCGAGCAACAAAAAAACTTGCAAGGATATATGAGTAAATTTCTCAAAAATAGTTTATTTTGTGTGAAATATGTATATAATATAATAAAGAGGTGAGAAAAATGCTCATACAGTTTAATTTTAAAAACTATAAATCATATAAAGATGAAAACAGTTTAGATATGACTGCAACATCTATTAAGGAGCATCCATATAATCTAATATCGTTACAGAATGGAGAAGAATATATAAAAACAGCAGCTATTTATGGTGCCAACGCAAGTGGTAAATCGGGTATAATTGAAGCTTTCGCTTTTATGGCTAGATGGGTATTGTCATCATTAAGAAAAGAGAGTGAAGAAAAAGGAATACCAGTAAAAAGGTTTGCCTTTGATAAGTTAAGCAGAAATGGCAAGTCGGAATTTGAAGTTTTTTTTAGGTATAAAGATAAAGAATATCAATATGGTTTTGTAGTTGATAATAAAAAGGTTCATGAGGAATGGTTATACAAAAGAGATTTTAGAAGCAAGTATAAATACAATACTTTGTTTGAAAGAAAAGATGATAAAATTTATTGTACCAAATTATTAAAAGGAGCTGAAAAATTTGTAGAACATGTAGGGGATTCAACATTGTTTTTGTCGTTAATTTCTTTTTTGAAGATCAATGATGCAAAGGTTGTTTATAATTGGTTTTTAAATACGGAAGTTATAGATTTTAGTCATTCATTTTTCGAAGATTTCATGAAAGATTATATAACAGAAAAAGCTTTTGAAGATAATGATTTTCAAAATGCCATAGTTAAATTTTTGAAGGCTGTCGATATGGGAATTGAAGGAATAAGAATAGAAAAGATAAAAAGGCTATCAAATAATGATGATAGCATTATATATAAGGTATATTCCCAGCATAAAACTACTGATGGAAGCAGCATTGTTGAAATACCTTTTACTGAAGAATCAGGTGGAACCCAAAAAATGTTTTGTTTGTTTCATTTCATATATGAAGCTATAAAACAAGGTAACACTATTTTTGTAGACGAGTTAGATGCAAAATTACATCCATTGTTATTAAGATATGTTATAAATATGTTTCACAATCCAGAAATAAATAAAAATAATGCTCAATTAATATATACTACTCATGATATGTATACTTTAACAAGAGATATCTTTAGAAGAGACCAGATTTGGTTTAGTGAAAAAGACTCTAATGGAGTATCTAAGCTTTATTCATTAGCTGAATTTAAGTTAGAAGGAAATAAAAAAGTGAGAAATGATGCTAGTTATAATAAAGATTATATATCAGGAAGATATGGTGCTGTACCAATATTAAAAGAATTTAAAATTTTGGGGGATTAATGTATGGGTACAGATGATATATTCAAAAATAGAAAAGGCATGAGAAAAAAGAGAAAGGAAGATAATTTAGCGCGAAAGCCTTATAGGTATTTAATTGTTTGTGAAGGCAAGAAAACAGAACCAAATTATTTTGAAGGCATTAAGCAAAGAATAGATATAAAGTATAAAGATTATTTTGATATATTTAATAGGATAGAAATTGATATAGATGGAAAAGGTAGGAGTACTCAAGACTTAGTAAATTATGCGATCAAAAAGAGGAGTTTAAGTGAAGTACCTTATGGCCATACATGGGTAATATTTGATAAAGACGATTTTACTGAGGAGCAATTCAACAATGCAATAAGACAAGCTATAGATAATGACATGAAAGTAGGGTGGTCAAATGAATCTATTGAACTATGGTTCTTGTTGCATTTTGAGTTCATAAATACTCCCATAAATAGACAGCAATATATTGAAAAGCTAAATAAACATTTTAAAAGATTAGGCATAAATAAAGGGGAATATAAAAAGAATATGGATGACATTTTTGAGATTTTAATGAGTAAAGGAAACGTTAATAATGCAATAAACTGGAGTAAAAAACTTGTTGAAAATTATAAATGCAATAATATATTCTCTGAATCAAAGATGAATCCATGTACAGTTATATATGAATTAGTTGAAGAGTTATTGGAATATTTGTAATTGAGCTAATGGGATGAAATACACAGAACCGCATGTTGATATTTAACTCAACATATGATATGATATAAAAGGTGATATGATTATGAAAACATTTGGACAGATAATAAAAGATGCTAGGAAAGAGAAACGTATAACACAGAGAGATTTAGCTAAAATGATTGGTGTAGATTTTTCATATATTAGCAAGATTGAAACAGGAGCGCTAGAACCGCCTTCGGAGACAGTTATTAGCAAAATCGCTGAGATACTTGAATTAGATCCTAATGAGTTATTTATATTAGCTAAGAAAGTACCAACTGAATTTAAAAACTTTATCATTAAAGAAGATACTGCAGCTAATATATTATTTAGAAAGTATCAATATTTGACAGAAGATCAAAAAGAGAGAATTAAAAAGATTATTGAGGAATGAGCCATGCTTGATAAGAAGTATATTTCACAAGAAGAAATGGAATATATTACAACTCAAGTTTTAAGAAGATCTGAGATCCCTTTTTCTTGGAAAGGACATGTTGAAAAAATTGATATTGATTATATCATTGAATTTATCTATGATCTGGAAATAGTGTGGGAGAATATTGATAGCCTTGATGATAGTGGAACTATATTAGCAGCTATAAAACCATATGATAAATTGATAATAATGAATGAGTCAAAAAAGGATTTGTTTAAAGAAAAAATGGGTACTATGAATTTTTCCAAGGCTCATGAATTAGGTCATTGGGTATTGCATGTCACAGAGCAAAAAGAATATGAGCAGATGACCTTTTTTGAAACTGAAGTGTTTCATTGTAGAAATATGAATAAACGTCCACCAAAGGAAATACAGGCAGATATGTTTGCTGCATCAATATTAATGCCTAAAGATATAGTATCGAATGCTATTAATGAACTGAAGAAAAAAGGCTTTGTGACTTTTCCAGAGCTTTATAAGATGGCAAATGATTTTGAAGTATCGATTTCGGCTTTGATTAATAGAATAAAAAATTTAAGACTATTATATATAGAAAATAAAAATATATATCTTTCTGAAGATGAAGCGTTCGGTCAATTGAAATTATTTTAAATTTTTTTATATAAAATGTTGAGTTGAATATCAACACAACAAAACATGGAGGGTTATATGAAGAGTAAAGAAGTGAGGTTAGATCAAAAATTGCTAAGAAATCAATTTGAATCAAATAATTCTTATGGAATTCCAACTGTAAAAAAGTGTGAATTAAGAAATAAAAATTTGAAGTTTATAGCATATGACCAAATAGGCACTTATAAAAGGAATAGCGAAGACAAATCAATACACTTTTTTATTGATGATTATAAATTTAATGTTGTCTATAATTCACCAGAAAAATGTTTTAAAAAGTTAGCGAGGTTTGAAGCTGTTTTAACTCCTGATTTCAGTTTGTTTACAGACATGCCTTTAACTTTACAAATACTTAGTGTTTTCAAAAGTCGATGGTGTGGTGCATATTGGCAAGATAAGGGTTTAAAGGCCGTAATTCCTACTATTACTTGGGGAGATGAAAGAAGCTATGAGTTTTGTTTCTTAGGAATCGAAGAGGGTTCAATAGTTGCAGTATCAACACTTGGTGTGCACAAAAAGAAGGAGTTGTTTATGAAAGGATATAATACCATGATGGAAAGAATTAGACCCAAGTTAATTTATTGTTATGGTAAACCCTTCAGTGAGATGGATGGAGAGATCATTTTTATTGAGTATTTATCAAAAGCAGGGAGGTGTTAAAATGGGAGGACGAGGAATAGATTCAGGAATAAATATTGATCAAATAACTATATGGCGATATAAAGATAGGATAGAGGTAGATCAAATTATAAGAGAAGCAGAAATTGCCAGAGAGAAATTAGCTGCTAAAAAAAAGAAAGACGAGAGGATTCCTATATTATATAAAAGATGTTGCTGCTGTGGAGAGTTTACAATTCCTATTGATACTGAATATGTAAAGTGCCCTATATGCGGATGGATTGATGATGAATATCAAAATACACATATATATAGCACTGAAGGCATGAATGAGTTGTGCTTGGTTGAAGCAAAAAAATTATATTTAGAGACTAAGAAAAATATATAGTATACATATATTTTCAGTAAATGGGGGTGAAAATATGGGGAAAAATCAACATGTAGTACCACACAAAAATGGATGGGCTGTTAAAGGTGAAGGTAATAGTAGAGCTACTTCTGTTCATAGAACTCAGGAAGCTGCAAGGAAGGCTGCAAGAGCTATAGCCATTAATCAAAAATCAGAGGTAGTGATTCATAGACCTAACGGACAGATTAGGGATAAGGATTCTTATGGAAACGATCCATTCCCACCAAGAGGCTAAGCTTTTACAACTACGCTTATAAAGATTTTGCAAGCGTAGTTGTTTTATTTTTTATCAATCAGATTTAATATCAAAGCTAATGCTGTAGGAGATAGACGACATCCACGTTAACGAAAAAAGGAAACAATAGTGAGACATAGCGAACCACTCTCAATGTCCCATAAATTTTGATTTATATAGAGGAATAGACTTTATGTTATCGAATAATACTATATAAAGTTTTTATTTTATTCGTCTGATTGTAAAGGGGGATAATGCAAGTGAAAGTACGAAAAGCCATAATACCCGCAGCAGGCCTGGGAACCAGGTTTTTGCCTGCCACAAAAGCCCAGCCTAAAGAGATGCTGCCTATAGTGGATAAGCCCACATTGCAGTTTATCATTGAAGAGGCTGTGGATTCAGGTATAGAGGAGATATTGATTATAACCGGCAGGAATAAAAAGTCCATTGAGGATCATTTTGATAAATCTGTGGAGTTGGAGCTGGAGTTGGAGAAACACGGCAAATATGATCTGCTGGAAGAAGTAAGGAAAATTTCCGACATGGTTAATATACATTACATAAGGCAGAAAGAGCCAAAAGGTTTAGGCCATGCAATATATTGTGCAAAGAGCTTTATAGGAGATGAACCCTTTGCAGTGCTTCTGGGTGATGATATAGTATACTCTCAGAAGCCCTGTCTGAAGCAGTTGATAGAAGCCTATGATGAGTACAAGACAACCATACTGGGTGTACAGCAGGTTGCTGAAGAAGATGTATGTAAATATGGCATAGTAGATGGAAAGCATGTGGAAGGCAGAGTATATAAAGTAAAAGGACTGGTGGAAAAGCCCTCTGTTGAAGAGGCTCCATCCAATGTGGCTATTTTGGGCAGATATATAATAAGTCCTGCAATATTTGAGATTTTGGAGCATACTGAGCCGGGTAAAGGCGGAGAGATACAGCTTACAGATGCGTTGAAGGTATTGGCACAGAGAGAGGCCATGTATGCATACAACTTTCAAGGCAAAAGATATGACGTAGGAGACAAGCAGGGATTCTTACAGGCTACTGTTGAATATGCTCTAAGGAGAGAGGATTTAAGGGAAGATTTTCTAAATTATCTTATAAAGATTGTGGCAAAGGAGACTAAATCAGCAGTCGAAGATGAAGTGGCAGCTGATATTATCAGATAATCATTAAAGGGACAGTTTTGGCTGTCCCTTCTGTATTTTACTCACTCATGCTGAAATGTTTCAAATCTGCTCCATCTTCATCATCCGTCTCGTACATGAAAAGCTCGCCTTTGCTTGTCATGAATATAATGTTGTTATCTGTATCTATATAAGCTCTGACAAAGGTCACATATTGATCCTCATGCTTATAAGGGATGCCGGAGTAAAAAGTCTGATATATGGTTCTGTTTTTTATCTCGTATGCCTGACCGATGGTGCCATATTCTATTTCATCCTGCCAGAGGAGATTTACTATTTCCCTTATTCCATGGATTTCAAGTTCATTCCATTTTGTTTTTATCTTTCCTTCTTCAAACAGCTTCTCTATTGTAGTATCTAATTTTTGAAGCACTGTCAGTTCCCTCCCAAGATATAATATTATTTAAAATTATATTAACATATTTAGTATAACCTATAAAACTGTTTATCATCGGCTGAGATGTTTCATTGAACTAATACAATCAATATGATAATATGACTTTAAGGTAAATGTTTCAACCTGCAAAGTCACTTGGGAAGGTGTGAATTGTATGGATCTTGATATCAGATGGAAACAAAGGTTTTCCAACTTTAGAAAAGCTAGCTTGCAATTGAGGGAGTTTATTGAAAAAGGTGAGCTTAATAAATTTGAGGTACAGGGATTGATACAATGCTTTGAATACACCTTTGAATTAGCTTGGAAGACCATGAAGGATTATTTAGAGCAAGAGGGGTTCGAGGTAAAAAGCCCCAGAAAAGCAATACAGATAGCTTTTCAAACAGGCCTTATTACAGATGGACATTCATGGATAGATGCGTTGGAGAAAAGAAATTTGATGGCTCATACATATAATGAGAATATAGCAAATGAAGCAGAAACTTTGATCAGAGATAAATATTATAAAATTATTCAGGATCTTTGTATTAAGTTGGGTGAGCTAGAGTGAGTATAGGATTAAGTGAAGTGGATATTGAATATATAGTTGGTGCAATAGCAAAGTTCAGAGAGATAAAAAAAGCCGTAATATTTGGATCCAGAGCTAAAGGAAATTACAAAGCAGGTTCAGATATAGATATTGCAATCTATGGTGATGATATAACCTTTGATACTGTATCCTCGCTTCATTCATTATTGGAAGATGAAAGTCCATTGCCGTATCTTTTCGATATTGTGGATTATACACATTTGGATCACAAAGAATTGAGAGAGCATATTGACAGGGTAGGGATTATCATATATGAGAGATAGCGAACTGACGCTATCTTTTTTGTCATTAGTATTGGATATTTTCCATATATTTAGTAAAATAGTGTATATGATGACTTAGGGGAATGATGTATGACTGATTTTTTCGAAGCAATATTAAATTATCTTATTCAAATTACCAGTGAGATAGGGTATATTGGCGTAATAACCATTGTAGGTCTTGAGTATGCGTGTTTTCCCATGCCTAGCGAGATAGTGCTTCCATTTGTAGGCTTCCTGGCAGCCAGCGGAAGAATGAGCTACATAGGCGTTTTGATAGCCTCTACCATTGCCGGCATATTAGGATCATTGGTATGCTATTATATTGGATATTTTGGAGGCAAGCCTATATTGGACAAGATAGGAGACAAGATGCCCAGCTCCAGAAAATCAATATTTGCCGCCAAGGATACCTTTGATAAATACGACAAAATTTCTGTCATGATTGCCAGAGTTTTACCATTAGCCAGGACGTATATTTCAATACCTGCCGGTATCGCCAGGATGAATGTTGTTAAGTTCATATTTTTTTCTTCCATAGGAATAATTATTTGGAACACAGTTCTTATATCCTTGGGATACTATCTGGGTTCAAATTGGATGATGGTTGAGCAGCTTATGGAGAAATATACTATATTCATCGGTATTTTAGTACTGGTGCTCACCGCAATATATTTCATAAAAAAAAGAAAATAGCAAACAAAGCTGCAAGGGAAAAGCCCTTGCAATTTTATTTGCAATTATAAGGAATATTTGATATATTATGAATTGTAGTACATTTTTATATCGAAATATAGCTAACAAATAAATAATAAAGTGCATCTTGAAGAAAGAGGAGACTTTCTGATGAATATTGGCATAAGAGGCAAAATTACATTAGCAATGCTCGTTATAATAATCATATCTATTGCAATAATCAGCATGCTGGTTTTCAATTATGCCAGGGCTGTTGTATTGGATGAGATAAAGCAAAGCAATTATGAAACATTGAAAAACGCAAACGATTATTTTCTTAGAAAGTTCATGGCAGATATGGAGTATGTTGTAGAACATTGGGCAGAAGATGAAGAAATAGTTAACTACAGAAATAAGCCAGGACAGCCAAAGATGGTCACATCCATACCTGATCATTTCCAGAACATTTCAAATCAGTGGACGGGTTTTGTCAATTCAAGTCCTTATATAGCTTGGATTTATTTAGGTTCCCAGGAGGATGGCTCTATTTTTATTACCCCTATTGATGAAACTATGCCTGAAGATTATGATTGCCGTACAAGAGATTGGTATAAAAAAGCTTTGGAGAATAAAGGGAAAACTGTATGGACAGATCCTTATCTGGATGCAGGGGAGATCGGAGGATATGTGGTTACAGTTGCAAAAGCGGTAGAAAGAGAAGATGGTATTGTAGGAGTAGTGGGAATGGACATCAAGCTGTCCAGATTCAGTGATATAATAAATGATTTGATCTATGATGATGAAGGTACTCTAATGCTGGTAAACAGCAATGGAGAAGTATTTTCCCATCCTGATCACAGTATGCTGATGACCAATATTAATGATGATAAAGAGCTGGTGGCTCAGCTCGTTTCTGATAATGGAACAAACATATTCAAATATAAGGGAAGAGAAAGTGTAATAAGTTATATGACAGTACCTGAGACTGGGTGGAAGATCATAGGAGTAATGCCTTTGGATATAAACCAGGCATTGGCTCCGATTATGAGCAGGGCTTCCCAAGTAGCTTTGGTAAGCGTTATAGTTACCTTCCTAATTGGTTTTATGCTCTCTAAATATATTACCCGTCCTTTAGGAAACATTATGGATGGCATAGAAAACATTTCTCAGGGGAAATTTGATGAGCATATTCATATTGATTCAAGAGATGAATTTAAGGTTTTAGGAGATCAATTCAACGACATGGTGGACACTGTAAGGACCCTCATAGAAGAAAGGAATATGCATGTTCGTGAATTGACCAAGATGAATAAGGAACTAAGAAACAGTTATTTATCTACCGTACAATCTTTGGCTAATGCAATAGAAGCCAATGACAAGTATACAAGGGGACATTGCGAGAGAGTATCGTGTTTGTCTACTGATATTGCAAGGAGAATGGGTTTAGGGGAAAAAGATATTCATGTTCTTGAGTTTGCCAGCATACTTCATGATATAGGCAAGATAGGAATTCCATCAGCCATACTAAATAAAGAGGGCAAGCTTTCCAAAGAGGAATTTGATATGATAAAGAAACATCCTATAATAGGTTATGAAATATTGTCCCATGTGGATTTTCTTGCCGAAAGCAGAAAGGTATTGCTGGAGCACCATGAAAGGGTTGATGGCAAAGGGTATCCTCAAGGTCTTAAGGGTGAGGAAATATCCCTTCTTGCCAAGATCATATCCGTGGCAGATGCTTATGACGCCATGACCAGCTCCAGACCATACAGAAAGACTCCCCTTACAAAAGAACAGGCTATAGCTGAGATGCTAAGGGGGAAAGGTACTCAGTTCGATGCAGATGTGGTGGATAATTTTATACAGTTGTTATAAAATCCAAAAAAAGCAAGGTTGCTTGCTTTTTTAATTTGATGTGATAGAATTTGGTATGTAGCATATAATAATAGATATTGAGAATGGAGGTCATACTAATTTGAGACCGATAATTGGATTGACTACATTTATTGAGTCAAAGGGAACACATAGTTATAATTGTTTGAACAGCAACTATATAAATGCAATAGTTGAGGCCGGAGGAACTCCTATGATGATTCCCTTGATAGAGGACAGGGAATCTCTGCTTAAATACATTGATATTATTGACGGGCTGCTTTTTACAGGGGGAGGAGATATAGCACCTCTGTATTTTGGTGAAAATCCTATTAAGGAACTTGGAACTATAGAGCATGAAAGAGATGGATATGAAATGTTCCTGTTTAAGGAAGCCTATGATTTAAATATGCCTATTATGGGAATATGCAGAGGAGTACAGTTGATAAATGTTGCTTTGGGAGGCAGCGTTTATCAGGATATATATTCTCAGATTGAAAATTCATTGGGCCATAACCCTAAAGGAAGCCCCATGAATCAGGTTCATCACATGATAAGGATAGAAAAGAACAGCAAGCTTTATGATATATTCGAAAACGAAACCATAGCCGTCAACTCCTTCCATCATCAGGCCATAAAGGATTTGGGAAAAGGATTGAAGGTTACAGCCTATTCCTATGACGGTATAATCGAAGCTGTAGAATCTGTGGAGAGGGATTTTGTATTGGGTGTTCAATGGCATCCTGAGGCATTGGTGCCTAAGCATCAACTATTCACAAGATTATTCGACGAATTTGTAAGACAATGCAGCAAATGAGCCATCGGGGACGGTGAGCCATCGGGGACGGTTCTCGATGGCTCACCTATTTTTTGGCAAAGTGAGCCAGGGTGAACCGTCCCCGATGGCTCATATGGTTGTCCTTTTTTTACATCATAAGGAACAATTTAACATTGACCTCCGTCATAGTTACAGAAGCATTACAATACTATTACAATGCTGTTTAAATAAGAATTTTGCCTATTATTTCACATAGTATAGATTAGGCAAAAATCATGAGTGGTTAATGAGGAGGGGTTAAATTGAAAAAAATATTGGCATTCGTATTGGCCTTTACCATAGCCTTTTCAGCCACTGGTTATAGCTATGGTTACGGGGCAGCAAGAATCAGCCCTGAAGTGGAGGCCTTGGTAGATATCGGAATGCTGGTTGGAGACGGAAAAGGGGTAACTGAAGAATATACACAAAAGGAGATGGATAGGCTTACTGCAGCCATATCCATATTGAAGCTTAGGGGACTATATGAAAAAGCACTGAATTACGAAGGATCCAGAAATTTCGCAGACAGCAATGAAGTGAAGTGGCCTGAGGGAAGAAATATACTGGCATATTTAAAGGACAATCCGGATCTGGGATTCATAGGAGATGACAGAGGTCGCTTCAGACCGTACGAGAAGATAAATGAGCAGGCCTATTTCAAGGTACTGCTGGAAACACTGGGATATAAGCAGATAGTATCAGGCAAGGGAGATTTTACCTGGGAAGATACCTTTAAATTTGCTTCCAGTATAGGGTTGAAGGCTTCAAGAGAAGATGTGTTCACAATAGAGTTGCTGGCTAAAGCTACTGTGGCAGCCTTAAGGACTAAAGCAAAAGCTGGAGTAAGATATATTAACATACTCATTGATGAAGGAGTCATCAGGAAGCCCAGAGCCATAGCAGCAGGGCTGATAAGCGATATGATAGATGCTGATGTAAAGAGTGTGAAGGCTGTTGGAAATACTGTGGTGGAGATAGTATTTGAAGAAGATGTAGATGATTATGATGTGGATGATTTGGATAATTATGAGATTGATGGTCTCACAGTCAAGGATGCATATCTTGTGAGGAAGGATGCAGTAAGGGTGCTAACATCTGCCCAAAGCTCAGGAAAATTGTATTATATGACTGTAGGAGATCAGAGGGTTAAATTTACAGGAGTGGCAAAGGTATCAGGAGCTCCAAGGATAAAAAATGTGAAAAGCGAAGATGTGGAGACGGTAGTTATAGAATTTGACAAGGAATTGGATTTTGAGACTGCTACAGATATATCTAATTATTCAATATCGGGTGTGGACGTGGAAGAGGCAGTGTTGGAGGGCAAGAAGGTGACTCTGTCTACTGATGGCTTGCAGGCAAGAAAATCATATATGGTGAAGGTCACCAATATCAAATCTATAGATGGAACACTGCTCAGATCTGCAAGCAAGAACTTTTATACCAGACTGGATACTACTCCGCCAACACTGAGAGATGTAAAAGCTGAGACCAACCAGAGGGTAGTAATCAAGTTTTCAGAAGCTGTTACCAGAGATTCAGCAGAAAATCTGATGAATTATTATATAAAGAGCAGCAGCGGAGAGCTGGAGATCTGGGATGCTGAGCTGACTGGAGAAGATGAAGATACAGTGGAGCTTACTACAGCGCCCATGAAATCCGGCACAAAGTATGAACTGACGGTAGAAAACATCGTTGACAAGACAAAGGCTGCAAATATGATGAAGAAGCCAGCCAAGAAAACCTTCCTTGGCATGAGAGAAGATAAAAGTCCACCTCAGTTGGTAAAGAGTGAGCTTAAGGTTCTGTCCAGAAACTATATTCAAGTTGTGTTCAGCGATAGCAGCAGACTTATAGAAGATACAGTGCTGGATCCGGATAACTATGAGGTCACCCAGAATAACAAATACAAGGACAGCATTATTGTGGAGAGCGTAGAGAAGATCTCATACAAGGATGGAAAGTACAAGGTAATGCTGAGGGTTGAAGATCTGACCATAAATACTTCCTATACTGTGACAGCCTATAATATAGAAGATGAATTCGGAAATGTGCTGGAGAAGAACAACAGCGGTACTGTCACCGCTTCCAGAGATGATTTTGCAGCAGCTACTGTAAATAAATATAAAGTGGTCAGCGGCAACAAGCTGGAGATATTCTTTACCAAGCCATTAGATGAAGAAAGCGCAGAGGATATATCCAATTACGAGATTAACAATGACATTGGAGCACCTATAGAAGCCACTTATGAGGATGGCAAAGTAACATTGGAAACAGCTTATATGATAGAAGGCAAAATATACAAAATCACTATAGATGGCGTATTGGATATGATGGGCAATGAGCTGAGACTTAGCTTTGAATTCAGAGCAAGGGCAGGAGAGGACGACCATGATGGACCGAGGCTGGATTATATCTATCCTGTAAATAAATATGTGGTGGCTGTAGTATTTGACGAGCCGGTTACCTATACAGAAAATTCTACGGTTCTGGTGTTAAAAGGCGGCGGCAAGACCATTAAGCTGTATGCCAAAGCTTTGACAGATGATGACAGTACCATAGAGTTTTCCAATGTAGAGGAAGGCAAAAAGCTTTCAGAAGGAGTGCTTTATACCATCGATAAAGGAGAATCTCTGAAAGGTATAAAGGACAGGACCGTAAACAAGAATCCATTTGATAGAAGCGATCTGGATGATTACGATTGGGAGATTTACGGAATAGATGAAGACCCGGAAAAGCCTGAGATACTCTATATTACTCAGAGAGATGGCAAAACATTTGAGATGGAAATGTCAAAGGAAGTAGTTGTGAAGAAGAAGGAAGTTAGCACAATCGGCTCTCCATCAGCTACTTTCAGTGTGAAGACTGATGCTGAGAACCCCAGAATTGTAACCTTTACCATAACATCCTCCAAATCAATCGATGGAGACAAGGATTATAAGATAGATATAGAGAAAATTGTTACAGACAGGCATGGAATTGGTGCAGAGAATACCCATGATAATTATACCTTGCTCTATGGTGAGTACAAGGATGAAGATAAACCATATATAGTATCCGTTACTGCAATAGATAGGGTGACAGTTGAGATTGAGTACAGTGAAAATATCGGTTATGAAGGCAGATACACCATCAAAAACACTGATGATACAGCAAAATATAAGACCATAGGCAATTCTCTGAAAAAGATTGATAAAAACAAGGTGATACTCTCTCTCAGCCAGCCCTTGGAGGGAAGATATGAATATATCCTCATCATAGAGTCTCAGGCTAAGGACTTGGTAGGCAATACAAGTGAAGAGTTGAAAGGAGACGAATTCTACTTCATGGGCACTGACCTGGCTCCAGTAAAGCTGCCGGACATAGAGGAAGAAGAGGATAAGATTGCAGCAGAAAAAGTAATGGATAAGATTGATGATCTTCCAAAGGATATAAAGCTCAGCCATAAAGAGCAGGTATACGATGTTTTGGAAGCATACAATGACCTGACTGCAAATCAGAAAAAGTATGTGACCAACTATGATAAACTAAAGAAAGCTGTTGATGAGATAGCCAGACTGGAGCAAGAAGTCCAGGACAAGAGGAAGGCTGCTGCGGTAGAGAAGATGATAGATGAACTACCAAAGGTAGAAAATATCAAGCTGGAAGATGAAAAAGAAGTTAAGGAAGCCAGAGAAGCCTATGATGCATTGACTAAAGCTCAGAAAAATTTGGTTCCTAATCTTCGAAAGCTGGTTCAGGCAGAGGAGAAAATCAAAGAATTGAAGGAAAAACAGCAGCAATCAGAAGAAGATAAGAGGAAGGCAGCTCGTGTAGAAGAAATTATAGATGATTTGCCAAAGATTGAGGATATCAGGTTAAGGCATAAGGAAGCTGTAGAGAATGCAAGAGCAGCCTATGAGAGTTTAACATCAAAACAAAAAGAGTTAGTAAAGAATCTGGATAAATTAAAGAAGGCTGAAAACAGGATAAGTGAACTTGAGAAAGAAAAAGAACAAGAAGAAGAGGATAAGAGAAAAGCTTCCAGAGTGGAGTATATGATCAATGAGCTGCCTGACCCGGATGATATCAGACTAAGACATAAAGACCAAGTAGAGGCAGCAAGGAACGCTTATGACAATCTGACAGAAGCTCAGAAGAAACTGGTAACCAATATAAGAAAGCTTATTATGGCAGAAAACAAGATAGCAGAACTGGAAGCAAAGAGCAATGAGGAAGAGAAAGCTGAAAAAGAAGCCAGGGAAGCAGCAGAAAAAGCAGTAGCAGCCTACGAGGTTATAGCAGGCCATGAGGAATGGAATAAAAAGATTTCTGCTTTAGCAAAAGCTATAGAGACGCTAAAAGGTGTCATAAATGAATATTTAACAGGAGAAGCAAATCTGGAGCGCGCATTTGCAGCAGTGGATAAAGCATTAGAAGATGCAGAAGCTTTTGTACAGAGAGCTAAGGCAGTGGAAGGAAAAGCTTCAGAGGCTTATCAGAAGCTGAAAGATGGCGACTTCAAAACAGCATTGGCAGCAAGGATCAGAGCCGCAAAGGCAAAAGCAGACGAGGCAATAGGCAGGATAGAAGCATTGAAAGGAAACATACCAAACCTTCAGGATGTGCAGGATGTTAAAGCAGCCAAGACCTGGCTTACAGCTGATAAATTTGCTTTCGGTTCCAGATATCCTGCAAACTCAGAAAGCCCTAGAATCTTACCTCTTGCCAAGCACGAAAACCAGACAGTATTCAAATATATAGAAATAGGCAGGATGGAAAACGGAAAGTTTGTGAAATATGAGGGCGGAAGAGTAAGAGGCTCAGCATTTGTAGAAATTGAAAAAGACAGTGGAGCCTTGAGAATCTATAGAGGAAGAAACGATGCCTCAATGATAGTTAAAGTTGAAATATCTAAAGGAAAAGTAGTCACATATAAGTATTTCAAAATCAATATACCTGAAGAAAGCAGAAGAAACAGACAGCCTGTAACCATAGAAGCTTTATAAAACAAAGGTGAGCCACCGGGGACGGTTCTCCGTGGCTCACTCACTTTTTACGCTTCTTCCAGCATTTTTATTACATAGTTGGGTAGGGCAAAGGCCCCTTTGTGTATCTCAGTATTATAGTATTTTGTCTCCAATCCCAGGCTGTTCCATGCTTTATCGTCCAAATCCTTAACAGGATCATATTTCTTTGATGCAAATCCAAACAGCCAATGCCCTGAAGCATAGGTAGGTATATGAACCTGATACACCTTTGCTATGGGGAAAAACTGCTTGATTCTTTTATGGGCCCTTTTCATATGACAGGAAGTATTATCATAGTAGGGGCTCTCATGCTGATTTACCAATATGCCGTCATCCTTCAAAGCCTCATAGCAATCTCTGTAAAAACTTTCAGTAAATAACCCTTCTCCCGGGCCTATAGGATCTGTTGAGTCAACTATTATCAAATCATATTCATTTTTCTTTGTGCTGATGAATTTTATGCCATCTTCATAAAGAAGCTTAACTCTGGGATCATTCAGTTTTGAAGAAGTCTGAGGCAGATATTCTATGCAGCATTCAACAACCCTTTGGTCAATTTCCACCATTTCGATGGATTCAATGGTATTGTATCTGGTAAGCTCCCTTACAGTACCGCCGTCACCGCCTCCTATGACCAGAACCTTTTTTATATTTGGGTTTACTGCCATAGGTACATGAACAATCATGTCATGGTAGATAAACTCATCTTTCTCAGTGAGCATTATTATTCCATCTAGTGTAAAAATACGGCCGAATTCATAGGTATCAAAGAAGTCAATCCTCTGAAAGGGGCTATTTTCGCTGTGTATATGCTTATCTATTTTTATGGTAAAGCGAACATTATCTGTATGTTCTTCTGTAAACCAAAGTTCCATATCCAACCTCCTGTTTACTTCTCTATTCTGTCATATACGTTAAAGCCGTGATATATTTCAATCATCTCTTTAGAAAGCTTATTTCTTATTTCACGCCTTACCTCAGGCTTGAGGTCATAAGGATCTTCATTGAAGAGATAGTTGTTAAGATCTATTTCCTTTATCATCATCTTAGTATGGAATATGTTTGAGTTATATACATTTACATCTATTGCATCGTATTTTTCCAATGTCTGCTTGTCTATATAATCCTGAATAGAACTCATAGCGTGATCTATAAAATATTTGTGGCCATTTACATCCCTGGTAAAGCCTCTTACTCTGTAATCTATGGTTATTATATCCGAGTCAAAGCTTCCTATGAGGTAATTGAGGGCATTAAGGGGAGATATCTGCCCGCAGGTTGATACATCTATATCCACTCTGAATGTAGAAACTTCATTATCCGGGTGGCTTTCAGGATAGGTATGAACTGTAACATGACTTTTATCTAAATGAGCCATAACACAATCTCTCACAAGTGGTATTTCTCCCTTATTGCAGGATGGATCTATAAGCTCACTGGGCATGCCTTCTTCTGTAATCAGAATGGCTACACTGGCTCCCTGAGGATCATAGTCCTGCTTGGAGATATTCAGTATGTTAGCGCCAATTATCTTTGTAACACCACGGAGAATATTTGTGAGACGCTCAGAATTATATTGCTCATCGATATAGCTGATATAATCCTTCTTGTCTCTTTCTGTCTTAGCGTAACAAATATCATAAATGTTAAAGCTCAGAGTTTTTGTCAAATTGTTAAATCCATAAAGACTTATCTTTTCTTTCAACCCTAACATCACGACCCTTCCAAGTATGTTTTATATTACATTAATGTTAACATGCGGGAGGTGGATATTCAAGTATAGTTTTCAATCGGAAAGCATTTCCTGAAGTCACTGGAGATAAATAGAAAAGGTTGCCTTAACAACCTTTTCTATATTATTCCTTTACTACTTTTTTTAAATCGCTGTAGGCTAATAGTTTGGCATATTTGAGGTTCAGCTGAAGTTCTGCAGCTTTAAGATCGTTTTTGAGTAAGGTTATACGATTTAGACTTGTGCTATATTGTGATTTTGAAATCATTCTTGCTTCATATTTCAGTTTATTAATTTCGGCATTTTGTTGTTCATCTGAAATTTTTTGTTTTATTTCGTTTATCTGTTCTATATTATCCTTGATATCTTCTATCATTTGTTCAAATTCTCTTTCGAAGGTTTCCAGAGCTTTTTCATAGTCCTTATCTGCAGCTTCAAAGTTTTCTTTGGCTTCTTCATACATTCCTGTTATATCATCCACCATAGATGCAGTAAATTTGTCCAGATCGTATTTGCGATACCTTTCTTCTACCAGGTCAAAATAGTATTTCTTAACGAACCTTTCATTCTTTTTCTGGACAAGAGAGTAGTCCCGATTTATCATGTCCTTTTTTATCTGCTCAAGATCCAATTTTTCAAGGGGTACTACAGTATCATCAAGGATTATGGCAATATCATTTTCATTTTGTCTGCCTAAGAGGCCGTTAAGTTTGTAATAGGCTTCATCCAGGTTTTCCTGGTATTTATCCAAATCCTTTAATTTGTTTTCCAAGTCAGTTTTCTTGCTTTCATATTCTGATTTAGTAATAAGATTCTTATCAAATCTAAGATTTAATTGCTTTAACTCATCTTCCCAGATTTGCTTGTTAAGGTTTGCTTCCTCCAGATCCATTTCTGCATTTTCAACAGCAATTACAGCAGACCTGAGATTTAACCCAATGGTGGTCTTCGTATTATTTCTATCCAGTATAGCCTGCTGGTATGTATTATATGTTTCTTCTACTCTGATAACAGGATCCACCTGATCCGATATGAATTTTTTCATGTTGCCTGTGAATTTTATATCTTTCGGAGCAGCTTTCATTGCAGCTTCAAAAGCATCATAGGCTTTTTCTATGGTCTTGGCTTTGGATTGATATTCTGTTGAGTTTTCCAAGGCCATTTCCAAAGCTTCCTCAAAGCTGTACCGGAACTTTGGTTCTGCTGAAACTGTAGTGCTGAGGAGCAAAGAGAAAGCCAATATAAACGGCAGTATTTTAAGTTTCATCTTATCATCCTTTCACGAATCTCTACTATTCTGTTCTGAGAGCTTCAATAGGTTTGAGACTGGCGGCTTTGTAAGCCGGGAATAAGCCGAAGATTATTCCTACCAATAGGGATATTCCAAAGGCTATCATAGCCCATGGTATTGAGTAAACAGGTGGGACTAAGCCTAATCCTCCTATGACAAATTTGATTATTGAGAAGCCTAACAGAATGCCGATTATTCCTCCCATACCTGTTACTACAGTTGCTTCTATTATAAATTGAGTCAGTATGTGTTTTCTCTTTGCGCCAATTGCTTTCCTGATGCCGATCTCCTTTGTTCTTTCAGTTACGGAAACAAGCATAATGTTCATTATGCCTATTCCACCTACTATGAGGGATATGGCGGCTATGCCACCTAATACTATCATCATGCTGCCTGTTACATTGTCCAAAGTTTCCAACATCTGAGACTGGTCAAATACCCTGAAAGCATTTTCGTTTTTGTATATATCCAGCAAGAAGGTTTCTAATCTTTCCATAGCTGGTTTGACTTTTTCAGCGCTTGTGGCTTCTACAGCAAAATTTCTTATGGATGAGGTACCCATTACCATTCGTGAAGAGGTGATAGGTATAATTATCTGATCATCGTCGGAGCGGGTTGCCCCATTAGCCCTTTCCTCCAGAATACCTACTATTTTAAATATCTGACCATTTATCTTAATCTTCTCCCCTATTGGATTGACTTTTTCGAATAGTTCATTGACAACAGCAGTTCCTACTAAGGCCACATTCTGCCTATACTCCAAATCAAAGTCCAGTAGGAACCTTCCCTGAGTCACATGAACGTTTCTGATACTCTCATATTCAGGAGATGTAGCTATGATAGTGGTGTTCATGTTTGTATTACCATATTTAACCCTGGCATTGGTGCTGGATTGGGGTGCCACTGCACCAATTACGTCTGTGTTTTCTGCTGCGAATTTCTTTAAATCCTCATAGGACATATCCCTGTTGCTGTTTCGCCCTGTGAGAGTTATCTGTATCAGATTAGTGCCCAGCTTCTGTATTGAGTCGGTGATGTTTTTGGTGCTGCCTTGTGCAAATGCTACCGCTGAGATTACAGATGCAACTCCTATGATGACTCCCAGCATGGTGAGAAAGGACCTTCCTTTATTGGTCATGATGCTTTTTATTGCCATCTTATATGCTTGAAAGAAGCCCATCTATATCACCTGCCTGTCTTCCACAATTTTGCCGTCATTTATTCTGATGATTCTATTGGCTTGGTTTGCAATATCATTGTCATGGGTGATCAATACAATGGTATTTCCGCTTTTATGCAGTTCCTTCAGAAGATTTAATACTTCCACTCCTGATTTGGTGTCCAGGTTTCCTGTAGGTTCATCGGCAAATATAATGGGCGGATTGTTTATGAGAGCCCTGGCTATGGCAACCCTTTGCTGCTGACCGCCGGAAAGTTCGTTAGGCTTATGATGCAATCTTTCTCCCAGGCCTACCTTTTCAAGAGCCAATTTTGCTCTTTTCAACCTTTCTGAGGATTTTACCCCGGCATAGATAAGTGGAAGCTCTACATTTTCCAAAGCGGTGAGCTTTTGAATAAGATTGAAGCTCTGAAATATAAACCCGATTTTTTTGCTTCTTATTTCAGCCATCTCGTCATCCGTAAGACTGCTTACATCCATATTATCCAATATATAAGTGCCTGAGGTAGGAGCATCCAGACAGCCCAGCATGTTCATAAGGGTGGATTTGCCTGAGCCTGAGGGACCTACTATGGCAACAAACTCATTTTTTCTGATGCTGAGATTTATACCTTGCAGAGCGTGAATTTCTATCTGATTTATTTGATAGGTTTTGTACATATTATGTATTTCTATCAACGCTATTCCCCTACCTTCCCGGACCGGTCTGTATTCGTATAGGCATTCCTCCCGTCATTCCGCCTCCAAAGTTATTCCTGAATTGATTGCTGATTGAGTTGGAGGTAGAGGCTAATTGGGGAAGAATTACTATGTCCCTTTCATTTAAGCCACTTACAATTTCAATATATTCATCATTGTTAATGCCTATCTCTACAGCCTTTGGCACTGCGCCGGCATAATAGTCATTGACCTGGTTTCTCATTCTTCGCTCTCTATTTGTATTTGCGCTATTACTTTCCGATGGCTGCCTCATATTAGTGTTCTGATCAGCATTTGGACGCTGTCTTACAGCGGCTGGTTCTCCTTCAGGAGCTTTCTGTTCTCCGAAATTTGGTCTTTTATTCTGTCCCTCTTGTGGTTCGCCAGATGATTCAGCAGTTTTCACATATACTATATTTCTATCTCCCTGCTTTTGTACTGCTTCAATAGGTACATAAAGCACGTCTTTCTTTTCGTTGACTATGATTTCACCATTTACATTCATGCCTACCTTCAGCTGGCTGTTTGCTTCTGTAAGCTGTATGGTTACAGGGTATGTGGTTACACCATTGCCTGGATTGCCTTCCATAGCTATTTCAGTTACTATGCCTGTTAATGGTTTTTCCTGAGTTTCTTCCAGGGCATCTACAGTGATATTTACATTTTGGCCTACCTGAATCTTTGCTATATCCAATTCATCAATGGGTATCTGGAATTCCATCAAATCATAATTGGATACGGTGAAAACAGTCTGACCTGATTTAACGGCATCTCCTACTTTTAAATCCTTTAAGGACAATGTACCGTCTATGTCCGAATAAATTTTATAATGGGACAATTTTTCATATAAGTATTCCAGCTGATTTTCCATTTCTTCGATATTTAAGTTGCTGGTTTCCAGTTCAATGGATAAATCATCGTTTTTGATAGTAGCCAGTATATCTCCTTTTTTCACATATTGTCCCAATACAATATCCAATCCTTCTATAGTCCCTGATAATTCAGCTTTCGCACCGGTGCTTTCAATATAGGACAGATTGCTGCTCCCTATGCTCTTGATTGTTCTGCCTGATACAGTGATCTCTGCACTGGCAATCATGGTATTATCCAAATATCCGGGGTTGTCAATTATGAATTCTACATTATATGATTGGGATTCTCCTGCAGATTCTGGAGCAGCACTGATAAAGGATATAGTACCATCAAGCTTATATACTTCATCCATTGAGGAGTCAAACACATATATGGTAGCTTTTTGTCCCTGTTCCAGCTCATTTCTGTATGAATTTCTGAAAGGCAGCAATACCTTAAGCTGATTTTTATTGGTAATTGTAAGCAGTGCGGTGCCTTCGCCTACATTGTCACCGGATTTATATCTTATTTCAGTTATCTCACCGGATATAGGAGATATGACTTGAGTGTTTTCAAAGGATTTAAGCAGTTGGTCTCTGGATATCTTTGCTTTGGATATATTGTTTTCCAGCTTCTTTATATCCAGCAGAGCTTCTCCGCTGTCCAGCTCCATGATCAAGCTGCCTGCTTTTATTTTGTCACCGTCTTTGTAATAGATCTTGCTGATGGTGCCTTCTACGCTGGATAGAGCTGTGAAGGTGCTTGCAGATGCCAATGTGCCTGAGCCGCTTATGGATACTTTAATATCTCCTCTCCTGACCATGCTGGTTCTCTGCTGTATCTGGTTTTGTGCCTTATTTTTAGTATTTATGTAACGATAGCCTGTATAACAGCCTGCGGCTAATATAAGGAATAGGAATATGACCTTGATACTTATTTTCTTTTTTCTTCTTGGCTTTACAATAGTTGTAGTACTTGGTGCATTCACTTTCTTACCCCCTATGAAAAGTATTCATTTCTAGTTTATAGAATGATTCTTAAAGGAACCTTAAAATGGGAGATATTTCATTTCAAGGTTCTTTTAAGGAATGCTGTGATATAATAGTGAAAGAGAATAAATGCGGAGGGGTCTCCATGAGAATACTTATAGTGGAAGATGAGGTCCATTTAGCAGAAGCTTTGGTTCAGATACTTAGAAAGAACAATTATACTGCTGATGCTGTATATGATGGTGAAGCAGGATTGGACAATGTCTTAAGCGGCATATATGATTTGGTTATACTGGATATAATGCTGCCCAAGATGGACGGTATAAGCATATTGAAGAAGATGAGGGAGGAGAGGATTTCTACTCCTGTCATACTCCTTACAGCCAAAGGAGATGTTTCAGACAGAGTAATAGGTTTAGACAGCGGTGCTGATGACTATCTTGCAAAGCCCTTTGCCACAGAGGAGCTGATGGCCAGGATAAGAGCTCTGTCCAGGCGTAAGGGTGAATTTATACAAAACAACACCCTTGAGTTTGGAGATATTGAGCTTAATACTTCATCATTGATGCTTTCTAAGTCCTTCAAAAATGTGAAGCTGACTTTAAAGGAAAGCGAATTGCTGGAGCTTCTTATAATGAGAAAAAATTCAGTGACTCCAAAGGAGTTGATAATAGAAAAACTTTGGGGATTTGATTCTGACGTAGAATATAATCATGTGGAAGTTTACATATCTTTTTTAAGAAAAAAGCTTCAATATTTGGATTCTAAAGTATGCATAAGCACTATACGAGGAGTAGGATATGCATTGGAGGTAAGGGATTGATGTTTACCAAACTAAGAAATAAATTTTTGATACTCAATCTTGTTTCCATATCCATCATGATGCTTATAGCCTTTTCCTCCATATATTTTATAACATACAAAAATGTGAACAGGGATATAAGCAGAGAACTAAACAGGTTATCTGCCATTGAAAGGTTGCCTATAGTGGTTGCCAGACAGTCCAGGCTTCAGATGGAAATGACTCCTGCCCGAGAGCGGACAGTATCATTTAGTATAATCACGGATGATAAATATAAAATATTGGGGATTTCATCTGTTTTAGATATGGACTATGAATTTTATGAAGCCGTCAAATCTGTATCTATTTCAAAAAACGCTGCTACCGGAAGCTTCAAATATGACAACAGCCATTGGGCATTCATGATAAAAAAGTATCCCTATGGTTCCAAAATTGTATTTTTGGATATAACACCTCAGAATAGGATCCTTACAAATTTGATATATACCTTTTTGATTGTGGCTGCAATAATGCTTATATTTATATTCCTCATAAGCAGAACATTTGCAAACAAAGCCATTCAGCCCGTTGAGGAAGCATTTTATAAGCAAAAGCAGTTTATTGCCGATGCTTCCCATGAGCTGAAGACTCCCCTTACGGTTATCAATACAAATGTGGATGTTTTGCTTTCCAATAAAGGTGAAAATATTGAGAATCAATCAAAATGGCTGCATTATATAAAATCAGAGGTTGACAGGATGTCAAAACTGATAAATGACCTTCTATATCTTGCCAGGTTGGATGATAGCAGAGATGTTATATACTCAGCTTTTGACTTGAGCAATGTTGCAGAAAATGTGATCATGATGATGGAAGCTCTCATATTTGAAAACAATATAGAGTTGCATTATGATGTTGAATCCGGAATAATGATTGAAGGCAATAAAGAACAGATGGAGCAGGTAATTATGATACTTCTGGATAATGCCGTAAAGTATTCCGGTTCCAAAGGAAAAGTAAATCTATCTTTAAAGAAAAACAATAATTATGCTGTTTTGTCCGTAACCAATACTGGGGATGGAATATCTCCTGAATGCATAGATAAAATATTTGACAGGTTTTACAGGGGAGATAAATCCAGGGCAAGGAGAAAAGGAGGTTATGGTTTGGGATTGTCCATAGCCAAAGCCATAGTTGATCAACACGGAGGAAAGATATCTGTCAAGAGTGCATCAAATGAATATACCACCTTTACCGTTGAACTGCCTTTAGTAAAATAGTGAGCCATCGGGGACGGTTCTTGGTGGCTCATTTTACCAAAAAAAGGTGAGCCACGGAGAACCGTCCCCGATGGCTCAGCTATTATTCTTTGACTACTTTTTTCAAATCGCTGTATATGAGTAGCTCTGCATACTTCATGTTAAGATCCAGTTCTAATTCTTTCAGATCATTTTCCATAAGTGTGATTTTATCTCCCAGAGCATCGTATTCTATCTTTGTCATTCTGCCTGTTTCATAAAGCAATTTGTTCAAATCCATTTTTTCTTTTTCATCAGCTATGTCTTTTTTCAACTCTTCTATGTCAGCATATAGATCCTGTATGTCTTCAATCATGTCATTGAAATTTTTTTCAAACCGACCCAAAGCATTTTTGTAGGCCTGGTCGGCAAGCTCATAATCCTTTTGTGCTTCTTCATACATTTCTTCCATGTCCGATCTCATCTGGTCTGTGAATTTATCCAGATCATATCTTTCATATCCCTGTTTGACAAAGACAAATTTGTAATCAGCAAGTCTTCTCTGCTCATATAAGCTGTTCAGAGTTTCATCCTTTTTTATCATATCTTTTTTTATCTGTTCCAAATCAAGTTTTTCAAGTGGTATTACGGTATCATCCAGTTTTACTTCTATATCTTTTTCGTCTTCCCTGCCCAACATAGTGTTTAGCTGTCTATATGCAAGATCAACAGCATCTTGTGCCATGCTAAGGGTATCTTTTATATCATTATTTAATTTTTTCTTTTGATCATTGTAGTCGTTTTTGCTGATGAGACCGTTTTCATATTTTATTTCCAGAAGCTCCAATTCTTTTTGCTTGTTCTTTTTTGCTATTTCTGCTTCCTTATATGCCATTTCAGCCTTTGATATTCCTATGACTGTGCTTCTCAAGTTTAATGATACGGTTCTCTTTATGTTTTCTTTCTGTAATTTAGCAGTGCTATATTGAGAATATGTATTTTCCAGATTAATCTGAGGATCTACTTGCCTGCTTACAAAGGTTTTCATATTGCCTGAATATCTTATTTCACTTGGCGTTACTTTAGCAAGATTATCGTATGCATCGCTATACTTATCTATGGCCCTATCCTGCAGTCCGTATTCAGGTGTGTTTTTCATTGCCATTTCAAGGGCTTCTTCGAAGCTGTATCGAAATTTGGGTATATCTGCATAAACTGCTGTATTACCTATTAGTAGTATTATAGAAAGCAAGGTGCATATTACTTTTTTCATTTTTTCCCCTCCTTATTCGTATCTTAAAGCTTCTATTGGGTCAAGTTTAGCCGCTTTGTTTGCCGGGTACAGCCCAAAGAATATTCCTACTGCCGATGAAAAAGCGACAGCGATTATAACTATTGACGGTGAAACTGAGGCTTTCACTTTTATGAGAGGGCCTACCAGGTTTCCCATGGCTATACCAAATCCTAATCCCATTGTACCGCCAATTAAACATAGTATCAAGGATTCTGTAAGAAATTGAAGCAGTATATCCCTTCTTTTTGCGCCCAATGCCATCCTGATACCTATTTCTCTGGTTCTTTCTGTTACTGATACCAGCATTATATTCATAACACCTATACCACCTACCAGCAAAGATATACCGGCTATAGCGCCTATAACCGCTGTTAAGGTGCCCATTACTGTATCTATCATATCAAGTTCCTTAAAGCCTTCCTCTGCATAGTAGACGTCCTTGGTTCTGTGGTAATTTTCCAACAGCCTTACTATTTTCTTTGCTGTTTCAGTCATGTCTGCAGATTTATCAACTTTTACGGCCATATAGCCCAATCTATAGTTTACTATTCTATCCAATACCGTTATGGGCATTATTCCTATGGATGACATATAGCCTCCAAACATTTCCGCTACATCTCCGCCGGGTGCCTTCATTACACCTATAATGGTCAGGTTTAAGTTGACATCACCAAATTTGGTTGATATTTTTTCTCCCACCGCATTGGTTCTGCCAAAAAGCTCCTTAGCAGCTTTGTCATCTATTATTACTACATTTCTTGCGCTTTGTATATCCCTAGTATTTAAAGGACGCCCATGCAGCATGTCGATGTTGGCCATTTCAAAATAATCTTCAGTGGTGGTTTCAATGCTCATGTCCCTGCTTTTCTGACCTATCTTTACTTTGCTATAAAAGCCAAAGGAAGGGACTACAGCCGTAACTTCGGGAAGTTTAGATTTCAGCATTTCTATATCATCCATTGTAAAGTAATCACTTTCTTTCACATTGTCTGCCCTGTTGTTAACTCTTACATAGATGGTGGATCTGCCGATTTCCTCAAATTCTCCCATTATGGCATTTTTGCCTCCTTCACCTATGGATACTATGGTGATTACAGAGGATATGCCGATTATTATCCCAAGCATGGTGAGGAAGGACCTCATTTTATTTACTCTAACGCTATATATAGCAGATTTTATACTTTCCATTATATTCATATTCTTGTCTCCCTTGTGATTCGGTTTTTCACCGGGTTATCCGATATAATCTCTCCATCTCTGAAAACCACATTTCTCTTGGTATGAGCTGCTATATCAGCCTCATGGGTTACCATCACAATGGTTACACCTTCATTATTGAGGCTCTCAAATATGTCCATAATTTCTATGCTGGATTTGGTATCAAGATTACCCGTTGGCTCATCCGCCAGCAATATGGCTGGGTTATTTACCAATGCCCTGGCTATGGCTACTCTTTGCTTCTGGCCACCGGAAAGCTCATTAGGTCTATGATGCATCCTGTCACCTAAACCTACCCTTTCCAGAGCTTCTTTGGCTCTTTTATGTCTCTGGGAAGCAGGGATGCCTGCATATATCATGGGAAGCTCAACGTTTGCCAAAGCAGTGAGACGAGGAAGAAGGTTAAAAGCCTGGAATACAAAGCCAACCTTTTTATTTCTTATTTCTGCCAGTTGAGTGTCATTAAGCTTTGATACATCTTCGCCATCCAATATGTATTTGCCTGAAGTCATCCTGTCCAGGCAGCCTATAATGTTCATCAGCGTTGACTTGCCTGAGCCGGAGGCTCCCATAATGGCTACATATTCGTTTTTTTCTACATTGAGGTTCACTGATTTTAGGGCTTCTACCTGTATGGAGCCTGTATCATATATTTTTGTAAGGTTTTCTATCTGGATTATCAAGTTACACCCCTCCAGTTGTAATTACTGTTTCTCCATCTGTTAGTCCTTCAGGAGGGCTGACGATGTATTTTTCTCCTTCTTTCAGCCCGGATAGTATCTCTATTTCAAAGTCCGTTTCCAGACCTGTCTGTACAATTCTTTTCTTTGCAATGTTATTTTCAACAACGAATAGATATTTATTGCCTTGCTCATCAGTTTGAATTGCTTCAAAACCAACTGCTACGGTGTTTTCTTTCTCAACCAGCACTATTTCTGCTTCTGCTTCATAGCCTGCTTTGATCTGTTCATCTACACTGTCTAAGGTTATTTCTACCAAAATGTTAGTTTCTTTGTTGGTGTTGACCATTTCTACTGTAGCTGTATCAGATATTTTGGTTATATGACCTTCATATACTTTATCCAAGCCTCTGACTGTAATATTGGCTTTCTGGCCTACTTCCAGATTTACTGCATCATATTGGTTCACCTTAAGCTCCAATATATATCTGGACTGGTCATGGATCACAATGCTGCTTCCTGCCGCGGGATATTGGTTTTCCTTTGCATCAAGCTTCACTATCTTTCCATTTATATTTGCCTTGATGCTGCTGTCTGCGATTTTCTTCTCTAAGCTTGCTAAATCAGTTGAAGATATTTCTATTTGCTTTTCCTGCTGGTATGCTTTTTCATCAAAGTCTGCCAAAGAGTTTCTGGCATTATCCAAAGCTATCTCCGCTAACAGCAAATTATTCTGCAGTTCATTCAATGTTGACAGGGAGTTATCGAATTCAACCTTGGAAAGGAAGCCTGCTTCGTATAGCTTGGTGTTTTGTTCGTGCTTTATTCTTGTATCCTCATATTTGGAGGTAGCGCTTTTTAATGATATTTCAGCTTGAGTTACTGCATTTTCTAAAGATTTGCGTGTTGTATTGTCTTCAGAATTTAGTTTTTCCAGATCTCTTTTGGCCATATCCAGGCTTATTCTGCTTTTCTTCAGTTGAGATTCCAGCTCGTATGTATCAAGCTTAACCAGAAGCTGACCTTTTTTTACTTCCTGACCCTCCTGGACTAATACCTCTGTGACTTTTTGGGTCGAGGGTAACAGTATCTCTTCTGAATCACCTGCTTTTATATTGCCTGTAACGGATATAGATTGAGTTAGTTTAGTTTTAATTGCATCTGCTGTATTCACAGTTTTAACAGTGTTTTTTGCTGATAGGAATGTTTTGGCTGTTAACAGGGCGGCCAGCACCAGAATTACTGCAATTATTATTACCAGTTTTTTTCTTTTTTTCATTATTTCGCTCTCCTTTGACTTTGTGTTCTCTCTTTGACTCTATAGTTTTATACGATGGGATATGGAATTTGTTTCATATTTTTTTGATTTTTCCTTATATGACAAAATTGTAATATAAACTTAAAATAGCAGGCATGGTGTCTAATTGAATGTTTGTGTAGGGTGAGATAGAATATAATTAGGCAAGTACGGAGGTGAGAAACTTGTGAAGCTGACCTTTGAAAAGGCTGTTATATTTACATTGATACTGATTTTATTTATTTCCACTGCCAATATTTACAGCAAATATATTGATTTATGGATATATAAAAAGGAAGATAATACTATTCTTCTTGATCCTTGGGATGCGAGCCGGTCCATAACTGCTCTCCTGGATGCAGATAAATTATATAATCAAGGCAGGTATGAAGAGGCAATCTATGAATATAGCTTAAAATTATCCATGACGGGTTCCCTGGCTCTGGATCAGGGGCAGAAGGCTTATGCTCATTTTGCTAAAGGCATGTGCCAATTTAAATTGAAGGAATATGATAAGGCACTGGATAGTTTCTCATCTTCTTTGATATATGATCCGGATAATGCTGCTGCTTACAATAATGCAGCAGTAAGCGCCTTCTACGCTAAGAATTATGAAGATGCGCTGGAATACCAGAAGAAGGCGGTAGAGATATTGCCCGCTGTTGAGTATTTTTACAATATAGGCAGAATATATGAAGCTATGAAAGATTACAATTCAGCAGCCCAGAGCTTTTTATCTGTGGTAAAAGGCGGAGAGAATGTTACATTGATAGATCCGGTAAGGGTATATAACAAAGTGGCTAATCTGGTTCCGGATGTTGATAAGAGAGAAGAAATGGCCAAGGGAGTTATAGTATCTCTGAAGCTCAGGAATTATGGTGAAGTATTGACAATAGAGGAATCAGATATGGATATTCTGGATACCGGATATAAGGTTTTGGTTTATGACAGTACAGATGGGAAGAAGCTTAGAGTCAGCTATGACAGAGAGACCAATGATCCTTATCATCTTATCAACAGTTTATCCTGGAAGGTAGAAAGCGGAAGCACAGTGCTTTACAGAAGCAGCAGAGACAGCTTCACCATGGGTGTATTTGAGAACAATAATTATAAAATTACATTGACTATTAAGTATAAAGGAAGCTTAGAAAGAGAAAGACAGACATATATATCAGTAACAAAAGACGGATACATGGAGTACAAAGGTATAGATACCCTGAGGCCAAATCAGCAATACAGCAAGATATATCAAGATGCTGTCTATGAACAGCTGTTTGATAAGAATTTCAAGCTTTCCCACAGCGGATATTATGACAGGTTCAATGTAATGTGGTCTATGGATAACCTCAAGAGCAGAATTATGACTGTGGACTTCAGGGATTCGGGCAGTTCACTGCATCTGCTGAATGACTTGGATAGGGATGCAGGTATAAGAGCAAACCTGAGTACTCTACTGGAAGATAAGGACCTGAGGGGTAAGAAAGTAAGCATAAAATTCTGGGCAAGAAAGATAACATCCAAGGAAACTATGACTGTGAATGTGAGAGTAGGCAACATGAATTATCCTTTCAGGAATTTTGATCTTCAGTACAAGTGGAAACAAGTAAGCATGGATTTTGATATACCTGAAGATGCAAAGAACTTTACATTTAGTTTGACGATTAAACCAGGAGAAGAAATAAAGCTGGACGGCTTTATCATAGTATTAAAATGAGCCATCGGGGACGGGCCATCGGGGACGGTTCTCCATGGCTCACTTTTTTGACAAAAATTGAAGATAAAAAACCGATGGGTTTTATCCCATCGGTTTTTTGGTGCTTGTATTATTCAGCAGGATCGAAGTTTACGAAGTATATTACTAATTCGCCTCTTACAACGTATACTTTTGCTGCGTCTGTAAGCTTTTCAGCCACTGCATATCCAGCTTCAATTACATCCTCATCAACATTTATTAGAGTTGGTGTTGAAGCACCTTCTTTTAATACATATATCTTATCTCCATCTTTCATGTTGTCATAAGATATTTGTGTTTCATCGCCTTCTATAACTATTGTGATGTCATCTTCAACAACACCGCTGAATGTGGTTTCGAACTCTGTATCGTCTTTTTCAAGAGTGAGGGTGTAAGTTGTACCAACTAATAGAGCTTTATCCTCGTCTAAGTTAATTACAACTTTAGATTTATTAGCATCGTTTACTTCAACTGTTCCGGTGTATAACTCAACATCATCACCGTAAACTATCTTTGCAGTGTATTCGCCAGTTGCTAAAGCTGTGTAAGGAATAACTTCTATCTTTGTACCGTTTACTACATTAACTGTTATATAGTTGCCTAATCTAACAGCATTTGTACCGTCGAAGGAGTATTCAACGTCTTTTTCGCCGTCATTTCCTGCGAGGTCTTTTGCACCTGTAGTAACTTTGATAGTGTATACTACTCCAGCTTCGAGATTCTTTGAAAGTCTAAGTGTTACAACGTTATCTGCAAATGTTGTGCTGCTGATTCCAACTGTCTGCTCTTTACCATTGTTGTCAAAGTAAGTTATTGCGTATTTTCCTGCATTTGATAAATCTTCGTTGTAAGTTACTTTAACTTCGTCTCTGTAAGTTGCTTCAACTTTTTCGATATATGGTACTTCTTCATCTTCAAGATCTGCAACTAATATAAGGTTCTTATCATCACCATATTCAACGCCTACGCCGTGTATGCTTTCTATTTTTGACAAATCAACTTTGTATTCTTTTCCAAGCTTCATTACTGTTGAGCTTGTAAGAATTACTTCGTTTTTAACGTCTTTGCCATCTACTTTAGCATAGCTAGCTGTTAAGCCTGTTCCGGCTACTGCTTGATTTACTTTGTCTAGTTTTACTCTGTCGCTGAATATTAACTTGAAGGATTTTACTGAAATTTGTTCGGATCCGTCAAGAGTTATCTTTTCAGCTTCATAGCTGTCACCATAGAATTCCATTATGCTTTCTTCGCTTGTAGTGTCAAGAAGGTTTCCTGCGATATCTTTAAAGTTGCTGCTAAATGCTAAGCCATTCTTGTATTCTTTATCTTGTAATACTGAGTCATCGTCAAAGGAGAATTCAAATATTGTATTGTCATCATATGCAACTTTTGCAGTCATAGTTTTGCCAGTTTCAACTGTTAAAGTATAGTTTTCTATATCTCCAACAACTTGCATTGGTTCACTGAATATAACTTTAACAACTTTGTTGTTCAAAGCTTCTATGCTCTCTACTATAGGAGCTTCTATATCGTTAGTTTTTGATACTCCAACGAATGTTGGTTTAGCATTTACTTCAAATCCAGCTAAGTCTTTCAAACCAGTTATTGTAAGCTTGTATGACTTACCAGCTACTAAGTTAGAACCAGTTGTCAAAGTCAATGTCTTTGTGCTGATGGAGTATTCAGCTTTAACTGGCGCACCAATGTTTCCATCAATGCTGTACTTAGTTATGTTTTCTACAATTTCTTTGTTCATATCCTTTTCGAATAGAACTTTAACCTGATTTACATCACTTGCCCAAACCTTTTCAATCTGAGATGGTGCTAAGCTCTTGGGGTTGAATGTTTTAGCTTTTTCAGTAGTCTTTATTTCGTTGCCATATTCATCTGTGATACCTGAAACAGTTAGCTTGTAAGTCTTAGCTTCAAGATCAGAAACTGTAAGTAAAACAGATCTGAAATCTTCTTTGTCTCCAGGTAATTTTTCTACTTTTTCAACTGTTACATCGTTGTTGAAGGAGTAGTTGCCTGCTTCTAATGCAGTTGCTTCGCTAAGTCTGCTGTAACCCTGTTCGCTAAAGTCAACTTTTACAAGGTTCTTTGAGATATATTCAAATCCAACAAATGTTGGAGCTGATTTGTCTTCACCTTTACCTGAGAAAGTTGCCTTGCTTTCTTTTACCATTACGTTAGGTACTACTGCTCTGTCAACTACGTTTTTAACAACTAATTCATATCTTACGCTAGTTTTCTGAGGTGCAGTTGTGATTTCAACTGTAGTCTTTGTAGCACCGCTCTTTGTAATGTCTTTTATAGAAAGTATTTCTAATTCACCGTTTGAACCAGCTTTGATTGTGTAGTTATCCAGATTTGTAGCTGATTCTTTTGTTAACAATTCGCTGAATGTAGCTTCAAGTCTAGTGAATGTTCTTGTAGCAACACCTTCAAGAACTGGAGCTGTTTTGTCAACTTTAGCAAAGAATGACTTTGTAGCTGACTTAAGAACAGCGCCATCAACTGATGCAATGTTTGAAACTTTTATTGTGTGTGTTTTCTGAGCTGCAAGATCTTCTGTAACAAGAGTTACTTTATCACCATCAAGCTCAGCTTTAACAATTTTAACGCCAGCTATTTCATAGTTTGCAACATTTGTAGCTGTTGCAAAATCAAGAACTTTGTCAAATGTTAATTCAACTCTTTCAGTGTCAGGTCCTTCAACTTTTATTAAGGAAGGAGTTCCAGTTACTTTTGCCAAACCAGCAAAGTTAACTTCAACTTCACCAACTTTTAATGTATAAACCTTACCAGCTGTCATAGCATCTGTAGTAAGTCTTACTGTATCTTCGCCAGTAACTATTGCTTCTTTAACAGTCAAGCCTTCGATTTCATAAAGAGTTACATCTTCAGCTGCTGCATTTACAGCACCATCGAATGTTACTTCTACTACTGTGTTACCGATAGCTTTTGCAGATTCTAATGATACTTCTAATTCTGCAACAAGACCGTGTGCAGCAGCTACTTCTCTGTCAACTCTACCAGCTTCGATAAGAGCCTCGATAAGTAATTTGCCATCTTTCATCTTAGACTTGAAAGCTGATACTGTTAACTTTGAAAGTGAATCAATTGTGAAAGGATTTGCATTAGTTGCATTTAATCCGATTGATGCTGCAAACTCAATTGTTTCTTCCCAAGCAAAGTCTCCTGTTACTTCAGCAGTAGTCTGCTTGTAACCTAATGTCTCAAGCAATACTTTGATGTAGGATTGCTCGTCGATCTTTGCATAAGGATTGAATTTGCCAGTTGTTGGGTCACCTGCGAATCCTATTTCAGGATTAGCCTTGATGTAGGCAAGAACGTTCTTACCTTCTGCCCATTTAACTTCATCGATATCTGCGAAGTTAGCATCACCATTGAATGCTAATGCTTCTTCATAGAGACCTTTAAGTTTCAAGATAGATATAGCGGCTGTGAACCTGTCCATTTGTTTTTGTGTGTATTCAACAGTCACGCCATTGCCGTCACCTTCAAGCATGCCAACTGCGGCAAGAGCTTGAACTTCGGCACTTACTGCCTCATCTGCAAATGCTGCTGGCATTGTAGAAAATACCATAGCAATTGCAAGAACAAGGGCGATAATTTTCTTACTCATTTCTTTTCCTCCTCGTGTGAAATTTTATTTTGTCTTTTTGGACAGTTAACATAATTCTACACACAAAGTCGAATTCCTTCCCGTGTAATTGAACTGTAATAGAATGTAACACGGCTGTAATGGAGTATTAGTGAAATTGAGGTAAGATTATGTAAATAAATTTATGTAAATAAATGTTTGTGATTAAGATATTCCAAGGACCGAAATAGATTTTTTTGATAATATAAAAATGAAATTTTAAAGAATAATTTTTGCAAAAAGATAAAATTAAAAAAGAAGGAAAAGAAAAAAGGATAAGTTTTTTGATTGCTTTATGAATATTGTTTTGTTATATTATGGTTTAGAGGTGAGCTTTATGGAAGAAAAATTATTAAAGCTTTTTCAGGATTTCTATAATGAGTTTACAGATTTTAAGAATGATATGATTGGTTTTAAAAATGATATGATTGATTTCAAGAAAAATACTGAAGGAAGATTGGATAAAATAGAGATCAAGCTTGAAAGTATAGATGATAAGTTGTCAGAAGCCTTTGAAGCTATTGAAGCTCATGCAGAAATAAATGAAAAGCGACATAATGAAATAATGAATGAGCTAAAAGGAGAGTTGAATATTGTACAGCTTGCAGTTAAAAGAACTGCAAAATAGCTTAATATCTATATATAGATAGATAACAAAAAACGCGGGTTAACACCCGCGCTTTTGCTTAATTAGTCAGTAATTCTATTTCATCCATGTCCAGGCTTTGATTATTCATGTCTTTAATGATTGATTTTCCTGTGTTTGTCAGCTTGATAGTGACTACATCATCGCTTCTTAAAGCATTTCTCAGCTTGATTTTTATGGTTCTATCGTTTACTTCGACGGAGTCAGACGAGCTTTTTGAATAATAGGCTCCGGAAATTTCGAAGCAGTCCATGCTGATACTTGAATTCTTAATAGGTTTATTAGCTATCAGAGTAATTACTTTGTTATCTGGGCTTATGGATTGAGCCATTATTTCAAAAGGTGAAAGCTCTATATCACTTCCGCCGAATTCTATTTTTCGATAATCTGAGTCAAGAGCCAAACCTTGAAGGTCTGTAATGCTTGAGCTTAAAGTCATAGTGTACTCATAATCTGTGGTCAAAGCTCCGTTAGCTGAATTAAGATATATTGTAGCAGTTTTCTTGTCGTCAGAAAGCACAACTCCCGATACAACTATTGATTGTCCTCCGCTGGTTGTTCTTCTGATACTGAATCCGGAGTTGGAAGGAAGCTTCACAGGTTCATTGAATTCTACAGTGACTGTATACTCATCAAGAGCAGTAATGGTTTCAACCTGTGGTGCCTGATTTTTGTAGGAGGTACCTGCAAATTCTATATATGAGCCATTTCCTGAAGTCACTATGGAGTTGTAGCCTGCAGCGTCCTTGATGCCGCTCCTTGCAGTTATCTTGTACTCAGTATCATCCTTTAAAGGCTTACTTGAGCTTAAGTATAAAATTGCTGAGGTAGTTGTTTCATCAGGTTTTACAGAAGCTTCTATTATTGATACCCCGCTGATGCTGAATTGTGACGGGCTTATACCTTTTACCGGCTCAGAGAAGGTTATCTCTATGGCTGTGCTGTTTACAGCAAATGCATCCATTAGATAAGGAGCTTCATTTTTCTGGCTTGTGCCGGCAAATGCTTTAATGTTGGCTCCACTGCCATCATATAGCCTATCTATATTTGAAACTCTGACTTCATATACCCTGCCTGATTTGAAAATCTCAGGATTGGCAGAATCATCAGTCTTAAATTGAACTCTAACAGTAGATTTATCTACAGCGAAATATTTCTTGTATTCTAACCCTTTGGGAGCATTATAGCTGCTGTTGTCTTCAGTCAATATTGATACTTCAAGATCTTTAAGCTCCTCATCTGTAAGTTCCTTGTCAAAGAATATGTCTATGGTGCTCATGTCAAGTGCGTTCATTGCTTGAACATTAAGATCCCCTGAGGCTGAACTGCCAAAGCCAATAAAATGTTTTCTTGCAACTTTATCTTCTGTCCCTATGACCTGACCTGCCAAGTCAGTAACATTCTTGACTGTTATGCTGTATGCTCTACCACTTTCCTGGGGTTTGGTCAAAAGTGTAACTGTTCTTCCCGTATCATCTATGTCTAAAGTGGCTTTAGCTGCATATCCAAGATTGCCGTCAAGTTCATAATTGAATACATCCTCAGCGGTTTCTTTATTCACTTTTTTGTTGAAAGTGATAATTATTGAATCCTTGCCGCTTTTTACAGTGTAGGATAATGGGGTTGTATCCTTTGGCTTACCAATAAAGTAGGTTGAGTAATAATCCATGGTATTGCCGTATGTATCCTGAATATTGTTGATTTCCAATCTGTACTTTGTATTAGCTGTCTGATCCTCTGTAATTAGAGTTACTACTTTATTGCTGCCGTCCAGAATAGCATTTATTATCTGAAGATCATTATCTATAAAATAGTTTTCGATGTTTTCAGCAGAGTTTTTGTCTATTTTTTTGTTAAAAGTAATCTCTATCTCGTTGCTTGACAATGCTACTACAGAAGCTGTAGGTATTGTAGAGTCTTTAGTGGCTCCTGTAAAGCTTCTTGTAGTGTCGTATATTACATTATCTGCCAAGTCAGCTATATTTCTGATAGTAAGTCGGTATGTGGCGCCAGGTGTCTGTTCTGATGTCATCAGTGTTACTGTATTTTCTTCCTCATCGAAAATTGCTTCTTCTATTGTCAGAGCATTTCCTTCTATGATATAGTTTTCTATTCTTTCAGCAGTTATTCTGTTTAAAGGTTCACTGAAATTTATCAGAATGCTATTTAGGCTGCTGGATTTCACCATATTGACATAAGGTTTTATGGTGTCTCTCATCATACCGGTAAAACGTTTTTCCAATGGTTCCATTGCATTTCCCGAAATGTCTCTCACATTCTGAGCTGTAAGCCAGTATATATATCCTTCTCTTTGGGGAGCGGTGGTGAGTGTTACAACCTTGCCTGTGGAATCCAGTTCAGCATTATATACTGTCAGATCATTTTTAATGATATAGTTGCTTACATCCTCTGCATAGGATTTTTGAACTTCTTCATCAAATATTATTTTTATAATATTGTTATTGATAACCTCTGCAGTGGCTTTAGGTCTCTCGGTGTCTTTTGGCAGAGCTACATATCTTACGCTGTAATCTTTGATTGCCATGCCGTTTACAGGAGTATCCATATCTATGGATAATTCATAGGCTGCAAAAGGAGTCACATCAGCAGTAGTTATGTAGGCTTTGTTGTTTATCATAGCCACATCTGTAACTTTTATTTCCTTATTTCCGCTTTCAGAATATATGGTTATGTCATCTGCAGAAATGGGAATTTCCTGATCCAGTTCCAGCACAAGTCTGTTGTTTGATATTCTTTCAAAGGATATTACTTCAACGGGAGTTATATCGATTTTTAAACCTGCAGCTATAACTTTTTTCTCATCTAATATGCCTTTTTCAGTCATAAGGGTAACAAGATTTTTCTTTTCACCCTTTGGCTTTGTATTCAGAGTGCTGTATATGGCTTTTGCTACATCGTTTACTGTAAAGCTTGTCTTTTTTTCCATGCTGGAAGCACTGGATATCAAATCTATGCTTTCAGCAAATTTCAGTGTATCTGCATATGTAAAGTCTTTATCCTGTTTATAGCCTAAAGTTTCTAACATTACTTTATAGAAAGCTTTGGCATCGATGGAGTTGTTGGGCAAAAATTTACCGTCAGGAGTGCCGACCCAGCCAAGCTCAGGCTTATCCTTTGCATAGGCAAGGTAATTTCTCCCTACTACCCATTTTAGATCTGCAGCATCTATGAAATTGTTTTCTCCATCATAGGTTAGAGCTTCATCTTCCAAACCCTGAATCCTTAAAAATATTATGAAGGCTGTAAGCCTGGAGGGAGTTGAGGCTAAATATTCAGATGTTACACCTGAATCAGCATCAGTTCCTACTAAGATACCTAATGTTTCACAGGCTTTTGCTTCTTTGCCTATGGTGTCTGCGAAGCCGTTGATAGATAGTATGCTTCCTGAAACAAGTATTACTGCCATTAATAGCGCTGTCAGTTTTAACTTTTTCATCTTTTTTCTCCTCCATTGTCAAATTTCTGAACTTTTCTGCTGGAAACATCGTCAAAAACTACATAACTTTCTATCATTTAGTATATATGTAAACAGACCCTGTAGCAACTCTTTTAATTAAGACGAAATATATTTGTAAAAGTTGTCGTTATTGGAAAAGAAAGCAGGAAAAATAGGGGGCAAGGGAGAATAGATATATGATTGAACTATGAGCTAAGAGCTATGAAATTTAGAGATCAGAACTCAGGACAAAGGGTATTTTGGATATTGACTCGTGCCTCGTGCCGCGTGTCCCGTGCCAAGACCCATAAGGAATACAAATAAGAAAACAGGAGGGATAATTTTGAAGTACAAGAAAATAGCAGCAGTATTAACAGCAGCAACAGTTTTTTTGAACACAGTATCAATACCATATGCGGATACTCCTTTTAAAGATATCGAAAACAACTGGGCAAAAGCCCATATTATAAGCGTTCATGAAAAAGGGCTGATGAACGGTACAGCAGAGGACAAGTTCAGCCCCGATGTGGTAGTTACCAAATATTCAGCCATAAAGGCTATAGGTACCATGATGGGTACAGGCATTATGGACCTGACAGATGTAGTTAACAAACACAAAGACGTTTTAGAAACATACAAAGTACCAGAATATGCAAAGAGAGAAATGGCTTATTGTATAGAAAAGAACATAGTACAAGCAGAGATTGAGCTTCCTAAGTTTGAAGAAAAACCCAATGCAACTAAACTGGATATATGTGTATATTTGGGCAGAGCTTTTGGAGTGGAGCTTGATCCATCAGCACCAACTGTGACTCTACTATTTAAAGATGCATTGGAGATTCCTTCAATGTATAAAATCTATGTTAACCACATGATAAAGATAGGTGTAGTAGATGGAAAAGGTGATGCACAAGGTTTATTCAATCCTAACATGCCGGTGACCCGTGCCATGTTTGCAAAAATGTTGGATATCGCAAGCAACGAGTATGTAAAAACTGTTGTAAGCACAGATACCTCAAACTTACCTGTACAAAACATTGAAGACCAGATGCAGAACGCACCTGCAGAGGAAACACCTGTAAAAGAAACACCTGATGAGACAACAACTGATGAAAACATCACATCTGCAGACAGCAGCACAGCAGAAGAAATTATAGACAGAGGTATTATAGATACCATTACATATAAGAGAGATTCCAAGCCAAAGATATTGATTGAAAACCAAAACAAGGATTTAGTGGAATATACAGTACCAGAAGACTTAATGAAAGAAAATATAATAATCAATGGACAGCTTGCAGATGTATATTCATTAAGACCTGGATTGTACGTAGAGTTAAAAGCTCAATCAGGAGTAGTAAACTGGATCAAAACCATTGAGATGACACAACAAGTCAATACTCTTGCTACTGTTGTTGAAGTTGATGTATTAAATGAAATCATGTATGTAGAGATAGTGGATCAAGACGGTATAACTACAGAAAAGAAGGTATTTCTCTCAAATACAAGAGTAGGAGATTTGTATTTGAACATACTCACAATAGATGCATTATCTCCAGGGCAAAAGATTAACCTAATAGGAGATGAGAACTCAGAAGGTATTAGAGCCACATCTATTATAATAAATAACTAATCTATCATTGTCTGCAATTTGCAACCTCTGCATTTATAATCAGCAGAGGTTTTATTTTCCTTTTAAAAAGTATACTATATATAATAGGAAACGGTTTATAATTGGAAAAAAGAAGCAATATGCCAAGACGGGGAATTTCAGGAGGTTTGTCTATGGAATATAGAAAAAAATATGAAGAATGGTTGAATGGAGAATACTTCGATGAAGATACAAAAAAGGAACTAAGGGATATCATAGATGATGAAAAGGAAATAGAAGACCGTTTTTATAAAGATTTGCATTTTGGTACCGGCGGTCTCAGGGGAATAATAGGGGCAGGTACCAACAGGATGAACAGATATACCGTTGCCAGAGCTACCAAAGGCCTTGCCAATTATATATTAAAGCAGGGGGAAAATGACCCATCGGTGGTAATAGCTCACGATTCCAGACATTTTTCAAAGGAATTTGCCAGAGAAGCTGCAGGAGTGCTGCTCACCAGCGGGATAAAGGTCTATCTCTTCGAAGACTTAAGACCTACACCGGAGCTGTCCTTTGCAGTGAGGGAGACCAAATCCATTGCAGGAATAGTCATAACTGCCAGCCATAATCCTCCGGAATACAACGGATACAAGGTTTATTGGAAGGATGGAGGCCAGATAGTATCACCGGTAGCAGAAGAGCTCATGAATGAGATCAACAGCATAACGGATTTTTCTGAAATACAGTGTCTTCATGGATGCCCTTTGGAGGATTTTCATAATCTCCATATGATAGGTGAAGATATGGATAAGATATATATTAATAAGGTAAAATCTCTGAGTCTGAACCCGGAAGTTATTAAGGAAGTAAAGGATATAAGTATCGTATATACTCCTCTACACGGTTCAGGAAATATTCCTGTAAGAAGAGTTTTGGAAGAGATGGGTTTTGAAAATGTACATGTGGTGCCAGAGCAGGAGAAGCCTGACGGTTCCTTCCCGACAGTGGATTATCCCAATCCGGAAGAAGAGGGAAGCTTTAATCTGGCACTTGAGCTGGCTAAGAAGGTAGATGCTGATATTATTCTTGCAACTGATCCGGATTGTGACAGAGTAGGAGTAATGGTAAAAAAGGCAGGAGGAGAATACTACAAGCTTTCCGGCAACCAGACGGGAGTTCTGTTGGCACATTATATATTCAGTTCTCTAAAGAATAAAGGCTTGCTGAAAAAGGACAGCTTTTTCATAGATACTATTGTGACAGGAAGAATGACGGAGAAAATTGCTTCCAGTTATGGCATAGAAACTGTATCGACCCTGACAGGGTTCAAATATATTGCTCAGCAGATAAAGGAACTGGGAGATGAAGGTGGAAGGCAGTTTGTATTTGGATATGAGGAGAGCTATGGTTATCTTACAGGTAATTTTGTGAGAGATAAAGATGCGGTCATAGCTTCCATGCTCATATCAGAGATGGCAGCCTTCTATAAAAAGCAGGGAATGTCCCTTTATGATGCATTGATGAAGCTTTATGAAGAATATGGCTATCACAGAGAGGAGCTTTTGTCAATTGTGCTGAAGGGCAAGGAAGGCGCTATGGCCATAACCAATATAATGGATAATATGAGAAACAATCCTCCTGAATATGTGGCAGGCATGAAAGTTTGTGAAATAAGAGACTATCTGAGCTATGAAGGGCCTATAAAGCTTCCCAAGGATAATGTGCTGTATTTTGTCCTTGAGGGAGATTGCTGGTTTGCCATGAGGCCTTCAGGTACAGAGCCTAAGCTGAAGATTTATGCAGGAGTTGTGGATGCATCGATGGATGCGGCAGAGAATAAAGCAAAGATGCTGATGGAAGGGATAAGAAATATACTAAACATACCAAGGTAAAAACTTCAATTCATTTTTTATTGTGGATTTTCTAACAAAAATAAAGGATTAATTGAAAATGTATTGAATATATATATGGTTTGATTTAGAATTTGGTAGAAGGTATAACTGTATTAATTAAATTTAGGAGGTTATCAAATGGATAAAGCTATTATCAGAGTAAGGATGAGTGCTCATGATGCACATTACGGCGGAAATCTTGTGGATGGTGCCAGAATGTTGGGACTTTTCGGAGATGTAGCCACAGAACTTCTGATAAGAAATGATGGAGACGAAGGCCTTTTCTGCGCCTATGACAGTGTAGAGTTTTTAGCTCCTGTATTTGCCGGTGATTACATAGAAGCAGAAGGTTATATAGAAAAGGTAGGCAATACATCCAGAAAGATGAAATTTGAGGCAAGAAAGGTTATACAATCAAGACCTGATATAAATGATTCAGCTGCTGAAGTTTTAGAGACACCTATAGTTGTTTGCAGGGCCAGCGGAACCTGCGTAGTACCAAAGGATAAGCAAAGAAAGTAGACAAACTGTAGATTGCTCTGACTCGAGAATATGTAAATGTTATAGGAGGTACAACAAATGGATAAACTAATTATAACGGCTGCATTAACCGGAGCAGAGGTTACAAGAGAACAGCAGCCTAATCTGCCCATCACACCAGATGAGATAGCAGAAGCTGCCTATGAGGCGTATAAAGCAGGAGCAGCTATGGTTCATGTACATGCAAGAAAACCAGATGGCACACCTACTCAGGACATAGAAGTATACAGGGAAATCAAGGAAAAGATTGCTGCAAAATGCAATGTTATTTTCCAACCATCCACTGGTGGTGCTGTATGGCATACTGCAGAGGAAAGGATTCAGCCTGTGCTTTTAAAGCCGGAAATGGCATCCTTGACAGCCGGTACCTGCAACTTCGGACCTGATGTGTTCATGAATACACAGGAATACATGGAAACCTTTGCAAAGACAATGCTGGAGAATGGCGTAAAGCCCGAGATAGAGATATTCGAAAGAGGCATGATAGATAATGCATTAAGACTTGTTAAGAAGGGCCTTTTGAAGACTCCGCTCCATTTTGACTTTGTAATGGGTGTTCCAGGAGCCATCATGGGAGAGCCCAGAGACCTTATGTATCTGGTAAACAGCATACCTGCCGGAAGCACATGGACCGTAGCAGGCATCGGAAGATATGAACTTCCATTGGCAGTTATGGCCATTGTAATGGGAGGCCATGTAAGAGTAGGTTTTGAGGACAATATCTTCTACAGCAAGGGAGTATTAGCCGAGTCCAATGCTCAGTTGGTAGCTAGAATTGCAAGAATTGCTAAAGAATGTGGAAGAGAAGTTGCAACACCGGATGAAGCAAGGCAAATTTTGGGATTGACAAAATAAGAGAAGGATATAGAGAACTATTGTAGAAATAATAAGGAAGGGGGGATATGGAATGGTATTTGATGCAAATATCAGCATCTCAGTGAGATGCAAAAAATGCGGCAAATTAATAGTGGGAGATATGAGCTTCTTTCAAATGAAAAATGGAAGACAAGTTTGTGTAAGCTGTGACTGCGGAGAAGTTGTAGCAAAGGTTGAAAGCCGCGACTTCAAAACCTTCCATGTGCTTATCCCTTGCCTTATTTGCGGTAAGGAACACAAGTTCAAATATACATGGAAGTCGGTGCCTTGGGAAAAAGTAAAAATGCTAAGCTGTCCGTACAGTTCCTGCGAAATAGCCTTTATAGGTGGGCAGAGTCCTATAAAGAAATTAGTAGCCAAAAGGAAAAAGGATTTGGAAGAACTGATAGAGGCATTAAGCAGTATGTAATATGTAGTCACTAGTCACTAGCCGCTAGTCACTGGTCATTAAGGACCCGAAAGGAATACTTGCGTTTTTACTAGAGACCAGCGACCAGAGACTGGAAACTGAAGACCGGCGACTGACCACGTAGGAATGCCTAGGCAAAACTGAGCTCTGAGTTCTATTACGGAGGTTATTTTATGAAGCTTTTCATTGATTCCGCAAATGTGGAGGAAATCCGAAGGGCCAATGAAATGGGCATAATTTGCGGTGTAACTACAAATCCTTCCCTGATAGCAAAGGAAGGAAGGGATTTTCGGCAGGTAGTTACTGAAATAGCTGAAATTGTAGACGGTCCCATAAGCGCCGAGGTTATCAGTATGAAGGCCGAAGAAATGGTGCCGGAGGCCGTAGAGCTATCAAAGATACACAAAAATATTGTAATAAAAATACCCATGTGTGAAGAAGGCCTGAAGGCTGTAAAGATACTGAAGGATAAGGGAATTAAAACCAATGTTACTCTGATATTTTCCGTCAATCAGGCATTGCTTGCAGCCCGGGCAGGAGCCTCATTCGTAAGCCCCTTTGCCGGAAGGGTAGATGATGTAGGCAATAGCGGTATGGATATTATCAGGGATATTGCACAGGTTTTTCATATACATCAGATGAATTGTGAAATAATAGCTGCCAGCATCAGGCATCCTATTCATGTTACTGAAGCAGCATTGGCAGGTGCTCACATCAGCACAGTACCTTTCGATGTAATCAAAAAGATGATTTCACATCCTCTCACAGACATAGGTATAAATAAATTCTTAGCCGATTGGGAAAAGTTCAGCAAGAGATAATTATATCAAGACGATTATATTAATCAGCAAAACAGGTGTTCAGGTGAAGGTTTTCATCTGAACACCCTAAATATTGGTTTTAAAAGTAAAGGAGGTTTCAATCTTGATTGATAGAGATTTGGCTCTGGGTCTAGTCAGGGTCACAGAAATAGCAGCTATAGCAAGTGCACGATGGATGGGCAGAGGCGATAAAAATGCCGCAGACCAGGCAGCAGTAGACGGAATGAGAAGGATGTTCGATACTTTAAACATCGATGGGGTGGTAGTAATCGGCGAAGGGGAAATGGATGAAGCTCCAATGCTGTACATAGGAGAAGAATTGGGAAGAAGAGGCCCTGATGATGTGAAGGTGGACATAGCAGTAGATCCTCTGGATGGAACAAATTCAGTTGCAAAAGGATTGCCAAATGCCATATCCGTTATAGCTGTGGCAGAGAGAGGATGCCTGCTTCATGCGCCGGATATGTATATGGATAAGATAGCCGTAGGACCAAAAGCAAAGGGAGTAATAGATATCAATGCCCCAGTTGAGGAAAACCTTAGAAATATAGCAAAAGCTCTTAATAAGGATATCAGGGAAGTAACAGTTACCATGCTGGATAGAGAAAGACATGAGGATTTGGTGAAGGAAATAAGAAGAATAGGCTGCCGTATAAAGCTCTTCAGAGACGGTGATGTAGCAGCGGCCATTGCCACCTGCTTTGAAAAGACCGGTGTAGATGTACTTATGGGTATAGGGGGAGCACCTGAAGGAGTAATAGCAGCTGCAGCAATAAAGTGTATGGGTGGTGAGTTCCAGGGCAGACTGTATCCTATGACTGACGAAGAAAGAGAAAGATGCAAACAAATGGGAATATGCGATGTAAATAAGGTTCTCTATCTTGAAGACCTGGTAAAGGGGGATGATGTATTCTTTGCCGCAACCGGTATATCTGATGGGGAATTGCTGAAGGGTGTTCTATTCCTGGAAAACAATATTGCAGTTACCGATTCTCTAGTAATGAGATCAAAAACAGGTACCATTAGATTTGTAGAGGCTACTCATAACCTTTCAAAGAAACCGCAATATATCAAATATGCATAGGTGAAAAGCATTTTGCAATGTTACAATAAGAGGAGGTGATTAGTTGGAGGAATTAATGAAGAAAAATCTGACAGAACTAAGGGAAATGGCTAAAGCAATGGGTATCAAAAGCTATTATAAGCTGAAGAAGGAAGAGCTTGTAAAAGAGATACTGGATATGATAGAAGCTGCAAGAATAGCGCAAGGAATTCCTAAAACAGAAGATAAAGGATTGGCAGAAACAAAAGAAGAATCAAAAGAAGAAAAGATTGCAGTTCCCCAGGAAAGCAAGGAAATAAAGCCGGCAGAGGAAGAAACAGACGCTGAAGAGGATGAAGAAAAAGAGTTAAGCGAGGAAGCCAAGCGGTTTTTGGAATCCAAGGATGTGGAGAAGGGTGGAAAAGCTGACGGTATATTGGATATCCATCCTGAGGGCTTCGGTTTCCTGAGATCTGATAATTATTTATCCGGAGACAGGGATATTTACATTTCTCCTTCCCAGATAAGAAGGTTTAATCTGAGGACAGGAGACAGGATCACGGGCATAACAAGAGCAGCAAAGGAAGGCGAGAAATTCCAGGCTTTGCTTTATGTCCAGGCAGTAAATGGAGATGATCCTGAAACAGTTATAAAAAGACCTGATTTTGAAGATCTTACCCCCATATATCCCAAAGAAAAGCTGATTATGGAATGTGATCCAAAGGACCTTTCTACGAGACTGATCGATTTATTGGCGCCTATTGGAAAAGGTCAAAGAGGGCTGATTGTTTCCCCGCCTAAAGCAGGAAAGACAATTCTTCTGAAAAAAATTGACAACAGCATTACTACAAATTATCCTAATATAGAATTGATTGTACTTTTGATAGATGAAAGACCTGAAGAGGTTACAGATATGAAGAGATCTATCAAGGGTGATGTTATATATTCCACCTTTGATGAGATGCCGGAGCATCACTGCAAGGTGGCTGAAATTGTTCTGGAAAGAGCCAAAAGGCTTGTAGAGCAGAAAAAGGATGTAGTTGTGCTTCTGGACAGCATAACAAGGCTTGCAAGAGCATATAATCTCACCATTGCACCTACAGGCAGAACTCTATCCGGCGGTTTGGATCCAGGCGCATTGTATAAGCCTAAGAAGTTCTTTGGTGCAGCCAGAAATATTGAAGAAGGCGGCAGCCTCACAATATTGGCAACAGCTTTGGTGGATACAGGAAGCAGAATGGATGACGTAATATATGAAGAGTTCAAGGGTACAGGAAACATGGAAATCCATCTCGATAGGAAACTGTCAGAAAAGAGGATATTCCCAGCAATAGATATGAATAAGTCAGGAACAAGAAGGGAAGAAGATCTTCTGACTCCTAAGGAGTATGAAAGCGTACTCAGCATGAGGAAATCCTTAAGCAGCGGCAATACTGCAGAAGTGGCAGATATAATAATAAATTTGATGCAGAAAACAAAAACAAATGAAGAATTTGTAGAGTTCATAAGAAAGCAATTGATGAAATAAAATTATATTTGCCATAAAAAATATATTATGCTATAATGTAAAAGTTGAAATTCGTATATAATACAATTGATATAGTTCATCAGAAAGAGGTGAGTAGTGTGAAAGAGGGCATTCATCCAAACTACGGTGAAGCAGTTGTAAAATGTGCTTGCGGTGAGACTTTTACAACAGGTTCTGTTAAAAAAGAAATAAAGGTTGAAATTTGCTCAAAATGTCATCCATTCTTTACTGGAAAACAGAAATTTGTTGATACCGGTGGTAGAGTTGATAGATTTAAGAAGAAATATAGTCTTAATGATGAACAGGCAGAGTAAAAATATGAGGTTAGAGTATCAGCTTTAACCTCAATTTTTTTATATGATGAGATATCGGGGACGGTGAGACATCAGGGACGGTTCTCGTTGTCTCAATTTGGAGGGGTACAAATGAGCAAACTATACTTCAGGTATGGAGCAATGAACAGCGGCAAATCAACTAATTTGCTTCAAGTGGCACACAACTATGAAGAAAGAGGCATGAGAGTTCTTATTATCAAGCCTATGACGGATACAAAGGGCGGAGATCTGCTGGTGTCAAGGCTTGGTGTCACCAGGAAAGCAGATTTTTTAATACATAAGGACCATAATATATATGAATTGACTGAAGAATGGATAAAAAACAACGGACCACTTCATTGCCTGCTGGTGGATGAGGTACAATTTCTGAAGGCTTACCATATTGATCAGCTATTTTTGATTGCTTGTCAGTTGGACATACCTGTAATATGCTACGGTCTCAGAACAGATTTCAGAATGGAAGGTTTTGAAGGAAGTGCAAGACTTCTGCTTCTGGCTCACAGCATAGAAGAGCTTAAAACCATATGCAAATGCGGCAAAAAAGCAATGCTGAATGGAAGAAAAATAGATGGCAAATTTGTTTTTGAGGGTGAACAGATAGCCATAGAAAGTCAAGGGAAAGTAGATTATGAATCCCTTTGCCCAAAATGCTATTTCAAATACAGAAAAGAAGCTGAAAAGAAATAATATTATTCTTGATAAAAGTGAGGTTATGCCTTGCTTTTTTCTTTTTTATTATAAATGAGTATGTATGACTTAGTGTAAAATTGTTTTAGGACAAAAAATAGCAAGAGACCACTCTATTTGGTAAAATATTAGTCGCCAAACTTCATAAATACCAAGGAGGGTCTCTTGTGAATAATATTATACAGCAAATTTGTGAAAATTACATTAATGAGGTTT